>Ga0208770_1000190_pt1 | contig 45787 bp, 65 predicted proteins | sample AntAceMetag02UK9_FD_184771 | JGI IMG/M metagenome (GOLD analysis project Ga0208770, IMG submission 184771) | Saline lake microbial communities from Ace Lake, Antarctica - Antarctic Ace Lake Metagenome 02UK9 (SPAdes) (version 2) | ecosystem: Environmental > Aquatic > Non-marine Saline and... | reverse complement strand
GAGGTCTCGCCACGTAAAACTATCCACCGCCTTGAGCGCCCTTTTCAACGGTAGTAAATCCGGTGTTCGTCCATAACTGGAAACCGAGTCTTTGGCGTAAACGGTGGAGTAATCCTTTGGCTTGATTTCCCAATACTGGTTGGATATATGGATATCCCCGCCTGTTTTTTCTACTCGCTGAGTTTCAACTATGATGGATGGGTACTTTTTTATTTTCGGTCTCTATTGAGTGACGATTAGTGATTCGAGGATTCGCACAACATCGAATGAGGAAGTAGATGTGTTGGCGTATAGAACAAGGGCTGATAGAACCGTGTCGGGTTCGTCTTTTGCCTCGTTAGCAATGAGTTCTTGGATTGGTATATCGTCCGTTATAGGAACAAGACCTTTTGTGTTTTTCACGACTGCGAGGAGATACGACTTCGATAGGTCTGCATATTCGTGTAGAACTTGTAGCTCTACGTGATACCCGCGCTTTGAGAACGTGGACTCGGCCGCATCGAATCTGTCGATCCACTCGTTGGCGGTCTTTTTGATCTCTTTTGCTTGGAGCAAAATTGCCCGGTCTTTTGATAGGTAAAAATCTTTGTGGTCGTAAATCATTCCCTTGTCTCGATTAGTCGTTTGGATTGTATGCCCGAAGGTCGCACTCGCCAAGCTTGATTAGCTCGGCGTTTGTGTAACTAGTGTTTACGCAGAACGTAACCTTTCTTGGGTTTTCCTCGCAAGATGGGCAGACCGAATCAACGCCTAGCCCGGTATCATCTTGACTGTAAGTGGTTTTACAATTAGCGCAAATGAGAGTGACGTCCGGAGCATCGTCCGGGCCGAATCTATTGGGGTCGAAGTCGTTACGCATTTTCTGTCTCGGTCTATTGTTTATTACCTGCCTCCCCCTATACTACGGTACGGTTTACGGAAGGTTCCGCAAAGCGGAAGAAAAACAAGAATGCTTTAAAATCCCGGGTCCTGATATGCGCTAGAATCGCCCTGTCTCCAACGCTCGATGGTAGCATTGATTTGATAAGCAAGTCCGTCTACTATGCGCTTGAGCATCCAGTCCTCCTCGTAATCCGGTAGTAAACGAATGGCCTTGAGCGCCCCGAGGTCCAAGGATAGCTCGTTGACTAACTGGTTTTTCATTCTGAATCCGGTGATTTTCATAGTCCTAAAAGTTGTAGTCGTGAAAGCGAACGGGATGATCTGAAATGCTGTACCTGTCTCCGCTTGGGTCTCTCCATTTTCCATCTTTATGCAGACGTATCTCGATGGTGCTGTTTGCCGGGGCCTGAAAATATTTGTATTCCTGATTATCGTTGTTGACGCAAAACCCGAGGAACCCGCCCGCCTTAATGTCGGGGAACCATCCCTCTACTAGCCTTGAGCCCATTTCCCGAATGATTAGCTTTTTATCCGTCCTAGCCTCAATGACTTCGAATGGTCGAATATCTGAGTGCATTATTAGGTTGGCGAATTTTGGTGTAGGTGTTTCCATTTCCGGTCTCTTAATTGGTAGAAATAATCTACCCCTTACACGGTACGGTTTACGGAAGGTTCCTGAAAACGGAAGAAAGGTGGTAATAAAATATGCCTAAAACGAGAAAAGCCCCGGGAATTGCTCCCCGAGGCCGTTTTAAAAGGATAAAAAAAGTTTTAGAACCCGATCCGTTCAGCTACTAATAGTTGAATTTTCAACATTTCCTCAATATCCTCGACCGTTTCTGCGAAGTTTGATTTCAACCTATCTAGCGTGGTCTCTGGCTCGGTCATAGCCTTTGGGGTCTCGCCGGATAAAGCAAAGATCCGGAGGTGATTGGCGAGCTTTTCGAGGGAAACAAACTCATCCCCTGTAATGCCGAGGCTCCAAGCGTTCATCGTGTCGAAAAACTTCCATTGATCGTAATACCTGCCATCAGGGGTAATAAAGGATACCCCGTTGATAATATTGGCCCGCCAAGCCCGGCGCAACAGCATTGGGAGAACGAACTTGTGCAGGTTGTGGCTAGTAACCTTTGTCATTGCTCCGGCTCGTAAAAGATCAAGAACAGCAACAAGGAGATCCTTCTCTTCTTGGAAAAAGGAAAAAGTGGACGGCCCCTCCACCTCATCCGTAGCACAGCCGTCTACTGCGCTGTTTAGAATAAAGTGATGGGGTGTTTTTCCCGGCTCATCCTGTGCGACCAAAGAGACCATAACGATCTCGGCTGCAAGCGCATCAAACGGAGCCTTGTTTTCAAGAAACTCCTCACGCTTTTTTTGGAGGTACGCGTCAATCTTGTCTTGGTCCTTGTAGTTTCCGGGGACCTTGTAGTCGTAAATAAAATCCATCGCCCGGTCGTGGGGTGTGGTTTGAATTGAAATAGCTAACTTGCTCATCGGTCTCTTTATTTAAGTGTTCTTGGGGCCGTCCTACATTACGGTACGTTCTGCGTAAGGTTCCGGATAACGGTAGGCGCGGGTTTCTTTTTTACCTTTCGTTCATAGGTGATCTTTACGGAATGAACGGTGTTTTTGCCTTGCCTGATCCGCTCAATGCTGTGCTTCGTAAAGGAGCGGTCAATCATTATTGAATGATATTCTGCAAGCTGCTCCTCGAACGTGGCATATATCGTGATCCGTTCAATCACCTCGCGTCTCTTTATCATTCGAACCCCATAAACTTGATGAGTCTCCGCTCGATTTCTATTGCCTTGAGGTCCAAGTCATACGGCCCGTAGCTCTCCATTGAGCGGGCGTGTCTCGCAGCCCACTCGCGGGCAACTTGCTCAATAAATTCTGAGGGCTGATCTGCGAACCACTCCAAGTAGTAGGCCCGGCCCATTATTGCGTGTGTCCGGATCTCAAAGAATCTTCTGAACACTCTGGAACCCGGGTAGTGGAAAAACCCTGATGTTGGATAGATCAAAAACGGGATCAGGGCAAGAAGGGACCACCACGAAATGAAGGTCAACCAAAATATGACGGCGCACAGGAAAATAGAAAATGAAGTCAAGTAGACCTCAACCTTTTCTTGTTCAATAACGTGTGACGCTGTGTCATCGTCTATCCATATTCCAAGCGGGCCAAGATTAAACGCTGCCCGGCCCTGCCCCTTCTTGTCCTGGGGGTTATCGGACAAGCCTTTTGAAACGTGATGAATCAAGAATTTAGGAAAAGGAATTGGAAACCGTATCATTTAGAAACCTCTGTTTGTGGTTGTTTATTGGTTGTTTTGTCCGGAATATCAAAAAGGCTCGGAGGCTCCTTTTTTCTTGCAGCCTCACGCGCTTGCTCGATCCTCTTGTTGACATCTTCAAAATGTTTACTCGACTTCATTTTCGTCCTCGGCTTCCCAAAAGGCTATCACTTCAAAGGACTCGGGATATAGCCGGGTTCCTTTCTCGAGGTTGTAGTCTGCCGTTACGATTTGAAGGTTTCTACGGGACGCTGTACGCTCCGGGCTTTTCTCGTGGTTAAAACACCACTCCTTGGGTACTGCGTGGTCCACAACGTAGCCGGGCGGTATCACTAAGCCCTCCGCGAACCATTGAGCAAGCGTAATTTGTAGGGCTTCTGATTGCGCCTTGTTCCACGCCTTTTTCCGGTCGGTTCGCTTTTGGCTTATCCGGGGTCGCTTCTTTTTTTTAGCGTCACTCATTCCTTTCCCTCCTCTAGACGGGCTTTCTGAACCTCATCAATCAGCGCGTTTATGTCGTCTGAAAGCTGTTCATTCTCAAGACAAACGCTTTCCGCATATGCTTCCAGTGCTATCAAAGCGTGAGGGTCTTTGTCTGCTCGAAGCACAAGGTACTTGGCTTTGGGATCAACGGGTTTTCCGTTTGATTTCTGAACGGTGTAGCGTTTCATATCAAGACCGCCCTTTTTGTAACTAGCCATTTTGTTTTACCCCTAACGTGTTGTTGTTATATTTTTTCTAATGGACCGTAATAGTCGAAATAATCTGATGAAACGTGTTCTGATTTATCTTCGTAAACGAACGATTCTCCGCTCCAAATGACATTGCACTTTTCTTGCTTGCACCAATAATGCCCCTTTAGTGTGATTGTTGAATCATTTTCCCAGTCCACATCTCCCGCCGTGATTGGCTTGGGTTGGGTGGGTGGGAGTGGGGGTCGTGATTTTAACTCAACTTGCCATGAACATATATGGCAAAAGTGGAAGTCTTCTACATCTATCTCGTCTACAAATAGAACGCTCTGCCCACACTCTGTTTTGAATCCAGGCGAAACGGTTCCGTCTATTTTGTTATGCCAAACCCAAACACAGGTCTTGTTATCCTTCCTTTCTCCCGAAGGCGTGGGGGTGAGCTTGCTGTCGAAGTATTCCTGAATGTCAGATAAGAACAGTCTTGTGTCGTGGCCTATCGGGGATTCACCTAATAGAAACGACTCGTCTTTTTCCTGCTCCTTGCTCAACCATTCAATAAGCCCTTTGTAGCTCAACACTTCCGTTCTCGGCTCGGTTGGTGAGGGATCGGGGAGACAGGCTTTGTATCTCGGAGGACGCGGAACGATTGGGTTTGCCACATCCTCATCGACCCCATATGGATAGAACTCGCCTTCGTAATACGAAGCTATATCCCAACTCGGAATATCATTACCATCTTCGCCCACAATCTCTACGAAGTATGTTCTGTGATTCACGCATCCGCCATTTATCGTATTTATCCACCCGTCTTCTCCCGAAGGCGTGGGGGTAGAGGCTAGGTGAACCTGTTCAACAAGCGTATCGGCTATTACTTTCAGCGTAGTTCTATCCAGTTCTGACAGTTTATACGTGTCAAGTATTTTATGAAAGTCCTGCCTAATACTGATTACTTTTTCTTTACTCATTGTCTCCCTCGTTAAGCAGGTGTTTCGTTATGTGCAGAACAATCAGGCTGATCTCTTGGATCGTATTCTTCCCAATCATTACTGCGCTTTTCGTTTTCTGGAACTTGTTGGTCTAGCGGAATAGTGTGATTCTTCCAGTACACATTAGGGGCAGTTTTTCCAACCCTGTTTATGTCTCTTAGCGCAGGATGAGATTTTATCAGGTCATCCTCCGTGTACGTCTTGGTAGGGTCTGATACTCTGTAAATACCTGACCGAACGTGGCATTTAGCCTTTGCTTCTTCGTATGTCATTATTGTCTCCCTCAATTAGTTTCCTTATGAGTGCTTCCTGATAATTGCGCTCAGCACCCCTAGCAACCCTAGCAGCATTAGCAGCATTAGCAGCATTAGCAGCACCCCTAGCAGCAGTCCAAGCAGCATCCCAAGCAGCATTAGCAGCAGCAGCAGCAGCAGCAGCAGCAGCATCCCAAGCAGCACCAGCAGCATTAGCAGCATACCTAGCAGCCCAAGCAGCATCAGCAGCATCCCAAGCAGCATCAGCAGCATCCAAAGCAGCCCTAGCAGCAGCAGTCATTTCCTCACTAGTTGCTTCGCATCCTGTGTATCTTCGTGCCACTTCTATACATTTGCGAACAGTTGGGTCACTAGGATATTGCGCTTCGTAGATGGGCAGAACGTGTTCTGCACAGTCACAAGCGAATAGTCTTATTTCTTTCTCTTTTCCGTCTACGGCTCGCAATGCCCAGATGGCATCCTGCAATCCGAGTAAGTCAAGAATTACGGATAGATGAATATCCTCATCGTCAGCCTCCGTCTTGCCCAAGTGATTCAGCAATCTAACCCAAGACTCTTTGTAAGGGTTGTATTTCCTAATTTTATTTAGTGTGGTTTTCATCGGGAGCCTCGGTTTTTAGGCTGTCATTAAACTGAATAAGCTCTTTGTATAGCGACTCGGGGATTTCTTCCCAACGGTGTCCGTCCCAGTTTTTTATCGACCAATAAAAAAGCCCCTTCTTCTTCTTAGCGGTAAGCATTCCGTAATAATTCCCAATATTTCCTATTTCTTTCTTCATTTCCTCTCTTCCCGTACTAGGGGTGGTTATTGCTTTTTCTTGTTGGATCTGTTTTTGGATCTTCTTTCTTCGGAGCTCCCTTCGCCAGTTGTACAGAATTTTATTAAAACGATACTCGGATAGGCGTTCTTCGTCTGTCCTCTTCATCCCTCCCCCTGCGTAACCGCTTGGGGTTGGGTGGCAATGGCTTTCATACACATATTCCAATGACTTGCACCCACTACTGGTTGGTTGTACTCACACTCAGCGTTGGCACAAACGATAATGTGATCGTTATATATCCAATCATCACTACCACACGCGCACGCTCTGTACTGTTCTCCTTTATTGCTCATTTTGATTGCTCCCTCATAAAGAATTGCATTATGTCTGTGGCGAATCCCAATACCCACACGGAACCTTCAAGGATTAAAAACGACAGGTACATAAGCGTTTTGGTCTGCCAATTAGGACACGCCTTCGCAAGTCCGTAATGTCTTATTGTGGCGATAGTGTATGCCCCTGCGAAAAACGAATAGATCAAAAACCATTTCATTCCGTCACCTTCCATATTGATTTAACTAGCTCGTTGTAGTGGTCTTGGGCTAGGCGTTTGGCTTCGGGTAGGGTTGCCCTTGTATCTAGAATCTGGAAATTGATATTGTTTAACCCCATAAAGTGAATTTGGTAATCTACACCAGAGTTGCAAATCATAAACTGACCAAACGGAGTGTCTGAATACCACGTATCCCAAGCCGCTATCATTATTTTAGAGCGAAAATCCCACACCAAATCGGGCGCAGTACGCGCTTCGGTCGCTACGGTGCTAAGAAACGAATCGAGTTGATCAACAGGAACCCGTAGGTATTTATCATCTATTGCATTAAATCCAATTCCCACATCCATCCACATAAACGGAATCAAGAGAGCTATCATTGCCTCGTTGTCTGTCCATTTAGTCTTCATCGGGAGCCTCGGTTTTAATTTCGGATGGGTGGCAATTCAGGGTATGCCCTTTGTGTTTGCCTGAAGTAAAAAGCACATTGAAGTTTGCTGAACTATTCGAGCCAACAACCACGCCAACCGAGCCGTTTACGTAGACCGTATCACCACAGTTAAAGTCAACACCTCGGTACTTGGCGGTATGTGCAAAACCGCCTGTATTCCGAACGGCCCCGACCTTTCTGCACGTTATGTCCGTGTACCCGAGCCCGTCCCATTCAAGACCACGAAAGAATTGAGCCCTTGCCCTTCCTCTCGTAAAATGATTCACTACGGTTGCGTAATCATAGCCCCTTATTCCGCATTCAAAGGCAAAAACTTGAGTATTTGCTTCCATTTTCTTATTCCTCTCTTCCCGTACCAGGGGTTGGTCGGGTGAAACTGATGCGCATATGTCACCATCTGTAACACCGTAATCAAGTTCTGATTTATCGCTCATCTTAATCCTCTATTTGCTCGTTGGGGCGGTTCGCGTCCGGGGTCATCCTCTTGTCCCACACCTGTTCAGCAGACATTCTAATATGAGCTATCGCGGATTCGTACCATCTGCGATTTTCATGGGTATGTTCCGCTTTGCTTCTTGCGTCCATTTCGTCTATTGTTCCAGAGAAGCATCCTCGCAAACAATGGATGGTTCGGTCTTTTAATACCAGGTATGTAGTGTGACCGCCTGATGAAAGTGCTGGTCCGATTTCGCCAATAGATAGTATTTCTGTTTCGCCGTATTTGGCTCTAGACAGGTAGGCTCTAGACAGGTTGGCTCTAGACAGGTTGGCTCCCCTCAGGTCGGCTCCAGACAGGTCGGCTCCATACAGGTTGGCTCCAGACAGGTCGGCTCCAGACAGGTCGGCTCCATACAGGTCGGCTCCATACAGGTTGGCTCTAGACAGGTTGGCTCCCCTCAGGTCGGCTCCAGACAGGTCGGCTCCATACAGGTCGGCTCCATACAGGTTGGCTCTAGACAGGTTGGCTCTAGACAGGTTGGCTCCCCTCAGGTTGGCTCCAGACAGGTTGGCTCCAGACAGGCTGGCTCCAGACAGGTCGGCTAGTCTAAAAGACCGTTCGCCCTCATTGTATTTTTCAATTAGTTCGGTGTTTTTCATCGTAGTCCTCTCTTCCCGTACTAGGGGTGGTTAAAATTAGATCGTTCCGCAAGTGCATCCGTTTGGCTGCCATTGTCCACACCCTTGACAAGCAAGTGGATTGTCCACGCAATGTGGTTCTTCTGAAAAAGCCTGATTCATAATATCAGGGGTTTCCTGAAGTAAGCGAATACGGCAATCTATAAAGTCGCCACATCCACGGTTAGGATCTGTATTAAACCCTAAAACCTTTGCTTCCTGCCTGTTGTTGGCGAAGATCAATGTTGAATAGTCGGCGTACCTATCGGGTGCGGGTGTCCAAGCGTATGCTTTCATCCCTCTCCCTCCTGTTTGGTTGTGGGGCAAGAACAAGTGCCCATAGTGACCGACCAATCCTGATCTCTTGAACAATGGACTAAATACCCGTCGCTAGCCCATTCGGCTATATTTTCAGATACCTCAATACCTGTCAAGTGTGACGCGCTCATTCCTGCAACAGCCGAACCACAACCCTCACACGTTGCCCAATAGCCAACAACGGGCTTCGGTATCTTCTCCCCCTCCACACTATGAAGGGAGTCGAGAACGTCTGATAACTTTATGTAGTCACTATCCTCATCCTCGTCCACGACCATTAGTGATTCAATCCACCCTACACGGGCCTCATAGTCAGGCACGTATCGTGTTAACTTCTCAATCCTTTCCCGTAGTTCATTCATCGCTGTTCTCTCGTTTTGAAAATTTCCCCAAGATCCGGATTTAGCCTCATTATCTCCCGGGAGTACCAAGCCGTGTATGAGTTGTTGAGTTTAAAATCATCATACCGCCCGTTTTCAGAGGCCATATATCGCAGTTGCTCGAAGGCCCCCTTGATCCCCCACTGTCCCTCGTTACCGTCTTTCCTGAACTTCCGGCATAACCCCACGATCCTTTTCATAACCTCCGGATTTTTAGAGTGAAACATCTTCGCCCGGTCAGCCGGGGTAGGTGTCCAAGATTCGTCGATATCGTCAATAATGAAAAACTCGGGTTGCGGCCGTTCAGCAAGTGATTTATCGTGAACACGGCCCCTAGCTTGTTTAATCAGGTGAGCAGTCGTTGGGTATACGGTTTTGAACATTATCACATTTCCTCTATTGGAACGTTAAAGAGTTGTTCGTCACGCAGGTAGTTAAGTTTGAAATAAGCAAGAATCACGGCGATAAAAGAATCTAGGTCCCGGCACACCACTACGGCATTCCCTGCTTGGCGCAAAAGGTCGATCCTGTCCTTCTGAGAATCGCGGAGCCGACCCTTATTGGTTTTCACCTCTACGTATAGGGCCGAGTAACTACCTGACGGTACGGGCAGGCACAGGTCCGGCATTCCGGCCTTGACTCCCTCGGCCTTGAACCTCCCGGCCTCGCTTTTGGATCGATTCCCTCCGTTTGGAATCGCATATAAAAGATCAAGCGTTGGAAAGCTGTGCCGTTGGTAGTGGCACCACTCCAAAAAAGACTTTTGAATGCGGTGTTCTTCAAGGTTGGGTCGGCTCACGCTGTTTGCTCCTCTGGATTATAAAAACCATCGTCAGCCTTTGGAAACAGTCCGATTATTGGATTTTCCTCGTTAAGCTGCCCGAGCGTTTGATTGCATTGCGTGTGAAACTCCCTCAGTTTGAAATACTCCCCTTTTTTACCTTTCTCCGTTATGACCGAGTGAGACAAATAGATATTTGGTGAAGGGGCTTTCGCGGGCCGATTATTGACCGGGGCCAAACTCCAACGGTCCTTAATTAGGGCATCCGTTCGTTTGTGGAAGTAGCGGTAATCACGATTCAGGTCCGAGATCCCGGCTAGGGCCTTGAAGTGTTCAAGGAAGGTGGCTGACTCGACGGTTATTTCCTGTCCCAAGCAGTTTACGGTGGTGCTGAACTTGCTCATTTTGGTGTCTCTTTATTGATAGGGGCCTGTTTATAGATTAGACGGTACGGTATACGTAAGGTTCCGTAAAGCGGAAGGTTATGGTAGTTTTTTCCGTATTGACTCGGCGATCTTTAGTTGTTAGTTTTTGATATCGTTAATCGAAAGGTTCTCGTGTCTCTCGAATCCGGGTGAGTTGGTCGGTCTCCTCACCCGGGTTTTTTTATTTTAGTAGATACCCCCTGATCCAAGACTCTGTAATTTTGTACCTGTTAACAAATACAGGTGTCTTGCTGCCTTTTGATAGCATCAGTTTTTCTCCCTCGGTGTAATTTCTTGGGTCCACCATTTCAAATGGAACGGCCTTTCTGAAAAAAGCATTTCCCGGGATGTTATAATTAGCAATAAGGGAAGTCATTTCTGAGCGGGAGTAAAATATACGAGAGTTGATATCCTCCCTGAGAAGTTGGGACCTCAATTGTTTACTTGCTCCTTGATCGAACTCCTTGAGCGTTTTGCCTGTCATCTTTTTAAGGAACTCATCCGGATCTTCTGTAATTAAGCTACTGATCGGATTTCCCCCTTGAGGCTTCGTTAGTGGCGCGTAATAAATTCCGAGTATTCCGAACCCCGGAGGAAACTTGGCGAACGTGACGGTATCGAGATCGAGTATGTAGGTGATCTCGCCGTAGATGATGCCGAGTCCCTGAATATATTCTGATAGTCCCCGGTCATATGCGCGGAGGCAAATCCGATCCCCGACCTTGTAGTCCCGATCCATAATCCGAAACTCAAAAGGTTTTAATCGAGCCTCAACTGCCCGGTAGTGTTCAAGGTCGATTTTTAAGTCGTGGGTCGAAATCATTTTTTTATAAATGGAAGTGGGCCTGTGCCTTGAATGTAGCCCCCGGGCCTTCCGGGATTTGAGGCGGTACCAAGTTTGCCTCGCTTACGATCTGAACCTGAGTCCTTGCTGAACGTCCGCTTGGGCTTCTCTTCTCGTTGGTTATCAAGATCGTCGATCATCTTCTTAACCTGACGCTCGTTCCAACCGGGCGTGGCAACCCAAGTCTCACAGACTGCCCGCCAATGCTCTAAACCTTTGGGGGCTATTCCGACCTTCTGAATAATCAGGTCCGAGAAATAAAGAGGGGGATCGAATCCGCAAACGTCAACATAGATTGATAATGCAGGGTGTACTTTCCTGTCCTCCTTCAATGAACCCGAATGGGTCGGCTCTCTTAGAGAGATAATTCTTTCTTCTGAGTTGTTACTTCTTATAGCGAGGGTTTCCCGACTCTCGGGTTTCCCGACTTCCGGGAAACCTGCATCTCGGACCGGGATGGAGGTTTCCTGCATCCCGGTGTTTAGGTCCGGTGTTTCGTAAACGTCCCAATGAGATCCTGTAAACTGCCCGCTTGGATCCTTCTGTTTTATGAGCCGGGCAAGGCCGACTGATTGAAGTTCTTTTAGTGCAGATCGAACGGCGGTGAGTCCGTCTTTTCCAGACTGTTTAGCGAGGTGTTCGGGGTTGGATTCCCAGTTGTCGGGGAAACTCATTATGAGGAGCCACAACCCCCGGGCCTTAAATGATATGCTTTTTAGCCGGGCCGTTTCTTGATCGACTACAACGTAGTTCGCAACCCGCTTTCTGACTCTTATAATCATTGTCGCAAAAAGAAAGTCCCGTCCCGGTGGCGTTGCGGGCCGACCGAGACAGGACTAAAGAAAACCGATGGAGGTTTCAAGGAAAGGGTAACTCCGCAACAATTACCCTGTTCCTCTGATAATATAGTTCCGGTATACGGCATATGCAAGGGTTGGTTTCCTTTTCCGTTTACCGTAAGTTAAAAAACCAACATTAAAACTAGCTACCCATTATGAGCAGTAATAACCCCAACTCGGTAATGTCCTACCGAGTAAAATCTATCAAGTCCGGGGTTTATGGCACCGGGTATCACTCGGGAAGAAAGGCCGTTATCATCTCCTTTATCGGCTGCAATATGTGGAACGGAGCAGACCGCGACCGAACACGATACGCAGAGAAAACAGGGGCATTATGTCCGCTTTGGTGCAACGCCGACTTCACGAAGCAGGGATCAAGGTTCTTGACCGCCTCAACGATATTAGCCCAAGTCAAAGAAGAGGCCGGGAAGCATATTAAGTTTGTCGTTTTAACAGGAGGAGAACCCCTGAGCGAGATTGACCCGAACCTAGTTGAAACGCTCCGTACAGCCGGGTTCTATGTACTGCTTGAAACCAACGGAAGCATTTCAATGTCCGAGCGGTATCTTCCCGAGAACAAGGAGGCGGTATGGCCAAACTGGATAACGGTTTCCCCCAAGATTATTGATAAAGATATTCGTCTCGAGATAGCAAACGAGGCCATCTTCGCGATGCCTGATTATAAACCCCAGGATTTCCCGGGCGTACTTTCAAGGCTACTGGCTCACCCAAGCACACAGATCGAGACCGAGTACCAACAGGAGCAGGGATCAGAAAACCCAATCGAAAGTCTACCCCTAGTTTTCATCCACAACCTAGATGGGACAGAGGAAATGCTGTCCGAGAGTCTCACTAGGGAACACAACTGTAACCCGCATTTTGTGCGGATAATGAACAGGATAAAATAGACCTATGCCACTCGAAAAAATTAACCCAAAGGACCTTACGCCGAACCCCAATAACCCGCGAACCATAACGGAATCAAAGTTCAAGGAGTTGGTCGAGTCCGTCCGGGGTTTCCCTGAAATGCTTGAGTTGAGGCCGTTCGTTATTGATGAAAACAACGTGGTCCTCGGTGGGAACATGAGGCTCCGGGCAGTCCTGAAACTAAAGATGAAGGCGGTACCATTCATCAGGTCCTCCGATCTTAGCCCGGAGAAAGTCCGGGAGTTCATCATCAAGGATAACACCCACCCCGGGGAATGGGACTGGGACCAATTAGCAAACGAATGGGAGAAAGAGGACCTAATTGACTGGGGAGTTGAGGCTCCGCAAGCCTTCGGGCCGGAGTTTAGCCCAACAAGCGAACCCCAGTTCTCCGGACAAACCGTGACCGAGGAGGATATCCAAAGACAAGCCCGCGAACTAGCCCTTAAAATGGTTGGTGATATGACCTACCGGGATGTTATATGCCCCGAGTGTGGACACGAATACAAGGTGAAAGAATGAGCAAGCTATCAGTAGACGATGATAAAATGACCCCGGAGGAGGTTGCCAAGTGGCTCGAACACGATACTTGGTACTTCGCCAAGACGATGGCAAAGTGGCCCCATTGGTATCTCGTTCGTAGCAAGATGAACTCTTGGAAACGGGACAGATGGAACGCGGTGATTCAGTACACCCGGGATCACGGTACACTCGAGGACTTTAAGGGAGAGATAAAGCCACACCTCTACCTAGACGGCTACAAATACTGGACAGGGATGAAGCCTCCAAGCGATATTGAAATCATAAACAGGGAGCGAATAAAATGATGCGGTATATGCTTTTGGCAACACTAGGAGACAGGGCGCAAATGATGGCAATGGGCCTAAAGGTTGACCCGGTTCAACACCCATTCGAAAACGATAAAGTCACCGCCCTGCAGGTGAAGGAACAGGCCCGGCTAAACAAGAAATCAAAAAAGAAATGAGCAAACTGGACCCATACAGGATAGAGCGGGAAAACCTAAAGGCTATTCGACGGCAAATGCGGGGCTACATCGGCTCCGGAATTTGGTTTCTCGACAAAAATACGGGCAGACGCAGGGAATCAACTATCGCGGAGTGGGATCAATTCGCAACCGACACCGCCAACGGATTACGCTCGTTAATTGCTAAAAACGCGCACAAAATAATAAACCGACCCTATTTTGGTGGTCCGCAGATCAACATTTCGATACCTGTAACCCCAATACCGAAAGCAACAAGCATATGAGCGATATCAAAAAGGCCATAACCGACTACGTACGAAGCTCACATAGTCAGGCTGAACTCCTCAACGAACTAAGGGAACTCCTGCACTCTTTATCCCCTATTCAGCAACCCATCGACTTGGTGCGTTGGGTCCCAATAGAAAAGGTTGAGCCTAACGACTACAACCCCAACGCAGTAGCCCGAAAAGAAATGAGCCTGCTGTACAAGTCCATCAAGGCAGATGGCTACACGCAACCGATTGTGACGATTTATGACGAGGAAAAAAAGAAATACGTAATCATCGACGGGTTTCATAGGTACTTCGTGGCAAAGACCCAAAAGGATATCCTCGAGCGCAACAACGGCAGATTGCCAATCGTGGTACTAAAGAAGGATATCAACGAGCGGATGGCAGCAACAGTCAGACACAACCGTGCCCGGGGAGAACACTCCGTAACAGGAATGGGGAATATGGTTTTCCAAATGCTCGAGAACGGAATGACGGATTCTGAGGTATGCGAGAATCTAGGTATGTCGGCAGAAGAGATCCTCAAACTCAAGCACGTTACCGGATTCTCTAAACTATTCGAGGAAACAGAGTACCGCCAAGCTTGGGAGACCGCCCGAATGATCCGGCTCCGAAAAGACTTTGAGAAAGAATCAGGCGAAAAAACCCCTTAGAACGATAGCAACCCTATGGACAAGTCGAAAACGGCCCCTATTCCTGTCTCTGACACGGAGTTCTGTGGAGCGAAAACGAAAGGATCAGGCAAGCCCTGTAAGAATCCCGGGCTTGCGAATGGTCGTTGTCGATTTCACGGCGGGGCCACACCTAGAGGCGTAGCATCAGCGAACTACAAACACGGTAAATACTCTAAGTACCTCAAGGGATCTTCGCTCCAACGTTACCTTGACGCTCTCTCGAGCGAAGCACCGTTATCATTGCTTGACGATATTGCCATCGTTGATATGCAAATAGTCGAGGTGTTTTCAACGGATGAAGATGAAAGCACCCTGCCGGAGTTGTGGCTCCGTATGGATAATCTCCGGAAACAAGGGGAGGCCGGGACGATATCCAAAGGCGTGGCAATGAAGAAGATTATGAACATCATCCGGCTTGGCGCAGTCAAGGCCGTGAAGTATGAGCAGATCACGAAGCTGCAAGCACATAAAAAGACGCTCATAGAAGCGCAAAACAAGACGAATTCGATTGCAGAAAAAGTCGTTTCAGTTGAAGAAATGATGTTCCTCATTAACAGGTTTATAGCCATTCTCAGAGAGTTTATACGTGATAGACGGGTTCTTACAAAAATCCTCGATGCCATTGAGAAAACGGTTTTGGGAAACATTAGCGGACGGGCTTAAACAAGAGACCCGGGAAGAGTCGCTCCCTGATGATTGGGAGGATTGGCTAAATGAAATGTTTCCTAAGACGGTCTATCACGGCTTCGCTGACCACCACGCCGAGTTTTGGGAGTGGGCGTGGAAGATTGGTACCCCGGAACAGGACCCAATGCAGAACATCCTTTTTGCATTGGCTCGAGGGGGAGGTAAGTCAACGACTGCCGAGGCTGCTGCTGTCGCTCTGACGGTAACAGGTAAGAAGAAGGTTGTCGCTTACGTTTGTGGCACCACCTCTCAGGCAAACGACCATCTAAGTTCAATAAAGCGCAAACTCGAGTCTGACAATGTAAAAGAGTTCTTTCCCCTCCACGCGAAGCCCCGGCTCTATGAACACACTAAAGGCTCTTGGTCGCAGTCTCGAGTAGCTACTGACGGCGGGGCCTACTTCGTTGCATTTGGTCTAGATGGCGGGAAACGTGGTTTTAAAGATGATGATTTAAGACCCGACTTGATTATTATTGATGATGTGGACACACGGACTCAGTCGGCAGCAACGGTACTTCGCAAGCTCGATATGTTGACCTCCGATATTCTGCCGATGGGATCGGAGCAAGCCCACGTTATGTTTATTCAGAACCCGATCCACGCCGATTCGGTTATGGATCAGATCATCACCCGCAAGTCGGATATGATGGGGTACAGGAAGGAGATCGGCCCGGTCCCGGCCCTGCTTGATGCTGAGTTCGCTCAAGAGCTCGATGAGAACGGTAAACTCCGGTACTTCGTGACTCGAGGAACCCCGACTTGGAAGGGGCAGGGAATTACCCATTGCCAAAACGCTATTGATACGTGGGGTTATACCACGTTCCTTCGGGAAGCGCAGCACGATATCCACAATATTACGGGCGGTATGTATGGGCACGTTGAGTTCCAGTTAGTGGACTGGTCCGAGGCTCTTATGAAATCGCTCGTCAGGACTACCGTTTGGATCGATCCATCTATTTCCGAAACAAAGAAGTCGGATTCAATGGGAATCCAAGCTGACGGAATCGACGAAAAGGGAGATATTTACCGCCTTTGGTCGTGGGAACAGATAGCAAGCCCGGAAGAGGCATTCAGGCGAGGCTTAATAAAGGCCGTTGAAATTGGGGCCCAATCTTTCGGGGTGGAGACGGATCAGGGCGGTCTTGCTTGGAAGTCGGTCTACAAACGTGCGTGGGATCACCTAGTCAAGAACGACCTAATACCTAAAGGCTCACGGAGACCCGCTTACAAGTACGCGAAAGGCGGTGGAGACGGCTCGAAAGGCCACAGATCCGGAAAGATGCTTGTTGACTATGAACACGGTCGTATATTCCACGTTCGAGGTACTCACGAACTACTGGAACGGGCTGCCCGCCGATTCCTAGTGCTCAAGCCGTACGATCTTATGGATGCTGCGTATTGGTCTTGGAAACACTTACGACGAACCACTTTTGAATCAGACGGCGAAACCGTCACATACTAGCAGGTCACACCGATGCCAAAAAACCCTCAATCAACGTCGAACCCCAATCTAGGAACGTCCCGGGGAAATGCTCGGGATGAGGCAGCCGTTGGGTCTCTTCTTGGTCTTATGTCGAAAGGGTCCGGTGATAAGAACTGGCTCAAGTATCGCTCCCCGGAGCACAAGAAAAACGCGCACAAGTACGAATACGTATACGATCATATTGAGGGCCTCGTTCTTGACGATGATAAAATCGAAAAGTACCTGATAGCCCGGTCTCAAGGGGAATCAACAGACGCATATGCCGAACGGGTAAGATTAGCACAGTTTTCTCCTCACCTCGCCCGGGCGATAACTTCATTGGCGGGAATGACGTGGGCGAATCAGAAAGACGAAGCCCGTACCTACTCAAAAGAAGATGATGGGGAGGGTCTTGGAGACCCGAGCGCCCCTGATTCAATCCTGCATAAACTATGGGAAGATGCTGATGGTAAGGGAATGAATTGGAGGACGCTATTCCAACGTGCCACCCTTAAAGCTATTGGCTACTCAACGCTATCGTTTCTCGTTGAGGGGCCTGAGACTGTGACCTCTGAGGATGGCAAGAAACAGACGATCAGAGAGGCCACCATAAAGCTAATTGATCCGCAATATATCCCCCGTAAAATCTACTCAAAAGAAAGTGGTTCTCTGATCGGCGTGATGCTGATGGAAATGGTAGACCTTTCTGATTCCTTTATGGAAGAGCCTAACCCTGAGTTGCATTACAGGATTTACGAGGTAAACGGCTATCAGGTATGGCGAATAAACGAAAAGAAGGATATCCCGGAAGTAGTGACTCCGTTCACGCCATACTCTCAGGCCGGGTTTACGTGGAAAACAGAATCGGGAATCCCGGTACCACCCGTTTTTACTGTCGATTTATCACTTCCCGCGAATCTCGGCTACATTCAGGCCCGGAGAGCAAACTCGCTGTTTAATCAAGAGAATACGCTCGAATTCCTGCTTTGGATTGCCTGTTTCCCCAAGCTCTTTGCAGACGTTATCAACCGTGAGGACGGGGCGTTCGATGAGCAGCTATGGAGCGAGATCAAGAAGCAGCTAAAAGCAGGTTCAAACCTCGTTCCCGGGGCGGGCAGTAAGTTTGCAGCACCACCGATGGAACCCGCTCAAGTCAAGCACGAAGTTATCAAGGAATTCCGGTCTGATTTCTACACGACTTTTTTCCTTGATATGGGAGACAAGGCCAAAGAGCAGACAGCAACCGAGATTGCCCGAGAAGAGCGTTCAGGGGTCGAGGCGATCCTAACCCTTATCACCCGGTTTGCCGATGAGTTCGAGAACCAAGCATTTTACGCTATTGAACAGGTCTACTTCCCGGATCAACCGGATTTATGGGGCGGTACTCGAGTAACACGGTCTACTGACTTCTCAGGAGTTGATATCGAGGATCGTATTGACCGATTAGTTCGCCGTCACGTTCCCGGGGGCTATCTACCTATTGATCCCGAGACAATAGCACAGCTCGCAATCACGTCACTCAGAGAGAACGGATATCCACTCGATGAGGAAGGGGAAAAAGCACTAATCGAACTCGCCAAGACCGGACTTGAGCGAGAAGCACAGTTTAAAGCACAAGCAGAAGAGTTTGGGGTAGTCGTTTAATATGGCTTGGAAAGAGAGATACGAGAAACTTGTAGAAGAGGCCCGGTTACACCTTCACCTCCGAATCCTCGGGGCCGTTGGAGCCATCACGAAGGCGTATGTCGATATGCTCGTTGAGATTGAGACCGCGTTCCCGGACGTGGAGAAGCTCACGAAAAAGCAAGCCGGGGTTCTGTCGCTCCGAATTATTGCGATCATAGCTGAATACTCGAGGCTCACGCAGGTCATAGTGAGAAGAGGTTCCTCTATGGCAGTAAGTACGGCTGTGGACGCACACGTTAGGGGCGCAACGGAGGCTATCGCGGAAGCGGGGGTGAGTATTGCCCTTGCGGGATTAGCGGGCGTCAAATCGAGCGTGACGAAGTATGCACAGTCACGCCGGGGCAGTTTCTCGGGCAATGAGGGTGGACTTATCGAGGGGTGGACTGATCTCGGAGCAAAAGAGATCAATCACTATATCCGTAAGAATATTGGAAGGCCATCAAGGGAAGCGTCCGATCAACTTCTAAGGCAGGTGTCTCAGCATCCACACGTTGAGAAGGCGCTACGAAACCTCGGGGCGCGTGGCGAGGCAGTACGCCGGGGAATTACTCGGGCGGGCCGGGCGAAAGACGATATCGCTACGCCGGGCCGGGGTATGTACACGAACGCAAAGCGGACCCTTATCCACGAAATGAACTCGATGTACCACGAAGCCGATGCTCTCGCTTCTCACGAATCCCCAATGGTAGACCTGTTGCAATGGCACGTATCGGCACAACACGCTACAATGGGCCACGCTCCTGATGTTTGTGACGGACTAAAGGAATTGAATCTTCACGGATTCGGCCCCGGTATATACTACCCGGCTACGGTTCCCTCGCTGCCCCACCCGCACTGTCAGGACTACGTCACCCGAATAATGCGACCGCCTGAGAACTGGGGGGACCCGAAACGAACCCCGGTCATACCCCGCGTTCCCGGTGCAGAGGAAGTGAGAAAAGCTATGGAGGCCGTGAATACGCGACCCGGCGCAAAACCTGTTTCGAAGATCAAGACCGACAATATCCGGATTCAAGTCGAGCAAGCAACGCAGATTGCCCACGATGCCTATGTGGATTTTAATGGATAGTGAATACATTCCCGATATACGAATTTCAGTTCCCCTTGTCACAAGTTATGTTCATATTTGGCACGGACGATATGAACTGCAAGAATGGCTCAAGGAAAAAGGCATAGTCCTAAATTTCACAATGACGAAAGGGTGTGCTCTGTACCTCACAGATCCGGACGGGAGGGGGTGGATGGTTATGTTACTCCCCAAAAAGACACCGATCCCGACGATAGCGCACGAATGTATTCATATGGCGTGGCAGATTTGTGATCACATCGGTGTATCGGTTCGGTCAAAGGATCAGGAAATGCTCTGCCGGATAGCAGAATTCCTGTTGGATGAAATCCTGCAATTCAAGGAATACCGTAAACTCCCCTCTATCACGCGGGAAGCATTGGCCGGAACTTGATAGTCCCCCGGGTACCACCTGCCGAGGAGGTGAGATTGGCGATGGAGGCGGTCAATAATCGGCCTAACGCAAAACCAGTCTCCAAGATCAAGACGGACAATATTCGGATCCAAGTAGAACAGGCAACGCAGATAGCCCACGATGCCTTTGTCGATTTTAATGGTTGATTCTTTCCTCTGGATTTCCTACTCTTAACACCTAGGCAAGTCGCCGAATAGCTATGAACCAAAATTGTACGCTCAAATGTTAAAACGTGTTTTTACCGTTCTGATGTTTTCCGTTCTTTTGATGGGGGTGCTAGATATTCAAGTATCAGAAGCAACCGACCGAGGGCAAATCGCTTTCACGGTCGGAGATATGACCCCGGCCCCTGCTATTGAATTCCTTGCTCCGGCAACGGCTGTTCAATTACAGGACTCCGGATTACTGATGAATCTTGAAATCTGCGCCGATACTCCATTCGAAGGCCCGGCATTCCGAACCCCCGTCAACCACTACGAACAAAGATATTTGGAACCTCGAAGTGGAGGTGAAAAACATCAAGATCCTGACCTCTTAACGCAGCATAAGGACAGTTTTAACACAGCTGAAGCGGTACGACTGCCTATGCTCTGTTAACTTACAGAGCCAAAAGGAAATACAGATTCAAGGGGAGCCTCGTTTATTCGCGGTTCCCCTTTTTTTAATAGACCCACTTGATAAAGACTGATTTTGTCCATACGTTCAATCCGGTGGTCGCTCATTGGCGATTTTCTCTAAGCCGGGGTAGTGGAAACATTGCCCCGGCGCGGAGATTCAACCCGCTCCTGACCTCTTGGAGAGCCTTTTACGTTCAAAGGCAAAAAAACGAGGGTATACTACCCAAAAAACGAACGGTGTGGGCGTTACTGAAAGCCCCTAGACAACAACCTCAGGTATGAAAATCACAATCAAGATTGGAGATCAGACTCACGAAGTAGATCACGAAGATGCAAACGTGACCTTTGAGCAGGGTTTGGTGGTAACTCCTCAAGCAAGTTTTAACACAGCGATTGAAAACGCTAAAAACTCGCAGAAGAAAGCCACAGAAACCGAGTACAAAGGAAAAATCGCTGCACTTGGATCTGACGATGAGCATTTCCGCTCGATTGCGACTGCCCGGGGGATATCGCTTGATGACAAGAATTTACCTGTCTCAAAAGACGATCCCGAGTTACTCAACAGAATCAAGCAACAGGTCATAGGCGAACTTGTTACTCCCCTCCAAGCAAAAGTCGATACGTTAACTGATCAGGTAGTCTCCGGACGAAGTGATAGGCTGATGAATCGAATTCACAAAGCAGCACCGGAGGCCGGAGTCAAGGAGTCGAGACTGAGGACGATATTTAAAGGGCAACACCCTGAGTTTATCCAATCGGTTGCTACGATGTTCACCTTCGATGAGGAGCGGGACGATTTTTACTTTAAGGATGAGCTAGGAAACCCCGTCTATGACGGCGCGAACTATGCGGGTCCTGATAAGCTATTCGTGAAGCTCCGCAAGTCTGATGAATCAGGAGACTACTTTGAGGATCGTAAACCGGAGGGTACCAAGTTTGGTGCTACTGGCAGATCGGGACAAAAAACAGTTTCTAGTCAATCAATGGCGCAGGGTGACGTAGATGTTGAGAAGATCGCATCAGGGGAGATCACAGTTGTCTAAGTGGGCCTGAGATCCGGTAAAACCAACCGAATCAAATGGCAGCCAACGATCTAACGCAAGTTGTTCCTCAGATTCTCGCACAGGGCCTTTTGGCATTGCGTAGTCAGACAATTTTGCCGTTCCTAGTAAACCGTAATTACTCTTCTGAGGCTGCGGAAATCGGGGACACCATCGACGTAAACATTCCATCTGCTATCGCAGCAGCAGCCGTAACAGCGGGCGCAACGCCACCTGCTACGGAAGGAGTGGCTCCGACCAAAGTTCAGATCCAATTGAACAAATGGTACGAAGCAGCTTTTTATCTCACGGATAAAGAGCAGAAAGAGGCTATGAAAGGGACAATCCCAATGCAAGCCTCCGCAGCCGTGAAATCCCTAGCAAATCAGGTGAACTCTGATATATTCGCTGAATACAAAGGTATTTACGGGTATGTAGGGACGGCAGCAACAACCCCATTCGCATCCACCCGCGCAGTAGCGACTCAGGCTCGTAAGACCCTGTTGAATCAGAACTCACCGTTGGGAGACCTTCGAATGGTTCTTGATCCGGATGCAGAAGCAAACGCTATTGACCTTTCTGATTTCGCTGACTCTGGCTTCTCTGCTGATTCAGGAATCATCAAAGAAGGTGTCATTGGTCGCAAAGTCGGCTTCGACTGGTTCGTTGATCAGCAGGTACCAACGCATACAGCAGGAACGCTATTGGCGAGTCCTCTTGTTAACGGTACACCTGCCGTTGGCGCTACCACGATGAATATTGATAAAACCACGTTGACCGGAACGGTCGTTGTTGGTGATATTTTTACTATCGCCGGAGATTCCCAAACCTACGTGGTCACGGCTGCTGCTACGGCTGCTGCTAACGCCTTGGCAGGATTGGAATTCCTTCCCGGATTGGTCGTTGCCCCTGACAATGATGCGGTTATCACGTTCAAGGCTTCTCACGTTGTAAATATGGCGTTCCACCGTGATGCTTTTGCCCTTGCGACCCGTTCGCTTGAGGCAGAGGGTAATGGTCTTGGAAACATCATCCGTACAATCTCAGATGCTAAGTCGGGCCTTACGCTTCGATTGGAAGTATCTCGGGAGCACAAGCGGACCCGATGGAGCTTTGATATCCTTTATGGCGTCAAACTCGTTCGCGCTGCCCTCGCTGTCAGAGTCGCGGGTTAAAGTTGGGTAGCTCATCATCTTGCCTCCTAGTGAGGTGATGCCAACCCGCGTTATCGTTACTTGAGCGACCACCACCTTTTTTGTTCAAGTAAAAAAACGAGGCCCTGAATTATGGCAAAGCTACCTACTGTAAAAGTCGTCAATGATGATGGTTTTGCAGTCATAAACGAAACCGATTTCGATTCCAAGACGATGGAACTGTACGATGAGACAAAAAAACTGTCTGCCGTCGAAAAGTTCGCTCTCGAGAATGACGTAAGTCTCGATGATGTTGTCGGAACCGGGAAAGGTGGGGCTGTTACCAAAAAGAACCTCCAGGAATTCCTAGATCAAGCCGAGTAATACCCAATGTCCAAGATCATTGACGGCAAATTTGTAGCAGAGGAAAACGTCCTCTACGAGAATCAGCAACCCCTTGACGATCTAGGGAATGCTATTCTTGTTCACGGTTACGAGTTGGCCATCATTGAGTCTAAGCGGATTCTTGGAACAACCCGGTACGATGAGATAATTGCGCTTGGTGCCTCGAGCGCGTTCTACCAAACTTTGAAGTCGGTGGTTGCGAGGATAGCGTTGTACTATTCATTCAACCGCCTCAACCTCAGAGTTACCCGGAAAGGCGGATTCGTCCGCTCATCCGGGATGGTGGAAAATACCCTTGATATTATGAGCTACCGGGAATCCATTGGGTACCGGAATCAGATATTGAAAGAGGGGCATATCCTACTGTCTACCCTGCATACCTCGACCGGGCTTCAACCTTACGGAACAAGCCCCGGGAACGATACGGTTTACACGTTATGATCAAGATTATCGCCAATTTCGATATCGGGAAGGAATATGAGCAGATGTATGATGCTCTCCGGCGCGAATTGAATATGATAGGCGGTGATATTAGGCGTTATATCATAAACGTGTTAGAGGCAGCAGGGAAGAAGGCCACAGGAGACCTGATCAACTCGATAGAGGAGGAGGTTCGGCTTGAATTGTTTACCTCAATCCTTACGGTTGGTCCAAACTCAGACGCTCCTCACGCCATCTTCGTTGAAGAAGATACTCCCCCCCGATGGGTCCCGATTGCTCCCTTGAAAAAGTGGGCCCGGGACAAATTCGGAGCCTTTGGAAAAGAAAAGGACAGTATCGCTTACGCCGTAAGGTGGAAGATTCACAAGAAAGGGACAAAGGGAATCCATTTTATGGATCAAGCCTTTGCGTTTTACAACCCTTTGATAGAGCCTAAAATGAACGCCGTCATAAGTCGGTTTTTATAATGCAGACCAACGTAGATAAACTCATAGCTGCCGGACTTGCCGTAAAGGTGAGGGATTCGTCTGTGCCTCTTTTTGCAGAGGTATCAGATGAACCCGCAAGCGAGTATATCAAATATCCTGTCTTGGTTATTTACGACCGGGATATGGATATGGAACAGATTTCCTCCGGACTCAGGGACTCCTATGAAGGGACAATGCAGTACGGAGTATGGATTATTGACGCTCCCCATAACCCCAACGGGAACGGTGGGTCTTACTCGAACTTGGACACTATGCGGTCAAAGTTCCTGAAAGCAGCCTCCGAGCAAACCCGATTCCATATTCAACGTGTCCGGTCAAAACAACTAAAAGTTATGATCGGTCAAGACGAATGCTTCGTGGACCGTATCGGCCTCACGATAAATGATTCCTTCAAAGCAGCCTAACCCCTAATACAATGCATATTTCAGCAATTCATTTCGCAACAAACTACACTTGGGGTTCCGGTGGTTCTCCTACGTGGCAAGCCATTACCGATTTTCTCGCAGAGGATCTCGAGCCGGGCCTTGAAAACATTATCGCAACCCGTATGGGAGAAGGCGGTGATGAACAAGACGGCGTGGAACTAAACGGTGCTTTTCTTGCTCTTGGAGCCACGCTTCCGGCAGCAGGAACACGTACTTGGATTCGCTTTACAGGCGAGGACAATGCGGGAAACTCCGTAGCGTTGGTCAATGGCGGTGCGCGTGGTTGCCGAATCCGCGTGGCCAAATCGAATATGCGACCCTCTGGCGGTGGCGAAAGTTTCAATAGGATCGAGTTCTCATCGACAGGTGGCAATTCAGGTTCAACGATTGAAACAGATCAAACCTAAGTCATAACCTAGTTTCCCGAAAAACAGGAACCCCAAATGCACATTTCAGGAATTTCATACTGCCCCGACTATCCATTCGGTCAAACGAAAGGAACTGGTACTGGATATCTCGTAAACAATGGTGGTGGATATGCTGCCGGAGCCGTTACGATTGCCCTTGATACCGGGTCCGGCACAATCGCTATTGGCGATATGATAACCTTTGCGGGCCACACTACGGCCTACAAAGTCCTGACGGCTTTGGCTGCGGGTTCTTTAGTGCTTGAACGTGGACTCACGGATGCCGTAGCCGATAACGCTGCGGTGTCCGTTGGGCCTAATTGGGTTGATATCACGGACTTCTTAGCGGAGGACCTTGAACCCGGCCTTGAGAGCATTATTGGCGTTCGGATGGGAGAAGGTGGAGACGATCAGGACGCGGTGGAGCTTGATGGCTCTGTTCTTGCTTATGGATCAAATCTGCCTACCCCGGGAGAACGTCAATGGATTCGCTTTACAGGCGAGGATAACGCCGGGGCAGCCGTTAAACTCGTCAATGGTGGCGAAAAGGGTTGTAGGGTGTCAAACGCAAAATCGAATCTTCGTCCTGCTGGTGGTGGTGAAAACTATACCCGGATCAGCTTCAAGGCCACAGGCGGGAATTCAGGATCAACTATTGAAACCGACAGGACTGCGTAAAATGTTTTTCAACCGAAGAAAAAGGCGGGAAGCACAGGGCAAGTTCAAGCTTACCTTCAAAACTCCTGTAACCTTTAATCGGCTCGAGCGGGCTTGCCTTGCTATTGGAGCCGAGATTGACCGAGTGATAGAAAACCCTCAAGCGGTACTCGATTCTCTCGACCTAACGGTTGATCAACTCCAAGCATTCTGTGATGCTGTTCTCGTAAAGCCCCCTAAGTTATCAAGTATGCCCATAGACCGGGCAAGTGGGATCGGGTACTACGTCATTACGGATTTTTTTTTGCACAGCTTCATGGAGCGTTGGAAAGGGCGAACGCTCGCCTCATTCCCCTCTTCAAAAGAGCAGGTAGGCCGGGTGCTTCGGGGAGCGTTACAGTAATGAGGGTTCTTGCAGCCCTTGATTCAGACGGTAATCCTCCCCCTTATTCGGAGTATCAACGGATCCTAAATGACGATATAGAAGAAGTTTTTGTGTTTTGGGGTAGAATATCAGTTAATGGTGCCCACTTAAAGGACCAAATAAAGAGTTAATAAAATGGCCCGAAATCGTACCCTGAACATCGAAGTGGTCCTAGATGAAAAAGGGGCCGTTAAGGGCATTAAGTCTCTCGATGGAGCGGTTAAGTCTCTCGAGAAACAATCCGACAAAACGGGCAAGGCGGGATTTAGCCTCGGTCAGTCATTCAATATGGCGGTCGGGAATCTTATGGCTTCGGCAATCCAAGCAACGGGCCGGGCAATAAAGGAGTTGGCCCGGCAGGGACTCGAAATGATCGGTCGTGGTTCTGAACTCATAGAGACGCAGAACAAGTTCAACGTAGTATTTGGAACCTCCACCAAAAAGGTAGATGAGTTCCTAGACGTATGGGCGAATATGGCGGGCCTAACAAAGGCGGTCGGTCAAGAAATGACCTCGACCTCCGCGTTTATCCTTCAAGGTATTGGGGTCTCAAAAGATGCTTCGGCAGACCTTTCAATCCAGATCGCGAAAACAGCCGGGGACCTGACTTCGTTTATGAACGTCCCGGCAGAGCAGACTTTCCGGGCAATCAACTCAGCACTTCTTGGAGAACGTGAGCGATTGAAGCTCCTGGGCGTGACGTTGAGTGAGGAAGAAATCAAGGTTGAAGCGTATTCTCAGACCGGGAAGAAGTTAACTCAAGAGTTGACCAAGCAAGAAAAGGTCCTAGCTACCCTGACGTTGATTACGAAAAAAGCGGGTCCTGCTATGGGGGACCTTGAGGCCACTCAGTTTGAGGTCGCAGCGCAGACAAGGCAGTTCACGGCCCGAGTAGAGGACCTGAAAGATATGTTCGCCGGAGAGTTGATCCCCGGAGTAAAGGACACCATCACGGAATTAAACAAGTTCTCTCAACGTGACGATGTTTCCAAGTTCGTAAAGGAGATGGGGAAGGCTGTTGCTGAATCGCTATCGACAGCCCTTGATCTTATAATTAGCACGATTGACTTTCTCGTTAAGTACAACGGAGAGATCAAGGAGGCAGCACAGATCACGGCTATCCTTACGGCTGCGCTTATTGCGTACCGTACCGCCGTATTTATAGCGACTATTGCACAAAAAGGGCTCAACCTTGCAATGGCATTGAACCCAGTAGGCGCAGTCGTGGCAGCAATCACGATCCTGATAGGACTTATGTACAAGTTCAGGAAGGAAATCGCTGACGTTGCTGCTAAATGGCTTCGCTTCTTTGGTATCGTTGTTAATGGTGTTTCTAGTCTGCTAACCGCCGTTGAAAAGCTCGGTATTTTCTCCGGGGCAGTAAAGGGTTTAAAAGGTCTCGTAGATGATGCCAACGACAGCTTGGCTACGTTCGCTACCCGGCTTGATGATGTTGGGGAATCGGCAACGTCCCTTCCGGGTGTTGGTGATAGCGGAAGTGGCGCCAATTCAGGATCAGGTAGTGAAGAGGAAATCCCACCGATAATAGATGATGAGGCACTAAAGAACGAAGCCGAAAGGATTGCCAAGTCTACCCAGTTATTCAAGGAGAACAATTCCCTGAAACTGGCCCAACTTGCAGAATATCACGATGCCGTTCTCCTTCTCGAGAAAGAGCAGACAGCGACCTTGTTATCAAACGAGGTTAACGGGTCGGATGAGTTCTTTAAAGTCGCTCAGGCCCGCGCTGCGAAGCTCCTTGAGTTAAAACAAGAGCAAGAAGCGGACGTACTTGCATTGACTCAGGAGTTTTCGGCTGCTGAACTCGCGTATACCGCCGAAGTGGAAGGGCAGGAAAAGGAACGCCTAGCAGAAATGGATGCTGAGTTCTTGGCTACCAAGCAGGAACAGAATGCAGCCCTTTTAGCACTCCAACAGGAGCATATGGCAATACTGCTTGAAGCGGGCATTGCCAACGCAGAAGCACAGGAGGCCCTATCAATTAGGGTCGCAGAAGCGAAAGAGGAGGAGGCCCGGCGCGTACAGTCTGCCGTGCTAGATATTATCCAGTCGAACCTTTCGGAATCCAAGTCCGCAAAAGAGGCTTTGGCATCCGTATTGAACTCGGTTCGGTCTGCAATCAAGGCCCGCCTAGCCGAATCAATCGCCACGCAAATTGCGAAGATTATCAAAACGGTACCATTCCCGTTCAATATTGGAATCGCTGCTGCTGCCGGAGCCGGAATGAGTATGATATTCAACGCTGCCGTTCCCAAGTTTGAGCGCGGTGTACGTGGTTTCTCGGGTGGTCGCGCCATCGTCGGTGAACGTGGTCCAGAGGAGGTTATCCTGCCTCGAGGCTCACACGTTATCCCGAACGCGCAATCGAACCTCGGTGGATCCGGTGGCGGTGTGATGGATCTCAAGGGCGTTATCAAAGGGGAAGATATATGGATCGTGAATCAACGAATCACGGACCGCTATGATAGAGGAGGACTAAGCTGATGGCGTGGGGCACAAAATACAGAGAGACGTTTGACACATTAGACGGTGTTCACTCTTACCAAATAGACTTCAAGTTCAAGGGTTACGGCGGGGGCATCACCGCGGTTGAACTCGCTCATCCGTTCTTGGTCCTCAAGTACGGCTCTGGAGGGGTTGCTGATCTGCTAAAATGGAATATGGCCTCTCAGGCAGAGGTTGTTGTTCACGATGATAGTTCAGGCACTTTCCGGACGGATATCTCTGAATCAGATGAGGATGAGGTAATAATTGAGATCGAACGAGATTCGGCCCTGTTTTGGGCAGGTTTCGTAAAATCCGAGATTCAGTCAAAACCCCTTAATGACACAGAGCGGAATGTTACCGTTAGGGCATTGTGTGGAATAGACCTTTCAAAAGGTCGGGCCTACGATAATTCGGGGACTAACTACACCGGGCGTGAAAAACTATCCGTAGTCCTTTCAAGAGCATTGGCGAAGATCGGTGTTGATCTTGGGATCGATTCAAATAATTTTGCCTCGAACTGGTACCCGTTCCGGGACTCCTCAGATATCTCCGGAGACCCGCTTAATACGGTTGAACTAAATCAGAGTTGGTTATTAGCCGATACGGGAGCAACCTATTCGGCCTACACAGTAATGAAGGAAATCGCATCTCGTTTCGGAATGCGGGTGATGCAGGTCGGAGGAAAGTGGTTTGTTACTCAGTCCTACTTAACCCGGGGTGCATCCTACACGGTATATGAGTATGATGCCTCCGGAACGGCGGTGACGTCCGCTTCAATAGGAACCGTTACCCCTATCGTCGTTGGTTCAGGCGTGGCGGGCGCGAATGATATTGAGTTAACTGTTGATGGTGAAATCACAGGAGCCTCGGCACTACGCAAGTCCAAGACTAAATACATTCACGGAATACGGGACGAAATCCTCATTGAAAACGGTGATTTCGAGGATATCACATCATCTGAACCTGATAACTGGACCGCATCAGCAGTTGGGGCGGGCGAGTCGTATGCGCGTGGACACAACTCAACTAATTCACTAGCCTTTGACTCGGTAGTCTACACCTCCGGCCCGGTTGCTAACCTTGCCACGAAAAACAGGTCTCAATCTGCCGGGTTTATAAATGCCGACACTCAAATGCAGTTGTCAGGTATGTTTCGCGCCCTCAAGATTGACGCAGAAGGAGATGGAACGTGGGTCAACTCACGCCTTTCCCGTCCTATGTTTTGGTCCCTGTCTCAGCAGGACCTATCGGGAGCTTGGCTTGCTTATGACGATACGGACGAAACGTGGAAATCCGTTTTATCGGGTGTTTACTACAAGAACAGGGTTGACGCGCTGCCTCATTCGTGGAAGTCGCTAAAGCGTATTGTTGCAGCCCCGGGGACACCGGGGAAAGTGTGGTTACACCTTTGGAACGGTGTCGACACCGTTGATCTTGGTTCATCATCGTATGAGATTGATAAATTCCTTTGGGACCAAGTCGGCCTAACTCCTCTCCCGAATGGAGAGACTGTTACGAAAGGCATTGAAACGACTCTTGAGAACACAGTAGCAATCAATTCCAAAACCGACGATGGATACGAGTTCATCCTCGGTGATGGCCCGAGTGAAATACACATTTCCCGGCTAACGTTTTCGGACGGTGGTGTGGATATACCAACATCAGGTTGGCAGTCCGGGGCTTACTCAGGAGGCTCGACTACCGGGAATTCTATTGACTACCTATGGAACAAGGAGAACCTGATTCAAGGGAGGACTATTCAGAAACGCCTCATTGGTACGCTCCGACTCAAGGGAACCTCAGACTACCTGCCTCATCAAGCCCTTTCTTATGACGGCAGCCAATACGCTTGCACCCATTACAGACTTGATGCCTACCGTAGAAAGATATCCGTTGACTGTACAGAAACTTTGGCAACGGCCTCGGTGACGGCTACCGGATGGACCGTTATCCTCAAGGATGCGCTGAATATCGCCAACACGGTTACTTCTGATTTTACTACGTCTTTGGATAATGCATCATCCTTTGACAATATCGCAATCACTACGGCCCCTTATGCCATTGGGGAGATCAGCGAATTAGACGTTGAACCACTCGAGAAGGGACTCGAGTATGGATCGCTATTGGTAGTTATTCCCCCGGGCGGTGGGTTCATATCGGTCCGGCTTGATACGGCTGCTGCTGTTGGGGCTGAGACTCTTTCTATTGACCCTATCTACTTGTCTGAGGTACTCCGATATCCTGCCGGGATAAAACTGACAGAGGCCGAGGTTCGATCAGCGTTTATAAAAACGCAAGAGTCCATTTCCTTACTCGTTGAAGGCGGTCCCGTTTGTACTGCCGGGGGAACGCTTGGATCAGGTGCAAGAACCTCTATGAGTGTGTCTGCAGTGACACAGGTTTTAAGATCAGGAGAAACGCTTACAATCGTTCCTGCTGACGGATCGGACCCCATCGAACTAGAATTGAGCGCGGACACGGCAATCGGTGACGTCTCTATCTCGTTCGTCTCAAATACGTTTGCGGTAACAATAGGTGATCCGCTTTATGGCGCCGGGAATGCAACGGGCGAACTCAGGGTTGAGTCGAACCGAATAACAGCCGAGATAACAAAAGAGGGCGAACAGTACGGACTCCTTTCTTCCGGGATATCCTCAGATACGACGATTGGCATAAAAGCCCCAGGAATCGTTGGAGCCCTTAAAGTCGGCGATACGCTACTGCACCAACGGATATCTACGGGGCAGCAGAGTGTTTTGACTGTCGCTGCTGACGCATCAGCAACAGCAACGTCGATAACTGTTGATGCGAACTCCGTTGTAGGAGATGAGGATGATGCGCTTACGCCGGGGGCAATCGTCGCACTACGGCTTGGGTTTGACGGAATAGAAGTGGAAGGCCCGGCCCTTTACTCAACCAACTTTGACGGCACGTTCGACGCTTCTTGGAATATCACGGCCCGGGGAACTACCGGATGGGCGTTTACCAAGACAGGAGACTTCGCAGCAACGAACGTATTACTGTCCGGGTCGATAGTTATTACTGGCGGTTCAGGAATCGCAAGCCTTACAGATGCCGGGGCGTTGGCTACGGCTGACAGCTTGGATGATGTTCCAAACGGATCGACCTATGCCCGCGTATTGGCCTCTAAAATTTCGAGCGGTTCGGTGCTGCTGTCCGGTGCGACAGGGTCGCTAGATGATGTTGGAGACGGGTCCTCATATGGACGCATTTTGCTGACCGCTATTTCAGCAGGGCGAATCCTATTAGCGGAGGCAACGGGCAGTTTAGATGATCTAGCCAACGGAACGTATGCAAAGGTTCTCACTACCGATATCTCAGCCGGGCATATTCTTTTGTCCGCAGCGACCGGGAGTTTGGACGATATTTCAAACGGGGCTACGTATGGCAGAGTAAACACGACCGCGATTTCAGGCGGTAATATCCTCCTAAGTACGTCAGTTGGTAATATTGACGATGTTTCGGAAGGAGCGACTTATGGCAAGCTGAAACTTACTGACATGTCTGCCGGACGTATTTTAATACTCGGATCAACCGGGGCAACAGTTATTACAGGAGGGGCGATTCAATCCGGGTCCATTGTTGCAGATGACATCACAGTAACGAATCTTTCATCTATAAACTCCGATCTTGGCGCGGTGACAGCCGGATCTATTGATATCAACTCCGCTTTTGTGGTTACGGCTCTTGGAGCGGTGACGGCCTCGAGTATGTCGATCACCGGAGGATCTATTACCGGAGGCACAATCAATATCGGCCCGGACGTTTTCACCGTTGATGCAGGTGGAGTTGTTACTGCATCCAACCTGACCGTGACCGGAGGCTCGATCAATCTTGGTAGTGGCGTTTTCACGGCAGACAACGCCGGGGCTGTGACTTCCTCGAATGCTACCCTGACCGGAGGGTCAATCAATATTGGGCCTAACGTATTTACCGTTTCAACGGGTGGGGCGGTGATTGCCTCGAGCGCGACAGTTTCCGGGGCAATAACAGCGAGTACCCTGACCGCCACGACTGCCGGAAGCATTGCCAACCTTACTATCACAGGAGACCTTCAAACATCAGGATATTCTGTCTCTACGGCAGGGGTTCAACTTTCGACAACGGGGCTAATAACAAGAACGAATGCAACGACATATACGCAAATTACAGCAGGGATATTTACGGCTTATTTCTCTGGAAGCTCAACCGTTATTGCCGGAAACCTAATAACAACCCCTTCAATTTCTGTATCAGGCTCAACGGCCACGATTGCGGGGGCTTATATCTACCGGGCGAACGGAACAGATATTCCGGTGACGGACGGGGGAACAGGCTCCTCTACGGCCTCCGGAGCAAGGACAAATCTCGGGTTGGCCATCGGTAGTGACGTTCAGGCGTACGACACTTTCCTGAATGATATCGCGGGACTATCAGACCCCGGGGCAGACAATATGCTATTTTGGGACGATTCAGCCTCATCAATGGCATTTCTTACGCTTGGAAGTGGTCTCTCGATAGTATCAACCGAACTCCGGGCCGAATGCTATTCGGTAGCAACAGGGGTTGGTGCTGAAACTGCGTTGTATATTCCATCCACCACGCAACACGGATCGGCAGGTTCTCTTTATGGTTACATTGAGTTTAGTCTCGGTGGGACACTTAAAAAAATAGCTATTTACGATATCTCATAATGAAAAACGTAACACCACTTCCAAGACTTATCGGCGTAGTTGTTCAGATCGGGCCTTTTGATACCGACCTGACCGGGAAAACCGTTCGGGTATTTGCCGTAAATGATTCCGACTCAACCGATAAAACGGAAATATCGGATTCATTAGGGATTCCCGGGCAAGCGGTAGATGCCATGTATAGCCCGGTTTGCGACCTTTCCGGCCTAGCCTTGAGAACAGATTACAAACTCGTTTCATATACTGATACCGTTGGCGGGATGCGAACAACTCTCATCCCGAACCCTGACACTCCACGCGACTTCTTATTTAACCTATTCGATCCTGATGGCAACTAATCAGAGAAATTCAACAGGGCGAGGCGCGGTCCGAATGGTAGTGCCGAGCGGACAGGCTAGGATGCTCGTTCCCCGAGGAGTAGTTACGATTAATGAAAACGTGACTGTCCGGACCTACCTCCTCTTAGATAACTTTTTAACCTTTCTCGTTGACGATGAAGGAACGGCCTTAACTGACAGGGTGACATAATGAGCGATCCACTTGTACTCGTAACGCTTGATTCTAGGGATGAAGTTGTTGCTCCTGCCGATGGTGATTATCTAGGCTTGCAGGTTGCGGGCGTATGGAAGAAGGTGGCACTTTCTGTCCTCGCTCAGTACGTTGGCGATGAAGTAGAGTCTGACTACGCGAACACGGCATCCGTTGAGACCATTACTGGAATATGGTCCTACAACGTGGCGCCTGAGTTCAATGCCGGGGTTCGAATGGAGCAAGAATCCTCACCTCCTTCCGGGGTGGCAGGTTATTCAACCCTATATGTTAACGCTGCCGGGGCCTTGATCTCTATTGATGAGGCGGGGTCCTCTGAAACCGTTTCTTTTTTAGAAAGGGCTCAGAGTTTTACGGCAACTCAGACGTTCTCCGGAGTTGATATCAACGGCGGTAATATCGACGGGACAATTATTGGTGCTGCTACGGCTGCTGCCGGTTCGTTCACAACGCTTGGAACGAGTGGGCTTGCTTCGCTTAATAGTCTATCACTTACAACCGTACTATCGGCTACCTACGGCGGTACAGGGCTAACGTCCATATCGACCCTTCTTAATTCAAACGTCACGCCAACCACTTTAGGCTTGGTGATCGGTACAAGCGTACAAGCCTACCACGCCACACTCGCGGCTGTTTCAGCAGGTACGTACACGGGCTCGACCTCTATTGTAACACTTGGCACAATAGCAACGGGCGCAATCCCTGCTTCACTCGTCACAGCAGGCACGTTCGGCGCAGGGGCGTATGTCTTTCCGAGTACGTTGGCTAGTGGAACCCACACTATTTCGTCTGATTTGATTCTAGCAACGGGATCAATAACTAGTGCAAGTGGAGCTATATCGTTTGGAAACGAGAATCTCACCACCACAGGCGTTGTCACTATTGGGGCGGACTCGACAAGTGTAAAGCTAAATATAATTGGCAATCGGAGTGATGTTGCGGGGGAAGGATTTGTCACCCTAACAGATGTATATAAATCGGCTTTCAGGTTGGACACTAGTAACAGGTTCAACCTTGATATGTACAACGGCTCAACGTGGTATAATGCTTTTTCTGTTTCTACGATAGGCGCAGTCACATTCGCGGGCGCACTCTCAGGGATAACAACGCTTGGAACGAGTGGGTTGGCTACGCTCGCGTCCTTAACCGTAACGGGCGCGGTTATTCTGAAAGGGGCCACAATGTCCACCTTCATTGCCACGTTGATTGATGACGCGACACAAGGTGACGCGCAGACCACGCTCGGAGTCGATCCGTCAGGAACGGACAATTCGACCGATGTAACTCTAGGCGGGTCGCTTGATTACATAACCTTATCGGGTCAGGTTCTAACACGTAACGCGATTGTGCTGACAACGGACGTTTCAGGTGTATTGCCCGTTGCGAATGGTGGGACTGCGTTAACGTCCATTTCAACACTACTCAACGCGAACGTAACACCAACCACACTAAGCCTTGTGATCGGGGAAGATACACAAGCCTATTCATCCGTATTGGACGGTGTATCAGCAGGTACCTACACTATCCCCGCCGAAAGGGTAGATCCAGGGACTTTCCCAAGTGGAGCGTATGTTTTTCAAGGCGCACTCTCAGGGATAACCGACCTCACTATGTCTGGGGCGTTGGCACTTGGATCAGGCACAATAACCACTACGGGGGCGGTAGGAACGGGCGTCGCTACACACGGTACAGGTGCAGTCGTTCAAGTGTATTCAGGTATAACTTCGAGTACATTCTTACCACAGTTAATGGTTTTTGACGGTGCATTTAGTGGCGGAATACTCGTTAAGACAGACAGTACAACGGCGGCTAGGGGTGGACAAGTAACACTGGCAAGGTCAAATGGCTCAACAAATGGACTCGTCAACAATGGTGATGTATTAGGAGCAATTAACTTTGCAGGGGCAGACGGTGCAGATTACCGGAGCGTTGGGGCTTCGATAGTTGGTGTTGTGTCTGGCACGGCGGGCGTAAACGATATGCCCGCTTCTCTCAAGTTTTACACAACTCAAAGCGGTAACCAAAACCCCACACTTGCACTAACGATAGACGCGACACAAGTTTCCACGTTTGCGAGTACCGTAATAACTACGGCTTCTGGTGGGTTCAAAAGTGCAACCACTACGGCAAATGACAGAACACCGATTTGGCGCGTTGGTGATGCAGACGCATACGGATTCAGTTACTTCAGGGGAACGGCAAGTCTAGGTACTGATGGTATCGGCTTTCATCTTGGCACAGCAACGGCAGCAGCTTCAATACTAAACATTATTCCAGCAGGAATAGTGGTGACGGGAACTGGTAGCTTTACAGGCAACGTCCTCATCGGAACCACCACAGACACCTACGGGACGTTGCAGGTGAGTGGGGAGATGATGGCAGGTGATTCACTTTCTAACGCATTGTACACAAGTAGTGGGTCACTAAACGGGGCTTACGGCACAGACACTGATTCGGGCGCGTTGATATTTAATAACGTTGGCTATCAAAACGGCACGTCTAGGTTTAGAGATTCTATATTCAAGGACGGGAAGAACACAACCGTAATGAGCATAGACGGCTCTGCCAAAGCCCTTACGATGGTAGACGGAGCCAACTTCGTTCTTGGTGGATCGACTCTCGCTGCTTCTGCGACCAATACAATTCACGTTTACGATGGTACGGCCCCAACAGGGGCTATAACAAACGGTGCTTTACTTTGGTCGGAAGGAGGGGAAATGAAGGTTATGGACTCAGGGGCCAACACCACGACACTATCACCTCATAACTCCTCGCTACTCCCGGCAGGACACTTTTCCGAATTGATGGGATGGGGTTACTACTCAACCAACTCGATTCTCGGATATGCGGTAAACGCTGATATCTCAAAAGCCCTGAGATACCTAGAGCAACTCTTGGGTGAGGATATTGTACACCTCGGCAAGTGGAACGGATCAGGCTATGATATGGTCAAGGGACGTTCGCCTGAAAAAGGCCGGGTACAGGTTCTTGAAGAGGATAACGAGAAATTGCAAAAAGCTCTTTCTGAAATTGAGTTAGAATTTAGTACATTCAAGAAAAGCATTGAAGATCGCCTTATGGCAATCGGTGCTTAAATAACGCATCATTTAAAACACAGACCAAGAAAATGGCAACCCCATCTCGATTTAAAGTCGCTGCAAGCGCAACCCCAACGGCAATGACCGGGCTAAATGGCTCGGTAGTTGTTCGGCTTAACCCAAAACCAAGAACAGTTAGTACCCCTCGCAGACGTCAAATGACGGACAGCAACGGCGTACCTGTTTGGATTATGGAGGACACGAACCTCAAGGCTTCTAAGACGCAACCAGTAGGATCTATCAAAAGGATGGAGACCGTCAACGAGGACGTGCCTGTGACCCGTGACGGGAAAGCCGTTATGGATAATGGCTCCGTGAACCTCAGTATTTCCGTAGTAGATGAAAAAGGACACCGTATCGACGGGGGCCGAATTCCACAGGTTACACTCGACACGCTTTCAGTCGAGTCACAGGCTCTTTGGGAAGCTGCTTTTGAAGCAACCCGGAACGAGGTGTTGGCAGGATTTAGTGACTTAGAGGTTAAAGAGAACTAGACAAAAAGCCCCCGGGCAGGAGGTTATCCATACCCGGGGGCTTACGTTCTGCTTTCACTCATAAGAACGTAAAACAATGACTGGTTACGCCATTCGCTTCTAAAAAAACCAATGTCAGAGTACACAAGAGCCTTTGCAAATATGCCCGGATTATGGAAAACGCTCCTTGTAGCGTTCTCTTTGATCGGGATCGGCTTCACGGTCGGGGGGGCCACGTATTCACTTACTGAGATCCCACAACAGGTCAAGGCGAATACAGCGGCTATTATTGAAAACACACGGCGCATAGAGGCGTCAGGATCCAAGCTAGACAGAATCTTATCAGAGGTGGTGCTTGGGAATTGTCTCGCTGAAAAGTTAGCTCAGGGACTTCCTTATCAAATGTGTCAATACAAGAAGGTTGAGGACCGATAACTTGCACCGCTCATAAATCGTTGTTACATTCGTTGGTCACTTTCACGCTACCCTAAACGATTATGTCACAGGTTGGAATAGAGATCCTCACTACCTACGGTGTCGCTCTCGCTGTACACACTTCTCTTGAATTGATTGGCAAGCTTGATCATATGCCATCAGACCTCTCCTACGCCGGGACACGAATCCGGCCCCGCCTCAAGCCAATGTCGGAAGAGATGGCAGACCTTGACCGGGATCTATACCGGAAACACGGCAAGAAAAACCACGAAGGAAACATATATGTTGATCGCAATGGTCACGTTGTTTTCGAGAACCCCGAGGCAGAGGACGCATTCTTGGCAGAGAAGCGGGCCAAACTAAATGATCCGTTCACGTTTGTTACTTATTCCTGTAAAGAGTCTGTTATTGACGAACTCAAGGCGGGCAAGTACGAAGGTGGGTTTGGATTCCTGGACGCGCTGATCGGTACGGTTATCCTGACGGCAGAAGAGGAGACAGAACTCAAGACCTCTGCCGAAACACGCAAGCGTGAATCAAAGGAGTTGGATATGGCTGCTGTTGTCTCTGACGAAAAGGAGACTCCTGTAACAGAAACGCCAAAAGGCAAAGCTAAAAAAGGTTGATTCCAATGCTAAAACTGAAATTCAATGGCGTGAATATCGCCCTTCTTGTTGTAGCCGTTGCCACCGTATGGGTTACTTTCAACTTCTTTATCGAGTTCTCCGGGTTCGCGGTTGTGATAGCTAAAGCAAGCATTGGGCTCACGCTTGCTGCGGTGGTAGACAATGTGATTCTTAGAGCATTCAACACAGTTGAGGAAATCAAGAATGGAAATGTCACCTATGCGACTGTTTACTTTGGCTTTATGTTTATCATTGGCCTCGCTTTGCTCTCGGGCTAATGCCCAAGCCCACCTCGATACTGCACGTGTCTACATTGGTGTGCAGGAGTTCGGCAACAATGCAGGTCCGGATATTGAAAGATTCCTTGCCTCCGTTGGACTCAGGAAGGGGAACCCCTACTGTGCTGCCTTTGTCTCGTTCTGCCTCAATCAAGCAGGAGGAATCGAGTTCCCGACTATTAGAACAGCCCTTGCTTCGCGTTTTATAACTCGAGGATCTATCAAGGCGAGTTCTGTCCTCCGGGGGGTTCACCCCCTCCCGGGGTCTATTGTTATTTGGAAAAAGGGAAACACAATCTTCGGACACGCCGGACTCGTTCTTGATTGGAGTGGTAAATGTGGGCAGACGATTGAGGCCAACACCTCCTCTGGAGTGTATGGATCTCAGCGTGACGGTGACGGGGTTTGGATTAGGGAAAGGTGCATCACCCCCGGGTCGTATTTCAGGATCGTTTCTTTTACCCCAGTTAGATATGTTCAAAAATAAAACAGCCCTTGCCCTCGAGGTACTTGGGCTTGTCTTGGTCGTTCTTGCCGTGCTTCTTGCTGCAAGCTCTCACGTTAGCCGTATGGAGACGCAATACGCAAACGACCTACGGGAAGCAAAATCACGGATAAGCGATTCCGAGGTTATCGTGGACAGCCTCCGGGCGCAATCTGATGCCTCTGCCCTTGTCATTGATTCCCTCGAGGTTGTTGCTGCGTTTCACCGCCTTGAATCGGCCGATTTTAGAAACCGCCTCCTGATCCTTCTTGCAGAGATTGAGGAGACCAAAATCAATACGAGATATGAAGGTCCTGATAGTTCTCTTGCTTCTGATGCTCTCCGCGCTTTCCGTCAACGCTCAAACTGAGCAGGCCACCCGCGACACGGTATTGGTTATGTCTTATTCCGGGGTCCCCGGGTTTTGGGTAACAAGGCCAGTTATCGAGGACTACCACGCTGTCCGAACGGCTATCATACCCGGCCTTGAGCGGATTATCCTCACGTATTCAGGGCTTGCTATTTCTGACTCCCTCACGATCATTGCTCAGTCAAGGCAGATCGAACAACTCGTTTTAAGGGTTGGCACCGGGGACAGGATCTCAAAAGAACTCTCCGGGCAGGTTAGCGAGTGGCGAACGCTCAATGGTAAAACCCTCAAAATGTATCGCCGGGAGAAGCTGCTCCGGAAAATACTGACAGGATCGGCCCCTTTACTGATCGCCGGAGGTATTCTTATTGGTGCTAGTCTATAAAAAGGCCCCGATTGCCTCCTGTGGTGAAGCAAACCGGGGCCTAGCCTTCCGTCTCTGTCTCTGCGACTTACGTCCGTTTAAATAGATCGGGGCTTAGAACGAACGTGAGGAGGCCCTGTTAGCTTGTGCGTTTTTGATTTCCTCCACCTTCAATAGTCCAGTTTTTATCTTCTCCCGAATCAATCCCTTCCTGTCCTCGGAAGTCATAAGCCTTAATCGCTGTTCCCCGGGCAAGTCTAGGCCAAGAGTCCAGAGTACCGAGTCCGATCTCCTCATTGAGAAAGTGAGAACCGGGTAGTTTATGCTTTTCAAGTCTACGCTGAACGAGGCATTCCCGAAAACCGTCCGGGCTTTGGGTATAATCATTGCAGCCACCGAGTACGTGACCCTTTTCAGTAAGGGCGGTACGCTTCTCATCCTGATATCGAGATCGCTCCTTTCTATCAACTCCTGATTTGCCGGGGTGTGTTCCATTGTTTTGAGGGTCTACGTGAACGATACAAAAAGAGGTGGCCTCGGTCCGGAAGTGGCATTGCTCCGATAGGCCGGGAACGTCAGGCAAGGGACGGACTGACCATCCTGAACCGACAATCCAAAAAATGACGAACCACATATGGTTAACCTGTTTAATTGTTATGGATAATGCCTGATGGCAGAATAGAAGGCTGCGGGGCCTCCCAAGGTACCCAAGTGTAAGAAATTACCGTGTACTCGTTTCCATCAGCACCCTTCTCTTTTCGCTCAACGGCTATTTTGTCGTGACAAAGAAAGGAGTATCTACCGGGGCCAAGATGGTTGATAAAGTCAAACAAGGCCGTGTCCTGCCCGTTGTTTTTGACAATATCGTCTAGCGAAACACTAAAGTATCGTTGGCAGAGTCCATTGATAAAAGGAAGATTGGAAAGGGTTGCCAACCTCATACCTGACGGGTGAAGTAGCTCCGGGATATAGTGCGATGTTTCCCAGTTTGGTTTAGGCATTTTTGAACACGATTGCTGTGATGGGCCGTATTTGATAAGGTCCTCCTGTTTTGCGGTCTAACGAAAACCACGATGAAAAAGTTGACTGCAGGTTAGATACCGGGTGGCTCGTTTCGAATGACTCAAAAGCAACTTGTCGATCCTCTGTGATCTCAAGCCCTGTTTTAGTCGATCCGAAGTATTCGTGTTGAATAACGAGGAATGTCACCTCTGATCCTCCCCGGGGACGATGTATTGTGACGGAAAACTCCTCGGACCACCCTTTCCACTCTCCTGATCGGCTAGGATAAATGGCGCCAAGACTACTCTTTGAGAGGATGTTGCCATCACGCCTTGATTGCCTAGTGAGGCTTATCTTTTCTCCGTCCCACGACCACCAAACCTCATCTGAATCCTCGAGGTCGAGATTGTTAAAGGATTGAAGGCCGTACCATTTTATCCTCTTAAACCGAAGGCTCAGATCTGAGGCCCCTAAGAGTCTGCCCGATATCCCCGGCGTGAGGCTGTTTGTTTTTCGTTCGATCTTAGATCCGTCACTCCTAAATATGTCTTGATCCTCGCTTTCACCCTCCCATAACTGGACTCGGAGCCGGATTGAAAAGAACTGATTCCGAGTTGGAAGTAGTTTTTTGAGCCTGTGGATTAGTGGCCCGGCAAAAACAGCCCCGGCCTTGATGGTCAATACCTGCATTTTATCCTCTGCCTCTTGGGTCGTTACCAAATGAATTGCGATACCGGATCCTGCCATCCTTACGGTGGACGAACACCTCCGCTCTCGTTAGCCGGGCAAGCCTCCGGGCTTTTCTGTATGCCCCGTATTGAGTATGAGCGGAAGCAATAACTAGTGTTGATTTAGACCTCTTGACGATCCACCGATGGAGCCGGGGAGCGTTAAGGTCGTTTTTGCTTTTGTAGGTGACGTGAATCTGCATTTTATATCTCGATTTTTTCGGGTAGCTGCAAGACTTTTTGACGGTCCGGGGTTACAACGATAATGTTATCGAAGTGGGTAGAAACATTTCCTAGCAAGGTAATGAGTCGGGCCGTGTTTTTGGGCGAAAGGCTGTCGAATGCTTCGTCTAAGAATATCGTCCCGTAGGAGTACCCTGACCGGAGCGATATCCACCGGGCAAGAGCAAGCCTGATAATCGTTGAGAATATCCTCCTCTGCCCCCCTGAATACTGGTATACGTCCCGCTCCCCGGTATGGCTTGATATTAGTATTGAGATTTCCTCCCTAGTGGTTCCGTCTTGGTTTTCCTTGACTGTCTCAATCCTAAGATCGTTCGCCCCTCCTGTGGCCTGTTGAAGCATTGTTGATGCCATCATCTCGAATGGCTTAATTGCAGACTCTATGAGGATAGACTGAACGCCTGACCGACCGAATGCCCTTTCAATGATGGCGAGTCGGCCCTCATTATCCTGTTCGACCTTCATTTTTTCGTTTAGGATTCCGACCTTTTCAGCAACGTATCGGAGGGACTTGATTTCCATTGCGTGGTTATTCGCCCCGGACTGCTGAGTCATTAAAAGAGTTTGTAGTTCCGTTTTTTGATCGCGGGTTTTTCGAGCAAGCAAAACCAACCGATCGTGTTCTTCTATTAGGTTCTCATCCGGTTCGTGGGCCTCGAGTAGATCCTGTTTGTTTAGGATATCCCGCTTTATGAATGCCAGTTCCTCTTCCATTTTAGGTACTGATTCTGCTGCGCTTTTAGCATCGTCCAGTCCTGACGCTTGCCTTGATAGGTCCATATACAGATCGCGTTCTGCCTCGAGTTGCTCCCGAGTGTACTCCGTGTCTCCGGGCTTAACGGACTCAAGTACCCCGCGCAAAGTGTTAACCTTTGAGGTTATAATATCTCTGCGCCCCGCGTTCTCTGTTTCTGACTTTAGGCTCTTTTGTAGGCCCATAATCTGATCGGACCACAACCTCATCTCCGTGTTCTTTTGTTCAATCTCATCGAGAACCTCGGCTAATCCCGGAGGGGTTTGTTGCATAAGTTCAGCCCGCTTAACCTCTAAGGCTTTGATTCGTGCCGTAGTGGGTGCGTTCTTGCTCCTGATGCTCTCTATTTCCCGTTCAATCGCCGCGGTATCTATCGGGGATGGTATACGCTCTAATTCAGCTTCGGCAGCCTCGAGAGTCGTACGGGCCTTGTAGACCTCCATCTTTGCGTCGAAAAATGCTTGCATTTCCCTTGACCGCTCGAGTGTATCATCGGCCTTCTTCCTGATAGCCTCGAGCTCAGGGATCCTTACTGATATGTTTTTGAGCCGTTCGACTTCTGCCCGGAACGTCTCCCCGGATGCAATCAGTTTTTCTAGTTGTACTTGTGCCTCCGTGTACTTGGAGGCTGCTCCCATCTTGGCGGTCAATTCTGAAAGGGAGTCGAGTATTTTATCCTCTTCTTTTTTAATCCTCGAGATATCACCATTTAGCGTGGCGATCTGTTGGTTTACGATCTCCTCTTTTTCAGACTCGGAAATGATCCGTTCAGAGATATCGTGATTAGGGTCTTGGTCCCTGATCTGACTACCTATCAGCGAGGCTCGGGTGTTTGATACTTGTTTCTGAGACTTCGCAGACTTGGCGATTTCCCCGAGGCTTGAAACGTTGATAAAGTCCCCGATCAGGTCCGACCGCTTTGATGGCAGTAATTCGCAAAGATCCTTGTCTGATCGGTAGCAGGAGAACCAAGTGGCCTCCGCTAACTCCCTTGTACCGATGTGGGTCTTGACCCAAAAGTCAAAGTCTCGTTGTTTAGGGCCTTTGAATGGCGGGTTTTCTATGAAGCCCGGCCCCTCCAAGACAACGGCAGTATTGTCTTTCGTCTTGCCTGACGCTGAAACGCTGACGATCCTTACGATCTTAAAAACCTTTCCTTTGATCTCTACGACTGTTTCAACTCGGCCTTGACCGTTACCATTCTCTGTAAGGGCCTTGTAGATGTTGCCCTTGTATGAAGGGAAGTCCCCGAATATGGCTGCGAAAGGAGCCTCAATCATGAACGTCTTGCCCGCTCCGTTCTCGGCAATGACAGGGGTAACGGATCGGTAATCACTCCATGGAGTAGATAACGATTTGTGTGGTCCGAAACCTTGAATGTAAGAGGATAGAATTCTCATTATACGGCTACCATTCTCTGTAAGGGCCTTGTAGATGTTGCCCTTGTATGAAGGGAAGCCCCCGAATATGGCTGCGAAAGGAGCCCCAATGATAGACGTCTTGCCCGCTCCGTTCTCGGCAATGACAGGGGTAACGGATGGGTAATCACTCCATTGAGTAGATAACGATTTGTGTGGTCCGAAACCTTGAATGTAAGAGGATAGAATTCTCATTATACGGCTACCGTTTTGAGGGTCTCGTGAAGTGCTGTACGATCCTCGGTGTAATTCTCGTTGTCGAGGAAAAGATCAAGTAAAGCGTGTTTATCGTCCACGATGGCTACGGCCTCCTCCGGGGATATCCGGGCGGTGGTATGCTCGGCCTTGACCTTGTAGGTCACTTCCACTCCGGGTTCTGCCGGGCTGTCCTCATCCGTAGCTACCCAATCAATCGTTTTGATCCGGGTATTAAATCCCGGGGTTGGTGTTGGCCTCGGGTCCCCCTTGATCCAGTCGAGTACTTCGTGACGTGGTGCTGAATTTATTTCGACGAACTCGGCTGTATTTGTTGCCGGGTCGTAAATCTCAAACCCTTGAGGCTCCCCGGCGTGTCCGTAGTCCATTTGGCGCAATGCTCCTACGTACATTCCCCGGTTATCCGCGGTGTTTTGGCGTTCGTGAAAGTCACCAAACCAAAAACGGTCGAACGTAGTGGTCTTGAGTTGCTCCTCTGATACTGAGAATGATTCCCGGTTACATACCCGATCTCCGTTCATCCTTGCTCCCTGAACCCGTAGGTGAGAACATAGGGCGGTTCGTGATAGTCCCGGTGGCTTCAACTCTGAAAGGGCTTTTATATCGGGCCAAGCTGACTCTTTGTATAGCCAAGGCAAAAAGGCAATTCCCATTGAGATTCCGCTTGGAAGGTTTATGCAAACCCACTTAGGCTCCCTGATTATCTCAACGTTCGGGATTCCCTCGAGGCTCGTTAGCGCGTCCCGGTTAGTCTCGTTTTCCTTGTCGTGCTGCCCGGGGATAATGAACACCCGGCAAAAGTGGCCTTTGGCAATATCGATGAGCGGGGCCTTGATAGCGTTTATGATATCGCCAACGGAGGCCCCACCCGTCGAAATGTTTGGGAAGTCGAAAACGTCCCCGGCAAGGATGAAATTTTTACACCCTCGATCTACCGCCCCCGTCAAGGCGGTCCGAAACTGCCTTGAGAATTCGGGCAAGTCCTTGTCCCGGGCGTGAATATCTGCGAATACTGCGATCATTCGTGTCTCTCGGTTCTGATAGGTGTCCGTATGAACGGAGTTCACGGACGGCCTGATTTAGTGAATCCCTTTGGCCTATTGTTGGTCGGTGTAGGCTTTCGAGGTGTTGAACTTGGGTAAACAGGAATAAACATCGAGCATCGTTAATGTCGAAAGGCCCCCTGTCTACCCGGGGTTGATTCAATACGGTACTGATGGAAGTTTTCATTATTCGCTTTTTTCCCTGTTTTCAGTTGCAACGATAAATCCGAGGATTATCACGGCAGCCTTTGAGATTGGAGCGCGGTCGTTTTCGATCTCAGAGATTGTTCTGTCCCGCTCGTAACCGAGCATTTTAGCGAACGCTTTCTGAGAGAATCCAAGACGTTTCCTGATTGCCCTGACTTCTTTGCCTGACATAGTTTTATTTAGTGGATTGAGTTCTCAATATAATGGATTAAAGCGGAATAACGCAAACCGGAACTAGATGAGTTCGGTAAGTGTCCGAGCGAGACTGTCTACTTGAGACTTGATGTTGTCTATGCTCTCGGATAATATTTGAAGGATCACCTTTTTTGTGAGGGCCTTTATCAACTCGAGGTCTCGCCACGTAAAACTATCCACCGCCTTGAGCGCCCTTTTCAACGGTAGTAAATCCGGTGTTCGTCCATAACTGGAAACCGAGTCTTTGGCGTAAACGGTGGAGTAATCCTTTGGCTTGATT
>Ga0208770_1000187_pt1 | contig 46167 bp, 40 predicted proteins | sample AntAceMetag02UK9_FD_184771 | JGI IMG/M metagenome (GOLD analysis project Ga0208770, IMG submission 184771) | Saline lake microbial communities from Ace Lake, Antarctica - Antarctic Ace Lake Metagenome 02UK9 (SPAdes) (version 2) | ecosystem: Environmental > Aquatic > Non-marine Saline and... | reverse complement strand
AATTTAGGAAAAATATCAGAATGGGACACTTCCAATATCACAGATATGAGTAATTTATTTTATAGAACATCGTTTAACGATGATATTTCTCAATGGAACGTATCGAATGTGACAAATATGGATCAAATGTTTAGGTCTGCTACAAATTTTAACCAACCGATAGGTGATTGGAATGTATCGAATGTGACACATATGGATCAAATGTTTAGGTCTGCTATAAATTTTAACCAACCGATCGGTGATTGGAATGTATCAAAGGTGACACATATGGTTGAGATGTTTGATTATGCTAACACATTTAATCAACCTATAGGTGATTGGAATGTATCAAATGTGCTAGATATGTATGGTATGTTCGCTAATGTTAAAGCCTTTAATCAACCTATAGGTGGTTGGAAGGTACAAAACGTGATAAATATGGGTACTATGTTTCATTATGCTAAAGCATTTAATCAACCTATAGGTGATTGGAATGTATCAAATGTTACAAGTATGGATGGTATGTTCGCTGGTTCTGAAGCATTTGACCAAGCGATTGGTAATTGGAACGTATCAAATGTGGCAAATATGTATGCTATGTTCGCTAATGCTAAAGCATTTAATCAACCTATAGGTGGTTGGAATGTACAAAAAGTGACAAATATGGGTCATATGTTCGCTGGTACTGAAGCATTTAACCAACATATAGGTGATTGGAATGTATCAGCTATAGTAAATATGAGTGATATGTTTCAGTCTGCTAAAGCATTTAACCAACCGATTGGTGATTGGAATGTATCAAAATACACAGACCTAGAAGTACAAATCACACCATCTAACAAAAAGTATAAGAATACTTCAAATTTAATAGAAGACAACAATGGATTATCATTTATAACAATTCCCAAAGGGACTGTTCTATTTCGTAAAAGTAAAGATATAAATAGTGATTATTGTGGATATCCTGATGGAACAAAACCAAATCATTATAATGCTCCACCAGACACGAATGTATTTTTTTACTTTTATCCATTGTATAGTGATACGGTGGGGTGTGCGAATGGAGGAACAAATAAAATGTTTACTCTGACCCAAGATGTCAAATTATTAAATTTAACATATCCTTCTACCATAAATAAAGAAGCGGTGACCAATAGCACAGAGCATGATGATATAGCGTTATCATGCGACAACAAAAGCGATTTGGGACACCGTTACGACCCATGTCTATCAGACGAACTTTTGCAAAGATATCCTGATGTTATGGGAATCCTGGATATAGCCAGGTTTAATGCGGAACAACATGTTAAAATATACTATAACAAAATTTTGCCATTATTTTATAGTGTTTTATGGGAAGATAGTATGATGAAAGGCTCTCCTGAAATAATATTATATCCATTCCAGGAAAGATTTATGACAGAAATCCACCATTCAATAGAAGAATGCGAAAAAATTCCAAAAAATTATGAGTTATTAACCGAATGCACGCAGAATAACCCAATTATATCTCAATTAAATGAATATTTACATCCGAAAGGAAAAACCAAAAAGCATATAACAATATTCACTCCATTAAAGTTGTTTGTTGTTTATGAAGAACTAGATGATAAATATAAAAAGGATTGTGTTCCATTAATAATGGATATAAAATCGAAACTTCAAGTGTTTCAAACTGACGACTTATATACAGATGATATGGTGCCATTTCATAAGCGTGAAATAAATGAAAACATAAATAATACCATAATAGAAAGTCTTCGCCCAAAATGATTGGCTCATATACTTATGCTGTGAAAATGGCGTTTTACACCCTTGAAGATTTAAAATGGGACAAATGTCCATAATAAATTAACAAGGTTTATCCTTTAATATTTTATAATAATATATAATATGAATGAAAAAATAATTAAATTTTTAAAAGGACCTTTTCCAAAAAAATATACAGCATATGTTAAAAATAAAAAAACAAAAAAAATAAGAAAAATTCATTTTGGAGATAAAAGATATCAACAATATAAAGACCGCACACCATTACAATTATATAAAAATAAAAATCACGGTACAAGAAAACGTATGCAAAACTATTATTCTAGACATTCTGGAACAAAAAAACGCGGAGAAGCTATTAAGAGAGAAAAACGCAATAGTAAAGGATTATACAATGCTAAAATATTAAGTCATATTTATCTTTGGTAAATTAAAATTTATCTACTCTTCCTTTTACATATTTTTTTTCTCTAGCTTTTTTTATTCTTTTTCTTGTTAATTCCCTATGTGTTTTTGGTGTTTTTTTAGTAATTCTTTGATTTGGTCTATATATATCACTTTTATATTTATATCCTATTTCTCCGCGTTGATTTGTCCATTTCTCTTTAAACCACCGCTTTAATCCTTTTTTTTTAGATTTTTTTCCAATATAAGGACTTTTTTTACCATATTTTGTTGTAAATAATTTTTTATATTTTTTTACCAAAATTCCACTTCTGTAAGCACTATGTTTAGGATATTTTTTAAAAATATATAGTTTTGTTTTATTATATAATTTTTTATCTACTGGTATAGCCATATATAATAAAACTATATATTAATTTGTATCATTTGTATCATTTGTATATTTCATTATATATATATATATATATATAATGAAATTATTAGTAGAAGCAAGTGTTGTTGGAATTGCAACTGTTATTGTTGGATCTATAGTGGGATTTATTATTGGGAAATGTTTTTCAACTAATTTACCAGAAATATGTAAATCGTGGAATAAAAATCATATTATGGAGTTGAGTCTATTTTTTACTGGATTTTTATTACATATAATATGTGAATATATGAGAATAAATAAATGGTATTGTAATAATGGAAATGCGTGTCAAAAATAAAATAAGTTTGTCTCATTTTTCTTTTCGGTCGGTGTAATACATATATAAAATTTGTTCCTACAGAGGTTTTAAGAAGGCGGCGATTGAAATCCTACCAGCTGATACAGAAGGTTCATTGAGTACGCCGTGGACTGAACCTCCGAAAATAATGGAAGAGCAAGTTCGTTCAACCAGCCTTTGAATTGGGATATTGGAAATGTGACTGATATGAGTGATATATTTAGTAGTGCGACATCTTTATATTAAAATCAGATTTAATTGTCCCATTTTAAATCTTCAAGGGTGTAAATCTTCAAGGGTGTAATTCAAATTTATTCGTCATTTGAATTAGTTTCTGTTCAATATAATTATTTTGGTATCGGTCTGCAACTTCATTTACATGCTCAAATTTTTCTTTGTATTTTTCATCAATCATTATTATATGTTCCATCTAAAATTCTGGTATTTTGACTTCTCCTATATTATTTTCGATATCACGATTCAAATTACAATTGTATAAATAATAATTTTGTTCCATAATAATAAAAAATATACCTTTTTATATTATTTTGAATATACATGTGATTTTGATATATGACTATACTTTCGTCCAAAGGTCGTCAACTAGACCATATTTTATACATGTTTCTGAATCCCACCATAAATCATGCTTTAAAATTTCATTTAGTTCTTTCCGAGGTATTTTCGAATGTTCCTTATAAATCGTTTTTATTTGTTCCATAAGACGTTTATTATTTGTAAAGCTGTCCTCTAGTTCACACATTTTACCCCATGACCCAGCAGATAATTGATGAACCAACATATATGAATTCGGACGCATATAACGTGTTTTTCCAACTACACTCATCAATGTTCCAGCAGATGCTGAAGCACCATCAATAATGGTAATTATATCAACTTGACACGCTAAAATAACATCAATCGCAGTAAATGCCGCAAACACGGAACCCCCAAAAGAACTAATATGTAAATAGATAGGAATAGGATCAATACATAATGTATTCGCCAATGCTAAATTTGCTTGTTCGACTTCTCGAATAAGCGTAGTTAAAGAAAAAATGGAAGTTCGTGTGACTTCGGAGTAAAAATAAATATGGTTGTTAACCTTTGTTATTTGTTGATTGTCTTTATCGATGGTCAGTTTAAGAACCTTTTCTGACTCTTTTGGCTCTTCTGGGATTTTCGTTTTTTCAATGGTCAATAATACATCATCAGCGGTATGTTTATAATACGACATTATATACAATAACAAAATATTTTTATATCGTTGTTTCAAAATATTTGTTATTGTGAAATAAAACGATTTTGGTATGCCTGTATTTTGTCTTCTAAATTTTCCATCATTTGTATGGGACGATGTAACTACTTTTTTGACCGAGTTGCCCAGAATGGATATTTAAGTGATTGACCACGACCAAACGGTTGTGCCCACGTTTCATCGCCATCAATTACGACGGATCCCCTTTTTTTTCGAAGAAGACTCGATATACTCTGTTCATGACGATTTTCTTTGAATTCCGCGCATTGATTCATCGTGTTATAATGGTCGGTGCATAGTAACGGATTAGTCGAAACTATTTGTTCAAATTCGTTCACAAAATCAACACTATGTTTATTTTTTTTGAGAATTAACACGCCACCTAGATATTGACCACTCTTCGCATATTCGTCATCTATATCAACATCTAGAGCACGGAAAATGTCTTTTGTCGTCCAAGCCTTTTCTTGTTGAAAATCTCCGAATCCATTGTTCCCGCTCATTTGAAACGAAAGAATTCCACTCTCACTATTATCTATCATCGTAATATATTCACGGAAGCGTTTCTTCCCGTATAAATTAACCATACACCCAGCGTCCATATAGACTACATAGTCACCCTCTCGAATGCGTTCTAGTGTTTGACGTAGTATAGTGGGTCGCCATATCCAATAACCCGCCCCTCTCGGCATATCTAATATTTCCCGATGTTTTTCACGAAACTCTTCCGGTAAATCCGTCGGACCATATCCATTAATGGTGGCAAATTCTCCAAATGCATGTGCTTCGCTTAAAATGCGGGCTTTCGCAGATTTGAAAACATCGTTCGAGTAGGTAATAAAATGAATTCTTTTTATAGGTGGACACTTGAATTGTCCAATCCAATATTCGAGAGTAATCTTTCGCATATTATATAGCTCGTTTCTGTGATTATCTTGTATTTCTCGATAGCTTTGTTCAAGAAAGGGTAGTGTAATGCAGTCCCATGAGTCTACGACTAGTATGGGTAGGTCTTTATATAACTCGTCCAAATTGGATGATAGCACAATCGGAATACATCCGATATGCAAAGCTTCCCATGTTCTATGACAGTCTTCACCCGCTCCACGCGGAGACACAACAAATTTGTAACCAGACCATTGTGTATAACATTTTGGGTTTGTGACTGGGACGGTAATATGTCCTTCAATATGTGAAGGTATACTATAAACAGATGAATTGGGAATAAAATCCAATACTGTGCAGAAATCGGTCCACATAGATTTCGCCTGTTCCATTAATGTTACACGAGATGGGTCAGTTGAGGCGCTACAATTAATACATAGCCAATTCGTATCCGTTATCGGTTCTTTATTATCATTAATCCATTTGGTTATACCTGCATATTGTCGATTGTAATTCAATCCGATGGGAATAGCCGACATCTTATCATCACGAAAAGGTTTATTCCATGTAAAACAGTGATGCAATTTCGGATGAGTGAGCCATTCTTTCGATATTTTTACAACATCACTTTCGATAATAATGAGAATTACACGCGAATTGAAACGTTGAATGATTTTTTCGAAAAATTGGCTGATTATTTGTGAATATCCAGTGAGACACACATATTGTAGTCCTATACGATGAGGGAATGGATACTCATTTATATTACAAATCTGACGTGTAATGAGAAGTCCACCGACCGAATCGACCCATTCCGATATTTTATCTTCGGTTAAAATCATTGATATACACCTTACTGGGAATATACTTTTATATGGGTGATATGGTTGTTATGTATAAAATATATTTGTGCGGAATTTGATGGTATACAAATAGGGTGTTGGACGCGATTTCATCTCTGGCGGCACACCATATGGCGCGTCTGTGTTTTTCAACCAATCGTCAAACCCGTTATTCTCTATATGCGATGATTGTTCTTTGACCCAATCATATGAATTGGGTTTGAGAATATTCGGTAAATATCGTTTTTCGAAATTATCGAAAGACCTTCTGTGTGTATGATAAAACAACACGTTTAATACTGTCTTTGCGCAAACTTTCTTGGACATTATGTATAATAACTATACATATATTGGTTCAAAGTAAATAAACCTAATCTTGGAAACTATACAATCGAATGCCTCCTAAACCCAAGATTTATGTTAAGAAGTCGTTTGTAGCAAAGCCTATGTCGACTGAAATAACGAGTGCTTCCTACCTTATCATTGTCGAATCTCCGTCTAAATGTTCCAAGATAGAGTCGTATCTTGGTAGTGATTATCGTTGTATTGCGAGTAAAGGGCATATCCGTGAACTAGTGGGACTAAAAAGCATTGATGTATCCAACAATTTTCAACCCACATTTACCACAATAAAGGAAAAAGCTGATCATGTTAGTCAAATGCGCAATGTTATTACTAATTTCCCAAAACAGAATATAATCTTGGCTACAGACGACGACCGAGAGGGTGAAGGTATTGCATGGCATATATGTGAAACGTTTAAATTGCCGATTAAAACCACCAAACGCATATTGTTTCACGAAATTACACAAAGTGCTCTTCTAGATGCCGTAAAAACACCTACTATAGTGAATATGAGTCTGGTGCGTGCACAGCACGCACGGCAAATCTTGGATATTTTGGTTGGATTTAAGATATCACCTCATTTGTGGAAACATGTGCGAAACGGGAAAACGAATGCTCTTTCCGCGGGGAGGTGTCAGACTCCGGCATTGCGTCTAGTATATGATAACGAAAATGCGCGTGAGAAATCGGGTCTCGAAACAAAATACAAAACGCGGGGTTATTTTACCTCCCAAGACCTGGAGTTCATTCTTGGACATGAATTTGATACAAAGGAGGAGATGGAGAATTTTTTACGTAAATCGGTCACACACAAGCATGTTCTGTCCATGGGTGTAGAAAAGGATATTAAAAAGGGATCACCAAAGCCATTTAATACGTCGAAATTGTTGCAAGCGGCGAGTAGTCAGTTGCATACAACACCCAAGCAGACCATGCAGTTGTGCCAAAGTCTATATCAGAATGGATTAATCACGTATATGAGGACAGATAGCACCAAGTATGCAGGTGCCTTCTTGGAAACAACACGAAAATATATTACCCAAACGTATGGAAATGATAAGTTCGTCGGTAATCTACCCTCTATAGAGAACAAAGATAAGTCCAATCCCCATGAGGGAATACGAGTAACCGATATTCGTGTAATAGAGTATCCAAAAGAGTGTAGTGGTAAAGAGGCATCCATGTATAAATTTATCTGGCGTAATACCCTAGAGAGCTGCATGTCTGATGCGAAATACAAATCTACTACAGTTTCTATCACATCTCCGGACGTGATGTCCAAGAAGATAAAGTATACTAATACTATTGAAATACCAACCTTTCTTGGATGGAAACAGGTATCAAACAAACTTTCAGACGAAGGCGAGTTAAGTGCACGTAAAATGTTTATAAAAGGTCTTACTGAACAGGCTATTCCATATAATCGCATCGAAAGTGAGGTAGTTGTTCGTAACAAGATTCCAAGATATACAGAAGCCAGTCTTATTCAGACCATGGAAGAGTTGGGTATTGGACGTCCATCAACATTCGCAACATTGGTTGATACGATCCAAGAACGTGGATATGTAAAATGCACAGATGTGGAGGGTGAAACGCGTAAATGTGTCGAATTTACACTTCGTGCAAATGAAATCTTGGACAAGCGTCTTTCAGAAAAGGTATTTGGTAGTGAAAAAAGTAAGTTGGTCATCCAACCTATAGGTATATTGGGTATAGAATTTCTAGTAAAGCATTTCGAGGAACTATTTTCATATGACTATACCAAGAATATGGAATCCCGCTTGGATATAGTAGCCAGATGTGAAACGGATTGCGACAATTGGTATGATGTTTGTTCAAACTGTGTATCAGATATAGACAGATTGTCCAAGCCTGTATCCAAACTAGCCAAAGAAACGTATCAAATCGACGAGAACCACGAAGTGGTATTCGGACAATATGGACCCACCGTAAAAGAGACAACTGAGGACGGAACGGTTCGTTTTCATACAGTAAAGAACCCAAAGATAAGCTTGGACAAACTACGAACTGGAGAGTATAATTTAGACGATCTCTTGGCTATTAAGAAGGAAATTGTGGGGGAATATGAAGGACAAGATTTGAAGGTAAAAACAGGAAAGTTCGGACCCTATTTTGAGTGGGGGGGTAACAGAGAAAGTTTACGCGATTGGAAGCAACCTTTAGACGAACTCACGTTGTCGGATGCCATCGAAATAATTGATGCGAATAAAGAGAAAACCAAGACCAAGACAATATTACGCACATTGGGTGCAAATATGAGTGTTAGGTCAGGCAAGTTCGGACCGTATATCTTTTACAAGACTGCAACTATGAAGAAGCCAAAATTCCTCCCTTTGAAGAAATGTCCTCATGTGTATGATACATGTGAAGAGTCGGATTTACTAGCATGGGTCACTGAAAAATATAATATAGGTCTTTGAATATTGCCGTCCAAGGAAAATCGGGCACTACTATAATAGATAGATGGATAGCTCCTTTACAAAATACCTCTACATTTTGATAATGTTTGGCGTAGCATTTATCGCAATGTATAACAATTTAACCGCGCAAATCGGATTTGGTTTAGTATTAGGAGTGCAGACTATATACACATTAGTATTTTTATTCGAAATATTCAGAGATTTTGCTAGACATTTAAAGGCATTGACGTTAACGTTTCCCAAGACCACATTTAGTGATAAAAACGACGTATCAATTCCCTTATACTGGGCAATCTGTCCCGGAATTATACTACAATTTGTCGCCTCTCTATTAACGATAATGTCTACGAGTTTTCTACACGGAAAATACAATTCGATAAAATTATCGCGTGAAGGGCGCTGGAATTTGAGCACATACAAATGGATGTTTGTCGTGTCTACATTATCGTTATTGGGATTAACATATAGTTATACGAATGATTTTACAAGTAGTGCAACCTTAATCCATTTTTCGGGTGCATACAAATCCCTATTATTTGTATTCTTCATATTATCTATTATTTTACCCGTAATAAATGTAATCAATGCGAACAAACTGTCCAAGGTGATAGTTTCTTCGACTGACGGATAAGGGTTACCGACCGATAAGGGTAACCGACATATAAGGGTAACCGACATATAAGGGTAACCGACATATAAGGGTTACCGACCAATAAAGCAATTAAAACTCAAAATATTTAAACGAACCGGTATAAATAGATTATTTACTGATAAATAATCTATATGAAATTCTACGAAACCCTATTTGATGACTATATTACAAAGGCGAACACCTTGGATTTACATCCAGAACTGAGACAATTCGAGGATTCAATACCCAACAATCCGAATCGTTTCAAAAACCTGATTCTATATGGTCCGTCAGGTGTCGGCAAATACACACAAATGCTGCGTTTTATAAAAAAATATAGTCCAAGTGAATTGAAATACGACAAAAAGATGGGGTTGCAAACCGACAAATACGAACATAGTTATCGTATCAGCGACGTCCATTATGAAGTAGATATGTCGTTATTGGGGTGTAATTCCAAGCTAGTATGGCACGATATATACATGCAAATAGTGGATATTGTATCATTAAAACCGAGCAAATTCGGAATCATAGTATGCAAGAATTTCCATGCAATCCATTCAGAACTATTGGAAAACTTCTATAGTTACATTCAGCAATATGGTAATGATCAATGTTCATTTCAAATAAAATTCGTCATAATATCGGAACATATAAGTTTTATGCCGAATAACATTTTACAAAACGCACGTATGGTTCGTGTTGCGCGCCCTGCGGTAGAATTATACAGGGCTCTAGATCTCCCGGATGATATAGAATCGCAACACGTGTTAAATCTCAAGGAGGTTAATTTGATAAAAGACGCGACCGACATTTCAGTATTTCCTAGAGAAACATTTGATATTGTATGCGAGGCATTGGTTGATAAAATTACGAATCCCAAGAAGATGTCTATCGCAGATTTCCGAGATTTTCTGTATGATATACTAGTTTACAATCTGGATATATACGATACAATGTGGTATGTAATCACGCATTTCATTCGAGAAGGTCGATTATCGGTCGAAGAAACGTCAGATATATTGCAGAAATCATACCAGCAACTACAGCAATACAATAATAATTATCGTCCAATTTACCATTTAGAGAGTATATTCATTAGTATATTAAATCACATACATAAATACTCCTTTCACGATGTCGAGATACCAAAAAAAATGCGAAAACGCGCATCAAATTCTAGGCTTGAACGTGAACGATAATATGGACGAGAAAACGTTGAAACGTTGCTATTATAAGGAGGCACTGCGATATCATCCAGACAAAAATAGTTCACCTGAATCGCACAAAAAGTTCCTGGATATAAGCGATGCATACGAATGTGCGCGCAAATACCACGGATTTATTGATGATGACGGTGAAGATGAGGTAAAAGAGGAGGAATCCATCGTTCCAAACATGAGTATATTTGCGAACTATACAAGCGCTGTATTTTCATTTTTATCTCCATTGATGGAAAACGAGACATTCCAAGATATCAAAACCAAGACCGTAATTTCAATCATAGAAAACATTTCTAACAAATGTGAGTCCAAGGCGGTCGAACTGTTGGAACGGTTGAATCGCAAACAATGTGGAAAAATATGTAAATTATTGAGAGCACAAGCGGATGTATTACATATTCCAGCATCTTTTATGGAAAAGATGGAACAATTATATGTCGACAAAGTGGAGAGAAAAGACGAGTGTATACGCATATATCCAACCTTAAACGATTTATTTGTGGACAATGTATATAAATTAGAGGAAAACGACAAAACCTACTATATCCCATTGTGGCATCATGAACTGGTTTACGACAATGCAGGCGCCGAGTTGTATGTCCAGTGTATACCAAAATTAGACGATGATACCGAAATTGACGACAAAAATGATATCCACATTACCAGACGTTATACATCAGATGAGATATGGGGTATGAGTGAAATCGTTATACAATGTGGCGAAAAATCACTACGCATACCAATGGAGCAATTGAAATTGAAACGTCAACAAACAATAAAACTGTCTGGTATGGGTATTTCCCGGATAAATACGTCAAATATATATGATGTTTCGAAAAAGAGTTCGATTCATGTTCATGTATATATTGGACAATAAAATATTTATTTACATTTCATTGTAAATATGTATAAAGGTGTAAAAATATATACTTAAAATGACTGAGATTACTAAAATATATGTTTTACTACCGGGTAACTCTTAATGGGAAGATTTGGAAATATTTGTAGATGAGTTGGATGCTATATCGTGCTTGCAATCACATAATCCAAAAATGTGGAGAATTGAAATCTTCGAAAAAACCGTGCATGGAAAATTTGTTCCTAATTACACAGCAATTCGGCATACCGAATCAGAAATGTATGGTGAAAATTCTATAAAAGAATACACCGCCCGAAAATAACTTAAAGTTGTAACGACATATATATTCAAGTTATTCGATATGGAAATAAAAAATAGCAAATTGAACGAAGGAATGGGGCTCCATTCGACTAAGGCTTGTGCAAAAGGCGAAATTATATTCAAACTCACGGGTAAAATATACACCTATCCTATACGCGAAACCATTTACATTGGAAACGGAGAACACATTTACGACGAAAATGGTATATTCATGAACCATTCATTTGAACCATCCACCCGTATAGACGGAATTAACGTTTGTGCGTTGATAGACATCGTTCCAGGAACCGAATTATCGTTTAATTATAACGATAGTGAAATCAAAATGGCTGCCCCATTCGATGTGAACGGAGTTTCAGTGTGTGGATTGAAACAGGATTAGCTAAGAGGTGTAAACCAGTGAAGATTTAAAAATGCAGGTTTTCATAGCATAAAAATAATATAAATTAGTAAAAGTATTATCTGGAAGATACACTTTTATTTTTATATTTAGATTTTACATGTGAATATAAATTAATACCTATATTTTGTTTATAATCAGTATTGTGAGTTGTTAAATAATATGGTGTTTTACATAACATAGGGTCTACCATATATGGTGGAATTATTTTGATATTACTAGTCGGTTTCATTTTCATTATATATATCATACATAATGAAAATAATTTTTTCAAACCCGGTATTTTTTAAATCTTCACTTGTGTAAACAAATTTATTTAGACATTTGTTTACAGATTTTAATATACAAATACTGTATAGACTGGTTCATGTTAGAAAAATACATACAAAACTTTTATGAATGGGGGGAAATGGGAAGGTATTATGCATAATTTGTTACTGATATTAGGTATTTTCATAACCTACCTATTTATCGCGTATCCAAAGAATAGAACGATGACTAATCTCTTATTGTTTACAATTACCATTTCGATTGATACGCTCATACATCAAAACATAAATATCCGAAATAACACAAAAACAACCTACCTATAGCATCGATTTCATGAGTGCGATTTCCTTTTCTTGTGTCTTGATTATATCATTGGCTAAAGTTTTCAAATTTATATTATTAGTTCTATTATAAATTTTATGTGTCGTAGTTAATGCAGTGGAATGATGTCCGATCATTCTTCTCAACCATTGATCGTCGGTTACAAATAATTGTTCTCTTAACAATAAAATAGTGGTTACAATCGACAATAGTAACCCTACACCAAATACCTGTTTATTGAAGTGTCCCATAGATAAATAATGTATGACTTCGTGACCCCATACCATATTCGAAGCCATTAAGATGCCGCCATAAAACAACGTTAACGAGAAAAATAAATCGTTTGTTCTATATACTAATGCATTCATAGGATTGAACAACACGCCTATCACAATCATAACCAAAAATTGAACAACTTGGGTATTGTAATACATCATTCTATACTATATCGGAACAAATTATACACCGATGAAGCTTTAAATCTTCATCGGCAACGGTTACATTGAAATAAATAAATAGCACACCGAAGGTGTGCGGATTTAAATCTTCAATGGTGTATAAAAAATAAACGGTTATTTACTTTTTATATTCAAACTTATTTTCAAAACTCATATGGGGGGCTAATATTCTTTTTTATTTTTATGATTTTTATGCGTCGACAGATGCAGATACAACCTTCTTCTTAACAATCTTCTTCTTGACGATTGCGGGTGCTGCCTCCTCTACGACTGCTGCTACATTCTTAACAATCTTCTTCTTCATCACAACTGGTGCTAGTGCGACCTCATCTTCGACTGCGACTTCCTCGTCGCTATCGTCAGCTGTAGTATTATGCTCGACTACTGGTGTAGACTCGAATACAGCTGCTGCACGAGGTTGTTCTACCACCTCTTCGTCAGCATCCTCAGCAAGGGTCTGTGACTCAATAGCACCGCGTTCATCCTCGGAGAGTTGAATGTGGCACTTTCCAAAGACACTTACAACCTCGCGAGGCTTAACTACACATTGAATTACCTTCCATGTAACACCCCATCCCTTTCCACCGATCCAGATACCACCACATTGTAATACACAAGCAACTTGACTCAACTTAGGCACAAAATCCACAGGAGTTAGGCGGTCATTGTCGCAAGGAAACACCATCTCGTCGCGAGTATTGTATAGTTCGACACCCCACTTGCCCTGGTATAGAGGCACCTTTGCGCGAATAGAAGGAGGCTTGGTTGCATCAATCTTCTTTGTGCCCTTGATAGTAGCATACTTGAGGAAGGGGAAGAACGAATGCTTGCAAACTTCACGAGACATATCTTCACCCCACCAAAGGTCGGCATTCTTCACTGCATCGTCAAGAATCTGATTCTCAAAAGCCTTAATCTTCGCGAGGAAAGCATCAGTGGAAGGCTTACTATAGTCTTCATTTGGAAAATTCAAAGACATGGTAAACTTACCATCAGATTCACCATTCTCATTGATGAAATCGGTAATACCCCAGGTCATCATCATAGGAGTGGAAATATGCAAAGAACGATTAGTTTGTGTGCTGATCATGTTAATAGACTTACCCTGCATAGCATTTACCTTTGGGGGCATATACTTAATGGAAGAGGTATTCCAATCATTTGAGGAGAGAACTAGAGGCTTTGCGGAAGTAGACATTATTACTAATAAGACTAAACGGATTATGATATAGCTACACTCTGAATCTTTAAATCAATTTTATGCAAAGTGCATTTGTAGGTTATCATAATGCAGTGTTATTGAACGTTTTATGTAACATTATTATATGTATTGTATACAAATAATAATGTTACATAAAAATATTCCATCGACAAATAATATAAACTCTTAATGTATATATTATATATTTAAACATGTCAACAGAGTTGATCGACGTAACTATCGTATCAAACAGTGAAACGAATGATATACAAATAATCGAAAACAAGATAGTGAATGTGTTTCACACAGAGGTTATTGAACCCAAACCTGAGTTTATCACCCCACATCAATATAGACAGGACCCTAACTGTATGAACGGATTGAAATTATCACAAATACGCGAAACATTAAAATTCTACAAGAATAGTATGGTTGTTCCCGCGATATATTCTGCTGCGATGAAGCGTTCTGCAAAATCTGCAATTAAAACTATTCACGATTTCGCATTGGTTGGGACAAAACAAGTATTGTTAGAAAGATTGAAACAATATATGAATCAAGATGCATTTGCAACCCAATTGCAATGCACAATAAGAGGAGTATTTGTTCGCCGTGCAATAGGTTTAAGAGGGTTTGCATTACATAATAGAAAAATGTGCGTTAACGACACAGATTTTTATTCACTTGAACCACTCGAAAATATACCATTTTGTGAGTTTTTTAGTTATACAGATAAAAATAATTTTACATATGGGTTTGAATTAGAGTCATTAATTCTGTATATAAAACGTCGCACTCGAAATATCAAAAATCCTTACAATCGTGATAATATGGATGATATTGTAAAGTCCATTCGTAAATTAGAACGATTAACGTCCATTATAAATACACACTATGTTCCTGTGGAAAGAACTGTGATCGTCAAGACGAAACCTAAACCTGTAGCAGCGAGAAGCTCTACCTCTACGCGAACTCCTCAAAATACATCTAGAACATCCCGCCCTCAACCAACACATATCGATGCTTCAATGATAGCACATATAAGAAGTGTGAGAAGTAAACCGTTTATAGAGCGAGCTACCTTGTTATTTATGGATATCGACCAATTGGGTAATTATACACAGCATCAATGGTTTACCGAATTAAACCAACGCAATTGTCTACGCTTTTTCAGGATTTTAAAGGACATTTGGACATATCGTGCTCAAATACCGACTGCAATCAAGTCTAAGATTTGTCCATTGTGGGACCCATTCACGATGTTATCGTCGAATTCAGTTGATGTGCCCAGACTCCCTTATCAGGAACTGCTGACGGTTTGTTTAACTATCATGGAAGACATGGTATATACGGGCACGGACACCGAATTTAGAACAATTGGTGCTTTTCATGTATTATCAGCATTGACGGTTGTAAATAACGATGCGCGAGCAAATATGCCTTGGTTATACGAATCACTTGTTTGGTAAAACATTGATATATACGAATTATTTTGTAGTAGTACCACATTTCAGACAAATATTTTGGCGTTTAGACGATGACCCTAGTGGTATTTAGGAAGTTATTTGTATTAGTGCGTTAAACCACTTAAATAAAGGACTCTATAATGTGTATAGTGAAAATGGTTAGAACTGCTAAGACAACTACTCCCGATGCTACTGCTACTGCCCCCAAGTCCGCTGCTGCCCCTAAGAAGGCTGCTTCTAAGGTCGCCGCTTCTAAGGTCGCTGCCCCTGTTGCCGCTCCTGTTGTTGCCCCTGTTGCACAAGAGGCAATTGAAAACGAGGTCGTCGTCGATGACGTCTCTCCTGTGTCCAAGAAGCTCACCGAGTTCGGTGCTAAGCTCCAGCAAATTGGAAGCATCTTCACTTCCATGAAGGGTGATTACAAGACCCTTGAGAAGCTCGTCAACCGTGAGTTGAAGGCTGCCCAGAAGTCCACCGCAAAGAGAGCCAAGCGTGCCGGTAACCGTCAACCTTCTGGTTTCGTCAAGCCCACCCGTATCAGCGACGAGCTCGCCAAGTTCCTCGGCAAGACCGTTGGAACTGAGATGGCTCGCACTGAGGTGAGCAAGGAGATCAACGAGTATATTCGCACCCACAAGCTCCAGAACAAGGACAATGGTCGCATCATCGAGGCTGACGCCAAGCTTTCTGCTCTTCTTAAGCTTAAGAAGGAGGATGAGCTCAGTTACTTCAACCTTCAACGTTACATGAAGTATCACTTCATTAAGGCTGAGCCTACTGCTCCTGTCGCTGCCGCCACTGCATAATTCTATTCATAATAAAAAAGGTATATTGATAATATTCGCATAATCTAAAAAATATTTATATCATTACATTTGTAATGATACAAATAAACCACCCACCTTTACATACGTTTATGTAAACACAAACCCATCTTCTTTCATGATGTCTTGTAAATGAACTACGTTATAATTCATTTCGAGTTTTATGTCTATCGCATCCAGTTCTGGATAAACAACCTCGTCTAGAACAAACATTTCGTATATTTCGGTCAGAATGGTAAGATTTTGGATATACTTGGTCTGTTTATATAACCATTCGTAAAATGTTGTGTTTGACTTTGCTCGAACATACTCGTAATACCATTTCATTGTTTCCGTTAGATTTGTATTATCCTCTGTATTGTAATCAGTCCCGGACACAACCGCTATTTGTCGGAAATCTGCAATATTCATATTCAAATCCGCGAGGATATTATCCATTTTATACAATAATACATTTTCGTTTATCAAACTTAAATGTCGCAATACACGGTTGCATCCATAAACTAACATATCCATATCGTCGCTCAAACATGCCCACGCTTTTCCACTTGTAACCATATAGGCGCACACACGGTCAGCCTCTCCATTTGCCTCGTAATACATCGCACCATATGCTGTAATTAAACTCTTAACCAGTCTAGTATCGGTTGAAGACACGCGTATGAACTGGCGTTTCAATGTTTCCATTTCAGCATTCATCTGTTTACGTGTATTTACGTCTCCTTCATTTTCGATTTGTATTTGCAGTTCTATAAAACGTTGTTTTGCTTCCTGTTTTTCTAGTTTGCGTTGTTTGAGCAACTCGTATTTCGCGACTGGCGGTTTCCCGTCAAATACAAATAAGGGGGTTATGTTATATTTGTGAAAGACGGAAATCATTAAATAAAAGTTTTCGATTAGCGCATCTTGTGCGTTGTATTTATACATATAAATACTCGTATCTATTACAATTGTCTTATTTCGCAGCGTTTCCATCGTTTTTTTACAAATAGAACTCTTCTTGCATTTATCTACAAGGAATCTGTTCAAGTGTTTAATCCCCATTCGATTGTTTTTTCTTTGGTGTTATATATTCGTTGGAATCTTGATGAATCAATTTTGTCCGTTGGGTAAAACCTCTAATCGATTTCATGAACGGTCATACGCAATGTTGTGAGTATTTCATGACCGGTTGGTATTTTCGGCGTTAATTCTTCAAATGCATTTATACGGTGTAAAAATTGTTCATTCTTCGACGCATCGACTGCGAATCTAGCATATTGTTCTATATTATCTGACGTGTTCGTAAATGCGACTGTTTTTATTGTATATGATGAGTCGCAATTCCGCTTGCGATCGGAGTTCTTACAGTTATGTTCGCCACACCAATTTATAAATTGGTCGTATTGTGATAACAATGCAGCTTTGATTATATAATAAGATAAAATGTAGCTATTTTCATGATAATTTGTCTTAGCTATCTTGGACTTGGTATCAGTAAGTTGTGCATAAGATAGGTCGTAATGTTTTAAAATCTTCACACATTGGTATGTAGAGAACATTATTTCTTCATGTAGCATTTTGTGTATTTTATTCAACAGGATATCTGTAGTTTTTTTGCCTCTAGTTGTAAAAAACGCGATAAAGACAATATGTATGATTTCAGCCCACATTTCACAATAACTTTCATATAATCGTATTCCATTCGGTGCGTCAATCTGGAAGTGTTTGAGTATAATTGTGTTGGACACACTATCATCCATAGACGAAAAGTCCAAGCCTAGATTATGAAATGTTTCGTGAATAAACACCTTAAACCACTCCTCTTTTCTATAAATATGAACATATGTAGACTGTTTACAAGAGGTAGTAAATGCCGTATTTACATGCAATTCACCAAGAGGTGTTCGTTTTATCGATGCAATTTGTTTTTTGTGGTCGGTGAAAAATATATGGATATTCATTGTCTCAGAACATCCATCTGCGATTCCAGGTGAAATTAGATAGAGCCATAAGTAGATTTTCTTCAATGCATCGTTGAAAAATGCTGGTTTGGGCTTTTCTTTGCGCCCATTGACCGGTTGAACTAGAGCTACACGATACACGCGCTTCTCTATATGAAATGAATATACAACTTGGTATACAGAGTGCTTGTCTAAATTGTCTCTTATTTCCTCTGGTATATATTTATATGTCGCACCATTAGCAAAGTCAGACCGAGACATGTGTTCCACTCCCAATGAAACAATCTCTTTAGAGTTACGTTTCCAAGATGATAAACCATCATCCAGAACCTTCAAAAATGAGGTAAATAACTTCTTTGTGTTCTTGGACATGGTTGTATTTGTTTTTGTCTTTGGGAATGTATCTATCATAATTTTATTATATGGGTCTATAGGTTTACTCATACTATATGCAACAGTTTATTATAGTATGAGATATTCATTATGCTGATTCCAATTCGCGACGAACAGCCATGAGTAGGTAGTCTATGTCTGATTGAACACCATGATAATGCTGAACCAGTTTTGCGTCACGTGTAGCCAAGAGCAACTGTTTTAAATCCTCATTTTGCGTAAATTTCGCACGCAGCGCCTCTAAACGTTCGTTTTCACTGCGTTCACCGTAGAAATCGGGATCAATCTCTATCGATTTTGGTCGCAATAATACGTCGTTCTTAATCTTTGCCTTGGCTTTTCCCGTGGCTGCGCCTGTTCTGCTTCCAGCAGCCTTGGCTAAATCAATATCCTTCGAAAATTCACTGGGTTCATCCATAGAAAACATGGCTGCGAATTTGGGGTTACGTTTTCTGAACTTGGCGGATTGATAATAGTGTTCAACTGAAGCCCATTCATGTTTATCTAATTTAAAAGAGGCTTCTGTCCAAGAATCATCTAACTTGCGACGCCAATCTGGAATTCGGCTTAAATCCAAGAATGTCGAACGTTTATCAGCGGGTATTTTCTCATTCGATCCCTTACCCGGTTTGTGCGTTTTTGCGGACTTATTGTAAAACTCGAACACAATCTTGGAATTATACTCTTTACTAACCTCATCTGAATCATCACGTGGTTTACCTTCATCCTCATCTATACCCATCCTAGACTTTAAATCCCGCACCTCTGGTATAACGTAGAACGACCCAGATGAACCTTCCAGACATTTGTTGACGACGAGTGCTTTTACGTGATAGGGCACTTCATGAAACGCGAAAATACGCTTACTTTTATACGTAATAAGTTTGAAATGGTCACCACTAAAGGTTGTTAGAATGTAATGGGTCGGACGAAACACTCCTTCGCGTTGTATAGTAGCGTCGACTTCTCCGCACATCATAACCCCATCTAAATCATCGTCTAAATACGCTCGTTGAGATAAAATAATCATCTTCACGCGTAATACCCTCTCCAATACCGATATCGCCCAACTATCTGCCCAATATCGTGTGGTTTGCAGATATTCGCGGAACTTTTCCAAGGTATCAATCGAAGCAAAGTCGCCGACGTTTTCACTGATAATGGTTTGTGCGTCCTGTTTGTTTTTCAGGATTTGTTTGTATTCTTCTTTCAAACGTTTGGTCTCACCAAGAATATGTTTCAAAGCCTCTTTATCGTCACGGGACTTTTCTGCACGTTTACTCAATACGTTTTCCAAGATATGTTTGGTCTCTTTCAATTCTCGTTCATATTCGCGAACTGTTCCATCCAAGTCGTTAAATAACATTCTATGTTCTTGGAAAATAGCATCGGTTGCCTCTTTCGCCAAGATCGCACGCAACTTACCAACCGTAGTGATTTGTCCAATTTGCTTAAATGCATCACGTATCACCGCAAATAAACAATCCCCATTTTTCTCTACTTCATGAATATCATAATTATTGTTTTTCATAAATTTTTCAATCCAACTAGTTCTAGCGGAGGGTTTGAAATCCTTCTTATATTGTTTCGCGTCCGATTCGGTCTCTTCTACAAGTTCGACTGGTGGTCGAATTTTCGAATCTACTGTAAATATGCCTCCTTGTAATGTCTTGGTTGCTTTCTCGGCTTCCTTGGACATATTTGACGGTTTTACTTTTACAGATACTACTTCGTCTGCTTCATCATACTCGTCGTCTGATTCATCGGGTTGTTCAATCAATTCGGGGGCATTTGATAGTTCAGTCATATCATGTGTTTTAACAAATGTGTCGGAATCTGAACCATTGCGGTCAATATATGTTTCATCCACAAACCCGTAATATAAAGGTGCGGGCAGTTTGTCCATATCCATATCACCATCGTCGTCGGTTAATTCCAAGACAGCATTTTTAGGTATTTCAATAACGCCTATTTGAGACTTGATTTTACCATTTGTAACTAAATAGATTGGAAAGTATACAATATTGCGCTGAATATATGTATGTTTCGCCTTACCTAATACAATGATAACCTGTTTATCATGTATATCAAGTTCATATAAGGTAGCATCATACCCAACATCCTCAAGGTCAATCTCCGGCGTCTCTTTATAAAAAACGGTGCTGTTAATACTTGAATAAACCATTCTATACATTGTGCAGCTATTTTGTCGATGTGTTGATACGCGTATATCTAAACGACCTCTAGTTGTATTTTTATCCCAGTATACAGTATAACGATGACGTCCAGCATTCTAGACAACCCTGCCTCCGTTAATGGTATTACAACTCCGTTCAACTCATTCAACGGACAAACTATAGTGAACGAATTCTTTGATGTGTTTAGTATGTTTTGGAAATACATACTCGTAATTGTAACACTCGTGTGGTTTTTGTATAGATACACTGTGCGTTATAGTCCCAAGACAAAGAAGGCAATGTTCGGCGGATGAGGCGAACCTAGACCAACCCTATAAGAACATAACACCCAAACATATTATAAAACACGGAATGACCGAATAGTGATCAGTATCGATTGAAATTCGCGAGAAGTTGTTTACCGTAATATCTTTACCAACAATTCACACATATCATGTAAAGATATATGTGAGTTTTATGTCCGTCTAGATATTGCTCTAGAATTACGAACCGTCCCTCCTGGACATGACGTTACTGTATTCACTTTGTAGAAAACCATCGCATTGTTACTATACAAACTCTTTCGAGTTCCCATTGGAAATGTAGGTGGGGTGTATAAAAAGTAGGTATTGCACGATGTGCACGGATTATTCGCCATTATAAACAGATAGGAGATTTTATTATTTACCAATCATATCCATATATTTGAACACACTTCTATTCGTAAGACTTAAGTGCTTACTTGCCTTTCTATTTGCAAATTCTTGTAGAAAAGGTGCGATCTTGGTAGACCATGCATCTTCATCGGATAAAAACGTCTTACCTGTGGATATAAGAATAAACACATTCTCAGTTATTTCATCAACCTCATTTTTCTTATCATCTTCATCGATCATTCGTAAAGAGAGTTCCTGTAGATCAATAATCACATCCATCACGTCTTTGCGTGATATCATATCAACTTTCGTCAGATTCATAATAAACGCGGCATTCGCACGACGAAGCTCATTCTCCTTGTTATAATCGCAAAACTTATTATAATCCTTATCTGGGTCGACATATGAAATCGAATTGAGTGTCTCACGATATCTCTGTAAAAGTCCATCCAATATTTCACCAAACATATCATGTTCACCCACTAATTCAACATACAATGACGCATACAACTCCGAAAAGAATCGGTTTGCTACGGCTATATCAAAAATCATATTCGCTACCTTTGTTTTATTCGACACATCTGCAATTCCGCTTACTGGGGTTTGGACGGGGGTATCGCCATCTTCTGCATTTACTATTTCTGTAACCTTCTCTAAAATCAGGACTTTTTGTGAATCATAATTTTTATCGGATAACTTATTTAACAAACCTCGTATAATATTCAACTCCTTCTCAAATCCAACTGCCTTCACAATCTCGGTCGTTTTGAAATTGCGAATCGCATCCCAATCGTCCATCATCGCGGATAAGTCATCTTTGGATGCATTGCGTGATCCTCCTCCATTCCCTCCACCACGTCGACCTCGACCATGCATGCGATTATTCCGCTCAAAACCTTTATCCGATCGTTTCATATCAGACGTTTCATGTATATCAGTAGGAACCACGATCTGTGTATCTAAAAATGTGAGAATTCTCTGGACACTTTGATCTAATTTACATTCATTACCGAACTTAAACGCTGCAAATGATTCTATCGTATAATGATGCATTATTTCAGACATACTCTACTCTATATACTGCACATATTATATTTATATGATTTGTTTGCAAACTAGTTAAATAGTATTTTGGTATATTATTCAATGGAAAACGAAAATAAGACTGTATCCGAAGACATTGAAAAAATTAAAACCGTCGAAAGTTGGGACGAACTTGATTTAGACCACTCATTATTAAGAGGCGTTTATGCCTATGGATTTGAAAAGCCCAGTGAAATTCAGAAATCAGCTATCCTTCCTATTATCGAAAAGCGCGATGTTATCGCACAGGCACCCTCCGGGACTGGTAAAACCGGTGCATTTACCATCGGAACTCTTCAGAGACTCGACATTAAGAGTAGAACGACACAGGCGCTCATTATGGCGCCCACACACGAATTAGTTCGCCAAATTTCGAAATTCGTGAGTAGGGTTAGTGGACTGATGGACGGGGTTGTCGTTAAAACGCTGGTTGGGGGAACGTCTGTTAACGAAGACGCGAGTGACCTGCGTTCAAATGTTCCACATATAATTATTGGTTCAGTTGGACGTGTATGCGACATGATTCGACGTAAGCATATTCGGACAAGAGATATTAAATTATTTGTATTAGATGAAGCCGACGAAATGTTATCGGGAGGCTTTCTTGAGAATATTTACCATGTATTTCAGAGTATGAGTAGTGATTTGCAAGTTGCGGTTTTTAGCGCAACTATGCCGCGTGAAATATTGGAATTGACCAACCGTTTCATGCGCAATCCACTACGGATTACAATGGAAGCCGAAAAGTTGAATCTTGACGGTATTCAGCAATATTATATTGCGTTGGCTGATGACCACGCCAAGTTTGAGACTCTAAAAGACTTATTCACTCAATTATCTCTGAATCAAACGATTGTGTATGCGAATAGTGTGAATCGCGTTGTCGACTTATACGATGCGATGCGTAAAGAGGAACACTCTGTATGTTGCATTCATAGTTCTATGACTTCAGATGAGCGCAAGAAAGCACTTGATGAGTTCACGTCAGGTGCATACCGAGTTTTGATTTCATCAAACGTAACCGCACGTGGTATTGATGTTCAACAAGTGAGTGTCGTTATCAACTTTGATGTCCCGCATTGTGTTCACAACTATTTACATAGAATCGGTCGCAGTGGGCGCTGGGGACGTAAGGGTTTAGCTATAAACTTCGTAACAAAGGAAGATATCAACTCAATCAAGGCAATTGAAACTCATTATAAATCAAATATTGAGGAATTACCATCTGAATATGGAAAGTTGGTATAAACGCGAAAAATAATTGAAATATAAGAATATAGAACAAAACTCTTATATTTTCCGACTTGCGTAGAATAATACTAACTAATATCCGTATTTATTGTAAACATGTTTGCATGGATAGACCCAATCGTGAATCAAGCGACAATTCAGGTTGAAATCATGATTTCGGAGTCAGTTGGCGTTGACTATGAAAAAGTCGATACGGATGAGCCATCTCAATCCAATTGTCTACATTATCCGTTTAAATTGCCCATATCTTATTTACCAGAGACAGATTTACATCCTCTTTCGGATGTGGTTAGTCGTGATTTAGAGCTGGTCGAGACGGTCGGTGAAAAATCAGTATACCAACGTTTATTTAAACCAACACACCAATTTGGAGAGGCTCTTATTCATGACTGGAAAGAAAATTTCACGACCAATGTAGAATATCTTCGCGACACACAAGCTGTTATTAAGGAAACCGACACCACACCTCGCTATGAAACCGATACCGAATTATTGATGACCATTTGGGACGACGTTAAGGGAAATCCTGGATACTTCTTGGAAAAATACTGTTATGTTGAATGGGATATCATCAAGACATTGAATCGGTCACCCGGATTTTTACAAACCCTGTCTATGATCAATATGATGTCTCCCGCTATCAGTCTAATGATACCGTTCTTATTCTTGATTTTACCGTTTGCTTTGCTGAAATTCAGAGGTTTGCCCATTACTGTGAGTATGTATATCGATGTTCTAAAAGATATCGCAAAACACCACTTTATTGGTAAGGCATTGACCAGCTTTTCCAGCATGTCGTTTGAAAGCTTGGTCTATATCATAATGGCGGCGGGTATGTATTGTTATCAAATTTATCAAAACATTACTTCATGTAAACGGTTTTATCGAAATATTGAGAAAATGAACAACTATTTATTCGACATGAAAAACTATCTTGGACAGTCGATTGAAAACATGACCGAATTTGCGAACAAACATAGTTCGAAGACGACATATGAACCCTTTTGTAACGACATTCGTAAACATGTTGTCGTATTAAATGAATATCATGATATGCTGAATGATGTCGAACCTTCGGGCAATTTTGTGGGCAAATTGGGAAGTGTAGGTTACCTGTTACATTGTTATTATGAATTACATTCAAATCGTGGATATGAGGAGAGTATACGGTATTCATTCGGATTTGAAGGGTTCTTGGACAATATGCGTGGTCTAAGTAGTCATTATTCATCTGGATACATAAGCCCCGCTAAATTTGATAATTCTGCGCACTGTTCGTTCAAAAAACAATATTATCCTGGACACATGGAAGATGAATCGCGTGTTAAAAATAACTGTGATTTAGATAAGAAACTCATCATTACCGGTCCCAATGCCTCCGGCAAAACCACCATGTTAAAGTCGACTACGATTAATATCATTTGTTCACAGCAAATCGGTTGCGGATTTTATAAGAGTGCGCGAGTGAACCCTTATACACATATTTACTCCTATTTGAATATTCCCGATACATCTGAAAGAGATAGTCTGTTCCAAGCTGAATCTAGAAGGTGCAAGGAAATCATTGATTCTATCGTATTATATTCACATGAAAAGGGATATCGTCATTATGGAATATTCGACGAATTGTATTCTGGAACAAATCCCGATGAGGCGACAAAGGCGGGTTTCGCATTCCTACAATATCTGTCCAAATTTAGTCACGTCGATTTCATTCTAACTACACATTACACCAAAATATGTTCGATGTTAAAGAAAAACAAATGTATTCGCAATCATAAAATGGATGTTGTCCAAGATGACCTTGGTAAATTGAAATATACATATAAAATGAAGAAAGGAGTGTCCAAAGTGCAAGGAGCTGTCCGCATCTTGGAAGATATGGATTATCCAGAAGAGATAATCAATAGCGTTAAGGCATAATAATAATGTAATTTGTATCAAACCATTACATTATTCTAATACTGATTGGTCTTTGTGTCGTTTTGTTCTTGCTAGTATCTCATCTCGTATATATTTCTTATCAAATACAGTTGAGGTATTATATGTCTGTAAACACATATTACGTTTCAATTCCATCACGCGTTCCTTGTATTTATATAATTCATCTTCAAAATCATCATCATCCTCGTAATTATCCTCGTGGGGTGCACTCCCACATTCGTATTTCATCAGTTCTGTAAATTCTTCTTTCATTGGGAAAAATACCTTGTTTACAGCATGCTCTAGATTCGTTCCTGCCTTCTCAAAACCATCCATATGTTTCACAAACTCGGCTTCTCCGTATAATTGCCTTTGATCATTCTTTTTCTTCTCTTTCACATATAAAATACCATTTTTAATGTCCGTTGTTTGAATGAACTTCTCGTTCTGAGGTTTCTCGTCCAAACACTTGTTCATGATAGCATAAACACTGGCTGCTAAATCAACCTGGTTGGATGCGACTTGTCTGAAATTGTCCTTGAAAAACTCGATACTTCTCGCAACGAAGCGATCGGTGAAATCATGGATTGACTCCGCGTCCTTACATGTATGTGTTAGATAGAAATTCAAGGTGTTATTATTATTATTCTGAATATTCGTGGTGTTACCCATCGGTGGTAATGCTTTCATCACACCACTGATTATGTCGACGGTGCTTTCTTGTTGACTCTTCACAAGCAACAAGATTAAATTCTTCATCTCATTCATATTATCATCTTTCAAAAGGTATGATTTCCTCATCTCTTCAATGAGAACATCTCGTTTGTCGACCTCGACAAATGTGTTTTCCAAGGGAGGAACAGCCTCTTGGATGGTACATGTATTTTTATGTTTGCACAATGAAGACATATGTTTATATGTTTTCCCACATGTACATTCATATAACTTCGAAACATCCGATTTTTTCCCATTAGGAGTTGTTAGTCGTTTATGCTTTGCAGTCAATAAATGCGTTTTATAGTTACTTTTTTTACTGCATACAAAGTTGCATAAAATACATTCATGATATCCGGCATTAACCGCATCATATTTGTTAGGCATTTTCGACTCAAATCTAATATATAATACTAATATAAAAATGCCTAAACCCTTTCACACACATATATTATATCGATTTTGCGAAAAGTGGTTGCAGCCAAATAGAATTATGGTATTTACAAAACACTGCATTATAGTCACAAACGTATTTTCCAAAAAAAAGGAAATGTGAGAGAGATGCAAAGTATACAGTTTGGAACTTTTTAAAAAGTTCCATTGGTAGAAACTTTCAACTCTTTATATATGGTATTTTATCAAATGTGGGAATATAAAGTTCCCATGGTTCACATCTGAATAAGTAATATTTGAATGAATATATTTCAAATATTATTACAACAATTCCTGTTTATTTTTCACAAGCAGCACGATTAAGTTTTTCAGATCTTCAATCATAATATCTCGCGGGTCAACATCAACCGGGGGAGGGATATTTGCCTTGACGTTGCATTTCTGTTTGTGTTTCCACAACCCGGAACATGTTTTTAAGATTTTTGCACAATGAATGCATTTATATGTGTCTATATCAATTCTATCGATTTCCCGTAAGTGTTTTGCGGTCAATAAATGTTTTTTATAGTCATATTGTCTACTACATTTATAGTTGCATTTTTCGCAATAAAATTTACCCATCACTTTACATTCATTTGGTATAACAATCCTTATTTTACGGACTGGATGCGGTTCAATACTATTCAATGTAGCCTTATACTGTTCAAAGTATTCCTGTTCCTTCTTTTTTGCAGAATTAAGTCCATCGCAATCGTGAAATGCGATAATACTCATAGTCCAATTATCCCATCCATTATTCTCGCGTATAACATTATAAAGTTTACATTTAGCCTTTATACAACCTTGTTTATGAGCATATTTGCGTTGAACGAAGTTTGTAGTATGTCCAATATACAAATCAGTATTGGATGCGTCTTTACAAAAAATCTTGTAAAAAATAGTATTGGAATAATCAATTTCAGCCATCCGAATAATACAGTTATATTATGTATAACCGTATTATTCTAAGTAGTTTTCTTACGAAATAATCATTTTCAGTATTTCTCCTAAATCTTAGAGAAACAATATTGTTGGGTCATCATCCATTTTTCATTATTTTTAAAATGGTGCCCTTTATTTATAATAGTGTATTTGGATTTGGTAAGTTGTTTCATAATAGACAACCAAGGGCGTTTTATTTTTCCAGGTTCACCAACCGCTTTCAAGTTGTTAAAAGAAAACCATTTTCGTATTTCAGGTATGAGTTTCATTAATTGTGTTTGAATTTCTGTATTATGGTCTAATTCATACAATGTGTATGAATTTTTATTTTCCAGGTCTAATATATGAATAATTTTATCAGTAATATCATCTTGTTCTTTTTGATATAATTCACTTTTTAATCGCATAGGCTATATAAGTTACATAAAATATGTTTAAGTCGATTCGATTTATGTAAAAGAATTGTCCAATTATATTCGAGGCATCTCAAATAGTTCATTTGGATTAGACATACCAAATAAATGTCCGAAAACGCCGATAGAACTGTATTTTTCGGGAAGAGGAGGTTGTATTTTAGGAAGCGTTTCAATTACATTCCGTGCATCAATTGGTTCATTTGGTAAAGGTGTTTGAAATCCTTCTAGGTCCGAGGAAGTAGCAGGAGCAGGAGCAGGAGCAGAAGCCTTTGACTTCGTATCATTCATACTCTCGACAGTAAGACCTTCTACTAAATCATCCACATAATACTGACCAAGTAATAACGATATAACTAAAGTAAGTAGTAAACATACAACCGAACCAATCCTTTTATTTGAAATATTGTTTAGCATGTGACCCTATATGTAATAATTATATATAAAAAGACTTGAAAGCATTTAAAAAGGTTCAACTATAGTAACTCATACAGAGAAGTATAATGTCTACCGATAGCGTTACACAAAGAATGACCGGAATGGTCAAATGGTTCAACAATAAGTCCGGATTTGGATTCGTCACCGTTTGTGGTGCGGGTGAGTTCGGTGGAAAGGATATTTTCGTTCACTATTCATCGATTCGTGTGACGAACTCCCAATACAAGTATCTTGTCCAGGGTGAATACGTGGATTTCCAGCTCGTTCGTTCCGAGAACGACAAGCATGAGTATCATGCAACTGATATTACTGGAGTATCTGACGGACCAATCCTATGCGAGACCCGTCGTCAAGCTCTTGCTGCCCAGACCGAGAGGAATGGGTCAAACGACAGAAGTGGAAATAGGAATAAGAACGCCCAGTCAAATGAGAGACCCGCGTCTCCATCTGAGTCTCCCGTTGCCGAGACTGCATAATTTAGAATATACAAAATGGAATATTACAAATAAATAGGTATTTTACATGGGATTTTATCCAATTCCATGTAAACTAATAATTTCATTTTTCAATGTTCAAACCAAATTTCAATTTATCAACTAATTTTCCGATAAAGTTCGTAACAAAATCTTCCTTTGTGGGGTCAAACACTTTATCACCGTTTTTCTTATTTTCGTCGTATACATCCCTTATAGTGGACATAACCTCGTTTCTCGAATTAAAAAGTGCTTGAACGACAAGTATAGGTAACATATCCTTCATATTGGCATTACCCATAATTGTGCTTTCAATAGAATTTAGTGTGGAATTTAATACGGAATCGCTGTGTTTTAGCATATAAACATAGGATGCATTGACCATTTTCTTAGATAGAAGGTCAGTTGTCTTATCTAGTTTTTTGGTCGCCATATCTATTAGAGTTTTACTATAACCATCATGTAACTGAATAGCAGTTTGTTCGATTTCACCTGCGTCTATCGACTCGCGACCAAGTAATGCATTTTTGGCGTCACTTGCCGTATCATCCACTGCAGTTGCGCCCATACCGATCGCATTTTTTGCTGCTCGAGCGCCATCTGCCGCGCGTGAAGCCGCATCTGACGCTTTCGAACCGACCGCTCGCACACCACTAGCTATCGCATTAAAAGGATTTCCGAGTCCACCCTTGAGTGTCTTATTCTTTCGTATACGCTTCTTCGTTTTTCTTTTTCGACGTGTTGATCTCGCACTTTTACGACCACCAAGTTGGGCATTCGGAAACCATTCACTATAAGGTGGATCATATAATTTTTTCACAAATTTGTTACCGAATTTAGTTGCCGTATCGCCTTCTGTATAGGTGAGTTCCATAAATTTCCGTATATAACCGGTTACCTGTCCAATTATGACTGCATTTTTGGTTAATAATGCGTATAACAAAATGGGTCCATTTGTGGAATTACGTAATGCCATATTTACATTTTGAAGAATCATAGCTTGAAGTTTGTTTATAGTAGATGGCTCATTTAACACCGAGGTCATTTTGGTCTGTATTGCTTCGGCTAGCGGATTAGTTTGGTCATACTGAATAAGTGTGTCGCATACATCTTTTACAAATAATTCACTAATTTTATCGTATATTGTATTCAAATCACGATTCGTTAGAGTTTGTTTTTGCGACATTGTAGTTATAATATTCATAGAAATTATATTCAATTGGGATAAAATTGAATCGTAAGCGAAATTAGATGGGTATGTAAAATGTCTATCATATTAAATCGTGAAAAGCGGGGGAAAACAAAAAAGAACAAGGGTTATTTATCGTCGAAGGAAAAGCAGCAATTATGGGACATATTTGATAGCGACGCGCCATCCGAATTACCCGTAAATACAGATTTGGAATGTGTTTACGAGAAACCAGCGGACGAATACGTGAATGATATGACGTGTAAATTATGTAAATCGCAGATTATGATAATGGACGACGGATTTCCGACATGTACAAATAACCAATGTGGTATTTTATACAAGGATACTCTCGATTATTCACCGGAATGGAGATTTTACGGTGCGGATGATAAAAACTCGTCTGATCCGACACGTTGTGGAAACCCGATAAACCCTCTACTTCAAGAATCATCATTTGGGTGCAAAATATTATGCAATCAGAATGCGTCCTATGAAATGAAACGTATTCGAAAATGGACAGAATGGCAAGCTATGCCGCATCGTGAAAAGTCTTTATATGACGAGTTCCAGTTCATCACGGTTATGGCTAAAAATTCGGGTATACCCAGGATATTTATAGATGATGCGATGGCTATTCACAAGGATATATCGAGTCAGAAGATGTTCCGAGGAATGAATCGTGACGGGATTAAGGCGGCGTCAATTTATATTTCGTGTAGATTGAACGATTGTCCTCGAACATCCCACGAGATTGCTGATATATTCAAGTTGGACAAAACGAGTGCGACGAATGGTTGTTCCATGGCGGTGAATATATTATCGAATTTGGATCGTAATGGTTCAGCGATAAACGCAACTTCCGATGACTTATGTGCTACCACACCGAGTTCGTTCATTGAGCGTTATTGCAGCAAATTGAATATGAACACAGAGTTAACAATGTTGGCTAAATTCATAGCTACTAAAATAGAAACAAGTGGATACATCAAGGACAACACACCCCAATCGGTTGCCGCGGGTATAATTTATTTCATAGCACAATCATGTAATTTGTCGATATCCAAACTGAATGTGAAACAAGTATGTAATGTGAGTGAAGTGACGATTAATAAATGTTGTAAAAAGATGGATTCACTTCAGGATAAACTGATTCCCATATGTATTTTAGCAAAATATGGGAACGCATAAATTGCGTATAGTGTTGAATATATTTATAGGATGAAAATATATAACGTGTGGCGAAAGTAAATGGACAAAACGAATTCGCACATTGTATGTAAATCCCATCCAAAGATTATTTTTATAATTCCATACCGCGATCGTGAACAACAATTGATATTTTTCCAACGCCATATCAAATATATATTAGAAGATATGGACAAAGATGAATATGAGGTATTAGTGATTCATCAAAAAGATGAACGGGCGTTTAATTGTGGAGCTATGAAAAACATAGGATTTTTAATTGTTCGCGAAAAATATCCCGATCATTATAAAAATATAACATTGGTCTTCAACGATGTGGACACAATGCCTTTCAGTAAAAATTTCATTCCATATGAGACGGAGACCGGACGAGTAAAACATTTTTACGGATTTAAACACACATTAGGTGGGATTGTATCAATAACTGGACAAGATTTCGAGAAAATCAATGGGTTTCCTAATTTTTGGGCGTGGGGATACGAAGACAATATGTTAAACGACAGGGTAAAACAAGCGAGGATGATAGTAGATAGATCAACATTTTACCCGTTCGCGGACAAAAATATATTACATTTTTACGACGGTTATTTAAAACAGGTAAATAAGCAAGAATTCGACCGTTATGAGCATGGAACCCGAGAAGGAGTGCATTCACTCTTCAAAATAAAATATAATGTAAATAATGATACAGGAATTATCGATGTAACATCATTTGAAACGGGGACAGATGAAAATAAACGTTTAACACACACACACGACCTACATAAAGGAACGCGTCCATTTAACGGACGGTCAAATCGCGGTGGATCCAAAATGAACTTCTTTTTGTAACGGAAACGTATAAGTGTTCTATGGAGATACCTCAACAATTTTGTAAGTAATCCCGACTCGGTCGTGTGATTCCCATATTCCGGAGATTTTAATAATAAATGTCGGCGCTGAAACATGCGAATGTTTACCCATCTCCGTATAAACGCGTATTTGTTTAGTAGAAATCTGTTTACTAAAGGATAATTCCATATGTTTTTCGCAATGATTAAACTTTTTATACTGTGCTAATAATTTACGTTCGAGCAAGCAGAAATCTCGCAACAATATAGAATTTGGAGGGGAAGCATTTTGAATGCTGCGAATATGATTCGCATATTCGGCTTTTCCATTTGCGCGCTTGTCTATCATAATCGGAAATAACAGGTAAAGACCATTCATTGTAAAGTTTTCGCGTGAAAATAGAATTTTTGTAAATTCGCCATCCATAACAGTGTTTTGTTTGGAGTATAAAAAACGAATATCATCGTTCAAATGAATATCACCATGTTCATCACCGGTAGTTCTTAAATCGTTAATATGTAAATACAAGTTCATCTATATATTAATACAACTAAATGTTTATACCTATTTCCAGTGTAAACAGTTACGCCATAAATTTCTTAACTATACCGATTATTTTTTCACGAGATTCTTTGGTTTGGGGTATTTTCTTTTGTTTTGGGGTCCCATCCGCTGGAATAGCTTCCTTTTGTTTTTTCTCGAAATCGTTTATTTGATTGTCGATTGAATTGGAAATAGCATTAAGACTATTGTTATCCTCTTCGGAATTATTTTGCTGTTCCTGAGCAGTTACTACATTATCAATGCTTTCTCCTGCTTGTCGAATCACATCTGATGATTGTTCATATCCACGGCTAGATTCTAATGCAATACCGTCTTGCATTTGTTTGACCATGGTTGGGGTCATATCGTCTTCAATTGCTTCTAATTCATCTGATTTCTCTTGGTCAACTAAACCCTCCCTTTTATCTATAAAAAGGAAATGTAAGAACAATGACGCGAAAAATAGAAATAAAATGAACAACAATAATGGTTTTAGATGTGTGATGTTCATTAATATTATTTATATAATAATACTATATAATGTCGTCGAATAGTCTAAATAAGTCATCCAATATATCGTGGAAAGGGAAGACATTTGGTCAGATAACAACCTCAATACAGAAAAACAAGAATTCAGGTGCAACAATGCAACAATCATTGTTGTTTCTACCTCCACCATTAAAAATATATCGCCGTGAAATAAATACGGCAGCTCTTGCTGTTAATTCTACAAGACATTCCTCATCGATTGACGAAATTAATAGACCAGGAGGGTATTTAGTCGTTTCGCATGCAGACGAATGTGATTGCAGTGGAAACGTCAATGTATTGGATAATCTTATCCCAAATAACAAAACGGAAACGGGTGAATGTTGCAATCCCAATGCGATGTTAGACCCAGCCACTGTAGCAAGACGACGTATGCGAAGTTCGGGTGTTATCCGAAAGCCGGTATCGACGGCTGCATCTTCAGCGCCCTATTGCACCACATCACAGGAGTATATGAATACTCGCGGTAAAACATTTGAGCAAAATCAATTCCATTATTTTAAATCGGGCAATCCTTTGGTTAAACCGGGTGCACCAGGAAGCCAAGACAATAAATACGCTGCGAATATCGATAGTTCATTATATTGTCCAGGAAATCCCAATTACTATGTGGAATCGCAATTCAAACCCGCAAATTATAAGTATTCCCAAGACGGTGGCGTATCTTCAAGTGCACGCACATCTAGATTAAATTACAATACCATAACGACAAATGGTGGTCTTTATACCAAGGCATTTGGTTCTGAAGTAGGAAATGCATTGTCCTATGGTGCATCTAGTGATGCATATACAATTAAGAACAAGATTGGTTTTCCGGCACCATGTGATACTAAATGTGTGACCAAGTAATATTTCATTTCAAAATAATAATAATATAAACTTATTTTGAAACTTATACTGCCGCATGTTGATGAACCGTTTCCTCCTGTAAAATGGCTTTAAAGTGTTCAGTCATCAACTCTTTGTATGAAGTAAAAACTGAGTCATGTGTCCCTTGATTTGCGAGTTCACTCAGACCATCTAAGAAACTTGTTTTGATTGTCCAACCAAGGTCTTTGATTTTCTGATTACTAATATAATAACGCTGGTCGTTGAATGGTCTGTCTGCGATATACGTGACCCAATCATCATATTTATCCGTATGTTTTATCATTTTGATTAATATTTGCGCGACCTGGGTTACCGAATACTCCATATTCTCATCACATCCAATATTATATATTTCGCCAATAACACCACGTTCTAATATTCGTTCGAATGCAGAGACGGTATCGCTCACATGTAAAAATGCACGGACAGCCGAACCATCGCCTTGAATGGTTACAGGTAAATCCGATTTTAATTGTTCAATGAAACGAGGAATCAACTTTTCGGGATACTGATTTGGTCCATATACATTGTTACCTCGAGTAATAATAATGGGCATTTTATAAGAATGGTTGTATGATTGTGCGATCAACTCTGCACCAGCTTTTGTTGCTGCATATGGATTGGTAGGACATAACACAGAATGTTCCGTTTTATGTTGTTCGTCCACCAAATTCATGGACTCGCCATATACTTCGTCTGTTGATACATGGACAAATTTTTCGATATTACCATATTTGCGACAAGCTTCAAGAAGGACATGTGTTCCAAGGATGTTATCCTGTGTGTATTGAATGCTATCTTCAAAAGAGTTTTGAACATGCGATTGTGCAGCAAAATGCATAACATGGGTAACCTTATATCTGGAAAGAATGTGGGATACGCCATCCATATTGGTTAGATTTATTTTTACCAGTTTATAAGTAGGATCTTCACGAATTGATGAATCCACATTTTCTTCCGATGCACAATAATACATAGCATCTAGATTAATCAACATATCCGGTTTGTTTTTGGGGAAATAATGGTTAATGAAATGACTTCCAATAAAACCGCACCCACCGGTAACAAGTAATACAGTAGGTGTGTCTGTTTTGTTACTTGTTTCGATGGAACGTTTATATCCAGTAAGACAATCGCGAACCGCATCTTTAATATGTCGGACATCTGGAAACAACGTTTCTAATCGAGATGTATCCAAAAAATTATTCGATCGGTCTGCATCCAAGATTTTACGTTGTTCGTCTTGTGTGAAATTATCCCATGTGAATTGTGGGTCGATAATATCACGATACATTTCCAGTATTTCATTGTGAGTAATGAGTCCAGGATTGGTGAGATTCATCGTCCCAGTTAAGTTTATCTGCATCATTTTTAATACATATGATAACAGTTCCGGTAAAACGGTCATGGAATTTGGAACAGAACACACCTTTGCATAGGTTGATATTTTGGTGATGAAGTTTCGAGGGTGTTTTTCCCCATTAATGGGCATACGAATGCGTAAATTCAAAACGTCTTTATTATACATATGAATCAGACGGTCGGTAAATCCCTTTACGATTGAATAAGATGAACCAAAAAAATTGGGTTTTGCGGATTCGTCGAATCCATTATCTTCTTTACCAAAAGCGTGCTCGTCGTCATATGAGAAAATGCAACCAGTTCCAAGATAAGTAAAATGAATCTGTTTAGACCTGCATAATTCAGCCAAACACATGGGTGAAAACAAATTGTCGCGAATATTTTCGACCAATTTGGTAGGTTGTTCTAAATAGTCAATTGTGCTGTAATGTTTATCACCAATAGTCCCATGTGTTCGACCAATAAACGAAATGATATGTGTTGGTGCACACTCTGTAATTTCGCACTGTAGATCATCGTAGTTATCCACGCGCGATTTACCTTCTGTGAAATGTATACCATTTTCAACTAGAATAGTGATAAATTGATTACCGATCCATCCACGTGAACCATACACTAAAACCTTCATTGTATTATAGTATAATACACAATAAAATACTATAATACAAACTAACAGTTAGTTGCTTCAATAAATACATTGGGTGTAACCATATTATTTGAAATAACATTGTATTTATCACACCACTGCACACATTTCTGCACATTCTTTTTGACCAGACCATCAATCTTGTCGTTTTTATGATGAATTTCGAGGAGGGAGAGTGTATAATGAATATTCTCGATTTGTTGTTGTCCGAAAATAGCATTGTATTCCTCGATTTTCATTGTAAATAGTAGAGAAAGGGGAGTATTTAGAAAACGTGAAACCGCATATCCAGTCGTATCTGTTAACAGTCGGGTGAATGTCGCGTGCAAATACGGATATATTTGTTCAAGAGGAATATCGAGAAACCCTTTGCATACGATATACTTCTCTGAATTCGCGTAACGACTTGTTTGTGGCTTCGTAATATAGACCTTTTCGTAACATGATGAAAGGAGAGCAAGCATATCAATTGTCGGCTGTGTAAAACAATCAAACACCTTCAGAATAAAACTTCCACCTTGGCGTTGCATAACTAATGCATAAATGATTTGCCCGAATATTAATTTCACAATGTGATTCTCTTGGTTATTGAAATCACCCGAAAAGTCAAACCCCCCATCGCCAGTGATGATATGCATAGAACGACCATATTTGTTTTTACAGTATTCCAAGTTATCTAATTTCAATATATCACCTGTTCCGTCGGCTCCATTTTCGATAATCACGTTTTTATTATCTCGTAAAAATTGTTGGCTTTTTTTCCAAGCGGGGATGTTTGTATCGTGAATATCGTCCAAAATGGTCATTCCGATATATGTATCTTGTTTACTATTTCGCAAATGAACAAGTGCCTCGATAAATCCACCTGGACCTTCCGCCAAATGGAAACTCTGTAACCCTTGTTTATTGGTAATCGTGGTGCGCAAAGACTCCAATATGCGAAAAAAATTCATTGTTTCTATCATTTTGAAATAAGAACGAGACAAAGGCTTTCGCTTTGCGACACTTTTCTTCTTGTTGGGAACACATGTATGTATATATTCATATGGATTGGTGAATCGCTTGTAAATATCCCAATTTTGTTCGTTTCCATTAATACGCGGTTTAATATCGTTTAAATAAAATGAAAGGGAACCGGACACTACGTTGTGTGATTCGGTTGTTCCTGTGTGTGCGCATAACAAGTATGTATATAAATCGGGAGTATTACGGGGTAATTGAAAATGAATCATATAATAATTACGGGGAGTAGATATATGTTACACAGATGCTATGTTTACACCCTTGAACATTTAAGTTCGCACAACTTTATGTCGTTTTGAAAATAAATATTATAAGGTGTAAAATCAATAGTTGTGCTTACCGCTTTACTTCGGCTTTAACAACGATGGTCTTACTTTTTCTTGTTTCTATGCCTTCGGCAAAACAAGTGAAAGACGATGCCCTACTAAACTCTTCTGGTCTTGTTTGATTTTTTATCCAACAAGTAGTTAAGTTCATTATATTTACTGCGGAATTCGCATCTCGGGTTCTAAATACGGTTTGTTTGTTTTGGCAACTCACGCAATTAGAACACACGAAAAGACGATATACTTCCTTATTCTTTTTATCTCGGTAATGTTTCATTTCATTACTACACCCACAACATTTCTTACTGGTATTGAATTCATTGATTGTAATAGTATCATATCTTTTATGGATTTGTTTCCTTAATCCCTTATTCATCGTAGGCATAAAATGTTTCATTTGTGTATCTCTGCTCCAATTTCCATAACCAATTAGAATATTTGAACCAAATGTTTCTTGGATTTTATTAAGGAAATTATCAATGCTTTTCTTACCATAACTATATTGCCTAAATTTCATTTTTCGCCAAGTTTCGTTTATGTAAAATTCGGTTGTTTCTTTATTGAGTTTATCCTTTTCTACTAAATATGCTTTGAACTTGATGTAATCAACAGATTTGCTATTTTGAACTGATAAATGAGTTTCTTTTTCAATAATTTTATTTCGTTTCTTTTCTTGTAATAATATTCGTTGGTTGCGTTTCCCATAACTTTCTATTTTCCGTTGTGATGCTGTGTATTGTAATTTATTACCATTCTTATCCATCATATACACCAACGAGTGTTTGCCTGGGTCGCAACCAACAATATTCCTATCGTTCAATGTATCTAATTGTTCTTTGGATAAATCTTCAATACCATAAAAATCTTGGTCTAGAATGCTTGGAACGCGGCTACCCCATTTCTTATCTTTCAAATCTTTTCTAATAAACAACAAGCAACAAGATACTCCGTCAGTTTGTATTTGATGATGGAATTGGTAATGTTGATTTCTAAATATTTTATGGTTCAAATTCAAAAAGGCATTCCAAATATCGTATTGGTTTTCTTTTAGGTTTTTATGTAATTCCCCCTTTTTTATTCCATCTATTTTATTTGCTGGACAAAATAAACTAACCAAACTTGCTGTATCTAAAATAATATGTTTTGGAACAATATTAGTTCGTAGTGGTAAGGGTTGGAATAATTTACTTTCTTGTTTTTCCAATACTTCATTCATATACAACATTGCTTTCAAATATTCAAATGGTCTAACTTTCACATCATAATAAACTGACTTTGTAATATTGGATGGTAAAATGTTGAATAAATGAGTGGTTTTCCATTCATTGAAAATTTCATCCGTTTCATTATTTAAAGTCATAAGTTGATGTTTCAACTTGAATAAAATAGATTTATCTTCTGTTAAATTTGTGGTTGTTTTATTGATAAATCTCAAAAAGTGCTGAATGAAATGTTCTTGTGCGTTGTTGGATAAAGAAGTATGAATTTGCGTTGCTAAATAAGGTAATAAAAAAGTAGTGTTTTTCAAATTGGTTTTCTCGTGATTTACTGCTGGCTGATATTCTTCCAAATAAAATCTTTCCAACTTATCAAGTAGTTCTGTATTTTTACTTTTCACTCCTTGATTACTTCGTGTTCCTAATGATTTGATACAATACAAAATAAAAGTGTTATCAATTTCGGGTAAGGCAGTTTTATTTGAATAGCAATTCAGCACATACAAGCGAATAAACTGGTAGGAATGTATCATCAAATCGTTCATTTCAAAAACAAGATTATTTATTACAGGTTGGACTAAATCACGATTGAGTAAAACAGATTTGAGTGGTATTTTGAGAGTTTTGTATGCGGATTTATCGTTATTCCTAAACTCTTTGAATTCGTCCTTCAACTTCTTCTTTTTGACCATCCTATATTCTATACAAAGATTATATTTTTATATAGTTATTACAAATAACTATATAAACTCCTAAATGTTTTCATTTTCGTTTTTGTTTTTTTCTTCAAGTTTCTTTAATTTTTCCTTTTTATTCAAGTATGCTCGTCGTGCGTATTCCTTCTTTTTTTCAGTTGATAAATTAGTAGAATAATTAGTTTTTTCTTTATATTCCTTAACCCGTTGCTTATGTTCGTCTTTATTATTTTCATAATATACTTTTCTACTTGCTGGTGCTGTGTATTTTTTGAGATGCTCTTTGGTTTGAATTAATTCATTTTGTAATTTTTTATTTTCTTCCTCTGTAATTTTTAATTTGTGTATTAGTTCATCAACATTCATAGTTAGTATAGTATGATAAATATTTTTTATGTAATTTATCATATTATTTATATTTCGTATTTTTGTGCGAACTTAAATCTTCAAAGGTGTATATATTTTGAATAGTAAGATAAAATATTCAAAATATGCGATTGTATAATATACGATTATGCATCAGTCTTAGGTTTTGACTTCACTTTTTTAATAATTACTTTTTTACCGGTTACTTGTGGGGCGACCATTTTGATTCCTGGATTCTCCGCTGAAATGCTATCGGAACGTCCGATTGTTATTTTGGTCTTCTTACCGGGTAACTTTCGTATCACCGATTTGGATACGTCCTTGGTTTTATCCATCTTATCCTCCTCTTTTTGTGAATGAGTAATGATTTTGTCTACATCATCTTCTTCGTCATCATCTTTACGCGTCATCATCAACTTACCCGCCTTTTCTGCATTCACACTGTGTGTTTTACGGAATACAAAGTATCGATTCAAGAACGATATCTTCTTCTCTTCCTTGCTCATATTAGGGGCATTCCCATAATCGTTCTTAGCCCGTCGGTTATGTTCAAGTTCGGATTCCATGGATTGATATAGTTCGTCAAACAGTCCGGTTCCATTAGGTAATCCCATAGCATTGGCTTCTTCTTTGTTAATGACTACGAAACCATAATTTTCCATCACACGCTGTAGATATTTGAAATTAACCAAATATTCGGAAAATGTTTTGTTAATACTCTCTTGATATACATCAATCGGATATCCAATTGAATATTCATCTTCCGGAAAGCCTGTATGGTCATATTGTTTTGTAATCTCGAATATTTTTTCATCATTGCGCATGAGTGTTACACCCTCACCCTTGTATTTATGTTGAAGCATGTTAAACACAGATTGACCGTCGTAACAGGTTCCAATGAAATATCCATTGACTTTGGTGCACTCCGACACGTTTCGCAGGAATGTATGCATGATTCTTTCACTTTCAAAGAAGTAATGTAGCGCGAATTGCACAGAACTAACATTGAAACCGTCTTCACCCACACCGTAATGTTTATACACACCTGCACCCAATTCAGACTTATCCTTCAATCCTTGACCGAATATCGCATTTGTTATTTGCTTATCGCGTTCACTTGTCGCAGCTTTGCCTGAGCGAATATGTAGCTGACTATTTCCTACCGCGAATAGTGCTTCCGGCATTTTATGGAACTTCTGACGCGAATTCAGATATCGTGCGCACGCTCCGTCACGTTGATGTTCAATGTTATCTGGAGAGAGATCCATACCAAATACGAATCCCAATTTAGCGCCGATCCATTTGGGAAGATCACCCGCTTTTCCGACTGCATAATCAATGAGGGAATCGCCGCGATTACTTACGCCCAATATTAGTTTTTGTTTCACATACAAGTTGTGGAAATTACGAAGACCTCTTGTATTACTCTCTTTTCCGGAAGGATTGTAATAAACGTCTTCATCGCCAGTATAATCGGGGATATCTTGTCCCGTGGTAATCATAGTATTCGTAATGGGATTATGAATGGATTTCCAGTTACTGTTCGCAACATGATACGCGTTACCATAGTTCGTCCCACCTGAACGAAGGTCGTTAGTTTTATCATAACGAACGCGCAAAGGAACCCATCTCCATGGACCGGTTTTCGTGGTATCGTAACTGAATTCCACAATCATATCTCCTTCGAAATATTCATTTTCTTCTGTAAGCATTACGAGTCCACCTGTCCCATTATCGGTCAATTCGACATTACACAAGAACGCGTTTTGGTCATATGGATTTGTCGGTTGAAATGGAACGGGCATATAATTGCGGTCGTTATCGATGTCTCCTGGAGTGGGAAGTTTGTCGTTAATCACATCTAACATGGGGTTAATATAACCGTGTTCCTTTTTATTAAATCCGCAAAGTAATTTCAGCGTTTTATATTGAGTAATCTGTTTCGCAGTAACCATATTTAAACCATCTTGAAATACGTGGTGTAGTTCATCCTTTCCGTTCTTGTCCTTTTTCACAGAGACCAGGAAATCAATAGTGTTGAATTCAGGAGGTTTCCATTTGAAGGACATTGACCATGTAAATTTATTCAATGGACCTGCGTGTCCAGAGCGTTCACCACCAACACCTGTAGATGTGGGTGTGAAGATTAGTCCATCGGTATTGTATTCATATGAACCATCATTAACCATGGACAAAATGGTCGAACAATGTTTAAATATAGGTCCATCTCGTGTTGAATAGAAGTTTTTGCTTTTGATGGTCAACCAACATGCATGTTGTGCGACACCGTCCTTTGATACATGCTTTTTCTCTGGATCACTGTTTCCAGAATCCTTGTCTAGAATCGACACAGGTTTCATCTTCTGAACCAAATCCTGTAACAATGGGAATCGGAAGTTTGTTGGAAGGTCCGTTTCCAACATGGGTGCAAAATCTAGTTCACGCACGCTTTTCCCGTTGATAAAGTATACATCAAATGCGGCATAAAGATTTACAAAATTACCCATTTTATCATATTTGATATGTTCACCATCCAATATCGTCCAAAACAATTCCTTGTCGCGTGTAATGATACCAGTGAATATGATGTTCATGTTTGTATCAATCATATAGATGTGACCATTTTGGGCAATAAACAAGAGTTTGCGGTCTCCATCGGCTTTATCCGTAACTGTATAATTTTCGCGTATATTCGGGACACTTGATGCACGTTCACCCTCTTCTTGTAATTCCGCGATATTATTCAGTTGCAATGTGAAGGAAGATGGTCCGGTGAAATGACGATTTAGCTTCTGTTTGGCGTATTTCCGGGTTTTTTCGTTGTGATTGAACAATAGTTCGGTATATTCTTTCGCATATTCCGTCCCACGTGAGCAGTTGATATATTGAGCGAGGACTTTATCGCGTTCACTATAGGAAATTGGATAATTTGTCCCCTGCAGACCACTCAATACGATGCGTGTGCATTTACGGATAACCGTCATCAATTGTGCGGTCGTTCTATATTGTGTTCCGGGTCCGACACGTGAGTTATCTATTTCCAATTCCACTTCATATGTCTCTGCGCTAGTGAATAATCGCGCCTCTTGGACTGTATATTGTGGAACGGGAACACGTGAGTTGACTTTCGCGGAACTCTTCACAATACTGATATCGACAAATATGGGATATTCTGGATGCGATAGACGAACGCGATTGATATAACGGAATGTCTTCTTGGTATCTGTCCACTTGGACAGAATACGCTTTGCGATATCAGAACGCATCTGGAAATCTGTCTCGTATTGATAGGATACGCGGAAATTATGGTCTGGAAAATCAACTGGACGCAAAGGCTTGTTGGTAGCACGATCATTTCCTATGAATGGTGGGGCTTTTTTCGTAAATTTGATTTTATCAACACTTGCAGATGCGGTCGAGGGGAGGTCGTTGAGTTTTTGCAAATTATTGGTGCGACAATATTCACGAATCAGATCAATACCCATGACTTCTGCGCGAATGTTAGACATACGCATTTGACCCGTCTCGCGATTTATCTCCTCACTATTAATACGCAATATGTTAAGTCCATCTGGTTGACTTGTCGAAAATCCGGCGCCATAGAACTGTTTTACGACGTTATCATAATCGATCTTGGACAAGGGTCGTCCACTTTTCGAATTCGTTCCGAAACGTATCTCGAGTTCACTCGCGCGTCCACGACTATTTAAATATGGGTTATCGGCTAAATAATAATCAACCATGGCTTCAAAGTCACTTGTAGAATTAGCGGGTCGTTCCTTCTCTGTATCCTTTTCCGGGGTAGGAGAAATCGGACTATATATTTTCCCAGGAGGAGGTTCAGTCGGACTATATATTTTCCCAGGAGGAGGTTCGTCGGGTGATGCCGGTCGTTCGAAACTAGGTCCTTCTATAGAATCTTGTTTCAGAGTTTCACTCATAATATATAAATATGTATACCTTATTCCTATATTATTTTTCATTATCAATTTTGTATTAGCATTTTTACCAACTTATTGATAATCACATCATACCAATCATTTTTTTTGGGTTTGACGACTGTTGGTGCAACCTTCAGTTTCTGACCCATTGCCTCCAGTTCTGGTATTTTATAAGTAGATACACCCTTGAGGATCTTTGGGAGAAAGGGGTCGACCTTCAAAAGCGTGGACTCGATTTCGGAGAAACGTTCGGTCGATATGACTTCGACGTCAACTGAAATATATCCATCTTGATTGCGTTCGAATAGATGGGTGTCGTAACTTGGGTCGGTCATAAACTTCATATATAACTCTCCTTGAACAATGATAGCGTTGATTTTGTAAAACATACACATGACGTGAAATGCGTGCCATGATGTTTTCTGGTTAATCATCATCTCCGCTGCGGTTTCCTGCATACGAACATTCGAAACTTTGACTCCATTTGTCTGTGCGCAACTTTTAACCACGGCGCGATTTTGTTGAATATATGCGAGAACATTTTGTTTTTCTTGTAGTTCTACATTCTTGTATTTTCCACCGATGAGTGTATATTCGGCTTCTCCGTGATGAAGCACATAAATAGACCAAAATAGAGTGTCTTCCTTACGTGGAGAAAACAGTTGACGTCTAACATTCTGGTATGGTTCCACAGGATAAGGAACAACATGAGAAATGGTTGTAGTAATAACTTTTGGTGGAATGGGAACTACCGCGACATCAGGTTCATACATTTGTGGTGTAAATCGACTAATATAGGTTTCATTGAGCATGAAAGGTTCCCATGTATGTATATCTTCTGGAGTATCAAATTTCTTATGGTTATAAAAAATTTGATTGAGTAGCGTGCAAGCCATGTTACATATATAGAGTGAGAATTCTTTAATTCATTTTGATAACTTACATAGCAGTGGAGATAGAATATTTGTCTTGATTTTCGAAATAGGTCTTTGCGAAATCTTGTTTTTTTGTTTCGATACTGCGAAGAGCATTTTCTTGGTCTTTTGCATACGATATATAATTCTGAATTTTGGGGACAACTTCTTTGGGTAAGAATGAGAGATTGATGTAGACACCGCTCTTGTTCTCGTTTAACTTAACATCGGGACTGGAGTTCAGAATTTTGAGTATCTCGAGTTGATGGGTTTTGGGCATCTTTTCGATTTGCGTCTTTAGGTCTTCAAGTTGTTGAGTATATTCCATGTATTGATTGAAATTAGGGTGAATCGTTTATATGGTTTTGATTCGTTTTGTATTACCATGTTGCAAGGGCGGATCTTCTCCACTCGCCACTTGCAATACATACGTACATCCAATTTACATCATATCCGATTTGACCGGCAATTCCAGCAGAAGTAGCAAGTGCTGGCGCAGAAACAAGTGAAATTCGGGCAGCAGTCGTAGCATTTCCAGCAGTAAGACTAGCGGCAGTTCCAGAACAATTTGATAAATCGCCAGATGTCGGTGTTCCTAATACGGGTGTGACTAATGTTGGTGAAGTCGCAAAAACCAATCTGCCTGTGCCGGTTTCATCACTAATAACACCTGCTAATTGAAGTGAAGTAGTTGATGCTAAGGCAGATAAATTATTTGTTGTATAAACACCATTTGTTACCGCACCGGCAGTAAGACTAGCGGCAGTTCCAGAACAATTTGATAAATCGCCAGATGTCGGTGTTCCTAATAAGGGTGTGACTAATGTTGGTGAAGTAGCAAAAACCAAACTACCTGAACCAGTTTCATCGCTAATAACACCTGCTAATTGAAGTGAAGTAGTTGATGCTAAGGCAGATAAATTATTTGTTGTATAAACACCATTTGTTACCGCACCGGCAGTAAGACTAGCGGCAGTTCCAGAACAATTTGATAAATCGCCAGATGTCGGTGTTCCTAATAAGGGTGTGACTAATGTTG
>Ga0208770_1000183_pt1 | contig 47202 bp, 55 predicted proteins | sample AntAceMetag02UK9_FD_184771 | JGI IMG/M metagenome (GOLD analysis project Ga0208770, IMG submission 184771) | Saline lake microbial communities from Ace Lake, Antarctica - Antarctic Ace Lake Metagenome 02UK9 (SPAdes) (version 2) | ecosystem: Environmental > Aquatic > Non-marine Saline and... | reverse complement strand
TTAATGAAACACAGGTGCAAACTAAATTGTTTTGAAAAAACAAAAGCGCGGTGGCTTTTTTATTTTATTACACATAACATGGGCTATCACCAATATACCTGTTACTCTAACAAATAAAGATGAACACTAATAAAGAAACTGAAACTAAGCCATGCACTATACAAAATGTTGTGCTTAGTGTTTTTGAGAGTTATTCTGATTCTAAATTAGAAGAAGAGAAACGCTTATTAGAAGTTGAAATATCGGCTGCAAATGATAGGCTTAGGAGTGTGGAAAATGAAATATTCTATCGTAAAAACCCTGAGTGTAGACATTAAGCACAACGTTTTGGCTATGCGTAGTTGCGACTTAAAAAACGAATCTCTCAAAGGCTCCGAACGCTGGCAGCAGCTAGTAGGAGCCTTTAATTTAAAAAACTATGAAAGCAACTTTTATCACATCCGAATACTCAGCAGAGCTAATCCTTGAAAACGGTCAAGTTTTTCGATCTAAAGCACAGGAAAGCTCAGAGGACTTTTACGTCCGTATAGCCAATAAAATAGACGAGGAGCTGCTGGACTTGCTTGAAATCTCTGAAGAGATAACAGAGCAGAAACTTAATAAACTGCCTCTTGATGCACTTTCTGAGAGACTCCCTGGGGCAAGGCAGCTTGAGACTGAGATCATTCAAAATATTCTGAAAAGTAAGGATGCTCCCAAGGCTCCCAAAGTGACGAGCAACCGAGCAGGGACAGGAGAACCCAAACCCTCAGAGGAGCAGGTGCTGCAGTGGCAGAAAGAAGGCAAAGCAAACAAGGGCAAGACTGTGTTTTTCACCTCTAAGAATGCAGACGGAGAAATTCTGGAAGGCTCTATCCGAGGACTCCAGACAGACAAAAGAGTCAATTTTGTGTACTACAGGATTTTAGTAGAAGGCAAGCCCTACCATAAAAAAGTGGGCTCTAAAGACTTGAGAATTGTTTGATGTGGCTCAAATAGTGCAGGAGCGTCTGGAGTTCTTAAAAGAGAACTCTGAGAACTCTGAGCTCTCAAGCTCAGAAAGGTTTGAGGCAGTTTTTGAGATCATTGAGATCAAGAGAGCTGCTCAGAGCTTAGAAATAAATTTAAATAATACTTAAAATAAAGTTTGCATCTAATTTAAGAGTTTAGTAGCTTAGAGAAGCAACAATAACAAACCCTTTGAGATCATGACTTTTTTAATAATTATCTGTACTACATTCAAAACTGTGAGAAATGGTATGAGCCTGCTCAAACCTGAAATGTCATGAGAGCTGTACTAGTTATGATCTTTTTGTCTTGGGCTGGAACTATAGCCCTCTTGATCTGGGCTCCTCTTGTGCTGGCTGGAGTGTTAGGCTTCAGCTTGCTGCTCTGGGTCATTGTAGGCGCTTTGGCGCTGCTTGACAAAGTAAGAGGAGCCAAACATGGGTAAGCTGACAGACGAGTCTCTCATGCCTTTTGGCAAGTTCGGAGCCGACTCAGAAGACCCTCGAAAAATGGCAAACGTACCTGCAAACTATCTCTTGTTTCTGGACGGGAATACGAGACAAGACGTGCAGGACTATATAGACGACTGCAGAGAGCTTCAGAATCCAACAACGAGAAGACGGAGAGCTTGTGTACCCTGACGGAAAATACTCAAAATGTGCTGGGCTTCGAGCCAGCCGAAAAATCAAATAAATGGCACTTACAAACATTCGACTCTCTAAAAATAGAAACATTGTAGCAGACCGAGAATACAAAGGAGGCAGCTCTGAGAAAGTAATAGCTCGGACTGGCTTCAAAGGGGTCTACAGGTGGAGCACAGCAAACGCAGGGGCTCGTGAAATGGCAAGAGAGTATGCTAACAGAAACAATCTAACTATAAGAGAATGAAACAATTTTTCGAGCTCGCTCAGAACATGCTCTTTGAGGCTGAGGCTCTCAAAGAGATAGGAATAGAAGTCAAAGAAATTGACCAAGCCATTGAGCTCAGGTTCAATAGGTCTTTTGAAACAGAGCACATTTTCAAGCTCAGACACTTGGAGGGCTCAGAGTATGAGTTCACAGAAACAGAAGCCCCTCTGCTGGGAGCTGCAATGGCTCACAGTCTTATCAAACTGAAACTTGCTCTGGCAGGAAAGTTAATCTCTTTAGGAGGTGAACTGTGAAGCGCTGGGAGCTGCTAGTAGACAAGCTCTGCTGGACAATGCTCATCTTTGCTGCTCTGTACTTTTTAGGGCACATTTTTGTGCATCTGGTGCAATGACTAAAGCGTTCACAGCTGGCAGTCGGCGGATACGTTGAAATCTAAAATCTCTCAAAGGCTCCGAACGCTGGCAGCAGTTAGTAGGAGCCTTTAATTCTAAACCCCTTTTATCATGGAAAACTTAAACCTGTACAAATTTGTCAACGCGATCTATCAAGCTTTTTTGGACGAGAGGAAGCAAGAGCTGGGAGCGCTAGACATCAAGACCATAAAACAAGAGAAAGCCCTCCTGTGCTGCTCTGCACTTGGAACTTTTAAAAAAGCCAGCCCTGTGCCTGTCTGGGAAAACGAGCTCAGCAAGACTGACAAATGGAAAGGAAAATTTGAATTCACAGAAGGCACATTCTACTGCAAATTTTACCTTGCAGACCTTTTCAGAATCAAACGAAGACTGGAGCTACTTTTGCCCAGAAAACATCATTTAACCTATTTTAAAAACTGTGACTGCCGACACTAATTTCGGACAAAAAAGAATTAAAATAAGAACAGATAACAACGGAGAGTATTTGAGCTTTAAAGCTTGGATGTTCAGACCCTCAGACCTAAAGGAAGCATGAAACCTACACACGCGCTGCACAGCAGCAACTGGAAACACGTCACCTCCTCAGACTCTCTCAGACCTGATCTGCAAGGAGTCTTTTTTGACAAAGATAAACAGAGCTTAGTAGCTACCAACGGACACCTGCTGCTCGTCATGCCTGTGGAGCTCTCCCAGTCTGACGTCTCGGCTCTAATCAATGTGGAGGTCTTCGATAAGGCCGCCACACATTACACAGTAACGGAGGCAGAAACTACTGCTCACTACTCTGGAGGCAAAAAAATCTCTCACCCCAACTTAGCTGAGCAGTTCCCTGTTTATGAGCAGCTGCTAGAAGGTCACAAAGACCCTCAGGCTGTGCAGGTCATGGGCATGGATGTGCAGCAGGTTGCTAAGCTGTACAGCTGCCTGAAACCTGTCAGCACTGACGCTCAAGTGCCTCTTAAATTGTTTTTCAACGGACACAGAAAAGCTGTGACTTTTGAATGGGTGAAAGACTCGAAAGTCAGAGGCGTTGTCATGCCTTATCTGATAGAGCAACACGCGCCATGAGTAAGCGCATTTTTTACGATCTAGAGACTGCATGACGCTCTCTATGACGTGCAGCTGACCAGAGAAATATATAGAATTGTAACAGACAGGGGTTTATTATGAAAATTGCAGTAATAGGATAAGGACATGCAGGCAGACACTTGCTCATTGAGAAGCTAAAAAAGGTGCACGTTGTTTCTCCAGAGGAGCTTGAGCAGCCGCCCTTCAGAGCAGAACTGCCTAAAATTGATTTCGACAGGGAGCCTCAACTTGTGGAGCTGCACTTGACCTCCAGCGAGGCGAGGAGCAACAAAAGGGCTATTTTAAAGGCTCAGGAGCAGAAAACATCTAACATACTAAAGAAACAAAGTAAACGAAGATAAACAAAGTTTGTTTCTTTGTAAGTGCTTGTTTTTATTATAGCTTGTTACCCTGTAAACAATATAAACAATAATACTATTAAAAATTATATTATTAATATTATATATAGTAGTAGTATATATAATATTTCTATAGAGTGTCAGCGGCAAAGATGGTTGTTTCTTTGTTTATATTGTTTACAGGGCTTTTAAGTTTTTAAGAATCAAAAGTTTAGACAGGCAACAAAGAAAGTAGGCTATTGTTTCTTTGTTTTTGTGTATATTTCAAATAAAAAGAGCATGGACTGGAAAAAAAGAAAGAAAATAGGAAGACCAAAAGCCATTGCCTCTCCTCAGGTGCTCTGGAAGTTAGCCTGTGATTATTTTCACAGTGTTGACTCTGACCCTTTTTTGAAGCAGGATTTTATCAGAGGAGGAGGCTCTGCAGGGACAAAAGTAGAGCTTGAAAACGTGAGACCTTACACTTGGGAAGGGTTTGACAACTTTCTCTTTGAGAAGGGTATTATCAACAGGATTGACGACTACAAGTACAACAGAGACAACCAGTACACTGAATATTCGGACATCATTACTCGCGTAGGCAGCGTCATCTACGATCAGAAGTTTACAGGCGCTGCTGTGGGAGCGTTCAATGCAAACATTATTGCAAGGGATTTAGGCTTGGCAGACAAGCAAGAGCTCAAAGCAGATGTGTCTCAGGTTGACTACAGCAAACTCAGTGAGCAGGCTCTGGAGGAGCTTGCAAAGCAGGCAGATGCAGGCAGCTCAAAATAAGCCCCTCAGAGTCAGTCCCAACAAGGCTCTGGCAGAACTGTGCAGGAGGTCGTTTTTTCGATTCGTGCAGGAGTTCTGGTCAGTGATAAGTCCAGAGGAGCCTGTTTGGAACTGGCACATAAAATACTTGTGTGATGAGCTGCAGTACTTAAACTCTTTTGTAAAAGACAGAAAGCCCAAGCCCTATGACCTCATTATCAATGTACCTCCAGCCTCTACCAAGTCCTCTATCGCCTCTCAGATGTACAATGCCTGGGTCTGGATTGATGACCCTGCTCAACGCTTCATAGGCTCCAGCTATGCCCACGGGCTCAGCCTGTCCCACTCGGTCAAGACTAAGGACATCGTGACCAGTGATAAATATTTGATGCTGTTCCCACACTTGAAGCTCAAGCTTGACCAGCAGGCAAAGTCAGATTACAGGAATACAAAAGGAGGGCAACGCTTCACAACGTCCACTGGAGGCTCTGTGACAGGGATGCACGGGCACCAGATCATTGTTGATGACCCCTTGAACCCTGAGCAGGCTGTGAGTGACAAAGAGAGAGAAAGTGCAAACCGTTTTGTCAGCTCCACGCTGTCCTCTCGTAAAGTGGACAAGGCCGTGAGTGTGACTATCTTAATCATGCAGAGGCTCAATGAAGATGACCCCACAGGAGTCATGCTGAGCAAAAAAGGAAAGAAGATCAAGCACATCTGTCTGCCTGCAGAGGACAAAGGGAATGTCCAGCCTCCAGAGCTCAGCGCTCACTACTCTGAGGGGCTGCTCGACCCTGTCAGACTGAGCCGTGAGATCATGGCGGAGGCGCTCATAGACTTGGGCTCCTATCAGTACGCTGGACAGTATGACCAGAGACCAGCTCCAGAGGAAGGAGGACTGCTCAAGAGAAGCTGGTTTGAAGTCGTAGACTGGCTGCCTGAGTACGCCCATTTGAAATGGGATTTTGTGGCAGACACAGCCTACACAGAGGACGAGCAGAATGACCCCTCAGGCTATTTGGCTTATGCAAAATTAAACAATGATTTTATAATTCGATACGCTCAGACCGAATACTTGGAGTTCCCTGACCTGCTCAAGGCTCTGCCTGCCTTTGCTCATCAATACGGCTACAGCCACAGGTCGATAGTAGAGGTGGAGCCCAAGGCTTCAGGCAAGTCTCTGGTGCAAACCCTCAAGAGGGAGACAGAGCTGAACATCAAGGAAGGCAAACCCCCAGCCAGAGACAAAGTGGCAAGGGTCAAAGACTCCTCTCCAACGGTTGAAGCTGGAAGAGTCAAGCTGCTCAGAGGGGTCTGGAATAAGGAATTTTTAGATCAAGTCACAACCTTTCCAAATGCTGCACATGATGAGTACGTGGATTGCTTGACCATGATGATAGGGGACACCCGACCTTCTAAGAAGGCAGGGCTCAGGAGGAGAAACTAGGCTGCTATTTCAAGCTCCAGCATTCTACCCTTTTACCCTTTTACAAGCAATATCATAGTATTCATCATTCATTTCAATACCTATAAAATCTCTATTGGTGTTTTTACAGGCTACTCCTGTACTCCCACTGCCCATAGTTAAATCAACTACTAAATCATTTTCATTACTAAATGTCTTAATTAAATCTTCTAACAATAATACAGGTTTTTGAGTTGGATGGTATCCTGTGTAATCCTTTTTGTATTTTAAAATATTGCTTTTTACTTTGTTACCTTCCCAAAGGTTAAATACACTAGGGTATTGCTCATTCATTTGCTTCAATAAATCCGTTCTATACTCTACATCAATATTTTTCAATTCACTCCAATCTCTTTTAAAATACCCAGTAGTTTGCAATTTTTCGTAATTCTTTAAAGTTGGTAAGCAAAATTGGCTACCATTTGTAAAATAATGCCCGCCCATTCCGTTGCTTAATATGTTTTTAATTTCTGTGTATGTTAGTTTAGTAATTTGCTTTTGTTCTAAAAAATAACTTCGCAAAGGGTGTGCTCCTTCAAAATCATGCTTTGGGTTTTTCTTACTATAAAGTAAACACTCCTCCATATAATTAACACAAGCCTTATTCGCTCCAAGGCAATTTGCAAAATGCAACTTGTCCCAAAATATTGTATAACTAAATGGTAAGTTAGGTATTGTATTATTTATAAGTTCTGTCGTGAATGGCTGCTGTGCAAATAAAATCATTTTGCCATTTTTCCGTAAAATACGGTCTGCAGTTTGCATTATCTTATTGGTGTCAATAACATTATCCCATTTGCTTTGGTTTATTATTTTGTATTTACCTGTATCATCCTGCATACTTTCGCCAACAGTTCCGTAAGGTAAATCAGTCAATATTAAATCAACGCTCCCACTTTCTATTTTATCGCTTTCAATCAAGCAATCACCTTTGTATAATTTTATCATATATTTTAATTTTTCAAATTAATTTTGCCAACGCTCAAAAAGAAAAGAAAAAGGTTCAGTTCTATTAATTAAGTTTTAGCTTTTAAAGTCGCACCAGTAGGTAATAAGCCTACTCCTACCATTCTCCAAGTATCGATGTCAGGGCTTTCATTTCGTCAAGTGTTACGGGCTTGCAATTCATATCCGAAATAGTCAAGTCGCACGTAAGTAACTTATCGCCTTCATAGGTAAATTCTACTTCTAAAACGCCCTTAGCGTATCGGTTTGTATGATATTTGTCGTGTTCATACTTTTTGGTCAGTTCAAAACCAAGCCCTTTTAATTCATTTTCAGTCATTCTATTAATTTTTAGTTGTTTATTGAATCCGTAGGCTAACTACCTACAACAAAGGCTATAAAGCCCTACAAGTAGAGGCTCTCTGCTGAGAGCCTCTGGGAGTTAGTAGTGCTTAGGGCTGGAAGCGTCATTCCAGTCAGAGGTGTCTACTTTGTAGCCTCTCTGCAGAATCATGGCTCCGTACTGAGTGGAGAACCCTCCAGCAAACTCAGGAAGCACTGCAGCAATCTCTTTGCATCTTTGCTCCACTGCCTCGTCATCACAGAAGCCTCTCCCGTTTCGCTCTTCGTAGCCTACAGCTACCTCAATCTGGTCTCTGTCAATGGAAAGCCCTTCAAGGTCTATGTTGTTTTTTAGTTTGTTTGTGATTTGTCTTGCAGTCATGATCTCAAAGGGTTTGTTATTGTTGCTTCTCTAAGATACTAAACTTTCAAACTAGATGCAAACTTTATTTTAAGTATTTTTAAAATTTTATTTTTTTATATCTTGGGCTTTTTTTTGTGTATTATTTAAGCACCTAAAAATTTTAATTCTAAATACCGAAATTATGGGAATTATTTGCGCTTGCCCAAGAGATGCAGCCCTTCCAGATATTCCTTTGGACTCATGCCCTGAGTCTCTTGGTCAAATCCAGAAAGCAATCTTTCAACGTGTCTACTCTTCAGGCACGACCAAAAACACTATAGAAGACCCAACGGCTCTTGCAAGCTGGACTCCTCTGCTTGCAGCTGCTGACAGTACAAAAGTTGTACAGTCTCCGTACTTGCAGGCTCCTACTTCAGAAGCTGGAGCAGCCAGAACATACGGAGGAGGCAATGAGACTCTGGGAGGAGTTGAGCTTGTGATAGGCAAAGAGCCGTCCACGTTCACAGCTAATGTCCTGAGAAGCAAGCAGTCTACGATCGCAGCTTTGAAGGCTCTACAGTGTGAAGATGTGGGAGTGTTTCTAGTTGATGAGAACGGTCAAATAGGATGTTTGGCAGATGACGTTGAAACTCCTACGACTTACTACCCTATTCCAGTACAGACGCTGTTTGTATCAGACAAAAGCTTTGGAGGCTTAGAGAATCCAGACATGAACATGCTGAGCTGGAGCCTGTCTCCTGACTGGTCTGACAAGTTTGTGATTGTGAGCCCTTCAGACTTTAACGCTTTGACTGATCTTGTAACCCCCGCAAGCTAAGCAATGCCTAGAGCCAAGACCATAATACTGCAAGCAGGAGAGCGCTCAGCTGATTTTGAAATGAGTCACGCTGAGCGTATTCTCCGAATGCCAAACAACGGAGGCTGGAGATTGCCTGAAACAAGCAAGTATCAATTTGACAAAGAAAATGGCATTAGAAGCAAATCAAATAAAAGAAAAGCTACAAAGTCCGAGCAAAAAGAACGCACTGACTAAAGCTATCCAGCACGAGAACAGACTCCGTTTTCATACGGAGAACTACATGGACGGAGCTGACATGGCTCAGCCTCTGACTGTGTTTCTGGAATGGGTCAAGCAGCTAATCCCTAAGGATAAGTATAATATTTTTGTACGTCTTTTCAGGCTGCCCACTCCAAACGTGCAGCTCATCAACACAATTTTTGAAGAGCTGGAGAGGGTTTTTGACGGAAAAGACCCCGTCTCCTCTTACCAGTTCACAGACTCAGCACTCAGAGATGACTGGGGGTACTACAAAAAAGAGCATCTTAATGAGCCTGAGATTTGGAGGTCTACAGGCTGGGAGACTATGAAGTCCTCTATCAACTCCGTTCTGGTTGTGGACGTGCCTCAGGAGCAAACCTCCGAGCGTCCAGAGCCTTATTTCTATTTTCTTGACATCCATAAAGTCATAGACTACCAGCTCAAGCAGGACGGGTCTATGGACTGGATTATTTTCAAACAGCCTGACAAAAAGATTGCTGCCTATGACGACACCTACTACAGAATAGCTCAGCTCAATGACAAAGGGGACATTGGGGAGTATCTGGTAGAAGAAGAGCACGGTCTTGGGCACTGCCCTGCAGCGTTTTTCTGGACAGATGCTTTGAACGATAAGCACAAAGGCGTCAAAAAGTCTCCGATTTCTGCAGAGCTTTCCAACTTGGACTGGCTGCTATTTTTCGGTACGAGCAAGAGGCATCTTGACCTCTATGCTCCTTATCCTATATACTCCTCCTATGCTGCAGACTGTGATTTTGCAAACAATGAGACGGGAGAATATTGTGACGGAGGCTTTCTCCGAGATGCTAAGAACCAGTACAAAGTTTACGGTGACGGAGCTGTGGCTCCTTGTCCTGTGTGCTCTGACAAAAGGCTTGCAGGAGTAGGCTCCTTTATTGAGGTGCCTGTCCCTGCCACTAAAGACTCCCCTGACCTCAGGAACCCTGTCCAGATCACCTCTGTGGATAAAGACTCTCTGCAGTACAACGTGGACGAGGTAGCCAGACTCAAAAATGAGATTTTTACGGGGGTAGTAGGCAGAGGAGGAGACGTGGATCAGAAGCAGAGCATCAATGAAATGCAAGTGACTGCCAATTTCGAGAGTAAAGTCAGTGTTTTGAATAACTTAAAAGGCAACATTGAGGCAGCTCAGCGTTTTGTGCATGACACGATCTGTGCGCTCAGATATGGAGCAGACTACCTTGGCAGCTCCATAAGTTTAGGTACTGAATTTTACATCTACACGACCTCTGACCTTTATGCACAGTACAAGCAGGCTAAAGAGAATGGAGCCTCAGAGGGAGAGCTTGACGCTATCTCTGACCAGATCGTAACTACTGAGCACAAAAACAACGCCATGCAGCAGCAAAGAATGCTCATACTCAAGCAGCTGGAGCCTTACAGGCACTACACCAGAGCCGAGTGGATGGAGTTACACGACAAAAATCTTTTAGATAAAATTTTAGTACAAGTTAAAATAAATTTTTCTAACTTCATTGACCGCTTTGAGCGAGAGAATACAAACATCATTGAATTTGGGGCACAACTCGAATTTGATAAAAAAATAAACATAATAAAAGAGGAGCTAGTGAACTATGCCAACGAGCAAAAAAACGACAGCGAAAGCTGAGGAGACCAAAGAGCCTGCAGCGAAAACTGAGAAAAGCCCTGAGGAGCAAGCACGAGCTGCCAGAGTAGAGCTTTACAAACGCAAAGCCAAAGCAGCCCAAGGCTCAGCGGACAACGGCTACCTGCCTAAGACTGCAGAGAGACATCTAGTTCATGCTAGAATAAGCAAGCCTCTTTTTAACAGCAAGACAGGAAAGGATATGTCTCAGAAAAGAATTCAAATATTCACTCCTAAAGCTTGGAAAGGCTTCAAGGCAAACTCTGGGAGCTTAGGCTTTACAGTAGAGGTTCTCTGGAATCCAGAAGCCTATAAAGAAACTAATTAAAACAAACAAACCTTAATTTCAAGGGTAAAAATTATGGCTTTAACACCAGAACTTATCAAAGAAAACGAGAGCCTTTCAGAGCTCTCAGAAGATCAAATTGCAGCAATCACAACTCTGTCAGTAAATGACGAGGACAAAGTCATAGGGCAGAAAGTAGGAGAGTTGCACGGACGATATGACGAGGACATTAAAACCGTTGCAGGCATTGAAAAGAATGCAGGAGAAAAGTCCTACGAATACATGAAACGAGCTCTGAGCACGTTCAAAACTCAAGCTGAGAGCACTTCCACGCTGCAAGCTAGTCTTGACGAGGCTCATCAGAAAGTGACCGACCTAGAGAAGGCAGCAGCTGAAGGCAGTACGGACCCTGTGCTCAAGCAGCAGCTCAAGGATGCACAAGACAACCTCACAGCTTTGGAGAGCACCTTCGAGACTGAAAAGGGCAACTGGGAGAAAGAGAAATCAAAATTTGCAGAGCAAGTCACAAGCATCCAAGTGGACACTGCCTTTGATCGAGCTGCTGCAGGCTTAAAGTTCAAGACTTCCTATCCTGCCTCTGTGCAGAAGACACTCACAAGAGCAGCCAAAGCAGAAGTACTGGCAGACGTGACTCCTGACTGGATTGAGTCTGGGGGAGAAAAGGTCATGGTTCTCAGAGACAAACAGGGAGAGATTCTGAGAAATAAAAATAATAAATTGAACCCGTACACAGTGGAAGAGCTCCTGAGCGAAAAGCTCAAAGACGTACTCGATGCAGGCGTCCAGAGAAAAGGAGGAGAGACGAAAAATGACGGCTCTGCTGCTGACAATGTGACTCTGGTAGAGGTTTCTGCAGCCAAAACTCAGGTAGAAGCTGACGAGATCATTTCAAAGTATTTGCTCCAGAACGGAATGACCAGAGGCTCCACGGAGTTCTCTGAGGAGCAAGCAAAAATCCGAAAAGAAAACAATGTGGAAAAACTTCCGCTCCGTTGACCCCCTGAGCCTGTCCTCTGTAAAAAGGGGCAGGTTTTTTTTTATTTCATTTATTTGAAAAAAACAATTAACTTGCATCTATCAAATTTTATCATAGCGTCTGTGCACGGGTAACACATGCGAATTTATCAACTTTAAAAAACCTATTCCATGTCATTAATTAACACACGTATTCAAAATGTCAGAGCCAAGGGCAATCTGGACAAATACGAGACCCGTCCTAGCCGCTATGGCGCTCTTAACTTGTTCCTACAGCAGTCTCAAGACCCTGCTGGCATCATAACTCAGGAACTTAGAGATAAGGCTCTGAAGTCAATCGGAAACACATTTGAGACTCCAGTCATAGATTTTGACGGAGACGTATCAATCGGAAATGTGCGCTCTGTAACTGTTGCAGATGATGAGAACACCTCTCAGGTGCAGACAATAACTTTTGCAACGTATGCCTGGGGTTTTACTTCTGTGCCTGCTATGTTCATGAATAACGAGATCGGAATGCAGCAAGACTTTGAGCGTAAATTCTTAAAGTACTTATACAAATTTGGAGAAGTACTTGACACTGCAGGCGTCGCCGCTCTTGAAGCTGCTAAGTCTGAAGTATTTGAGGACTCTCTGGACTACACAGTGACAGGAAACACTTTGATTTCTGGCTGGAAAAAAAGAGACCTTTTGATAGGAGACTTAAACCCTATCATGGCAGCAAATGACTTTTTCTCTGACTTGCACCTGTTAGGCAACGGAGGACTTGAGAGCATTATCAACAAGCTGAAGCAGTCAGGCGTTTACAACGCTGACAACAAGCAGCTTGAGTACCTTGATAAAATCCTTCACTTTACTTCTAGACTATCAAATTCTGAGGGAGAATATGCAAATATGTTTGCAGTGAATGGGGGCTCAGTAGGAATGTTGACCCGATTTGACCGTGAGGCAATCATGGGAACCAAAATGGCAGACGGCACTGAGTGGGGAATCGACACCTTGCCTATGTTAAACTTTCCTATAGGAACGTACTTCTACGAGTCTAAAGGAGACTTTAATGCCATAGCTGGAGCTGCTACTGCAGACATGAAAGCTGTGAGAAAAGAGCATTACGGTTTCTCTGTGGATGTTGCTTTTGTGACTCCTTACAACAGTGATTCTGAGACTATCGCATCTCCTATTGTTAAGGCTACTGTGAACGCTGAGACAGCTGCAGACTACCCTCAAGTAGTGATTGCAAACACTGAAGCGAATCCAGTGTTCACTGACGAGATACCAGCAGGCTCTTAAACTAGAATCTTAGCTATAAACCTCAAAAGCAGTGCAGTTAATTCTGCACTGCTTTTTTTTATTATGAAAGTAAACTCTCACAATCAAGAATTTGGATATGAGCTCCTGAGCGCTGTCCCTTATGCCTATGAGTTGTTTTTGCAAGGCAAACTCACAGAGACGGTCTCTGGCAAAGGCTCAGAGCCTCTGTACTACTTCTCTCCTAAGCACACAATCAACTCAAATGCTCGGAGTTGGTTCAACACTGCTCAGGCTCGTAGAGCTGGGCTCCCTTATACTCACATTCACAGGCACGAGCAACCAGACAAAATTTTCCCTCCTTATAAAGAGGTTTTTGCTAATGAGCAGTATAAGTACGAGAAGCCTATCCTGTGCATCTGTAACAGATACAATGTTGAGTGGAACGTAGAGCCTATAAACTATTTCAGCCCTGAAATACTGGACTGGCTTTTCGAAAATTTGAAAGAGCACTATGAGATCATCTATTTTCCTGTAGACATTCCTGCAGAGATTCAAGACAACGCTCCTCCTCTGCCTCTGGGAGACGTAGAAGTGGCAAAGAGGCACAAAGTGACACTGTTCACAGAGCTGAACGCGCAGAAGGGTTGGAACGAGACTTTGCTCCGAGTCTTTGCAAACTGTGAGCATTTTATCACAATGAACGGAGGCTACTCTATTTTAGCCTCTTTGTTTTCGGGCACAAACATGGTCTATAGTAAGAGAGGCAAAGTGCAAACCAAGGAGCTCAGGTTCGGGTCTTTCTGGAGGTGGTATGGGAACCTCAATGACCAGAGAGTGCTGCACGTTGATTCCTATAGCAAATTAAAGGAGAAAGTCAAGGCTTTGTATATTGACAAGCTTCCTTGCCTGAGCGTTTTGGTTAGGACTTCACACCGTCCCAACTATCTCAGCAACTGCATGAAGAGCATAGAGTCTCAGAGCTATCCAAACATAAATCCTGTGCTCATTTGTGACAATGACAAAGCTGTGGAGTACAGCAGGAAATACGAGGTTCGGATGCTCAGAGTACAGAAGAGGGAACCTGAGCAAAGGCACTCAGACATGGTCAACTATGGGAAGCCTTTTCCTTTCAACTGTTACCTTGAACAGGCACAGCAAAGAGTCCAAGGATTTGTCCACATGCTTGACGATGACGACATCTACACAGACGAGAATTCTGTGCACGAGATCATGCAGAAGGCAAACCTTGAGGCTCTGACTATTTGGAAAACAGATTTTAAGAGAGGCAAGACTGTCCCCTCTCACAGCTTTGGAAAGCGTCCTACTTTGTACGATGTGACAGGCATAGGCTTTTGCTACCACACTGACCACAGGCACCTCACAGACTGGTCTGGATGGAAGAGAGCAGACTACAGGACGGCTGTGAAACTCTCTGAGAATTTGAGCACTGTCTGGATTGACAAGACGCTCACAGCGCTGCAAGACCGAGCTGGGCACGGCTCAAAAAAGGACTTGCCAGATGCAACAAAAGCACCTAAATTTATGAGAGTTAAAATGGTTTTTCCAGACGGCAAGGAAAAATTTCAGTTTTTCCAGATCACAACTTTTGAAGAAACTGAGAAAATCTACAATAGGCAAGGCATAGTTTGCCATAAATTAAACGAATATGTATAGACCTGACGCCATTCAAACCGCTTTGCTTAATCTTATAGGCTGGAGACAAAACTATAATACTGAGGAGTTCTCTATAGCTAGTAGCTTGACCTCTACGAGCTCAGGCGTCTACTTCCAAGACTTTCACCCTATGCTCACATTGGACAACCTCAAAGCTGTAGCTCCTGACTTTAGCAGAGTGACCTTTGACGTTTGGAACGGAGCTACGCAGTACTACGCAGGAGACCGAGTCACTCTAACTGACAACGAGTACAGAGCAAAGATAGCCTCCTCAGGACTCTCTCCTGATTCAAATCCTGCTGCTTGGGAGCTGTTTGACGGCTTCTCTGAGTGGTTAGAGCAAAAGACTAAAGCAGCTATAGGTAAAGTAGTCAGACGCTTCTGGACGGAGAAAATGGAAGAGAAAACAGCCAGAAACATTATTGAAAGCAAGGCTCTTTTTGATGGAGCAGGCAGACTTTCAGACGTCATCACAGAGGCAGGGAACTGGGCAGGGTTTGAAATCGTACCCTTGAGAGCGCAGGGAGTGACTCTAGAGCTCAATAAAATAGGGCTGCAGTTTACAGGCACGGGCACCGTGACTCTGTACTTACTACACTCAAGCCAGAAAGCTGTCCAGAAGACCATAGAGTGCGAAATAACAAGAGAGGACAGCTTTCACTGGTTCTCCCAAGAGGACTTGCTGACGCCTTACATAGGCACGGAGACAGAGGCTGGAGGCAGTTGGTTTTTGATCTATGACCAGAACGCTTTGCCTGAAGGAATGAAAGCCATAAACAAAGAGAGGGACTGGAGCAAAGACCCTTGCAACTCTTGCAATGATTATGACACTAGAATCTGGAATACGTTTAGTAAATTCTTAGAAATTCACCCTTTCAAAATAGAAGCTGGAGACACTGTGGAGCTTTGGGACATTGCAGACAACTTGTACACCTACTCAAGGAATTATGGGATAAATTTGCAGTTGTCTCTATCTTGTGATGTCTCTGACCTAATAATCCAATACAAAAAAACTTTTCAAAATGCAATAGGGCTGCAAATGGCTGAGTCTATGCTTCAAGAGTTCCTGTACAATCCAAATTTTAGAATAGGCAGAACCCAGCAGGGCACTTCAAACCAAGAGCTCAGATATGAGCTGGACGGAGCTCCTCAGTCTTTTAAAAAGTCAGGCATATCCTACGAGCTCACAAAGGCTGTCAATGCTCTCAAGATTGACACTACTGCTATGAGCAGAATCTGTACTCCTTGCAACAATGGGGGAGTGAAGTATAGAACCGTATGAGAAAACTGCAGGACATGATAGGCAGACTCAAAGAGCTGGAGCTCCGACTTGTTGAAACGATATCCAAGGCTATCAGAGAAAATGAGGACGTGGTCATAGAGATGAACATAGATGACCAGCTCTACGTCCAAGGAGTGAACAGAAACGGAGTTTCTATTTCAGATTATGCTCCTTATTCAATGTTGACTTTAGAAATAAAAAGCCTTAAAGGGCAGCCCACAGACAGAGTCACTCTGCAGGACACTGGAGACTTTCACAACTCTTTTTTTATTGACTATGGCAACGAAAGTTTTGAGATCAAAGCCACAGACTGGAAGACGGAGGACTTAGTCATGAAATACGGGCAAGAGATTTTTGGACTTACTGAGACCAGTTTCAGAGATTTAGCAGAAAATTACATTAAACCAGCACTCATGCAGGAGCTTGAAAGCTTATGACTATACCTAAAAAACCAAAGACTCAGAACCCTGTACTTTTTGACAAACTCATTTCAGAGCTGCAAGATCATCTGGAGGCAGAGCTGCCTTGGCTGGACTATGTTTTCGGACAAGCACAGACGCTCAGAGCCTCCAGAGGACAAGGCAGAGAGGTCAAATATCCTGCTGTGCATTTAGCCGCAGGAGAGTACGTCAATGTCCTGCCAGATCAAGACTTGGGAAACACTTCCTTTGTGCTTCTACGAGACCCTCAGCGGCTTGAGACCATACAGACTGAGTTCATGAGTCTGAGCACTTCTTTTGCTCTCATTTTCTGGTTCAACATCACAGAAATTTTTGAGGGAGCCACAGACCGAAATACTGAGGCTGTGAAAAAAGCAATTTTAAAAAGCTTAACTGCTCCAGACTTAGCCTTGAAGTCAGGGAGGTTGACACTCTCCAAACTGTACGAGAAAGCAGACAATGTTTTCAAGGAGTTTGACATCAAGGAGCTGGACTCCCAGTACTTCATGCACCCTTATGCAGGGATAAGAATAGAGGGGGCTTTAAACCTAAAGGATATATGTCTGAGCTCCTAATCGAAGCCTGTTTGTTGGGGATGTGCAGTTCTTTTTGCATCATGACGCTGGTAAAAATGGGAGCAAAAGAGCACCTGCAAATCTATGGAGTCAAGCTGGTTTCGCAGGCTGCAAGCTGTGATTTTTGCTTTTGTTTCTGGGTGACGTTTTTTGTCTGGCTTTTTATTGTTATAATTACGGGTATTAATTTGGCAGACATTTTGCTGCCTATCGTGTCCACTCCCTTAGCTAAAAAATTAACATCATGAACACCGTGACCGTTGGAAAACATAAAGTGCAGCTCTTTGATTCTATTGACGAGCTGCCTATAAAAAGATTTCACAAGTTCAATAAATTCATGTTGATAGACAGCGGAATAGGCAGTGACCTCAATGATATAAACGCTCACATAGCAAGGATTGGAAAATACTTGACCTCAGACCCAAAGAGTGCAGCAGTAGAGCTGGAGAATTTGAGACAGTCTTTGTATTTGATTTCTCAAGAGATAAACCCCAAACACTTAGCCTTTGCCTGCATGATCTACTCCCTTGACGGGAAAATAATAGAGGACACTTCAGACGACAACTTGCACCAGCTTTTAGGCATTCTAAGCCAAGCCAAAACAGGCTGGCTACACAGCCTCGTGGACACCTTAAAAAAAAAAATCGAGCACGAGCTGGCTCTCTATTTTCCAAGTCATTTTGATGACGCTTCTCTCAAGGAGTACTATGACAGGCTAAAAAGTAGAGTACTGCTGCAGCTTGACTCTCTCATAAGAGGCACGGACAACGCCTCCAAAATTGAGGCTGTGGATGACTTTCTCCTGACTCTGGCAAAGCCTCGGCTGTTCTCAGGCAAAGACAGTGCTGAGATTGAATACAATAAACAATTTGAGGAAATGTGCTTGTTTTTGTCTAAGAATTTGACAGTCAGTATTGAGGGCATGAGTGTGCTGCAGTTTTACAACGCCTTTGAGTACCTCAAAAAACTATTTAAGCAATCAAACAAAAAGGGGAAAGCTCTTGGATAATCCACTAAAGTACAGCGATTTTATACAGCCAGACGGGAGCGTCACAGACCTAATAGGGCAGCTGGAAAAACTCAGTCTTGAATATGAAACTTTGCAGAAAAAAGTGACTCAAGATGCTGTTAAACTAGAAGCCTCGATGAAAAACGTCAGCGGAGCTACTGCAGAAGGTAGAAAACAAACTCAAGCTGCAGCAGTAGAGGCTGACAAACTTGCCAAGACGGAGGAGAAACTTGCTTTCTCGAAGGGGGAGACAGCCAAGCAGATCACAAAACTCAAAGAAGAGCAGCGTCAACAAAACAGCATCAATAAACTGACGGCTAAACTCAACAAGTCTGCAGAGGGCTCCTACAACAAGCTCTCTGCTCAGTACAGCCTGAACAAGATCAAACTAAACCAGATGAGCAAAGCTCAGAGGTCTGGGACTGTAGAAGGGCAGAAGCTGGAGAAAGAGTCCAAAGCCCTTTATGAAAGAATGAAAGATCTGCAGGAGGCTACTGGTAAAAATACGCTCAATGTCGGGAACTATGGAGACGCTTTGAAAGGAATGCCTAGCATTTTAGGCAGGTTCGGGCAAGGGGTTGCTGGAGTCAGAGCTCAGTTTGTGAAACTCTTGGCAAACCCTATTGTGGCAGTCCTTGCTTTGATCGCAGGAGCCTTTGCAGTCATTGTCTCCTCTATGAAACGCTCAGAGGAAGGTCAAGACCGACTCAACAAAGTCATGACCGTGGCAAGCAGTATTTTTGACAACGTCATGGATATTCTGACCGAGTTAGGAGTGGCACTGTTTGACACTATCCCAAAGGCTTTGAAAAGTGCGGGTCTTAGCTTCCAGTTGTGGGTGACAGAACTCAAAAAAGACTTTACAGAGCTCAAACTCAGATGGAACGAGTTCACAGGAGATGTTGAGGACTCAGAGGCTGCTCAGGCAGAGCTGGCTGCCTTAGATGCTAAAATAGCAGAAATGACCTCGACTCAACAAGGACTCAACAAGGAAATGGCAGAAGGATTTTCTGCAGCTATTGACAAAGCCAAAAATTTAGCCTCAGAAATACAGGCAGACGTGATTGCAGCTGTGGCTCTGGCGGACGCTCAGGCTCGATACAATAAAACAGAAAGACTTTATCTGGTAGAGAATGCCAAGCTTAACAGAGAAGCGGCTGCAGCAAGAGGAGCCTCAGAAGAAATGAAGAAATTGGACGCTCAGAGCAGCATTGCTTTGATGGAAGCCTCTTTTGAGTTTGACCAGAAAGTACTGGCTAATGAGCTCGACCTTGCAAAGCAGAGAGAAAGCATTCTGAGAAAGCAGTCTGACCTTGCAGTGGATGACATAGAAGCGAAAAAAGGCATTGCTGAGGCTGCTGCTGAAGTGTTCAACTTGGAGACTCGTTTCGATGAGCTCAGAAGACAAAGAGCTCGAAGGTTGAACATGCTCAGGGAGGAAGCTTTGAAGCAGGAAAGAGAACGGTCAAAGGCGTATTTGCAGCTCAACAGGCTCGAAAGAGCAGCTGTGCAGAGAGCAAATGACGACATTATAGCTTCAAACGCTTCTACTTTTGAACAGAAAAGAGCAGCACTGCTTGAGAATGCTCAGCTGGAGGCTCAACAAGTCCGTAAAAGCACTGAGATTGAGCTGCAGGGGCTTTCAAGAAGGAAAGACTTGGCTCTTATCAATGAGACAGACTACGCTCTGCAGAGGCAAGTTTTAGAGGCTAAGTTAGCAGACGAGCTTTTGCAAATAAATGAAGGACTTTCTAAGGAGCAGGCAAAAATTCAAGTGCAGCAAAAAGCTGCACAGGAGAAAGCTTTGGAGGAGGTTGCAAAACTCAAAAAGGAAGAACAAGCGATGGCTCTGAGCGCTCTCGATCAAGAGAAGGAGCTCAGGCTTTCTGAGATTGACATAATGAAGACCACAGAGGCAGAGAAGACGAGGCTCAGGCTACAGGCAGAGAAAGACAGACTGCAAGCTGTGCTGGCTTTGAACGCTGCAGGCAGCAAAGACCTGTCTGACCAGCAAATCCAGATCATGAAAAATCAAATTGAGAAGATAGACCAAGAGCTCACAGGAGCTGTGTCAAGTCAAGAGTTTGATTTGTACTCCTTGGCAGGTTTGAATTTGTCGGACGAGAAAAAAAGTGCCATAGATACCTCCACACAGTTTGCAATAGATCAAGTAGGACAATTCCTTGCTGCACAGACCAAAGCAGCAGAGAGAGCTGTTCAGAACGCTCAGACTCAGACCCAAGCTACTAGAGGCAGACTGGATGCTGAAATAAATGCTCAAAGAGAAGGGTACGCTGCAAATGTAGAAGGGGCTCGTCTTGAATATGAAGCAGCTAAAAAGAACCAAGAGAAAGCGCTCAAGGAGCAGGAGAAAGCTCAAAAAGCTCAGATTGCTTTGGACTCTGTCATGCAAGCCTCCAACATGTTCACAGCGTCCACAAAAATATGGTCTCAGCTTGGGTTCCCATGGGCAATTCCTGCTCTGGCTGTCATGTGGGGCTCTTTTGCTGCCTCCAAGGTTAAAGCCTTTCAAGCAGCAAAGCAGCCTGTCCAAGAGTACGGAGACGGAGGACTGGAATTCCTGCAAGGAGGCTCTCATGCCAGTGGGAATGACATTCCTATAGGCACAACCTCCAGCGGAAAAGCTCGAAGAGCTGAAGGAGGAGAGGCTCTTGCCATAATAAATAAAAAGCATACTTCCAAATACAAGAGATTGCTTCCTGCTGTCATTGACAGCTTGAACAAAGGAAGCTTTGAGAAAACCTTTGCTAACAGCTACGACACTCAAGGGTTGGCTGTTAATGTCCAAGGGCAAAGAACAGACCTCAGAGGACTGGAAAAAGAAGTCACAGCTATCAGAGAACAGGGAGAGCGTCAATTTTTCACAGACAGCAACGGCAACACAGTTGAACGCTATAAAAACATAACCAGAAAACATGTTAATTAAATATAGATTTTTACTAGACGGAGTAGAGGCAAGCCCTATTTGGCAGGACTCACTTTCTAAGGTTTACGAGCATGAGCCTGAGCAGGAGTTTTTCAGAGCACGGCTTGAAGGTGACCTAATTTTTACAAGAGAAGATTTCACGTATCTGAAAAATGCAGCTTTCGACTCTAAATTTCTCGTAGACGTAGAACAACAAAAAAACGGAATCTGGGAAAACTGCTTTTCTGGCTATTTCACAAAAACTGACTGCAAATGGGATGACGACAATGAGAGAGTGCAGACTTCTCTCAGTTCTGAAGACAGCTATACTGAAATCTTAGCAAAAATGCAAAACGAGTACAATCTTATAGCACTGTCTCCTGCAAAAACTAGACTGCAAGCCTATAAAAGACCTTTTCTGCAGGCGTACTTGACGGGAGAAAATGTGATAGCTTGCTTCTCTGGAGGATCTTACTGGGAGCAGGAGCTGGAAGCTCCTGAAGATGACGAGAGTGTGCTCACAGGGACTTATAAATTTTTAAGAGCTGCAACTTTCTACAAAGCTACTTTGGACGCTTCAAGTGCAAGTCTAGCTGCCAGTGACGAGTATGTGCAGGAGAGAGCTTTCGATGGAGCTAACTACACAGAGCCTCTAAATGTTTTCAGTGAAAATAACGAGTTTAGATTTGATGATTTTGAAGCTCCTACAAGTGCCTACATTGATTTTGATATGACAGGAGCTGTGACAGGAGCTGGGACTGTAGAGATAGATTATGACGGCTTAGACACGGTTAACGTGGTCTTTACTGCTGCAGCTTCTCTGGCACAGACGAGAGACGCTATAGTGGCAGCAGTGAATGCAGACGCTTCTTTTCCTGCTCGTGCTTATGCCTCAGGAGCTGTCAAGTTTATCCTTGAAGCCAAGACAAAAGGAGTGATTGAGAACGGGTCAATAGTAACACTGGACGCAGGAGCTTCTGGTGCCACTTTCTCCTCTCTTTCTGAGCCCTTAGCTGGAGCCGTTGCAAACGGATTTGAATACATGCTTTATCCACAAGAGGGGGCAGGACTTTACAAATCTTTAGGCTTTAGCACCTCACAAGACGAAGACACTTTTACTTTGTATGCTCTTCCAGATGGAGGGGAGAGTGGCACTATCTCAGTCACTACAGAAAGACTCAATTTCTACACAAGAGTAGTCACAGACGCTGATTTCTACTCTGTGGTAGTTTCTCAGCCTTTACCTTCTCCTGATCTAGTATCTAATAATAGAAACTATTCAAAAGTAGCACCTTTCGGAGTAGATGCTTTCACGATCACAAACAAATCCAGTGAGACTCCTACAGAGTACGGACTCAGACCAGATGACGGATACTATTCTCCTCCAGCAGAAGAAGAAGACAAGTACTTCTATCCTGCAAGCAGGTCTTCTTGGGGAAAGTCCTCTATCTGGTTCAATGTGAAAGACCCCGTGTTCTTCTCAGGTGCTTGGAGCGAGCCCTTTGTTTTGAAAGACTGCTATAAAATAGAGGACGTTTTAAAAACTCTACTTGCAGAGGTAGACCCTGCTCTGAGTCATGATCCCACAGCAGAGTTTTCTGAGTTTTTGTACGGGGCTGAGAACCCTTTAAACGGGGAAGAGTTCACTCTCATGTTGACTCAAAAATCTAATATACTTAAAGGGGACTATGACCAGCCTGCACAAAGAGCTGCAGTGACTCTTGAAGATGTTTTTAACATGTTGAGAGTTTGTTACAAACTGTTTTGGTTCATAGAAGATAATAAGCTAAAAATAGAGCACATAAAATATTTCAGAAATGGCAGAAGCTACACAGAAACACCTTCTGTGCAGGTGGACTTGACCCAAGAGCTAAACCCCTCAGCAGGCAAGCCTTGGGCTTATCAAACTTCAAACTATGAGTTTGATAAGCTGGATATTCCTGAGCGCTTGGAGTTTGAATGGATGGACAAGGACGTCACTCAAGGGTTTAGAGGGCTTCCTATTGAGACCGTCTCAGAATACACTAACAGAGGCAAAGTGGATAAGTTAAACACAGGGAGGTTTACTTCTGATATAGACTACATGCTCATAAATCCTGAAGACATAAACTCAGACGGCTTTGCTCTTTTCGCTGCCCAATATGACTCTGAAAACGATATTTACGAGCTTCCTTTTGTCGAGCTTACTTTGGACAACCAGCCTTTGAATATGCAAAACGGCTTTGCTAGTTTTGCATACATTTTAAGTCAATATTACCTCTGGGACTTACCTTCTAGAAATGTCATATTAAACGCAGAAGAGGCAGTAGCGAATGGCATTTTAAGAATGAAAAAACAATCTGTGATTTATCCTAGTTTTAATGAACCCGATTTGTTTAATCTTATAAAAACGTATATTGGACAAGGAGAACTTGAGAAACTGAGCATAAACTTATCGAGTCGAATGAACACGATAGAATTAAAGTACGACACAGATGAATAATATTAATGTACTTCCTTTTTACTTAACTCTGCAGGAGCAGCATTTTAGAGCAGAGTATGCCTATGGAGAAAAGTTTTCACTCATAGCCCCCAAGCAAAAACTGCTCCCTTTTCAAATAGTCAGAGATGCGTCCGAGAACAGCGTCTCAGATGTTACCTTGGTTAATTTTAACACGGGGACAGAAACAGACCTCACTGCAGACATAGCTGCTGCAGGTTTGTCTTATCAAAACTATGGCAGCTATGATGTCATTTATTTTACAGGCATTAATGCTCTAAGCACTCAGCTGCAACAAGGGTTGCACTATTTAAGAATTTCGGACGGCGCGGAGGTTTGGTATTCTGATTTATTGAATCTAGTCTCAGATGTTTCGGATTACCTAAAAATAGAATATTGGGACGGAGCAAACCTTGTGTTTGAAGGAGGAGAGATTCACTACCAGAACAGGTTTAAGTTCAGCGCTTACTTGCCCACTGTTTTAGGTTATCCAGAATATATCTTTGAGGAGCAAGTGACTCGCAGAGACGGACTGACCTTTCCTGAAAAAAGACTAGCTTATAAAACTTATAAGTTTAATTTCATAGCTCCTGAGTATTTGTGTGACGCTTTAAGAGTTGCAGCTATAAGTGACAAAGTATATATTACTGATAAAAATAAAACCTATATTTCTGACAGATTTTTGATGACTCCAAAATGGCAAAGTGGGGGCTTTTACGCAGTGATAGAGGCTGAATTTGAAGCAGGTACAATATTTAAAAAGACAGGCATCCTTGCTGGTGACGGCTCTGGTGACTTTAACACAGCATTTACAAACGGATTTACAAACGGATTTTTATAATGAGTCTTATTGACACCTTAAAAGCTGCAGTTGCAGCACTGCTCCCTGACAACACTTCTGGACGTATCTCCCCTCAAGATTTACGAGATGCAGACAATCTCATAATAGATCAAATATATACAGGAGACGAGGCTGAAGCAGCTGCACGACAAACTGCAATAAATACGGAAAGCACTGCACGACAGGCTGCAGACACGGAGTTACAGTCTCAAGTAGACGCTTTTGGAAACGGACAAGGGAAAACATTTTTAACACTAGGTACGGGCAGTGGTGAAGCAATGGAGGCTCCAGTACCTGCTGATAACGTACCTTTTAGAATAAAAAATACAGGAAGCCCATCTAATGATGGAGAATACATATATGATAGTGGCGAAGGTTCTGGCTATTTAAAAGTGGGTGAGTTATCGCAGCCTGTTACAGTAAGTGAAAAAGATAGCCTAGCAGATGTTGGTCAAGCTGCCACTTTAGACCCTACAAACGACGCAGTACTAGCTACGCAGAAACAAGTAAAAGACTTTTCATACAGTATCATAAGGTTAGGCGCTGAGGGTGAGCAAATGGTAAATAGCTATATCGCTATTTATGCTATAGTCGATGACTCAAATCGAGTTTTGATGTTTTTTGACGAGAATGGTAAAGGTCATGTACCGAATGGCTTTAAGGACTTAATAAATGGCTTTCAGGATGTTACATTAACAGGTTCAACCACGGATGTAGAATGGGGTGTTAGAGATGTAGATGGGAGGATAGCTATTCATATTGATTCTAGTGGTGATTTTCATGTAAAGAAACTGTATGCGCAAAACACAGATTTAGAACTTCTTAATGATATTGTATTAAAACAAACGACTGAATTGTTATGTTTAGGTGATTCACTAACTGAGGGAGCAGGTGGAACTCCGTTTCCTACACAGTTAGCTACTTTATTACCTACTAGAACAGTTATAAACTCAGGCTTTGGCTCTCAAAGGTCCACCGATATTTCAGCTAGGTTTGGCGCTCTACCTATATCTTTAACAGTTTCGGGGAATGAAATACCTACAAGTGGAGCGGTGAATGTTACCATCACAAGTGGTAATGACCCTTTAAAGCATCCAGCAAATGATAAATCTATTCTTGGGACTCTTGCAGGGGTTTATGGAACGCTATCCAAAGTATTTGCAACAGGTCAATATTCCTTTACTAGGTATCTAAGTGGCGATGCAGTTACTACAACTGCTGAAAACTTTTTTGTATCAAATGATGATGCGAGAAAACAAACTCCGATTATTTGGATAGGAAGAAATGATGTTACAGATGGTGATTTGGCTATTAGAACGGTTGTAAATCAAGTAAAGCGCATTGTTAATCATTTAACCCCGCTACAATCTAACTTTGTAATATTAACGGTTACAAATGCGACTACGGAAGATAATACAACCGCAAATTATGATAGAGTGATTGCAATCAATGAAGCTATTGAAGATGCGTTTCCAGCTAATTTTATTGATATAAGAGGAGTTTTAGCAACCGAGCCTGATGGCACAATACCTACATCTTTAATGGCTGATACAATCCATTTAAACACCGATGGCTATGAAATAGTAGCTGAAACAGTACATAATTTTTTAATTTTAAAAGGATATTAAAATGGCAGTTTTTCAAGAACTCCAAGGGGTTTCATTCCCAAACGATTTACCACTATTGGTTAAAGACCCATTAGTTACGCTAGGAACATTACATTTATTAGACGTTACTAGAACGACTTGCTGGGATGGTAGCGCCCCTACAAATTTAGATGTATTTAACGACCTATCTTTAGATGGTGAAAATAACGGCACATTTAAGGGTGATGGGGCAACCTACAATGACGGAATTGACTTTTTAGCTGTTGGAGCAAGTGTGCCTAGAATTGACTTACCTGATATTGCACTGCATAATAAATCCTTTATAGCCATTATTTGGGTTAAACCAACTACTCAAGGCAGTGGTACGATGTCATACTTTGGTCGGGCTAATTCTGATACAGATTTACAGTTTAATTTGAAAAAGTTAATCAACAATAATGTGAATGTACGTTTTAATGACTCCATTGGTAATTTCACTCAACTTGGATTTACTGTACCCACCACAGTGCCTACTCAAATTGCATTCAGTGTTGAAATAGTTGGTGGTTCAACTACAGTAGTAAAGCTATACAAAAATAACGTATTAGTATCTACTGTGGAACGTGCGCAAGGAGCAGGATTAATTGAGTGGAACACCTACAATCCTGCAATTAATGCTTGGGGTAATTCAGGTTTTTTTGATGATAATACTAACAAGTTTTATCGTTCGCTAATAGAAGATTTAGATGTTTCAGGGAGAACACCAGAGGAAGTGCTAGCATTAGATTACACTACCAATGTAAATAGGTTTACTTAATATTTAAAATAAAATGCAAAACTGGATAGAATCTCATTTAGTGAATTTATTTATAGGTCTATTGACAGCAGTACTTGGTTATTTCGCACCTGTGGTAGGAGTGGTCAATGTCATGGTCTTAGCCATAATGCTAGACCTCACGACAGGAGTGTTGGCTTCTCGTAAAAGAGGCAAAGGCATCAAGAGCAAGCTGCTCTGGAGGACAGGAGAGAAAATGTTCTATGCTGTGGCAATAGTGTCTTTGCTTTTTGCTATAGACAGAGAACTTTCTATCCTAGAGATGCACCGTTTTATGGCTTTTATCATCATAGGCTGGGAGGTGTGGTCTATCCTTGAGAATGCTGCTTATCTCACAGATCATCCTGCTTTTAAGTTGGTTCAAAAATACGTGGCAGACAAAACAGAAGACCTGACTGGAATTGATTTAACTAAAAAAGAATGAGCATTTTTACAAAAGCCTACGAACGCACCAAAGCCCTTGAGGGCGTCTACTCGGACGACCCTGAAGACCGAGGAGGAGAAACTGTCAACGGCATAGCCAGAAAATACTGGGGGGACTGGCAAGGCTGGAAGATCATAGACGAGCTCAAGAGTAAAATTGAGAGCTTTAAGGCTCTAGAGCAGGCTATTTTGCATCACCCTGTCATTGCTGCTTATGCTATGCAGTTTTACAGAGTTGAATTCTGGGATTTTTTGAAACTGGACAACGCCCCAGATCAAGATATTGCAAATGAGCTTTTTGACACTGCAGTCAACCAAGGTAGGACAGCTGCTGCAAAGTATATGCAGGAAGCGTTGAACCTCCTCAATGAAAACCAGAAACTGTTTAGTGATTTAAAAACAGACGGGCTTATAGGAGCTAAAACTCTGGCAGCTTATAACATTTACAGCTCCACGTCTTCGAGGGCTTCACGAACAAAGCAGGGAGTCCTGAGCACGTTTTTAAAATGCTTGAACGGTTTGCAGTTTGAACACTATAGGACTTTTGTAAAAAATAACCCTGAGCAGGAACGCTTTTTTTATGGCTGGCTAAATAATAGAATATCATGATAACAAAAATTTTACTGGCAGCAGTAGCTGTGCTGCTCTTGGCAGTTCTCTGGCTGACTCAAGTGACCCTGCCTGCAGAGCGTCAAAGAGTTGACTGGATAGAAGCACAAGCAGACTCAATCCTTGCTCTGCCTCCAGACACGGTCTACAAAGCAGGAGAGCCTGTCCCTTACCTTGTGAGGGACACTGTGACCACTGCTCCAGAGATAGGAGTTCCTGAGCCATTTTTCACAGACTCTGTGAAACTCTACAAAGCTGCTTTTAATGACGGCTTTATAAAAGGCACGATCTCAGCAGCTCTCAAAGACAGCGCTGTCTTTGATCTGGGTTTCAGCTATAGGCTTTTAAACCCTCTCATCTCTTACACTCAGACAGACACTCTGGTGCAAACCTTATACTTTCCAAAAATAGTTGCATCGACACCCGTTAAAAAACCGCTGCTTTTAGCAGGGATAAGAGCTGGAGGCAACTTGCAAGAGTTCTCTTTCGCTCCAGAGGTTGAGCTTCTTACAAAGTCAAGAAATTCATATTCTTACAGTTTTGACGTTCTAAGAAAGGAGCACTGGTTCGGAGTTAAAATTCCTATTCTAGGGAAACAATAAGAACAAAAAGAAACAAAGTTTGTTTCTTTAAAAGTCTTTAGCTTTTAAGGACTTAAAGCACAGTAAACAATATAAACAATAATAATACTAAAAAAGTATATAGTATTATATATTTATAGAACTATATAATGCTTATTTATATTTCATAGAGCCTGCAAGTTTGTTGTTTATTTGTTTTTATTGTTTACCACAAGCAGCTAGATGTGCAAAAACAACACTTTACAGGAGGAACAAAGAAGAGCCAAATAAACAAAGCTAAATTTATTTTTAATTATTTTTAAAATAAAGTTTGCATATAGTTTGAAAGTTTAGTATCTTAGAGAAGCAACAATAACAAACCCTTTGATACAATGACAAATCTAACACTGTCAAACATTAAAAAAGTAGCTGACGGCTCGGAGGACTTCCCTGCTAGGTTTTGTGAAAGATATTCACAAAACAATGGTGAAAGCTCAAGAGGATTTGCCTCAGAAATGAAAATCGAAAAAACTCTCCGTAAAATCTTGGAGGCAGCATGAGCATTTTTAAAGAATCTCAAGACCGATTTAATCACATAGAAGGTAACCTCTTTGGGGGTTGCTTCCGTGAGATCACAGACGGCAACACTCAACTGCAATTCAGGATAAGAAAAGAGGACAACATGCCTTGCTGGATTCAATTCTGGGAGAACGGCAAAGGCTATCAAATTTATGAGGCTCAATCATGCTAGACCCTCAGGAGCTGGTCACGGTAAAAGTAGATAGGTTCGTGGAGCAGCAGCTAGACGTTGACCTGTTCAAACCTGTCTGGGAGGAGCAAGTGGAGACGGAGCTGACTTTGGCTCAGTGCAGAGAGCTGGTCTCCTCAGGAGTGCTAAGTGCAGAGCAGGTACTGGAGGCAGCTCTTGAGCAAGATTGGGCAAATACAGATATGAACCTGTACAAGTACGAGCTTGAACACTGCACAGGAGGAGACTTTTGGCACAGTGAGTCTGATCTAGACGGCTTTGAAAAAAGATTAAATAAATTTTTAGGATATAGTTAAAATTATTTTTAGCTTTCGAGTCATCAAAAGAAAATAATTCCAAAGATCATGCTAAAAGTAGACTTAAACAAAATCATAGAAGAGGCAGCTCTAGACGAGCACGAGGTAGCAAAGGAGCTGTTTCCTGCTAACAAATACCCTAAAGTAGCTCTGGACAGAGTGCTCAAAGGTACAGGAAAATTGGACTCAGACCAGATGAGCAAACTGGCTTCTCTGTTAAACTGTACAGTCTCTCAACTGTACACTGGAGGAGGCTGGAAAGCCAAGACAAAGAAAGGACTGCACATTTTTACCAATGACGGCTATAGAGCAGAGCTGGATTTGAAAACGTGGAAAACAACAATCTATCACAACGAATCTCTTTTTTTTGAGGACGTAATTCACCCAGAGCAAATCACTTTGAGCGCATATCTTCGAGATTTAGATTCAATAATTAAAGGCAAAAAATAATGGCTAAGATCAAATTTATTCTAGACACAAAAAACGCTGAAGACTTGAAAATTTTGAGAGAACTTTCTTTCTTTCAATCGGCAAAGAAACCAGCTGCAGAGAAAAAACCAGCCGCAGAGAAAAAACCAGCTGCAGAGGAATCTGAATCTGTGCACTCTCTTGAGCAAGTCAGGGCAGCAGTGAAAGCGAAATCTAAGGAGCACAAAGACGCTTTAAAAGCTAAGCTTAAAGAACTCGGAGCAGGCAGCGTCTCCACTCTTGACTCCTCCAAGTATGACGAGCTCATGAAATTTGCAAACGAGCTTTAAAAATGGGGCAGGTCAACCACACGCAAAGAAAACACGCACTGCTTTCTGCCTCAGGCTCAGACAGATGGATGAGTTGTACTCCCAGCCCTCGATTTGAGGAAGAGTTTCCAGAACAGGAGTCCTCTGTCTATGCAGAAGAAGGTACTCTTGCTCATGAGTTTGGAGACATCGACCTCAGGCTATATGTAGGAGAACTGAGCAAGAAGCAGCACCGCTTTGCCGTAAGAAAGCTTAAAAAACATGAGCTTTACAGTGAGGAGGAGATGCTGGACGAGGTTGCAAAGTACACAGAATATGTGACGTTGCAATTTGAAGAGGCTAAAAGACTAAACTCTGGAGCGGTGCTTTTAGTGGAACGAAAAGTAGACCTCACTGACTACATTGAGAACGGATTCGGCACTACTGACAGCACAATAATCTCAGACGGGGTTCTGGAGGTCATAGACTTGAAATATGGCAAAGGAGTCCAAGTCAGTGCAGAAGACAACTCTCAGCTGAAGCTGTACGGTCTGGGGTCACTTAAAGAGCACGAGCTGCTCTATGACATTCACACTGTGAGGCTCACAATAGTACAACCTCGATTGAATACTATCTCAGTCTGGGAAATCTCAGCAGAGGACTTGCTAGACTGGGCTGAGAATGAAGTGCTGCCCAGAGCACAGCAAGCCTATGCTGGAGAAGGAGAACTTGTGGCAGGAGACCATTGCAAATGGTGTCGAGCCAAAAACCGCTGCCCTGCCCTTGCTGCTCTACATTTAGAGCTGGCGAAGCTTGACTTTGCAGAGCCTGAAATGCTCACAGATGAGCAGCTCATAGAAATATATGAGCAGACCCCTCAACTGGTGAACTGGGCAAACAGTATAAGCGCTTACATACTTTCTGAGGCTATCAACGGGAAAGACTGGGAAGGATACAAATTAGTAGAAGGCAAAAGCAATCGAAAATGGATATACGAGGAGCAGGCTATCGAAAAGCTCAGAGAGCTCAAGCACCCAGATGAAAAGATCATAAATTCCAAAATTAAAGGAATCGGAGACATTGAAAAGCTCGTTAAAAAGAGTAACTTTCAGACCCTTTTGGGAGATTTTGTGGAAAAACCTGCAGGCAAGCCTTCACTGGTTCCAGCTTCAGACAAAAGAGAGCCTTATGCGCTCTCTTCAGCTAAGCAAGACTTTCAAGATTAAAAAAACACCTAAACAGAAAAACAACTAAACAGAAAAGATCATGAGTAAAACAAAAGTAGTACTTGGAAAAAATAAACTGGTAAGATTTAGCTATGCAAACGTATTCAATCCCCGTGCAGACCTGCAAGGAAATGAAAAGTACGGAGTGTCAATTCTTATCCCAAAAAGTGATACAAAAACCGTCAAGCAAGTAAAAGCTGCTATTGCTGCAGCTGCAGAAGAGGGCAAGGCTAAGCTCGGAGGCAAAGTGCCAAAGAACTACAAGCAGCCCCTCAGAGACGGAGACGAGGAGAGGGGAGATGACGAAGCATACGCAGGTCATTTCTTTTTTAATGCTAACAGTAACAGAAAGCCGTCTGTCGTGGACGAAGACGTGAACCCTATCCTTGACCAAGACGAGTTTTACAGCGGCTGCTATGGTAGAGCCTCTGTGAACTTTTACGCTTTCGACTCCAGCGGAAACAAAGGGGTGGCAGCTGGACTGAATAACGTCCAGAAAGTCAAAGACGGAGAACGTTTAGGAGGAGGAACCTCTGCAGACGAGGACTTTGGAAACTTGGAGGCAGACGAGGACGACATCCTTTAGCTGCTAGACCTCTCAGCTGCAAAGCTGAGAGGTATTTTTTAACCTCCAAAACCTTTGACTGTGAAAAAACTGCATCTTGATGTTGAAACTTTCAGCTCTATAAACTTAAAAAAAGCAGGAGCCTATAAATATGTAGAGGCTCCAGACTTTGAAATTCTTATGCTTGCTTATGCCTTTGACGAGGAGCCGACTCACATTGTTGACCTTGCCTCTGGAGAGCTGCTGCCTGACCGAGTTCTTGAGGCTTTTAAAGACTCCAAAATTCAAAAATGTGCTCACAATGCCAACTTTGAGCGTTTGACCATCGGCAAATCTTTTCTGCCTATCGAGGCAGAACAGTGGAACTGCTCTGCAGTTAAGTCTGCCTACTGTGGACTGCCTCTGGGGCTTGACATGGTCTCCAAAGCTTTGAAGCTTGAAGACAAAGCAAAAGACGCTGCAGGAAAGGCTCTTATCAACTATTTCTGCAAGCCCTGCAAGCCTACAAAAACCAACGGGAAACGAACTAGAAACCTGCCACACCATGACCCTGAAAAGTGGGCTTCTTTCCTTGCCTACTGTGTGCAGGATGTTGAGGCAGAGAGAGAGGTCATGAGAAAACTGGCAGAATATGAGCTGCCTCAACAAGAAAAATACTACTACGTCATAGATCAGAAAATCAATGACAGAGGCATTTTCATGGACTTGGATATGGTCAGGAGCGCTGTCAAAATTGAGTCTACATTTAAGAAACTTATAATCTCTCAGATGAGAGAGGTCTCAGGAATCGAAAACCCTAACAGCCCAGCTCAGCTCAAGGGGTGGTTGAGTCAAGCCATGCAAAAAGAAATAACCTCATTGGCAAAAGACGAAATACCTAAGCTCCTGCAGGAGACTGAGTCTGAGGCTGTTAGGGACATTTTAATGCTCAGAAAGAAGTCCTCAAAAACTTCAACTAGGAAATACACAGCTATGTTGAACTGCTTCTGTAAGGATGGGAGAGCCCATGGTCTCTTCCAATTTTACGGAGCTAACAGGACAGGACGCTGGGCTGGCAGACTTATCCAGTTGCAGAACCTCAGGAGAAACAACTTGAAGGATTTAGAGCTGGCAAGGGAGGTCGTAAAAGAGGGAGATTTTGAGATCATGGAGCTGCTCTTTGACAACGTGGCTGACATACTCTCCCAACTTATACGGACATCTTTCATACCCTCTCAGGGCAATATTTTTGCTGTAGCAGATTTTAGTGCTATCGAGGCAAGAGTCATTGCTTGGCTCGCTGGAGAACAGTGGAGGCTTGACGTTTTTCACTCTCACGGAAAAATTTATGAAGCCTCAGCTGCAATGATGTTTGGAGCGCCTATAGAGTCCATAGGAAAGGGATCAGACCTACGAGCCAAAGGAAAGGTTGCAGAGCTGGCTCTGGGCTTTCAAGGCTCTGTAGGAGCGCTCAAAAGAATGGGAGGGGAAGACATGGGACTAGACGAGCCTGAAATGCTTGCCATAGTAAAAAAATGGAGAAAAGCAAATCCTGCCATTGTGAAGATGTGGTACGACATCGAGAAGCTGGCAAAGGCTGCCATTAAGCACAAACGCAGAATAGTCAGCAAGTACAAGGGACTTGCTTTTGAGTTTGATGGGACTATGCTCACTATTGAGTTGTGTTCTGGCAGAAAATTGTTTTATTATAGACCCCGTTTTGGAAAAAATCACTTTGGCTCTGAGTCTATCAAGTACCAAGGAGTGAACCAAGAGACCAAGCAATGGACGTATTTAGACACCTATGGAGGCAAACTTGTGGAGAACATCGTGCAAGCAACTGCCAGAGACCTGCTTGCTGTGGCTATGAGAGCATTGGCTGAGAAGGGTAAGGACATGGTCATGCACGTACATGATGAGGTCATCTGTGAGGTCAAGGTAAAAAACGGAGCTGCAGAGCTTGAGGAGATGTGCAGGCTTATGTCCAAGGGCGTCAGCTGGGCAGAAGGGCTGCCTCTAGATGTAGACGGCTATCTTACTAAATTTTATAAAAAGGATTAGAGCATGAAGTTTGACGGAATTTTAGACCTTGCCATTGGTTACAGTGCACGGTCTCGAAAGTGGAAAAATGAAAAATGGATGTGGTCTGACCTTGTCCAGAAGTTAATGACAGAGCACAAAACCAGTGAGACCTTTAAAGAGTTCATTGCTGCCTCGAAGGAAGACCAAAGCAAGATCAAAGATATAGGAGGCTATGTGGGAGGCTACCTGAGAGCTGGCAGGAGAAAGCCTCAGAATGTAGTGCACAGGCAGCTGCTGACTTTGGACATCGACTTTGCACACTCAGATTTTTGGGAGGACTTCTGCCTGCAGTTCAACAATGCTGCTCTGGTGCATGGGACTCATAAATGGAGTCCTGAGGAACCACGCCTGAGGCTTCTCATGCCTCTGAGCAGAGAGGCTACAGCTGACGAGTACGTGGCAGTAGGCAGGTACGTGGCTGGAGTGCTAGGAATAGACCTGTTTGATAATACAACTTTTCAAACTGCCAGACTCATGTTCTGGAATTCCAGCCCTAAGGACGTGGACTACTATAGAGAGTACCAAGACGGGGACTGGCTGGATATAGACGAGGTGCTGGACACGTATCTGGACTGGACAGACTCCAGCTTGTGGGCAACTGCAGACAGCAGCTTTGATGAGATCAAAAGCAATGCTCTCAAGCAGAAAGACCCTGAGACCAAAATTGGAGTAGTAGGTGCCTTTTGTCGGACGTACAGCATAGGAGAAGCAATCCAAGCCTTTCTGGAGAACATCTATTTGCCTACAGAGCACGAGGACAGGTTTACCTATTCAAAAGGCTCTACCTCTGCAGGACTCATTGTGTACGAGGACAAATTTGCCTACTCTCATCACGGCACTGACCCCTGTGGCAGCAAACTGTGCAACGCTTTCGACCTTGTCAGGCTGCACAAGTTTGGGCACCTTGACCCTGACTCTCAGAGAGAGGGCACTCAGAGCAAGAGTTTCAAAGCAATGGAGGAGCTTGCACGTACAGACGAGGATGTTAAAAAAGTAATAGCTGCAGAGCGTTTTGCAGATGCAAAATATGACTTTGCCGCCTCTACCAAAGAGGAGAATTTCTCAGAAGATGACACCGAGCGGGCAGCAGAACTTGAGGCAGACAATAAAGGCAGGTATCTGTCCAGCGCTTCCAATTTGAATTTGATTTTTGCAAACGACCCTCACTTGAGAGGGCTTTTCAGACAGAACGATTTTGACGGGAAAAGGTATGTTTTTGGCAGTCTTCCTTGGAGAGAAATCAAGACTCCTGAGCCTATGAAAAATGTAGACTATTCAGGAGTCAGAAACTACATTGAGACTGTGTACGGAGTGGCTGGGAACTTGAAAATAGATGACGCTCTGGCTTTGGAGTTTGAAAGATATTCCTTTCACCCTGTCAGAGACTATCTGGACGGGCTCGAATGGGACGAGCAGGAAAGAGTGGACACGCTTTTGATTGATTTTCTAGGAGCTCAAGACAATATCTATACGAGAGAAGCTATCAGAAAAATGCTTGTCGGAGCTGTAGCAAGGGTCTACAGACCAGCAGTGAAGTTTGATCTGGTTTTGACGCTGGTAGGAGCACAGGGGACTGGGAAAAGTACTTTTATCTCGAAATTAGGAGGAGACTGGTTCTCTGACACTTTCCTGACCGTCAAAGGCAAGGAGGCTCTGGAGCAAATTCAGGGGGCTTGGCTTATTGAAATGGCAGAGCTGGCTGGACTCAGAAAGGCAGAGGTTGAGTCCGTGAAGCATTTTATCTCTAAGCAGGAGGACACTTTCAGACCTGCCTATGCTCGAACCTCAGAGACCTACAAAAGGCAGTGCGTATTTTTTGGGACAACAAACAACAAGGATTTTTTGAGAGACCCCTCAGGGAATAGGCGGTTCATGCCTGTAGACATTGACCAAAAGAAAGCACGGAGCAGCGTCTGGTCTGAAGAGTTTGACGAGTGTTTGGCTCAAGTTTGGGCTGAAGCTGTGCACCTTTTCAGGCAGAAAGAACCTTTATTTTTGAGCTCAGAGGCTGAGAAAATAGCCTATATTGAGCAAGCAAAGCACAGCGAGACGGACGAGAGAAAAGGCATCATTGAGGAGTATTTGGACACCTTTCTGCCTGCAGACTGGGCTGACAGAGACATTTTTGACAGACGGCTCTTTCTGCAAGACCCTCTCTCCAGCAAAGAGACTGCAGAGGAAGAGAGAAACTATGTCTGCATTGCAGAGATTTGGGCTGAATGCTTAGAGAAAAATAAGGAAGACATGACCCGATATAATACCAGAGATTTGAATGACGTCATGAGATCGCTGGACAACTGGGAAGAGGAAAGCTCAACCAAAAATTTTAACCTGTACGGAAAACAGAGATTTTATGCCAGAAAAAAATATTGAGTCTGAGAAAGACATAGAGAAAGCACTAGGTCAACAGGCTAAAAAGCAAGGAGGCTGGTCAATAAAATTGCTGCCTTTCCTGAATGCAGGACTGCCCGACAGACTTGTGCTGCTGCCTAAAGGGAGACTGTTTTTTGCAGAGGTCAAAACAACGGGCAAAGAAACCAAACCTATTCAAAAAGTAATTATTAGTAAGATAGAAAAATTAGGCTTTAGAGTGGAGGTGATCGACTCGAAGGCTCAAGCCTTGGCTATACTGGAGGAGTACGCATGAGAACGCTCTCAGAGGCTGACCTGCACGAGTATCAACAGTATGGCAGGGAGCACATAAAGAAAAACTCTCATTGTGGTCTGTTCTTAGACATGGGGATGGGAAAAACCACCACGACCTTGACGGCTTTGAATGATCTTATTTATGAAGAGTTAGAAATAGACAGCTCTTTGATAATAGCTCCAAAACGAGTTGCTGAGTCCGTCTGGGGCGCTGAGGCTCGAAAATGGGAACACCTCAAACACTTGAAAATTGTCAAAATTGTAGGAACTCCCAAACAGAGAGAGGCTGCAATCAATGAAGCTGCAGACATCCACATCATAGGCAGGGACAACGTAGCTTGGCTCTGTGGGCTTTTCGGAGGTTCAATGCTGCCTTGGGACGCTCTCGTCATTGACGAGCTCAGCAGCTTCAAGTCTTGGAACTCCCAGAGGTTCAAAACCCTCAAGAGAGTGCAGCCGTCTTTTGATCGGATTATAGGACTGACAGGCACTCCTGCTCCTAATGGGCTCATTGACCTCTGGGCTCAAATGTTTTTGCTTGATCGAGGAGAAAGGCTGGGCAGAACTATCTCAGAGTACAGGAGCAAGTATTTCACAGCAGGAGCAAGGAGTGGGCATGTAGTTTATAAATATGAGCCAAACAAAAACAGTGACGCTTTAATTCATGACCAGATAAAAGACATCTGTGTCAGCATGAAAGCCAAGGACTACCTGAAAACTAAGGGAGTTCATTTGAACCCGATACACTTGCAATTCTCAGAGAAGCAGCGCAAAGACTACGACAATTTTGAGAAGAGTCAAGTCTTGGAGATGTTCAGTGATCTAGACCCAGAGAAGACTATCTCTGCAGTCAACGCTGCAGCGCTATCAAACAAGCTGCTGCAGTTTGCAAATGGAGCTGTCTACGACGAAGAGCGAAACGTGCACAGCGTCCATGACGTCAAGCTGGATGCTGCTGAGGAGATCGTGGAGAACGCAAACGGGCACCCTGTTTTGATAGCGTATGCCTACAAGCACGACCTGCACAGGCTCCAGAAGAGGCTTAAAAAATACAAACCTCGGACGCTCAAAACAGACCAAGACATTCTGGACTGGAACGCTGGAGACATTCAAGTGCTACTCATGCACCCAGCCTCAGGAGGGCACGGCTTGAACCTGCAAGACGGAGGTAGTGTCATGGTCTGGTTTGGTATGAACTGGAGCCTTGAGCTCTACGAGCAGCTAAACAAAAGACTAGACAGACAAGGGCAGCTGGAGAAAGTCATCATTCACATGTTACTCATGGAGGGTACAATGGACGAGCAGGTGCTCAGGTCTCTACAGAGAAAATCAAACACACAAAATGACCTCATGGACGCTGTAAAAGCCAGAATTAAAAAATATTTAAAGAATAAATAAAATAAAGTTTGCATATAGTTTGAAAGTTTAGTATCTTAGAGCAACAATAACAAAACCTTTGAGACAATGGCAAATTCAGTAATCACCACAACGCTGAGTGTATGGCAAGTAGCCGAAGCACTAAGATTGAATTAAAAACTAAATATTAATAGGCTATTTGCTATACACTTTGTTATATGCTGTGGCGGATTTAAAAAAAACGAAATTATGACTAAGAACGGAAAACCAACAAAGCCTAATACAACTAAAAAGGCTACTGCTGCTGATAAAGTGTTTACTAAAAAGACAACAGCAAGATGGATTATAGATTATTATAAACCACAAGGCTCGATATTAGAACCTGCTGCTGGTGAAAATGCTTTTTATGATTTATTTGATAATGAACATAAATACAGATGCGAAATTGATGAAGGAACTGACTTCTTGAAATGGGATAAAAGGGTAGATTGGATAATTACAAACCCACCATATAGTATTTATGACCTTTTTTTAGAAAAAGCATTTTCTGTTGCTGATAATGTTGTGTTTTTTGTGCCCATAGCCAAAGCCTTTAAAAGTAATAAAGTGCAAAAAATGGTAATAGGATATGGTGGGTTAAAAGAGATTGTTTATATGGGCGGTGGCAGTAAACACGGATTTGCATTTGGTTTCCCTGTTGGCTGTTTGTATTACCAAAAAGGCTTTGTGGGTGATTGTAAAATAACTTATGTAATTGACTGATGGTAGCCATTGCATATAACGCTGAGTGTAAACGGTCGTTTTAATGCCGTTTTACACATTGTTAGGTGTAGTATGAACGGATTAAAATAGATAAAGATGAAAAAATACGATGTAATTTATGCCGACCCTGCTTGGCGATATAACTTTAGTAAAAGTAAAAGCAGAGATATTGAAAACCAATACCCAACAATGAGCATAAAAGAAATATGTGATTTACCTGTGGATAATATGACAAACAAAAATGCCGTACTTTATTTGTGGGCTACTGCTCCTAAATTACTTGAAGCACTAAAGGTAATAGATGCTTGGGGCTTTACTTATGTAACGCAAGGCATTTGGGATAAACAGATTATTGGAATGGGTTATTGGTTTAGAGGACAGCACGAAATACTTATAGTAGCAAAGAAGGGTAAATTTAGCCCACCTACAAGTGACAAAAGAATAAGTAGTGTTATGGTAGAGAAACGCTCAAAACACAGTAAGAAGCCGAATTTTATTAGAGATTTAATAAAGGATTGGTTTCCAAGTGCTGACCGCCTTGAAATGTTTTGTAGAGAAGGAAAGCAGGGTTGGGATATTTGGGGAAATGAGGTTGAAGATAGCATTGACCTTAGAGAATATTACACCTAACGTTTAGTGTAAACGGTCGTTTTAATGCCGTTTTACACATTGTTAGGTTTTAGTATGAACGGATTTTAAAGAATAAATATGAATAAATACAATATAATATATGCAGACCCAGCTTGGGAGCAAAAAGCAGGGAGACCTCTAAGCGGTGGTTACAAAAAAGAAAAGGGGGTACAAGTGTTTAATCCAAAAAGCGATAAGTCTGCAAACTTGCCTTATAACACAATGAAATTTGAAGACATAGTAAACCTGCCTATTAAAAACTTGACTGCTGATAATTGTCACCTGTATTTGTGGGTTACAAATAAGTATTTAATGAAAGCGGAAGAAGTTGTAAAGGCTTGGGGTTTTAAATACTCTACAACCCTTGTATGGTGTAAAAAACCAATAGGTAGTGGAATGGGCGGAACTTTTAAAGTGTCTACTGAATACTTAATTTTTGCAACCAAAGGCAAGGTTAATGAATTGGTAAATAAAAAAATAAACGGAACTTGGTTTGAAGAAAAAAGACAATATGTAAACGGCTACCCTTGCCACTCAAAAAAACCAGACTTCTTTTATGAACTTATTGAAAAAGTATCTAAAGGAAAGAAATTAGAATTGTTCTCCCGAAATATTAGACAAGGATGGGATGCTTGGGGAGATGAAATTCAAGGTAGCATTAAACTTAGTGAATATTAAACCTAACGATTTGGCTATGATACGTTGGCTTTTCGCCAATGGATTATAGGTGTTGTTATGTGTTTTTAAATAAAAAAATAGGGAGGGATTTTTATGATTGAATTAATAAAAGGAGACTGTTTAATTGAAATGCAAAAGATTCCAGATAATAGTATTGATGCAATAATTTGTGACTTGCCTTATGGAACTACCAATTGTAGTTGGGATAGCATTTTGCCACTTGACAAAATTTGGAGTGAATACAAAAGACTTTTAAAACAAAATGGAGTAGTTGTGTTAACAAGTACAGAACCATTCACAAGTGTTTTAATAAACAGTAATTTGAAAGACTATAAGTATTGTTGGTATTGGGATAGATGTATAAAGAGTAACTTCTTAAATGCAAAACACCAGCCTATAAGACACATTGAAACAATAGTTGTTTTTTGTGATGGTAAAACTACATACAATCCAATCTTATTAAAGAAACGAAAAGACCAAATAAGGTATAATAATATACCATCTAAGCAAGGGCAAACAGATACACTTAATAAAATTGGCTCAATAAAAAACCGTTTTGACAGTAGGGAAATTGGATTAGAAGAAGATTACCCAACAGAATTAATAAGATTTTCTTTACCATCAGCGAACAAAGGCAGAAATCATCCTACTGAAAAACCTATTGATTTAATGAGATATTTGATAAGAACATACACAAATAAAAATGAAACAGTACTTGATAATACAATGGGTAGCGGCTCTACTGGTGTAGCTTGTTATATTGAAAATAGAAATTTTATAGGGATTGAATTAGATGACAAATATTTTGAGATAGCAGAAAAGCGAATTAATGAAACACAGGTGCAAACTAAATTGTTTTGAAAAAACAAAAGCGCGGTGGCTTTTTTATTTTATTACACATAACACTAAGCTTCGTGCCGTTCTCTTCGAATGGCATTAAGCGGCTGTTGAAATTAGTCCATCTAAAACATAAATTGTATATTGCAGAACAAACAAAAACCAAAAACATGAGATTACAATACGGAGTAAAGTACACCACAGAGAATGGAACGATTACCGCGCCTCTCAAGCTCAACGACAAGTTAGCGATCCGATACCCTTACCGTGACGAAATGAGTGGCCGCTGTTACACCGAAGATGGTGAGTGTAATTCAGGTAACAAGATTGACAGGCTCGAAGCTCTGGCGTACGGTGAAGAAGCACCTGAGCCTAAACTAGAACTAGAGAGGGCTTTCGATCAAAGCCTTCCAGAAGATGCTGGAATGGTAACCATTAGCCGTGAGGACTATGACAGGTTCGTTGCGATGGAGAAGTCTTTCCGTGAAATTTACATGGGTGCAAAAGCGATAGGATGAGAGAGGTTATAAGAATTGACGGACAAGTTCAGGAGGATGAAAAGCCAATTGAAATTACTCACGTCTTGGATGTTAATATTGGGTGGTGTCATTCAGGTAGCGTCCCACTATCCGCTAAAAGAATAGTTTACCTTGGGAGTTGCGCGTATGACAAGGATATGTTTTGCGTTTACAGTGATTGTGGATGTATTGAAATCTAAAAAGGCCACCTTAACTCAGGTAAGTACTAATCAACAACTAATTAAACGAAGCGGGGAGCGAGCATTGAATGCGGGGATGTATCGCTCCCTTCTTTAATTTGAGAGATATGGAAGCAAAGGAATTGAGAATAGGAAATAACATTTTTGTAAATGGTGAGCTTCAGGAGGTGGTGGACTTACCGTTACCCGAAAATTGTACATCGGAAAACACGTTTCCGATACCACTTACAGAAGAGTGGCTGTTGAAGTTTGGGTTTAGGAAATATGATATGTATTACGATGTAGATGATTTTTACTTAATTAGACTTAATGATGCTTCCTTTCGTGCGGGGTCATTGTCACATCTTAAAATGACACACGTCCACCAATTACAGAACCTCTACTTCGCACTAACAGGAGGAGAACTAACTTTGAATCAATGACTAAAGAAATCACAGTTCCCTCTTCACCACTTGAGGTTCCAATGAGTCGCTTTCAGCATTTCCATGAATTACCAGACGAGGAACGCTTTGACTTTGTTCATCTCTTCTCCTGCCTGACTGGATGCACTCACGACGAGGGCAAGCTAGTCAAGGCCACAGATGTGAAGCGTTCAATGGTTGCCTTGATTAGCGCGTTGAATGATTCCGACACCGAACTAATAGAGAGGTACAGGCTCGACGGCGTTACCTATGCCGTCGAGCCTCAGTTAGATGAGATCACATTTGCTTTCATGGCTGACCTATGCACGGCGTTTGAAAACCCCGGCACATGGCACAAGGTACTGGCTATCCTTTACCGTCCGATTAGCAGGGAGCACAAAGCGATGGGTGGGATGTATGCGATAGAGCCGCACCTCCCGTTGTCAGATGATTACCACAAGCGTCAAGAGGTATTCAAAGCCGCACCCTCAGCCCTTTTTATAGGGGTCAAGAGTTTTTTTTTGCGTGGTTCGATGGAGTTGCACAGTTATACCCGGGATTCTTTGCTGCCTCAAATTCAAAAGCTTCAGCCAAAGACAGATCAAAGGCACAAATGATACAGGAGCGATACGGCTGGTTTGCTCACTTTCACATTTTAGCGGATGGTAACGTATTAGAACTAAATGCTGTTGGTGAGCTGAACGTTCACACGGCTCTTTTTTCATTGGCTTTTAAATCTGATATTACATCATGAGCGAAATATACAGAGGCTTCTATGACCTAACCGAAAACATCATAGCCCGACTTAAAACGGCGGGGTGTGCGGTCGTAACGTTCGGTGACACTCCCGACTATATGCGTAGTCAGAAAAGCCCCGTTACACCCGGTGCTCACATTGCACCCGTGGGGTTCTCAACCAACGAGGTCAACGTTGTTCAACTGGAAATCTTCGTGTATGACATAACGACTATGATCAAGCTCGATCAAGAGCAGTCAGCAGATCCGATCTACGGTGACCAGAACACCATCGACAATTTGGACACTTGCATGAGTGTAATAGATTCATTCATGCGACCGATTCAGGACAGGACAATTGACATGGGTGACGGTGGTTACTATAAGGTGGCCGCTTCGCCTCAATGGTCAGCCGTTCAAGAAGAGGGAAACGTTCGGGTGTCTGGATGGATTGGAACAATCAATTTCACGTTGCAAAATTACACGAGCTCATGTTAGGTGCTGTCTTTATATTCGCGGGGCTGACGCTTGCTGTTTGCGTGTGTGTTGGTGAAACGTTGTTTGATGACACAAAAAACAAGTAATATGTTTCTTTAATGAACCAGAAATGTTAGCCAACGAACAACAACTATTAGCATACACAGAATTTGCGGAGGGCGTTGTTAAAGATGCCAAGCTTGAGCTGGCGGCAAAGCAATCTAAGAAGTCTTACCGCGCGACATGGAAGGGCGGGAACCTTCAGTCATTCAAGGTGACCACTAAGCGATACGTTCCCGACAGCTCAGGCAATCTAAGTGACTCGATACGGTACGAGATCAACGAGGTGCTAGGTAATACGATCGTTACATTCTATGCCGCTGAGTATTGGTATTACGTCAACTTTGGCAGGAAGAAAGGTAAGGGGATGCCTTACGATGAGTTGACTAAATGGATAGCAGAAAAACCCGTTCGACTTCAAAAAGGTGGGGGCCGTGGATTCGCAAAAGCAAGTGCCTCAGGTTATCGAGCACTAGCATTTCAGATCAATAGGAAAATCAAAACATTCGGTATTGAGGGCAACAACTTCTTCACCAAAACAATTGACATTTACAGCAACGAACTACGGGAAACTCTCGGAAAGCGCGTTGCAAATGACCTGCTTAAACAAATTTCAAAATGGCCATTGTCCTAATACAAGCCCCGTCGGTAAATACTCTCGCACTTAGCAGGAGTCCTATCATCATAACCCTGCAAGAGCAAAGCGGGCCAAGCGTAACTAACCGCACCTATCGGTATGTTGTACGGATTCGTTTTAGATTGGAGGGCGCGATTGCAACAGTACCCGCTTTGCCTTCTTCTATCGAATTGTTAGCCTTTCCCAACATTGATTTGTACGGAGTTTTCGATGTGTCCGAGTTCCTGAACGATCAGTTCTTACCTGACAGGCCAAACATAGCAACAGGAACAGAAACAAAGGTGGGTGTAATGGGTGTGTCGGTTGAGTACGGTTTTTATTTAGATGGAGCCTACACCAAGGAAGGCGACGTTGATACGTTCTTCGTAACCCCTGGTTATTCTGCGGTACAATCAGACATTAACACCTATGAGAATAGGACTGCAATTAACGACGCAGAAGCATTTCTAGCACCTCAATCTACTGTCATAGTCTCAAACCTCTCCGATGGCTCAGCGATTCATGTGTTCAAGGGATTTGAGCAAGGGCGTAAGGTGGTAATCGTAGATGACCAAGGGACTTCCTTTGATGTTTCACTAACAGGAACTCCTAGCGATGTTGAAGATGTGATCCTTCGTATTCCGACGGGTAAGGATGAGCTTGATACTTTGTCAGGCGGAACACTTACACCCGTTAATTCATGCACTTTCACATTGGCGGTTGACGACGGCGGACCAACGGTCTTCGAAACTATTACAGCATCCTACCTAAACGCTGACTTCTGCGATATTGAAAGCGATGTGATGTGTTACATTAACAGGTACGGCGTTTGGGACTACCTATCTATGAGAGGTCGAGCATCCGAGCAGATAAGCCAGAGCCGAACTACATTTGATCGAAGAGTTGCTGTTAATTCTTCGATAAGAGGTAGGCTTGAGATACCCAAAGGAATAAGCGAAAAGGGAACGGTTGCGGTTATCGGTGGTAAGTCAATCACTCTCAACACAGGATTTGTAAAGAACGAGCAGAACAAACAGGTGCAAGATTTACTATTAAGCCGTCAGCATTTTAGCTTTGTCGAGAACCAGAACGTGTTGATCAAAACAAGCGGCTTGGCAATTCGAAAAGAAAGCGATAAGAACCTTGTGAACTATGAGTTGGAATTCGAGTTGGCAGGCAATCTAATTCAGAATATCAAATGATAGACATCTCAACCGACCTCGACCTATTCGAAAAGCAGACCATCAACATTACTCGACGGTCACAAGACTTCTCGGAAATCACCTCGAAAGAGTCTGAGTTTAGCCGCACCTTTCTTGGCCCCGTCAGCAAAAAGAATCTTGAGGCGTTGGATAATTACGGCTTAATCACAGCCAACAGCACCTTCAACCCGCACAAGGGTATTGAATGTATATGGACGGTAAGCACCTCAAGCAGATTCGAGGGCCGCTTAGAAGTTCGGAAGGTAATTTATGAGAACGGCGACCCTAAGAGTATTGAGTTCGTGTTCTATGGTAAGCAGAGAACCCTTGCCAACATCATCGGAACAGATCGCTTTAGTCAAGTCGATTGGGGTGAGTATGACCACACGTTGACCTATGCGAACGTTCGAGGCAGTTGGGGCGGCGGCCTATTGTCAGGTGTTGTTCGTTATCCATTAGTTGACACTAGGGTGAACTATTTTTTTGCGCCTTTTGATTTGAACATTAAAGGTAACATAGCAAACGAGAACCAGCCAATCCTATTGACCGACCTAAAGCCAGCGATCAAGATCCGAAACTTTCTATCCACAATATTTTCACATTACGGTCTGACATTAGAGGGTTCACTAATAACGGGAACAGGAAACTTCTTTGATGACCTTTTTATATTACCGAATAGATTGAGTGGAGCGAGTGAAGATCCTGCAACGTTTGATGATTCTCTCACTAAAGTAACAGGCGCGACGAGCGCCTTAATTACAAGTCCTGCCAGTGAATCAATTATTACCCTAGTTACCGAGGTAGTAGATCCAGAAAACCAGTGGAACGGAACCGACACGTTTACAGCGGCAATCGCGGGAGGCTACACAATTAGCATAACACTTACGTTGCAGCTGACTGGAACAACAACACCATTCACGGCGGGAGAGTATACGCTTGTAATTAGGAGGCCGGGTATCTTGAATGATTTATTTTTTACGATATTTAGGGATAATGAAGATACATTTGGAACATTCATTGTTTTTCAGAGCACAATTGAGCTAGATGCGGGTGACACTTTTCAACTCTTTCTGATCAGAGAAGATACGGGATTTCAGCTAGGTAAGAACTGCCAAATTCAGGGCGGCGTTCTTGAGGTAATAAGCCCAACTAATGTTTTAGGAAACAATGTTGATTTAGGTGTTAATATGCCTGACGTTAAGATAGTAGATTGGATTTCAAAACTATTCAAGTCTTGGAACCTTCTTATAATTCCTGACGACTTCGACGCAAACAAGTATTCGATTGCTTCGGCTGACGAGTGGTACGATGGGGGCGTGGTTCGCGATTGGTCAAAAATGACTGACATTAAGAACCTAGTCTACTCCAAGAGAAAGGTATTTAAGGAGCTTGACTTCAAGTACACCGAAACGGATAGTTCGGCGCAACAGGTATTTAAGAACGCGACAGGCGGTCGCGCCTATGGACAGTTAAGGGTGAGGCCCGACGTTGAATTTGGTGAAGACAAGTTGACAATTGAGAACCCTTGCACGTTGATTCCTCCTGCGGTAATGCTCGAAGTAAACGCCAACGGCCAAGCAACCCAGAGCGCCGCTAATGTTATCATTCATAAATCAATCGACGGTGAGGGCTCACCCGTTGCTGAACCGTGGCTCTTATTCTATTTTAACGGAACAAAAAGCGCGTCTGGAAGCAACTACTATTTACAAGATGGGTTAAACGGCCCAACACCAACAAGCGCTCTTCAAACAAGCTATCCTTTAATCTCTTCAGTACAAGGCTCTCCCTCTGAATCGGATGATTTTACTTTAGCCTATTCTCTTGAGAACCCTTTAATTGGTGTTGTGGCAACCGAAACGGCTTACAAGTTATTCTTTCAGAACACTATCATAAATCAATACGACATTTTAAGCCGAAAGCTTGAGTCCGTTCAAGTGTATTTGTCGACCTCAGAGTTCCAAAAGTACAAATTGAACGATGAAATATACATGGAAGGAAACTATTTCCGAATTGTAGAGATAAGGCACGACGCAAGCGACGGCAATAAGGCAATTGCAACCCTGCAATCAAGCCGAACAAACAACAGTCCTAAAGCCTATGTGATAACCCCAGGGGGAAAGGTAAACTTCACAGGCGACCCAACACAAATAGACCTGACATCAATAGGAGCGATTAGCATCGGCTCAGATTTCTATCTAGGCACTGCTAAGGTGTCAATAAACCCAAACTTAAGCGCCTATGCACTGGCAGAAATCGCAGTTAATACGGAAATCACTATACAAATCAATGCCCTTGGCGGGCGTTTTAGAACATGGAACGATGAAGCGTAATAGAAACGAGCAATTTGCAGACACGGTTGAACTATTTCTCCAAAATGTAGGAGCCGCACGTATGAGTAATAGTGAGCGACTCCAATTTGCAACAGGGTC
>Ga0208770_1000182_pt1 | contig 47303 bp, 39 predicted proteins | sample AntAceMetag02UK9_FD_184771 | JGI IMG/M metagenome (GOLD analysis project Ga0208770, IMG submission 184771) | Saline lake microbial communities from Ace Lake, Antarctica - Antarctic Ace Lake Metagenome 02UK9 (SPAdes) (version 2) | ecosystem: Environmental > Aquatic > Non-marine Saline and... | reverse complement strand
CTGCCATCGTCAATTTTTTAATTGACGAGTTAGAAAATATCATGAAAATTGGCACTGTTGCCACCGACACAGTCAGTCTTTAATTGGCACAATTGCGACCGGCAAACTCATCCAAAAAGGGCATAGTTGCGATCGGCAAACGGAGGCTCAAAAGTGGCACGGTATGACCGGCAAGGGTGGCACAGTTGCGACTGGCATATCCAACACCAGTAGAACAAGAAATTGATGCTTCTGAACAAGAAAAATTTCAATACTTAAAAGAATGTATTGCTACTTTAAATGAAAGTGACACCTCTATACTTGTTTTGTATTTAGATGAATTATCGTACAAAGAGATTGCAGAAATCACAGGGTTGTCAGAAAATCATATTGCCGTAAAAATGAAAAGAATACGAAAGAAATTATTTGAATGTATCACACCAAAAATCAATTAGCATGTTAGAACAAGAACTAAAAAACATTTGGAAGAATTCTTCAAAAACTGTTCAAATTAGCGTTGTAACTGATCGATTGGTACAAGAGTTCGACACCAAGATGATACACATTCAAAAGAAGATTAGAAAAAGAGATGTACGAGAGATTTCTGCTTCTGTAATTGGGATATTAATTTTTAGCGTTTTTGCCTATGAAATTCCGTTTCCGACTACTAAATTTTCTTGTTTCTTATCTATTCTATGGTTTGCATATGTGATATATAAATTTAGAAAATCGAATCAACAAAATTCATCTGAGAATCTATCATTACCGCTTAAAGAACAATTAGCTTATAAAAAACAGCTAATGCAGCAGCAACTAAAGCTATTAAATTCTGCAGGCTATTGGTATGCTGGTCCTTCGTTTATTACAAACTTTATATTTATTATCGGGTTGCGGAATCCTACTGATTATAATTGGACCAACCCAATAGCAGAAAACCTACTACCACTAACAGTTAACGCTAAAGTAGGCACGATAATCGGCCTAGGAATCTTTTACCTCCTTGTTATATGGGTCCACAAAATAGCTGCTAAAAAAGATGTACAACCAATTTTAAAAAACATCGAGGTTATTCAGCAACAACTGAATGATTCAAATTAATACAACAACAATGAAAATATACATATTATTTGTTTAAGCAATTCTACTGGTAAATCCAGAAATTAAAAAATGAAATTACTGAATGAAAATCAATAACGAAACGCTAACAATGGGTATGAAAAATTGCTAATTTTAACAAAATAGAATGTATTTAAAATATAAAAAACCTAAATCCAAACATTGGAAAGTTGTAGTTTCTAATCCGCAACTTCCCATAACCTAACCCGTTATCATTTTCTGCTCATGGAAGAGTCTAAGTACATAGAATTAGGAATTGCATTTATAAGTGGAATACTTATAACTTTCGTTGGAGCTTATGTTTCAAAACGTCTTCAAACAAAGGCCGAAAATGAAAGGATAAAGAAGGAAGCAAAATTCAGGGTTTACATGAACCTGCTGAACATTCATTCAATGTACTTCTGGTTTACAACTGCCGAGACGCACAATGAAGAAGTTCCCAGCGAAATAAAAGGGAATACACGCAAAATTACGTGGCAAACTGCTGACATTTTAAGAGAAAATGATGGGATTGAATTTCAAGAACAAATATTGGATGTGCTCTTTAATGAGGGTTTCAAATCTGCAGCAGAACGTTCAATAAAATTAGAAGATATTACGTCCAAACTTGGAGAATTAGTAAACCTCAAAGACAAAAAGGTAATCTCTAGAATTGGCGAAAACAATCCCAAGCACTTGTTTGTACAAGGCATGAAGAATTCAAATGCTCCAGGTTCATTTAGATAAATATGAACGAATCAACATTTTAGGCTATTCTTGGTTGTGGACTATTCATCATTGGAATTCTTCTTGTGGTTTACAAAATTAGCATCACAGAAAAACCTGATAACGAATTCAGCAAAGCAGCTTCGTATCAACTCTGGGGGATTTCAATTGCTTTGATTTTTTTTGGGATGATTATGTTCCTTAAAAACATACAAACAAAATGCTAACAGCACCTATCATCCATGGGGAGGCATTTGTAAACGAGACTTTAGTGGATTTGGGACAGTCCGGCATGTATTAATAACTTTAAATCGGTCATGGCTTGGTGGTGAAGGAAACTGAAAATTAGTTAAATTCCACGGATGATAGCCAGGCATTAGCGGTTATTGAAAAACGACTTAACACTAAAAACATAATGACTGAATTAGAAACACTTGCCTTTACTCTTAAACAATTTGCTGACTTGACGGCAGACGATTTTAATATGTCGACTTCTTTTTGGCATACAAAGCAGTATAAGAAAGGTGACTTCTTCAATCAACATAAAAACATATGTAAGTATTTAGGATTCATAAATACAGGTGCTTTCCGTTCTTATGTTATAGACAAAAAAACAGCTGAAGAAAAGAACGTTTTTCTTTATTCAAAAAATCAATTTGTAGTTCCGTTTAAAAGTTTTATTAACCAAACACCTTGCGACTATCATACTCAAGCAATGACAGATGCTTCAATACTTTACATCAATATTAATGATTTGATGACTCTTTACGAGCAATCTCATAAGTGGGAAAGGTTCGGGCGTTTAATGGCGCAAATGGCATTTAATGTGACTATTGAAAGAATGGAAAGTTTCATCTTCAAAACACCTGAAGAACGTTATTTAGATTTAATAAAAGACCACCCAGAAATTTTCAAGAACATTCCATTGTATCATATTTCTTCTTATTTGGGTATACAAGGACCTTCATTAAGTAGAATCAGAAAAAGAATATCGGGGAAGTAATACGATTTTAACTTGAGTTAAAATTTTACAGAATTATTTATTGGACTTTTGGAGAAATAAAGAACGCAAAAATGGAATCAACAAAAACAATCGTGTTTATACACGGATTATGGATGCATTCATCTTCTTGGCAACAATGGATGGACTACTTTAAAGAACAAGGTTATAAAACACTAAATCCAAGTTGGCCAGGAGATTCGGCCACAGTTGCTGAATGCCGTTCAAATCCAGAATCGATTGCCAATAGAGGCGTTACAGAAATTGTAGATAGTTATGCCAAAATTATTGCAACGCTTCCTGAACCGCCAATTGTTATAGGGCATTCGTTTGGCGGATTAATTGCACAAATCCTATTAGGACAAAATCTGGTAAGTGGTTGTATTGCTTTAAACCCTGCACCTATGAAAGGTGTATGGCAACTACCATTTTCAGTTCTGAAAGCGTCTTTTCCTATACTGGGAAATCCTTTTAATTTTAAAAAAGCAAATTCACTCACTTTTAAACAATTTTGTTATGGATTTGCAAATGCAATTCCAGAGAAAGAAGCAAGAGAACTTTATGACCTTTGGACAATTCCAGCACCTTGCAAACCACTTTTTCAGGCTGCAACGGCCACTTTTTCAGGTTCAGAAACAAAAGTGAATACCGAAAATACTAAACGTGGACCTCTATTAATTACAGGAGGCGAAAAAGATAATCAAGCACCTCCAATATTGGGAAAAGCATCCTCAAAAAAATATAATTCATCCGTAATTTCGGATTTTAAATTATTTGAAGGATGTGGTCACTCAATTGCTATAGACAATGGGTGGAAAGAAATTGCGGATTACGCACTTATTTGGCTTAAAAAGAACGGGCTTTGATAAATAAATAAACAACGAACCGCTAATAGTACATATAAAAAGTAGCAGAAAAGAGCTAAGCTATAGGCTTGGTTCTTTTCTGCTATCTTCGCTTGAAAAGGAAAAATGGTGCCCATAAACCTGCTACTTTTCATATACTAACCGTGAGGTAGTATGAAAACAACTCTGATCATATTAATTCTCCTATTTGTAACTTCTCAACTTCCTGCTCAAAACGGGAAGATTGTCAAGGGCAAAAGGTATGAGGGTGCGGTTTTTGATTCTTCCTATCAGATGCTTTATCGAACTAACCAATCTTCTGAATTTAGATTTACTCCAACTCCTGAAGAAGTGGCTAAACTTGAGGGACAACTCAAGAAAGAAATAAAATCAATGAATGCGAACAAGGCAAATCAGGGTCAACACGATGGTCTAGTAATTCATAAAAACCTAAATAAATATGTTCGACAGTATATTGGATTTATAACACCGGAGGAGGAACGTGTCATCTATGTTAACTTCTTATGGAATAAACTCAACTTGATTGAATGAATTAAGGGTTTTACTTTGTGGTCAAAGGATTTTAGGCATGACTGGCTGACAGTTCATGATGGAGGCAACAGATATTGGCAGATAAAGTACAACCTGAATAAATCTGAATTTACAGACTTCAATGTTAATGGCAGAATTCAATTACCAATCAAAAAGGATACGGCAAACAGTATTATTATAAAATTTAATGCATTTATGGTCGAAGGAGATACATCAATCTTCAATAATTGTTGCTACAGCTCATTTTACTTACCACTTGAAGAAAATTACGAAGTACTAATTAACTCAAGACCAATAGAGATATACGAAAAGAAATACTCTATGAAGTCCGGAAATAGTCGAGGCGATTGGAATGCCCAACTTAATTGGAACGACCAAACCAAAATGTATGAAACTCATGGATGGGGCAATTAAAAAAAGAGCATAACATGGTCTGATATCCTATGACGGGTCAGTGGTGGATTTGACCTTCCTGCTTTCTGGCAGCACCGGAAAAATTTCCGATTTTTCACGGGACGACCAGTCATTAGATGAAAAAGGTATCCCTACGCGGGTCGGATAAAAAATCGGAGATTTTTCCTACTTTGAATCCGATACTTTAAGTTACACCAACGCCACAGGATATAGGCAAGCGTTAGCAAAAATGCATGATGATAAAATTTCCGATAATTAATATTGCTGTTGAAAACTGGAATGATTTAGAAGATGCCAATTGTCTCTTTGCCGAGTTTACATATACAGATAATAATAAATTATTCAATAAATTTTTTCACAATCAAGAATTTGTTGATTGTACTGGTAAGACTTTTAAAATTATAGGTAAAGAACTTCCGAAATCTTCCTGGAGACACGTATTTAAATTCTTACCCAATGTTTTTAAAGTCAAACTAATCTTTGAAAAAAGGGACAAAGTTTTTGAACTGAATGAGTTTAAAAGGCTCATCGCAACTGGAATCGCGCAGTATGAGGAAAATGAGTTAACTTTTAATTGGCTGAAACGTGTGAAAGAAAATAATTCTATTGAATCCATTCTTAATCTAGAGGTCAAATAGTAATAACTTTTGCCAACATGGTATAGAAACGCATGCCTTTTCTCACACTTCATCGAGTAAGTGCGATTCGCCCGTATCTTCTGTGTTTAGAGTTTCATGGCTGATTAAGTAGGTCTTGCCGAAGCTAGTTATTGTGGTTGGCCTGCACGCAGGTTCCGGCAGGTGATCACGCAAAAGATTGTGGTTAACCTCTCTGCAACTTGCAGGGAGACACAGAAAATACTATTTTTATCATCATTATATTCTTGACAGGCACAGCGTTCTATACAGGCATTGTAAGTAATTTAAATGGATATCCAGCAATCAATAATATCAGATATTTTTAAAGACATTTCTTTTTCACAAGAAGAAATAGTCAAGATTGAAAGTAAATTCAAAAAAATAATTTTAAAGAAAAAGGATGAACTCCTAAAATCGGGTAAGACAGTCCATTATCAATACTATATAAGCAGCGGTTGTTTAAGGACTTATTTTGTTGACAACTCTGGCAAAGAGCACACTGTACAGTTTGCGATTAAAGATTGGTGGATAAGCGACTACACGGCTTTTTTCACGACATCAAAAGCAGTTATGACCATTGACTGTATTCAAGATGCTTCTGTATATAAAGTATCTAAAATAGGCATGGAAAGTCTGTATCCCGAAATTCCTCAATTAGAAACATTCTTTAGACAAAAAATGGAAATGGCTTTCGCTGGGTTTCAAAAAAGGATAATCGGAAACTTGTCTCAATCAACAAAAGAAAAATACACTTCATTTATAAGTACATACCCAAATATTGAACAGAGTGTAAAGAACTATCACATCGCTTCGTATTTAGGTGTTACCACAGAAACTCTGAGTAGAATTAGAAAAGAAATTGCCCAAGAGTAATTTCTTATTATACATCAATTTTTTCCCGACTTAAGCAACATAGTTTTGTAAAACAATTCAAATCGGATTGTTTTAAACAACTTTTGCTATGAAGAATTTTGAGTTTAAGAACCCTACGAAAATAATTTTTGGTAAAGGGGAAATAAAAAAAATAGCCGAGGAGATACCAGCAAATGCGAAGATATTACTTTTATATGGCGGGGGAAGTATCAAGAAAAATGGTATTTACGAGCAAGTCAAAACGGCCCTTGCATCTTTTGAAATAGAAGAGTTTGGAGGAATTCCCGCAAACCCTGAATATGCTGTCTTAAAAGAAGCACTGACGGTTATAAAAGATAAGAAAATCACATTTCTTTTAGCTGTAGGAGGAGGTTCAGTAATTGATGGTACTAAGTTTCTCTCTTCTGCCGCAGAATATAAAGGAGAAGAGCCGTGGGATATCTTAGATAAAAAAATCCCAACCAAAAAAGGTATGCCATTTGGCACAGTCCTTACATTGCCAGCCACAGGTTCTGAAATGAATTCAGGGGCTGTTATTACAAGAGCCGAAACAAAACAAAAACTAACTATGGGTGGGCCTGGGTTATTCCCTGTTTTTTCAGTGCTTGACCCGAGTGTGATTCAATCGATTCCACACCGTCAAATTGCAAATGGTCTAGCAGATGCTTTCACGCATGTTTTAGAGCAATACATGACGTATCCAGTGGGTGCCAAATTGCAAGACCGTATAGCAGAAGGTATCCTGCAAACATTGATCGAAGTAGCACCAATTGTATTGAAAGACCCTACAGATTATGAAGCCTCTTCGAATTTTATGTGGAGCTGTACTATGGCCCTTAATGGATTAATTCAAAAAGGAGTGCCTACAGATTGGGCAATACATATGATGGGTCATGAACTCACAGCGCTATTTGGTATCGATCATGCCAGAACATTGGCTATTCTTACCGGTTCCCATTACACCTATAATTTCAATACTAAGAAAGAAAAACTCGCGCAATATGCCGAGCGAGTTTGGGGAATAACCGAAGGTTCTCTTGATGAAAGAGCAAAAGTAGGTATTGAGAAAACCGTTACATTTTTCCATTCTCTTGGCATTGAAACCAAACTATCAGAATATACGAATGACTATAAAGGAACAGGTGCTGAAATAGCAAGAAGGTTGACGGAAAGAGGAATGACCGCCTTAGGAGAACATGGCACATTGACACCCACAGACGCAGAAAAAATTGTAGAATTAGCCTACTAGCCTAAATCATAAGAAATGAAAAGAATAGTATTATCAATAGCCGTAATTATTGGGCTTACAGCTTGTAATAACATAGCTGAAACGAAACAAAAATCACAAAATTTAAAAACCGAGAAAATGAAAAAAATATTATTTGTATTGACAAGTCACGATGAACTCGGCAATACCGGAGAGAAAACAGGATTTTGGATTGAAGAATTTGCTGCGCCATACTATCTTCTCAAAGATAAAGGTGTGGAGATTACTTTGGTCTCACCTAAAGGGGGACAGCCTCCAATAGACCCTAAAAGTGAGTTGCCTGATTTCCAGACACCAGCGACTGTAAGGTTCAATGGAGATAAAGAAACTCAAGAGGTATTATCTAAAACGCTGAGACTAGCATCTGTAAATCAAGCTGATTACGATGCTGTATTCTATCCAGGTGGTCACGGGCCATTATGGGACTTAGTCGAAGATGAATATTCAACTTCTCTTATAGAATCATTCATCAAAAATAACAAACCAGTGGCTGCAGTATGTCATGCACCTGCTGTTTTTAAGAACACAAAAAATGCAGATGGTACACCTCTTGTAAATGGTAAAAAGGTTACTGGATTTTCAAATACGGAAGAAGAGGCTGTACAGTTAACTGATGTAGTCCCTTTTCTGGTAGAAAATATGTTAAACGAAAATGGAGGCATTTTTTCTAAAGGGGAGGATTGGAATCCTTATGCAGTCGAAGATGGCTTATTGATTACTGGTCAAAATCCGGCTTCTTCTGAACTTGTAGCTGAATTGTTATTAAAACAATTGGGAGAATAACTACTCACAACAGTATTTATAATAATTAGCGGTATGGGTGGAAACTCAGACCGCTTTTTATTTCAATTTAGTATCTTACTTTTTTAAAGGTTAGTGAATATAAATCCGTTACTGCTCATACAACAAACTTTATAATCAATATACTGACTTCAAATGTGATATATTTCAATAGTTATAGTCCTCCTTTTTTCTTGCCAACAGGAGAAAGACTATGACAGACTAATTGAAAGTGCTGATAGCTTAAGTAATGTTGGTAATTATAAAGCCTCGATCAACCTTTATAATGAAGCAATTAAGCTCAAAAACACTGATATGGTGACCTTTAACAACAGATCGTTCGCTTACTACCAACTTGGCAATTTTGAAAAAGCAATATCTGATGTAAATAGAGCAATTGAACTTGATTCAAGTATGACTGCACTTGGAAATAGAGCCCATTATTATCAAATTTCAGGAAATCATCAAGCCGCAATTAAAGACTATAATGAGCTAATCCAACAAGACTCAAGTGTAGAAAATTTCAATAATCTAGGATTGTCGTTTTACTACCTTGATGAATATGATAAAGCAGTTTTAAATTATAGAAGAGCTTTGGAAATTGATTCAACCTATTCCGAATCGTACAATAATTTAAGCCTAATTTATGTAGCCAAAGGGCAGTTTGAACTCGCTATTAACTCCTGTAATCAATCAATAACTTACAACCCTGACAATGTTTATGCATTTGGAAATCGGGGTTGGGCGAACAACTTTCTTGAAAATTATGATTCCGCAATTATAGACTTCAACAAAGTACTTGAATTAGATTCCACATTTCTAGCGGCATACGTTAATCGGGCGATTTCGTATGCCAATTTGGGCAACCTTGAAAAAGCCTGTAGTGATTATGGAAAAGCGGTTGAACTAGGGCTTAACGATCGTCAAGCCAACTTAGAGGAACTCTGTACAAACAAAAGATGATAATACTAGGCAGAATCTCCCGGCAAAACTGGAAATACTGACAGATCCAAAATGACAATATGGAAGAACTGCTTACTGCCGTTTCTGATTTTAGGTGGAGTTATTACTTTCATCATTTTTTTAAGCTTCCGTTTCGGATGGAACTAATTCACCCTCCCCTAGTCCAAGGCGTACCAAGAAATGAATGCTCGAAAATTTGTTCATTCATATGCTGTAATTGAGAGAGAAGACGCTTCGAGTCGGAGTATTCAAGCGATCCGACGGTGCTATAGGATTGAGATTGTTTGTTTTGGATAGCGGCGATAAGTAACATTTCCTTTTGAGTGGTCGCCGAATTGTAATTCAAACTTATCATGCGGCTATACACGCGATTATCAGGTAATATTTCAAATCAGACGAGAAAAATGAAATGATTTTCTGCAAATTGCAGTTTGATTATTATGGAAAAACTAGAAACGAAATCTGCGGTTGCCAATTTACAAGATCACTCAAGACTTTGGGTATACCAAAGTAACAGATCGTTTGATGCGAATGAGATGGAAGAAATTAATATCCTCCTAACGACATTCGTTTCACAATGGGCTGCTCATGGGTCGCAATTAAGTGCTGCGTATGATCTGCCTTATGATCAATTTATCGTGTTGGCCGTAGATGAACGCCAGGCAATGGCTTCAGGGTGCAGTATTGACTCTTCTGTAAACCTGATTCGCCAAATAGAAGTGAAGTACGGTTTGACTTTGCTCGATCGGTCGTTGGTTGCTTTTTTGGATAAGGGAGCGTTAAATATTATTCCATTTAATAAGTCAAAGGCCAACATTGAAAATGGATTGATTAAAAAAGAGACCATCATTTTTAACAACGCTGTTGCCTCTGTGGGGGAATGGAAAACGAGATGGAAGCAGCAAGCCTCCGATTCTTGGATGGCGAGATTTTTTAATTGAGGGAAACAATCAACATTGTTGTTTCCAATTAGATAATCATTTATCGCTAAATTTCGGTTAGTTTTCAATTGGACTCCTATGCTATCTATAATGAAGCAACTATTTTACTTATCTGTTTGTGTTTTTTTTATTCAATCTTGCGCCAATAAGGCAGCACAATCGAGCTTTGAAAAAGGCCAGTTTGATCGGGCGATTGAGATGTACAAAAAAGGACTATCGGATGATGATGAGATAGGAAATTTTCAGGTTGCGGAGGCCTATAGGAAATCAAATCGATTAAAAGAAGCCGCTCCTTATTATCAAAAAGCCCTCAAGGCAGGCTCTACTGAGCAAGGTTTACCCTTTTATTTTGCCCGCTCATTAAAAGCCAATGAGCAATACGAGGAAGCGGAGAAAGTGCTTCAAAATTATCTTTCAAAAGCTGTTGGCGATAAACAGTTTAGAGCTTTTGCACAGGAAGAACTGGATAACCTAGACCAACTAGAGGCACTTGAGTCAGATCAAAATTATTTTAGAATCAAGAACCTCGACGAGTTGAATACTGAGTTCGCTGAGTATTCACCGGTCATCAAAGGGAGCTATTTGTATTTCACATCAAATAGGCAGTCAAATAAGATTTACGAAGCGACAGGTACACCTTTCACCGATTTGTACAGGGTCCAAACCAAGGGAGCAAATGTCAATGCCAGAACGCTGGAAATGTTAGACCCAGTGATCAATCATGAAGATGTCAATGAGGGCTCCATGACAATTTCTTCAGAGGGTACGAGTATCATTTTTGCAAAGGGAAATTCAGGCAAAGCAACTGGCACCATTGAAGTGAATTTATTTTTTACAAGATTTAGAAATGGAGTTTGGACGACTCCACGACCATTAAACATCAATGATCCTGAGTCGTGGGATTCCACACCGACCTTGAGTCCGGATGGAAAAACCTTGTATTTTTCATCTACCAGAGTAGGGGGCCAAGGTGGTGCAGATCTTTACTCCGCACAGTTGAATCGACGAGGAAGATGGGTAGATATCAAAAACTTGGGACCAAAGATTAATACTTCTGGGGATGAGGCTTTTCCTTTTGTATCGAGTGATGGGAGGCTTTATTTTTCATCAAATGGACATCCGGGTTTTGGAAACATGGATATTTTTGTTGCTACTAGAGAGAGAGGACAGATTACTGTTGAAAACCTTGGACAACCGATGAATTCTCATTCAGATGATTTCGGAATCTTTCAATTTGATTTGACAAAAGGCTTCTTCGCTTCTAATCGGCCAGGAGGCCAAGGAGACGATGATATTTACACCTTTGTAAATGATGATCCTGATCTGAAAATTGTTAACTATTCCTTAGAGGGAGTGACGATGCATAAAGATGATGGAGGAAAAGAAATCATTCTACCTAATACTAAAGTGTCTTTAGTCACATTGGAAGGAGATGTCATTGATGAAGCGTTTACAGGAGAGGATGGTGATTTCAAATTTCGGGTTTACACTGAAGAGAAGTACAACCTGATAGCAGAAAAGACAGACTACTTTACAACGAGGAAAGTATTCACAACAGAAGGCAAGTCTGTTGATAGAGCCAAGTTGACGGAATTTATCACCACTATCGATTTCACCACGTCCATCATGATGGAGCCGATTGTGATTGAAAAACCAATTGTACTCAACAATATATATTATGATTTGGATAAATATGATATTCGCAGCGATGCGTCAATAGTTTTGGATAGTTTGGTGCAAATCATGCAAGACAACCCTGATATTTTCGTTGAGCTAGGGTCACATACTGACTCCAGAGCCGAGAACGAGTATAACTTAAACCTTTCTCGTCAGAGAGCACAATCTGCAGTCGAGTACATGGTAAGTAATGGCGTAGCTCCAGCGAGACTTAAGGCGAAAGGGTATGGCGAGTCGCAGTTGCTCGTGTCTAATGCCAAGTCGGAAGCAGACCATCAAAGGAATAGAAGAAGTGAGTTTAAGGTATTGCGCTACAACCCTAAAGACCGAGAGGATGAACTTGAGCCAGAAGGCAACTATGACGAATATGACAGATTCTTTGACGGCAATTGATCTCCAATTATTTGATTTTTGAAGGCTGTAGGGCTTAGTCCACAAGTCTTTTTAAAGGTGCGATTGAAATAGCTCGGATCATTAAATCCAGCTTTGTACATCGCTTCGGCGACTGTTTCAGAAGACTTTAAGAATTCTTTAGCCATTGTAACTCTAAACTCAGTTATAAAACCAATCACTGTATTTCCGGTATTTTTTTTAAAAAATCGACAGAGCGAATTTTTTGTCATCCCAACAAGACCGGCCAAGGTGTCGAGTGCTATCTCTTGGTTGAAATTTTCTGACACAAAAGCATAAATCTTAGCAATTCTGTTCTGCCCTTCCACTTGCGAGGAAGGTGACAGAGCCAAGGTATTGAGTAATTGAAAATCATTGGTATTCATAAGGTCATCGAGTATTTTCAGCAAAGCGATCAATTTTTTAGGGGAACTTTTGATGCCTATTTCTTTGATATAGCGACCGATAATCTCTTTCGTAGAAGACCCAAAAGAGATCCCATAATTAGATAATTTCAATAATTTCTCGAGCCGTTTATATTCAGGAAGGACCATCAATTGGTGAGCAAAGCCTTCTGAAAATTGTATGACAACTTCAAAATTGTCACTGTTCATTCGGTTGCCTAGGGGTAAGTGAGGAAGGCCAGGACCCAATAATAGTAATTCGCCATCTTTATAATTTGAAACATGATTGCCAACATGGCGATTGCCACTACCATTGTGAATGTAGACAATCTCATATTCAGGGTGAAAATGCCAAAAGTTGACCTTACACAGGTAGCCATACTCATAAATCATGGCTTTAAAGGATTCGCCGATATTCGTAACGATGGTTTCTTGAGTTGCCTTCATAGGTGCATATTATCCAAATATTTCCTGTAATGCTATATTGGAGAATATATAAGACAAAAAAACGAATAGATATTCCGTTGAAACCATGGTGGTTATTATTCAATTTGTAAAGAATGAAAACAATAGTCTTTGATCTGGGTGGAGTTCTAATTGATTGGAATCCGAGAAATATGTATCGCAAATACTTAAATGATCAGCAGATGGATTATTTGCTTACTGAAGTATGCACTATGAAATGGAATGTACTGATGGATGCGGGATTGAGTTTTGAGGAGGGATCAAAGCAGCTCATAGAAAAATTCCCAGAACATGCAGCGATGATCAAAAAGTATGGAGAGGAGTGGCCTGAGATGATCGGAGGAGCGAAGGCGGAAACAGTGTCTATTTTAGAAGAACTATACAAACAAGATTACCCGCTTTACGCATTGACCAATTGGTCAATGGAGACTTTTCCACCTGTGTTAAAACGGTTTGATTTTTTCCGCTACTTCAAGGGTATTGTCGTCTCCGCGGAGGAAAAAGTAGTTAAGCCGGAGGAAAAATTGTATCAAATCCTTTTTGAGAGATATAGCCTTGATCCGCATGAATGTATATTTATTGATGATAATTATGACAATATTGTCGCTGCTGAGCAACTAGGAATGCTTGCCTTTCATTTCAAAGATGCTGGGCAATTACGCGAGGATTTACAATCGGTTCTACCTGATTTTCAGATTACATGATCGGTCATCTAAGCCATTTTTTTAAAAACCCGCAGAGCTTTTCTATAGGCGCAATATTCGCTTTGAATAGTTTTATGTTCGGCAATTGGGTAACACAAATTGCGAATGTTAAGTCGGCGCTGGGTTTGTCAGAAGCTGCGCTTGGTATGGCGCTACTTGGCGCCCCCATTGGTGCTTTGAGTCTGATGCCTTTTGTAGGATATTTCATCGAACGACTACACCTAGGTCGTTCAATCATTATTGCGGGTGTTTTTCACACGTTATCGCTTTTAGGGCTTGCTTTTGCAGATTCATTTTGGGGTTTGGCATTGGGTTTACTCGGCTATGGACTGACCAACTCACTCATGGATATTGCGATGAATGCTTCAGCTTCGCAAGTGGAGAAAAGCATGAAAAAGCCAATTATGTCTACCTGTCATGGGATGTGGAGTTTGGGAGCCGTGCTTGGTTCGTTGACAGGCAGTTTGGCTATTGGACAGCATATTCATGTTTCCACACATTTAGTCTTGGTTACGGTTATTGTCATTGTTTTTATCCTTCTCCTCGCTCGGGCTATCTGGTCATTAAAAGAGACAAAAACAGGCGGTGAAAAGGTATTTGCTTTTCCTCGCGGTATGCTGCTAGTTCTAGCGATCATGGCATTTTGTATTCTTTTGAGTGAAGGCGCCATTGCTGATTGGAGTGCAGTGTATATGAAGGAATCTCTCTTAGCCGAAGGGTATTTGATAGGGTTGGCTTATGCAGGATTTTCCTTTTGTATGGCTTTAGGTAGGTTCTTAGGTGATGCGATTATACCCAAATTTGGGAAAGGGCCTACATTGAAATGGGGAGGTGCGATTTCCTCTTTTGGCTTATTTATAGCCATTGTTTTTCCTCATCCTTACATGGCTATTTTAGGTTTTGCAATTACAGGCATTGGCTATTCATGTATTGTACCGATATTGTTTATTGCTGCTGCTAATCAGCCGGGCTATACCGCAGGTTCAGGAATAGCTGCGGTAACAACCTTGGGCTATACTGGTTTTCTTATTGGGCCGCCGATGATTGGTTTTTTGGCTGATTCCTTTGGCTTACCTTTTGGTATGGGCTTTATAATGGTATGCTCAGGACTCGTAAGTATTTTGGCAATCATGCTCAAGTTCAAATGATTGTTTTTCTTTGCAGCTCAAATTACAATTAATAATAAATGTCCGACAGATATGCGCAACGTGGAGTTTCTGCCACGAAGGATGAAGTACATAAAGCGATAGCCAATATTGATAAAGGATTGTTTCCTCAAGCATTCTGCAAGATTGTGCCTGATTTGCTGGCCAAGGATGATGATTTCTGTACCATTATGCATGCTGATGGCGCAGGTACCAAGTCATCATTGGCTTACATGTATTGGAAGGAAACCGGAGACCTGTCTGTATGGAAAGGTATCGCGCAAGATGCGGTGATCATGAATATTGATGATTTGCTTTGTGTTGGATGCACTGAAAATATTCTGCTTTCGTCTACTATCGGGAGAAATAAAAATTTGATTCCGGGGGAAGTTATTGCGGCGATTATCAATGGTACGGAAGAAGTACTACAGATGCTACGCGACCAAGGACTTGATATCATGTCGACCGGAGGAGAAACAGCCGACGTTGGAGACCTGGTCAGAACAATAATTGTGGACAGCACAGTGACAGCTAGAATGAGACGCGAGGATGTCATCAGTAATCACAACATCAAGGCAGGAGATGTCGTCGTTGGTCTATCTTCTTTCGGTCAAGCATCGTATGAGTCTGAGTATAATGGAGGAATGGGAAGTAATGGCTTAACCTCAGCAAGACATGATGTGTTTAAGAAAGAGTATATGAGAAAATATCCAGAAGCTTTTGACCCGAGTGTCAATGCGGAATTGGTTTTTTCTGGAAGTAAAGGCCTGCTGGACATGGTGGATGGTACACCATTGAATGCTGGGAAATTAGTATTGTCACCAACCAGAACTTATGCACCAGTCATTAAAAAAATCCTTGACCAATTGGGAAAAGAAGTTCACGGAATGGTGCATTGCAGTGGAGGAGCACAAACCAAAGTTTTGCATTTCATCAAAAATCTTAAGGTGATAAAAGACAATTTATTGCCTATTCCTCCATTGTTCGAGCTGATTCAGAATGAAAGTGACACAGGTTGGAAAGAAATGTATCAGGTTTTCAACATGGGCCATAGGTTTGAGCTGTATGTGGATGAAAGCCGGTCACAGGAGATCATTGATATTGCTCGGTCTTTTAACATTGAAGCGCAGATTATAGGTAGGGTGGAAGCTGCCGAAACTAAAGAAGTGGAGATCCGCTCGGAGAAAGGAATATTTAACTATTTCTAATGCTTATATCTACGCCTAAAAGGCAGACATTATTTGCGCTGGGAATTTTTATAGTGCTGGTTTTTTGCTCTTTTTTTTTCCTTTTTCATAGTCTGCTCACATCTGAGAGCTATTTTGTCTGGAAACTCATTCTTGCGCCGATCATACTCGTCATTGGGTTGCTTGTATTAGGAAAGTTTATCGAAAGTAATAAGACGGTAAAATTTGACAAGAACAAAATCGATGTGCTTTATCATATTTCCAGAAAGAAGCTACGTATCCAAGTGAAAGAGATTTTAGGTTGGCGTCAAGAAGTGGTCGAGACAAAGAATGGAGACTTCCGAGAGGTGAAAATATTGTTCGGGAAAAAGAAGATATTAAAACTTTCTAACCGGGAGAATAACAATTATGAGAAGTCAATTTCATGGTTAAAAACTAAAATAAAGGCCAAGTAGCGAAGGTCTTTTTGTTATAGAAGCTCATGATAAGTTTGTCGTCAACAGATCTCTTATAGGAGTCAAAACGCGCTTCTTTTATTAATCAAAAAGCATCTTCAAAATGGGTGACATGTCCATTTAGTACGGTCAAAATATCAAAACGAATATCCTTCGTCCAATTGATAGCAAAAATGTATTCCTCTGCTGCTTCTTTAATTCTTGATTGCTGTTTGTCCGAAACAAAACTTTCAGGTTCTCCAAACTGATTATTGCTCCTGTTTTTCACCTCAAAAAAAACGAGGAGTTGGTTGTTGAAAATCCCGATAAGGTCTATTTCGTTTCTCCGATAGCGATAGTTCTGTTCTATTATTTCGAAACCGCAACTTTGAAGAAAAGAAACCGCCAACTCCTCCCCATGTTTGCCTCTAGATTGATTGTTCATCTTTGTAAAACTATAAATAACGTACGGTATTAGTAAATTTGCTAAAAAACAGTGTGGCCTTTTTATTTACAAACAGAGAGAAAAGCTGCAAATTGCAACAAAGTTGTGTTCGATTAATAACATATCACTTTGTAGCTGGAATTAATGAGTAATATTTGTTTTTGAGTTTCTAATAAAGTTTTGCCCTCAAGCTGGGCGGCTGGTTGCGAATGGTAAGTTATTTTTTCTTGTCCGAAACGTCGGACTGAAAAAACGAATAGTAAAGTCGAACCGGCGAATCGTCTCACCGGCGCACTCTAAAAAGACCAAAGGATCGCGTGCCGAAGAAATTTCAAACCGCCAGATGGCCCTGTCATTTCGTTCAGACAATGAAATTTTCATCAAATCCCAGATTAACAAGCTTATGAGTCCTATTACTTATTTATCGGTTTCGGGTAACAAAGCTATATTTAACGTTGTTAGTATTTTTTATTAAGCTCAATTTGAAGAAGAAGACATCATATATTGATTTAGGATTAATCGATTATCAACAGGCTTGGGACTATCAGGAGAAAGTCTTCAAGACGGTAGTAGAGCAAAAAATTGCGAATCGAAAAATTCCAGAAGAATCACAAATAGCCACCAAAAACTATTTGATCTTCTGCAGTCACCCACATGTTTATACGTTGGGTAAAAGTGGGAAACCTGAAAACCTACTATTGGACGAAGCAGGATTGAAAGAGAAAGACGCTCAGTATTATAAGATAAATCGTGGGGGAGACATTACTTATCATGGCCCAGGTCAAATTGTCGGTTATCCGATTTTAGATCTCGACAATTTTTTCACAGATATACATAAGTATCTTCGGTTTCTCGAGGAGGCCATCATTTTAACCCTCCAGCAATACGAAGTAAAAGCTGGCAGAATTGATGGCTTGACAGGTGTTTGGGTGGATTTTCAAGAGGAAAAAAAGGCCCGGAAAATATGTGCACTTGGGGTGAAATCAAGCCGATGGGTGACCATGCACGGCTTTGCATTTAATGTCAATGTTGACTTAGATTATTTTAATAACATCGTGCCTTGTGGTATTGACGACAAAGCAGTTACTTCTCTTGAAGCGGAACTTGGATATCCACCGGACATAGAAGAAGTTAAATTGAATGTAAAAAATCACCTTTCTCAATTGTTTGAAATGGAGCTTATCAATAATTTACAGACCTATGATTAAAGACATTCAATTTCCGGAAGTTGCAGATATCTTGATGACTGTTGTCAAAGAAGCCGATGAAGAGTGGAAAGTATATATCATCAATCGATCAAAAGAGAAAATTGAAAATGTAATGGTAACCTCCAATGGGTTTGGCGACAAAAAAGGGGAGAGCCAGAAAACCTCTACACTTCGTCATATGATACCACATATAGAACCTGGAGAATTTGCGCTGATTGAGCCTATTGAGTCTGAGGTTTTTCATTTGAACAATCAATATTGGGTGAGCTTTTTCGTAGGGAAACAATTATTTGACAAAAAGTACATTTTCGTTCCGGATAGTATTGTTGAAGAAAACCTTAGTTTTATAGAAGAGCTCAAACTCTCTGGTGTTATGCACCCATAAAAATGGACTCAAGACTAAGAAACCTACTTGTATTAGATATTGAAACGGCCGCCGCTTCGAAGGATTTTGGTGAGTTAGATGAAAGACTTCAAAAACATTGGGAGCATAAATCTTCGTTTATAAGAAATGAGGAAGATCTCGTACCAGAAGAATTATATCAAAAAAAAGCAGGGATTTACAGCGAGTTTGGAAAGGTAATCGTGATTGCCTTTGGGATTTTTTATGAGCTAGAGAATGGGGAGATAGCGCTCAGAGTCAAGTCATTGGTCAATCATGATGAGTATCAATTGCTTCTTGATTTTAAAACACTCATTGAAACAAAATTTGATCCGGAGAATTTAAAATTGTGCGGACACAACGGGAAAGAGTTCGACTTTCCATACCTAAGTCGACGAATGCTAATAAATGAGTTATCTTTGCCATACGTACTCAACAATTCAGGAAAAAAGCCCTGGGAAGTAAATTTTCTTGACACCATGGAAATGTGGAAGTTCGGAGATCGAAAAAACTTCACCTCTCTAGAATTATTAACGGCAATATTTAACATTCCCTCCAGCAAATCGGATATTGACGGCTCCATGGTCAATGAAATTTATTACCAAGAAGCGCAAGGTTTAGAAAGAATTGAAAAGTACTGTAGAGGAGACGTCATAGCGACCTCCCAGCTATATCTCAAATTGAATAGTCTCCCACTAATAAATGAAAAAAATATAACTATCGTCGATGAACGATTTACATGAGTAAAAAAACAACAAATAAGAAAGCGGCCGGAGGAGGTCGTAACAAGCAGCCTAATACAGCCCCATTAAAAGATAAACTTAGATCGATTTTCGCCCAGAGTATAGGCGAGAAGTTTAGTTTTCGACAACTCATAAAGATTATGGGTCTAAGAGATGCGAAATCCAAAGAAGCATTAAAAACGATCATCTTCTCTATGGAAAGAGAAGGCAAAATATCAAAGACATCTGACGGCCGATTTACACATGCCTCTGAGCCCGAAACGATTCAAGGAAAGGTAGATCATGTCAATCCTAAATTCGCTTATATAGTCTCTCCAGAAAGAGAAGACGATGTATGGGTAAAGGCCAATGACTTGGCTTATGCCATAGACGGAGACATTGTCAATGTACAAGTAACTAAACCATCTTTTAATGGATTTAGAGCGGAAGGTAAGGTCGTATCAATTGAGAAAAGAGCAAAGACGGAATTCGTAGGTAAAATTCAAGTTTCCCCTAAATTTTCCTTCGTTATACCGGATAGTCGACATATTCATTTTGATATGTTCGTTTTTTCGGATAAGATCAAAAATGCAAATGACAATGATAAGGTCTTAGTCAAGATAACGAAATGGCATGATGCCAGCAATAAAAACCCAACGGGAGAAGTACAAGAAGTGCTAGGAAAGGCGGGTGAAAATGAAGCAGAGATTCATTCGATTATGGCTGAGTTTGGGTTGCCATTCAAGTTTCCCGAACATATTGAAGCAGAAGCGGATAAGATACCTACGGAGATTACCAAAAAGGATCTTGAAAAGCGACGTGATTTCAGGAATATCACCACCATGACCGTGGACCCTGAAGACGCAAAGGATTTTGATGATGCTTTGTCCATAGAATATCTGGACAATGAGGATGTAGAAATTGGTATTCACATCGCTGATGTCTCTCATTATCTGATACCAAAAACCATCTTGGATACAGAGGCCGTTGAACGCGCCACATCTGTTTATCTGGTAGACCGTACCATTCCTATGTTGCCTGAAGTATTGTCAAATGGACTCTGCTCTTTGCGACCGAATGAAGAGAAGTTGACCTTTTCTGCGGTTTTTAAGATGGACAGAAATGGCAAAATCAAAGAAAAATGGTTTGGCAGAACCATCATCGAAAGTAACCGCAGGTTCAGCTACGAAGATGCCCAAGAAAGAATAGAAAGCGGAGAAGGCGATCATGCCGCCGATTTGGTGCTCATGAATGATATCGCTAAGATTTTAAGAGGGAATCGTTTTAAAGATGGAGCGGTTAATTTTGAAACGACTGAAGTTAGATTTCAGCTTGACGAAAAGGGTAAACCTCTTGGCGTAGTGCCAAAAGTGCGGAAAGACGCACACAAGATGATCGAAGAGTTTATGTTGCTTGCCAACAGGGAAGTAGCGACCTACATCTGCAAGATGAAAGGCATCAAAGCCGGTCAGCCGAACAACACCTTCGTATATCGAACACATGATTTTCCTGATCCTGAAAAACTAGATACTTTTTCAAAGTTTGCTGGTCGATTCGGTCATAAACTGAGTATTGGAGAAGATATATCGTCAAGCTTAAATAAGCTAATGTCAGACATAGAAGGAAAACCAGAACAAAATGTGCTGGAGCAATTGGCGATTCGGTCTATGGCAAAAGCAAAATATACCACGGAACCGAAGGGTCATTTTGGTTTGGCATTCGAGCATTACACTCATTTTACCTCACCAATAAGAAGGTATCCTGATGTGATGGTGCATAGATTATTATGGCATTATTTAGAAGGAGGAAAAGCACCAGAGGCTGGGCCTTACGAAATGCAATGTCAACATTCGTCAGAGAGAGAAAAAAACGCGGCAGATGCTGAAAGAGCGTCCATCAAGTATAAGCAGGTGGAGTTCATGCAATCTGTACTTGGAGAGGAGTTTGAAGGCGTTGTTTCAGGTGTGACTGAATGGGGAATTTATGTAGAAATTGTGGAAACCAAATGTGAAGGCATGGTCCGATTGCAAGATTTGGATGACGATTTCTATGAGTTCGATGAAAAAAACTATCGAGTTGTTGGCAGGAATAATAAGCACATTATCACTCTTGGAGACAAGCTCAAAGTAAAAGTGGTAAGAACAGATATCGACCGACGCACGATTGATTTAGATTTAGTTAAAGATTAGGCTAACTAAATTGACGCTGTGTAGTTAACACGATTGCGCATATTTTTATCAAACTAATGAAAGACACGGCCAATTTTTTAACCCTTGTTAATTCGGAAATAGAGAAACTTAAGTTTGGCGATGAGCCCGCCAATCTCTACGATCCTATTTCCTATATTCTTTCACTTGGCGGAAAGAGATTAAGACCTACGCTCGTATTGCTTGGGTACAATCTTTTCAAGCGAGATTTTGAATCCGTCCTGCGTCCAGCATTGGCAGTAGAGGTATTTCATAATTTCACTTTGATGCATGACGATATTATGGATGAAGCGCCTCTCAGGAGAGGAAAGCCAACCGTACATGAGAAGTGGAACAGCACTGTAGGCATTCTAAGTGGTGACACGATGCTGGTTAAGGCTTATGATTTATTGCTTGAAGTGGATGATCAATACTTTAAAGAATCAGTTCGATTATTCAATAAAACTGCTGTGGAGGTTTGTGAAGGCCAACAGATAGACATGAATTTTGAATCTCGGGATGATGTATCCGTATCAGAATACATAAACATGATCCGTTTGAAAACTGCAGTATTGTTAGGCTTTAGTTTACAATACGGTGCTTTATTGGGAGGCGCAAGTGAAGAGGAGCGTGCCCACCTTTATGAGGTTGGCGTGAACATGGGTCTCGGTTTTCAATTGATGGATGATTTATTGGATGTATATGCAGATCAGGCTAAGTTTGGAAAACAAGTAGGCGGGGATATTGTATCTAATAAGAAGACTTTTTTATTAATTGAGGCGTTGGAACTTGCCTCAGATCAGCAGAAAGTTGCCTTGAATGACTGGCTCAATAAAAGGGAATTCGATAATGCTGAAAAAGTGCAAGGTGTAACGGCTATTTATGATGAGTTAAAGATTAAGGAGTTGACCACCGAAAAGATGAACCACTATTTTGATTTGGCTTTCGAGCAAATCAAAGCGCTTGATGTAGACAAAGAGGCATTGCAGTTGCTAAGACAGTTCGCAGGTAATTTGATGCGCAGGGATTATTGATTAGTATTGTTCATTAGGCAAAAAGCAGAATCATTTTATGGAGTTATCTCTTACCTTAATCATTATCATCATTACATCGGCCATTAGTTTGGCTGCCTTCAACAACGAAAAACTTTTCAGAAAGGGCTTGATGAATCCTTACTTGATGTTTCAAAAGGGAGAATACTGGCGATTGATAACTTCGGGATTTTTACACGGGAGTTATATCCACCTTGGCTTCAATATGTTTACGCTCTACTTTTTTGGACGTATGGTAGAGATGATTTTTGATCAAGTGCTTGGAAGTAATGGTCCTATAGTTTTTATATTATTTTATATTTCGGCAATTATAGTTTCGGATCTTCCGGTAGCTATTAAGCAAAAAAATAACCCATCATATAACAGTTTAGGAGCATCTGGCGGAGTTTCCGCTTTGGTGTTTGCAAGCATCCTCTATTTTCCTTTGAATGATATATGTCTGTACGGCATACTCTGTTTACCTGGATTTATATTGGGAGTCATCTATGTAGTATACTCCTATTATCAAGGGCGTAATATGAGTGATAATATCAACCATGAAGCGCATTTATATGGCGCTATATATGGGATCATTTTTGGCATAGCGGTTTACCCATCTTCTGCAGGAAGTTTTATCGAGCAGATTATGACTTACCGTATTTTTTAATCGCCCCTTAACCCCCCAAAAAGATGAAAAGTCTTGCTATTGAGTATAAAGTCCTGTCCTACAAAGAACTGGAAGAAAGTGATGCCAAATTAATGGATGCGGCAGTTGAAGCGATGGCGATGGCCTATGCGCCATATTCGAAGTTTACCGTTGGCAGTGCGGTACTTTTAGGTAATGATGAAGTTGTGCTTGGTAATAATCAAGAAAATGCGGCTTACCCTTCGGGGCTATGTGCTGAGCGTGTCGCTTTGTTTTCGGCTAAGTCGAGAATCAATGAGTCAATTAAGACCATCGCGATTGTGGCCAGTAATGCGAAAGGAGAATCGGCAGATGCCTTTGCCTGCGGTAATTGCCGCCAAGTGATGATGGAATATGCCAATCAGGAGGTTCAAAAGGAGCCAATCAGAGTAATCATGAGAAACCATCAAAATGAATTTCTACTACTAGAAGATGTAAGGAATTTACTTCCTTTCACCTTTAGTTCAACGAGTCTGGGCTAAGCCAGTTATAAATCGTACGTCATTTTATCAGGATTCTCCACAGACATTAGTTTTGTGAAAATCTCTTGCACATTTTCAAAATCCCAAGGCTTAGAGATATAAGCATGGATACCAAATTCTTCATTGGCCTCTTTTAGCTCTTCTTTTTTGACGAATCCGCTTAGAATTATTCTTCTAATATTCGGGTTGAAGCGGTGTACTTCTCTCAAAAAGTCTGTACCAATGAGGTCGGGCATTCTGTGGTCAGATACCACGATATCGATTTTTTCTTCTTTGACTATATCTATGCCTTTGTTCGGGTGATCCGCGATGTGCACATTATATAGTCTTCGAAATGCAGATTTAAAACCTCTTAGGTTTGGTGTCTCGTCATCAACGTATAGAACTGTAAATTCTTTAGGTTTTTTCATTAGTTTCCGGTCAGGTGGCAATTATATAATAACTCTTTGACCTACCGAAACTTTTTAGATGATCGTGGATAAAAAGGGGATAAATAAAATTTAAAAAAATTAGACAACTCATTATTGGAAATTATTGTTGTCAAAAAGGAAGCTCAAACCCATCTTTTAACTAATCGTGGATTAAGATCTAGGCTTCTCAGTGTTGCTTTCTATAACATGACCAAAAGTCTAGGCCTGTTACATAATGTTATAAAACATTGTATCGGTAAAATCTGAATTCAATTAATTACTGATCACTCCGAAGCTGACAGGATAGTCGAAATATTAGGTTTTGAGCGTCTAATATAGTTTTACCCTCAAGCCTGGCGGCTCTTCACTTTTTCTTATTCGAATCATAGAACCTAAAAATGATCGACAATTGCGCACTGTCGAGCTGTGACACTGGCGAGTCGTCGCACCGGCGAGTCGTCGCACCGGCGAAACGTCGCACCGTAAATAATATAAAATAGCAAACTGACAGGCGGCCCTGTCGCTAGGCTCAAATAGGAGATTTCTATTAAAACGTAGATGATGACATGTGAAGACTGGTTGCTTATTTATTTATGGGAGTCAGGTTGCTTTGATGAAATGGACTAAAAGAGGAATCTGATATCCGTAGGGAATGATGGGAAAGGTGGATTTTGTGCATGATCTGCGACCAACAAAAAAAAGGGCTTCTGGAATAATCCAGAAGCCCTTTTACTTTCCAGTTAGGTAATCTTTACTTATCTACAGAAATTAACTCTACATCGAAGACCAATATTGAGTTTGGAGGAATAACGCCACCTGCGCCTCTCGCACCATAGCCCAATTCTGAAGGGATAGTCAATGTATACTTAGCCCCTTCTTTCATCAACTGAAGCCCTTCTGTCCATCCTGGGATGACTTGGTTTACACCAAATTGGATAGGCTCGCCTCTTTGTACTGAACTATCGAAGACGGTACCGTCGATCAATTTACCTGTGTAGTGAACGGTTACTTTGTCCGTTGCGCCTGGAGTTGCGCCAGTTCCTTCTACATTTACTAAGTATTGAAGGCCTGAACTTGTTATTTGTACACCTTCTTTTTTCTTATTTTCTTCTAAGAATTCGTTTCCCGCACTCATTTCTTTTTTCTGTATTAGTTGGTTTGTTTCGTTTAAAGGAATTTGCGTGGCGCTATCAAATGCTTCAATTAAGCCTTTTGCGACCATAGCTACGTCCATGTTCTCATCTACTTGTTTTAGAGACTCAGCGAGTTGTACTCCGTATGAATAGCTTACACTGTCTTCGAATGTTTTGATTGTTGCTGGAGAGCTTGTTTTTTCTTGATTACAAGCAACCGCTACAAGCATAATCACAACAGCTTGCAGCAAATAAGATTTTTTAATCATCAGTTTTTTTTACAAACTTAAGAATTAACCCGCAAAATGCGGAAGGTATTCCTTGAGAAAATGATATGGCCTCTTTTAAAGGGAACTTGATGGAAAGCGGTCAGAAAAATCCATACTGAAATATGGGCGTAAATACTTAATAAATGATGTTATGGTTTTTTGTGATTCGATGACTTGAACATCACGAAATAAAGTCTTGTGTATCGTCTTAGTCAATGCGCTATTAGGCTAGAAAGTTGCTTTGTGATATTGCAGGTATGTTTTGATCGGGGTACGAGCGTCAAGGATAGGAATGGATACCCCGCAGCGCAGTGAGGAGTAGGATTGGATAGCCTGCCCGGATGCCCTGATTTTAATCAATTGAGGAAGAGGGGGCATTTAATGGGTTAATTGTTTTCAAATCTGATTTACTTTGCAGACTGTTTTTGAAAGTGACTATGGAGAACGAAAAAAAGCCCTTGAATTTTATTGAGCAAATCATTACTGACGACCTGAAATCTGGTAAGCATCAGGATATACAGACGAGATTTCCGCCTGAGCCGAATGGTTATCTGCACATTGGTCATGCAAAGTCGATTTGCCTCAACTTTGGCTTGGCGCAGACTTTTGATGGAAAATGTAATTTGCGTTTTGATGATACCAATCCGGAAAAAGAGAGTGATGAGTATGTTGATGCTATAAAGAAGGATGTGGAGTGGTTAGGCTTCAAGTGGGACGGGATACATTTTGCATCAGATTATTTTGATCAATTGTATGCTTTCGCCCAAGAACTGATTAAGGCTGAAAAGGCATATGTTGACGACTTGAGTCAAGAGCAGTGGAACGAAATAAAAGGCACACCAACCAAACCGGGTACAGAGAGTCCCTTTAGACATAGAACAATGGAAGAGAACCTTCGCTTATTTCAAGAGATGCGAGAGGGGAAATTTCAGAATGGGGAGAAGGTGCTTCGCGCCAAGATAGATTTGACGTCTCCGAATATGCATATGCGTGATCCTATTTTATATAGAATTAAGCATGTAAACCATCACCGTACGGGTGACGCATGGCCGATATACCCGACGTATGACTTTGCGCATGGGCAATCGGACAGTTTGGAAAATGTCACCCATTCTTTGTGTACACTTGAATTTGAGGTACATCGCCCGCTATACAACTGGGCGATTGAGCAATTGGGCATATTTCAATCCAGGCAAATCGAGTTTGCGCGCCTGAACCTGAGCTATACGATAGTGAGCAAAAGAAAACTGTTGGAATTGGTAGAGGGAAATCATGTTTCGGGATGGGACGATCCACGAATGCCTACGATCTCTGGGATGAGGAGAAGAGGATTTACGCCTGAAGCGATAAAAGGTTTTGCTGATAAAATAGGTGTGGCTCGTCGTGATGGAATTATCGATGTGGCGGTTCTTGAGCATACTGTGCGCGAGGATTTGAATAAAAAAGCCAATCGTGTCATGGGTATTTTGGACCCAATAAAATTGATTATTACGAACTGGCCAGAAGATAAGGAGGAAGCACTAACAGCGGTGAATAATCCGGAAGATGAAGCGGCAGGTACGCGCGAGATGCCTTTTGGTAGGGAGATTTATATCGACCGAGCGGACTTTAAAGAGGATCCGCCAAGTCCAAAGAAATGGTATCGATTGGGGCCTGACAGAGAGGTGAGGCTAAAGCAGGCGTACATTATAAAATGTACTGGCTTTAAGAAAAGTGATGCTGGAGAAATCGAAGAACTGTATGCAGAATACGATCCAGAAACAAAAAGTGGTCAAGACTCTTCGGGCAAAAAGGTAAAAGGTACGCTCGGCTGGGTATCTGCTAAGCACGGGATCAACGCCGAAATCAGGGAATATGATCGTTTATTCAAAACTGAAAACCTGAATGAGATTGATGATGATTTCAAAAATCACTTGAATCCAGACTCTTTAAGCGTAAATACCAAGGCGGTTATTGAGGGCTCTATGACAGGTGCGGCAATAGGTACGACCGTTCAATTTGAGCGTGTTGGTTATTTCCGAGTGGATGAGGATACTACCGCGGATCGCTTGGTCTTTAATAGAGCGATTACTTTGCGGGATAGTTGGGGGAAATGATGAGAAATATTTATGATGAGAAATGGATTTTGATTGTAGGAATCAAGGTTCATTTATTGTCATGTATATCGCTTTAATCCCACCTCGTGGCACTATTACCAGATGCTTGTACCGAATATAAAGTAATTATCCGCCTTCATATCTCATGATCTTGCTCGGAGGTTTTTGATTATCGTTTTGACATCAAAAAAATCCTTAGAATGAATTTATTGACCCATCATTCTTAGAACTGCATGAACGAAAGAATAGTGAGTGATAAAGTATTTTTCATTCCATTATTCTTCATCAAGTGCTTTGCCTCTTAAAGAAAGTGTTATAAAAGTGATTGGTTACATATATGTCGATTAAAAAGATATCATCTTGTTTCCATTTTTGTCAACTTAGGATTTTGTTTCAACATTAAAAATACTGTTTAGCTCTCTCATAGCTTATTAACTTATCGGCGCTAGTTTATCCTTAAACAGTTGTTGGACCTTGTCGCTTCCCACTTCCGTTCATAGTGTGAGAAGGCACGCTTCCTGTCTTATATTCAAGTCTACATGATTTAATAACATAGCTCTTTTTTATTAAAAATGGATCTGGTGATGGAGCGTTCATACTTGATCCTATGGGGCTGAAGCCACTCGCCAAGGAAGCAGAAGACTTGGGGGTTGACTCTGCAGAGAGCAGTTACTAATAAGCAGATTTATCACATTGCTGAGTGACGGCAAAACCTGCGTGATACTCATGGTTTTCGATAAGGTATTTTCTATAAATGTGAATGAATGGGTTGAATTAAAATAGCCTATTGAAATGTCTGCATTAGTTGGGATATTTAATGAGAATCGAGAGATCAAAGGGCTTACTTTTTTGAGATTTGATTAAGCTTCGTTTCTCATGGATACGTTTCTCATTGCACTTTGGCATTACAATTTCTTCCAAATCCTCGAAGATTACCTTCAAGACAATAAATACGTCCGTAAAATCACAACTCTCAGAGGGCTTGAAAATCTCGGAGAGTTGCAAACACGCAACTCATAACACTCCTCAAAAACTACGATAAGTTAGTTTAGGGTCTAAAATAACCTCTTAGTATACCCACTTATAGGTATTGACATTAGTAATTATATTCCTAACCTTTAAAAAGTTAAACGTTCTCAGACAAACATAAAACCCAAAGCATGAAACTTTCTACAAAAATGGCACTGAGTGTCTTATTCATTTTTTCCTTTGCGATTTCTTATGCCGCGCAGCATACCGTAAGCAAAGACCCCAACAGAGTAGCTCAATACACAGACTTGCAGCTTGCGATAGACGATGCAGCTAATGGTGATACTATTTTAGTTTATGGTGCGACTACAGCCTACACCAATGTAAATGTTTATAAGCCGGTAGTTCTTATTGGTGAAGGTTACAATCCTAATAATGGATTGAATACAAGTATAAGTACCATGACTATTTCAAATTTCAACTCCACCTTAGGTGCATCTGGCTCAACCATAATGGGATTTAATATTTCTAACCAGGTTAGCTTTGTCGCAAATTTCACTGGCTCAACCGAAGCTTCTCAGATCCTTTCAGATATAACCTTTTTAAGAAACAAAATAGCCATTATTAGTTTTGACGCGGGAAGTACGGTAGATACATTCTCCAACATTAATTTCATCAATTGCTTGATCACAAATTACGTTTCTTTTGATTCGCAATCCTATCAAGACAATGAAGATGTTACTTTTTCTAATTGCATCTTCGATGGTATGTATTTTGGGGGTCAATTGACAAGAACAAGTGGAGTGGTCACTAGTTTCCAAGATCTATCGAATGTCAAAATTTACAACAGTCTTTTTCTTGCATACGAAACTGGACTCTTGTCGCAAGTTGTTGGGATGGTCTTCGAGGACAATATATTCTTTGGGCACGAAATAAGATACAGCACAGCTGATCACGATCAAATTACTTGGAATAATAATCTTTTCTATTTGGTAGATCAGGCAGCTAATCTTTTACCAACTGAGCCAAACGTGATCGGTTCTGATAATGCTGGTTCTGGAAATCTGATAGAAATTAATCCACTTTTCACTACGTACCCTGCTACTCCTACTGCATTTAGCTATGACCATGATTACACGCTTCAAGCTGGTTCTCCTGCTTTGACAGCATCTGTGAGCGGTGGGGAAATAGGCATCTATGGTGGAGCATATCCTTTCGCAGTAGGAGCTAATCCTCCAGTACCGAAAATCACGGAAGTGACCATACAGGATGGAACATCCTCTGTACCTGTAGGAGGAACGATCAACTTCAATTTCAAAGCTGAGTCAGGAAATTAATTGGGTTTTTTAGGGGGTTTAGATATGAGGTTTTTGGGGATAAACTCAAACGTCGTTCCTAATTCTAATCACACCTCTTAAAAGAAATAAATTTTAGTCAATGAAACTTGATTAAACTAAATCAATAGTCTTTTGATCAGTCACAGCACCTGACGAATCATGAGCTTTCCTTTCACCTTTATTAGCGATGATTATGAAGCGTTTCTTCAGACCGATGCTCTGTGCTGCTGCCCTTTGGGTAGCTTCCGTAGCTCACAGTCAAACTATCAATAAAGCCGAGTACTTCCTGGAGTCAGATCCTGGACTGGGTATGGGTACGCCTATAGCCATTGCTCCATCTGGTTTAATAGACCAAAATTTCAGCTTAAACACGACTGGCCTTGCCGCTGGTTTGCATAGGCTATATGTTCGTGCTCAGCAGAGCGAAGGACTTTGGAGTATTCCAAAAACGCGATTTTTTTATGTTTCTGATAATAATAACACGGAAATCATTCAGTTTGCGACCGATATCGTAGCGGCTGAGTTTTTCTATGATGCAGACCCTGGAGTGGGCAATGGTGCTCAAATCCCACTTCAGAAATCTGCAATAATAGATAAGAATTGGGTAGCAACTACGGATGGTTTGGCTGAAGGTGACCACTTCTTGTACATCCGTACGCAATCCCAAGATGGCTTCTGGGGAATGCCAGACACCCTTTCTATATTTATCGATAGTACTATTTGTCAGGTACCGTCGGTAGATTTTGACTTTAACACAGTCGATATCAATACCAGTATTGGTATCACTGATCTTTCCACCAATGTGGATGCAAGTGCTACATACGCTTGGGATGTAAGTAACGATGGTTCTGTAGAGAGTACCAGCGCCGCTTTCGACACCCAATTTACAACCAGAGGCATCTATGATATTCGATTGACGATCACCAATCCAGACGGTTGCTCGGCCAGTGTATTGAAGGAGGTCTTTGTAACGAGTGGCCTAAATAAGGCAATCACTTTATCAGCTAATGACAGTTTGATTGTTGGCAATAGCCTAGACCTAAATGCGCCTGCCGGCTATACCTACGAATGGTCAACCGGGGACAACACTCAAAATATAACAGTGGATAAGGCGGGATATTATTATGCCTTCCTGACTGCAGATAATATCACATTCAAATCAGAAGTAGTGAACGTGGAAACTTTTGAAGCGCTGACTGCTGATTTCTCTTCATTCGATGCTACTTCGGCATTAAATAACGGAGCAGCCCTTGTTGAGAATATCAAAAGTGATGGCTTACCCTTTAGCATTTCTTGGTCTAATGGAGCCAGTGTAGTGAGATCACTCACTGGTTTAGCTCCAAGTAGTTATTCACTGACCATCACTACTCCATTAGATACTTATAATTTTCCATTCACCATAAGCAATGTAACACCAGCTAATAATAGCCTGATACAGGCGGAGTACTTTATAACAACCGATCCCGGAGTTGGGAACGGAACCGCCATAGATATCTACCAAGCGGAGACATTAAACATTGGCTTCAATGTGGATGCCTCCGCGCTATCAACTGGATTATATAAGCTATATACAAGGGTAAAACAGGTGTCTGGCCTGTGGAGTATTCCAAAATACAGCCATTTTTACGTCATCGATCCAAACGCAAGGGTTTATGAAGCCATAGATCGCAACTTGATTGGCGCTGAATATTTCTTCGACAAAGACCCTGGAATTGGAAAAGGAACGTCTGTAACTGTGTCTTCTACCAAAATAGCAGATATTAATTTTGGACATACGATCAGCACACTTTCCAGCGGACTTCATGACCTGTACCTCAGGACTCAGCAAGATGACGGCTTGTGGTCGTTGGCTGATCCAGTAACATTTTTCGTCATTGGTGGACGATTTGAAGAGGTCATCGAATTCAAAACAGACATAGTAGAAGCCGAATACTTCTTCGACGCTGATCCCGGAGTGGGTAAAGGAAAAACCCTTCCTACCAAGAAAACAGCGCAGCTCGACAATCGCCCATGGGCAGCAAACACATCCGGACTGACTCAAGGCGCTCACACCTTAAATATCCGAACAAAATCTCAAGATGGCATTTGGAATGTGGTCAGTGCACAGCCGTTCACCATCAACGACAAAGCGTGTTTGCCTCCCGTGGCAGACTTTGCTTTTGATACCGTAGCAGTAGCGACATTGGTTGGACTGGCAGATCTAACAATAGGATTGTCAGATAGCGTGACCTACGCTTGGGATGTGTTCGGTGATGGTACGATCGAGTCTACAAGATTCGATTTTGATACTACTTTCTCAGCGAATGGTATTTATCCTATCAAATTGACGGTTGTCAATTTTCCTGATAGTTGTTTTACTAGTGTAGTAAAGGATATCGTGATTACGGATGGATTGACAGCCACAATCACAGCCAATAAATTGGACAGTCTGCTCGTTGGTGACTCCATTACATTCACGGCTCCTGCAGGATATGCTTATGAATGGAATAATGGTGATAGCACCCAATCAATCACTGTTGGTCAATCAGGAACCTATTATGTCTGGTTAGAAGCCGATGGGATCAACTTCAAGTCTCAAGCCAAGTCGGTCGCTTTCTTTGAGGAAATAACGGCTAACCTTTCAGTAAACGGAGCATCTGCCGGAGTATTGAACGGGTCTGCGGCAGTTAGCAATATCTTCACTGATGGACTGCCATATAACATCATTTGGACGAATGGTGTGACGAATGAAACTCAGGTCAATCAATTAGCGCCTGGAAATTATCAAGTGGAGGTTAATACAATCCTTGATACGATCACCTTCACTTTCAATATCGGAGAAATCACATTGACGGGCTCAGAAATAGTCAAAGCAGAGTATTGGTTTGGTGCTGATCCCGGGCCGGGTAATGGAACGGAGATTGTCACTTACCAAGCGGATCAGGTTTCATTTGAATTTACACCAGACATCTCAAGTCTTGATGTAGGACTGCAAAGACTTTACATCCGAGCCCAGCAAGCAGATGGAATCTGGGGGATACCAAAGGTTAGATTTTTCTATGTCATTGATCCCAATGCCAGAGCCTATGTTCCGATTGATAACAATCTGATAGCTGCAGAGTACTTCATAGATAGTGATCCCGGCATTGGAAGCGGAACAGCGGTCACCGTTACAGAAGCCAAAACTGCGGATCAAAACTTCCCTTTACTTGCTGATAACATTAATCCAGGGTTGCATACGCTCTATATCAGAGCGAAGCAAACCGATGGCGTTTGGAGTATCCCCAACAAGACTAAATTCTTTGTTATTGATACGGCGGCTACTGAAGTGATCGTATTCAATACCGATATCGTAGCGGCTGAGTATTACTTCGATGAAGATCCGGGAATAGGTCAAGGTTTTAGCCTTCCTATTCAGAAAACAGGGTTATTGACCAATCGTCCATGGTCGGCAGCCACAGATAGTCTTAAAGTAGGTAAGCACCGACTAAATCTACGCGCGCAGAATCAGGATGGATTATGGAATACTATTACCTCTACAGAAGTATTCATCTACCCAAGTGATTGCGATCTACCGGTTGCAAATTTTAGCTTTGATACCGTCGGTATTAATACGCCTATTGGATTAACTGATCTCTCAACTAATGTACTTGCAGAAGCTACTTACCAATGGGACATTGACGGAGATGGTACCTACGAAAGCAGCGATGCTGCCTTTAATCCTTCTTTTGAGTTTAACGGCGTTTATCCACTCCGGCTAATTGTTGCCAATATAGGCGGTTGTTCGACAAGCATTACCAAAGACATTTTGGTAGTAGATGGTCTGCCCAGTGCTTTGGCTCTAAGCGGAAATGATAGCTTGTTGGTCGGTGATACCTTAAGAATAACTGCACCCGCAGGATATGCCCACGAATGGATAAATGGCAAGAAAAGTCAGGAAATTGCAGTTACTAAAACAGGGAACTATTATGTCTATCTGACGAAGGATAGTATAAGCTTCAAATCGGAAGTGATTACGGCCAAATTCTTCAATCCATTAACTGCTTCGATTGCAAGTTTCAATGCGACCAATGGAAATAATGGTGTAGCACGAATTGATAACCTAAGCCATGATAACCTACCAATATCAATTACTTGGTCTAATGGCATGTTTAATGTTGAAGGAATCACTGACTTAGCTGCTGGTAGTTACTCAGTGATGCTAGAGACTGCCCTAGAAACCAAAATTATTAATTTCGATATCTTGAGTGGCACTGCCGACCCAAATAGCCTAACGTCTTTAGAGTATTTTCTTGACACTGATCCAGGACCTGGTCTTGGAACTTCAATTCCTATCTACGAAAATCCAAGTGTGGAGATTACCCGACCGATTGTCATGTCAAATGTAAGCGAAGGCGCCCATACGGTTTACTTTAGAGCCAGAAAGGATGATGGTCTTTGGGGGTTCCCAGTATCTAAGAAATTCTACATTATTCCTGCGGATGGCGGACTGGTGAATCTGGCTTTTGGTGGCGATATCGTTTACGCAGAGTATGCTTTTGACGGCCTTCCCGACCCAGGATTGGGAACAGCTATAGGTATCACTCCTGCCTTATCATTGGAAGAGTCTTTGGCGGTAGATATTTCAACGTTGAATGCAGGTGATCACACCTTATTTGTTCAGATGAAAGATGCCAGTGGCAATTGGTCATTTGCGGAAGCAGAGCCATTCGTTATCTGTACCAATACGCCACCAGCACCTACGGTACCGGATGTTACGGAATGTTTTGGTAGTGATTTCGTCATTGATATCACAGCACTTGCTGGAAACACCATCAACGTATTTGATTCTACTTTTCAGCTAATGACTAGCCAAACAGCTTTTACTTATACTTTCACTGATATCGAGGAAACTCAGATTATCTATGTGAGCCAAACTGCTCCAGACGGTTGCGAGAGTGCTCGAACTTTGGTAAATCTGAATGTAAATAACGTGCAAGTTTTTGCCGGTCCAGACACAAAACTGCCAGTAGCTCGAATCACCTCCTTGCTTGATGATAATTTTCCTAAAGGGGGAACATGGTTGGGTAGTACGTTCGTTAGCAGCGATGGTATATTCAGTCCTAATGCTGCGGGATTAGGCGATTACACGCTGACTTATACCCTAGACTCTGCCGGCTGTACGCTTACAGATCAAATGATCGTAATGGTGAGGGAAATAACGAATGGTATTCCAAAGGTCTCGGATCAGATTTTCGCCATTGACGAAAACTTGACAGCTGGAAGTCTTATTGGAACCATCGCTGCTACCGACCTAGATAGTGATATCATAAAGTACTTTGGAGCTACGGCTGCAGACACCTTATACGTGAGCATAGATTCACTTAGTGGGGAATTATTCGTTAAAGACAACATTTTCTTCGACTTTGAAACCGTAGATTCTCTAGGTATAAATATCATTGTGGCTGACGAATATTCTGAAGTATCGGCGGTGATTTCTATTCTTATACAGAATGTCAATGAGGCACCAATATTGGTAAATCCAACTTATTCCATCTCGGAGAATGTAATCAATGGATTCGTCTTGGATACGCTCAAAGCCACCGATGCTGAGTCAGACCCAATCAGTTATATCATCTTAAGTGGCAATGAACTTGGCGCATTTACATTAACTGCTGATGGTATTTTGTCTGTACTAGATTCAATTCAAATAGATTTTGAGTCAATTCCTACATTCAACATTGCGGCACAAATTTCAGATGGTGTGCTGACTACTGACTTAAGCATCCAAATAGAGGTGACCAACGTGAATGAAGGACCGGGGTTGACTGGTATACTTTTATCGCTCAATGAAAATAGTCCTACTGGAACGGTTGTGACTGAATTGCTAGGTATTGATCCGGAAAATGATCCATTAACCTACTCCATTCTCTCCGGCAATGACTTGGGAGCTTTTGCAATAAATGCCAATCAATTAACGGTTGCCGAACAGACTATTTTGGACTTTGAGACAACTCCCGAGTTCACATTAATTGTGGAGGTAAGTGATGGTTTCTTAATGGACACTGCCTCCTACAGCATTAATCTTATTGATATGAACGAAAGTATCTCTATTACAGATTCTACCTTATTGGCCAACATCTATGTGAGTACAAATGGGGACAACTGGACTAATAATGAGGGTTGGAATACTGCGCCAATTGCTCAGTGGTATGGAGTAGTTGTAGATGGAGTAAAGATGGTGAAAGTTGACCTGAACAATAACAATTTGGTAGGCACAGTGGACGCAGACTTCATTCAAATCAGTGCGCTGGATACGCTCAACCTTTCAAACAATAGACTGAGCGACATACCTGCACTGGATAAGATTGCTGGAATCAGCAGTATTGATATCAGTCAAAACCTGCTTTCATTTGGCGTGATTGAAGAATTTGCAAATCTTGCTGGCGTAAAGTATGCTCCACAAAAACCACTTTTAGAGGAGCTATCTATTCTGGCTCAATTGGGAGAAGATGTGACCATTGATAGAACCATATCAGGTCAAGAATTGACTTATAGTTGGATCAAAGACGGCCAACCGTTTGAAGGAACAGGACCCAGCATTACGATCAATGCAGCATCTTTTTCCTCTGAGGGGATATTCTCTGCTTCAGTAACGAGCGCTATTATTCCGGGACTCACTATCACTACGGAGGATGTAGTTTTTAAAGTATCATCGTTGGAACGCGACATTACAGCTTTGCAAGTCATTTATAATACAGCAAATGGTCCAAGTTGGACGGGCGTGCAAAACTGGAATACAATGACCACAGACAACATGGCTTCTTTTGCCCCTGAGGTGACGCTAAGCGATAGTCGTGTGGTAGGGCTCGATATTTCTGGCAAAAACGTTTCTGGAGCAATACCTACGGCGATCAATGACATTGCAGGCTTAACTACTATTGATCTTTCAGAAAATCAAATTGCTGACTTGCCCAACATGACGCAACTTCAAAACCTCACAAATATCAATGTGGCCGCTAACTTACTTGACTTTGGAGATTTGGAGCAAAACACGGGCTTACCAGGATTGGTGTATAGTCCTCAGGCCAATATCACCAATGTACCAAGTATAAGCATTCCCGAAGGAGATGATTACATTATTCAAATCACGACAGGAGGAACCCAAAATTCTTATGAGTGGAGGTTGACCAATGATGTATTTGACGATATAGCAATTACTGCAAACAATGCGAGTAGCTACAGCATTACGGCTATTGATTATGAGACGATGGGCTATTACGAATTGGTGGTAACAAACGTGCAATTACCACAGCTGACATTAAGAACAGACCTTATAGAGATACTCGCCACGGCCAATGTTTCAGGTGTAATAACAGGAGAAAACGACCAGCCATTGCCAAGAGGAGGCATAGCTGCCCTCAAGATAGGTGCGGCAAACCAACCATTCGATAAGGTTGACTCGGTTTCGGTAACCAATGGCGCTTTTGCAATTCCCGAATTGGTTTTAGGAGATTATATATTTATAACTAACTCTGATATTTTAAATAGTGAAGGAGAACGCTTATATCTCCCGACTTACTATCAGGGTACCGATCTTTGGACAGAAGCTGATACTTTACTATTGCGAGCTGATAATGTGATTAATGAGTACGGGATGGCATTTTTGCCTCCACCACCAGTAGAAGGAGAGGGCAAAGTTTTTGGATTTGTTGAGGCAGACCTTGGCGATGCAGGTGGTAGAATACTCGAGCGAAGAAAGGTGAAAAAAGCTGGATGTAGCGTTCGAAGATTTAGAGCGAGTGGAAGAGATATCTCTATACAGGAGGGAACATTTGAACTTTTCGCTTATGTGGAAACCAATGATAATGGAGAGTTCGAGTTTCTCTTTCTTCCCGCCGGATTATATCGGTTCAACATTGAGTTTCCGGGAATTCCTATGGATCCAAATTCGTTTGTAGAGTTTGAAATAGGTGGAAATGGATTTGATGCAAACAACTTTAAGTTAGAAGCTTTCATTACAGAAGAGGGAATTGAAGTAACACGTGTAGAAGCTTTAGCATTATACGAGCAATACTTTAGAGGTCTGGATGTGTATCCTGTACCAGCCAAGGATTATATTAACATTAAATATGATCGATTGCTCGCCGATGAAGTCGAAGTAAAACTGATAGACTTGGAGGGTAAAATGATATCTAGCCAAAAATTAGCAACAGGTTGGAATCAACAATATCAACTAGACGTTTCGGAAATTTCTGATGGATTGTATTTACTTCATTTTAAGGATCCAAAGGAAAGTATGATTGTTTCCTACAAGATACTTATCCGACATTAGGAAAAGTTGATTTTAGGTAGTTTGGAAGGTAAGGCGGGTATTCATTCGACGATTTGATGTTGGGTTCCCCTTCTTTGCAAATCAGGTTATCATGGGATACGGATATGGATATGGATTTATACGTCGAGGAGCCATTAGGAAATGTGATCTACTACGCGAACCCAATATCAAACGATGGAGGACAACTTGACAGAGATGATTTATACGGTTTTGGTCCAGAGAATATTTTTTGGGAAGTAAGCGCTTCTGATGGAACATATAAAGTTTCAGTTCAGGATTACGATGAGTCCCCCAAGCTGCAAAATTGGGTTGTGACCATAAACGCGTCTGGCGGTTCAAAGACTTTTTCAGGAACGCTACAGAATGGAGAGAATAAGGAGGTTACCCAGTTTAGTCTTTCAGGCGGCCAAATAAGTTTCTAAGTATACCGTCTGTAAATTGAAATATAAAAAGCTATTCACGAAACATTCGTAGATGGCTTTCCACTTAACTCGAAAAATCTAGGCGTAATTCATTTAGAAAAAAGGAATTCTATGAACGAGGGTAATTGATTGCGAATGAGGCGATGTAATTCATCCTCAAATTTGGCTAGTTTATAAGCTAAAAAGGCTACTCATAAAATCTATGGTGTGCACCAAGTCCAACATGACGCCCGTCAATACAGTAGATTAAACCAAGGTTGCTTAGCAACCGTCAAAGGTGAAATCCTTAATGTATTTCACAGGATTAACGGCTTTGCCATCTTTGGTAACTTCATAATGCAAGTGCGGAGCAGTGGATTTACCTGTGCTGCCAACATATCCTATAATCTGGCCTTGCGTCACTTTATCTCCTACTTTTGCAGCAAAGTTACTCAGCTGAGCATACCTAGTCGCATAGCCGTCGGCATGAGTCAGCCAGATATATTTTCCGTATCCTTCAGGGTGAAATTCTACCTCTGTTACCACTCCATTTGCTGTCGCGATTACTGGCGCACCTATGCGCGTGGCAATATCAATTCCCTTATGAAATTTCGTTGTTTTAGAAAAAGGATCCTTTCTATCACCAAAGGTGGAGCTCACTCGAACCTTGGCGATTGTGGTATTCAAAGGATAGGCAGTTTTATATTGTACAGGAAAAATAGAAGGAATATCGGATCCAATTGGAAGCTTCCATTCAGTAGATTTAGACACGTCGGGCCCAACAAAAACTTCTATGGAAGGAGCTAAAGATTTGGGCTTGTAACTTGAAATGACAATCGCCACTATTAGAATAGGGAGTATTAGTACCAGTTTGAATTTACCCAAAGCAGCGGACTTATTCTTATTCATCATAATTATTCGTTTTTTGGTTAAAGAACTGAAGCCACTCGCCAATGAAACAGAAGATCGGGGGGTAGATTTCACCAAGAGCAGTTGCTGATAAACGGATTTATCACATTGCTTAATGACGGCAAAATCTGCGTGATATTCATGGTTCTCGATAAGGGCTTTTCTATAAATGTGAATGAATGGGTTGAACCAAAATAGAATAGCCATGGTGTCCATCAGCAATCGGTCTACAGAATGCCAAAATTGAACATGCGCCTCTTCATGTGCAATAATCAACGCCGAATCTTCACTTTCGGCCCAAGCATGCGGCAGGTAAATTTTGGAGAAAAAAGAAAAAGCCTCTGAGAGTGCTTTTTGATAGATAATGCGTGATGTTGCTGTCTTTTTATATTGCGTGGAGTATGTTAAAAGTTTGAAAATATTATGAGTAAAGCGAATCCCGAGTATAATAGCGCCGAGTAAATAAACCGTAGAGACGATGGATATAAAATCAATTTGGGATAATATTCTTGGTATTTCAACTGTTGGTTGCTGAAAAGTAGCAATAGGAGTTGCAACCATATTATAGACCAAATTCAAAGACGCCAATTCATCAATATTGTCAATGGAGACAAGGGAAAAAGGAATTACAGGGAGGACTACTGATCCTAATAAGCCAAGTAATAGAAAGCTCCTGTTTAAAGTGAAAAAGGTGTCCTTTTTCAAGAAAAACCAATAAAAAGCTAGAAAGACTAATTGGTACAACGAAGCTTCAAAAAGGTAAGTCAATGTCTTGGCGTCCATTATTTTCTTTTTTCAATTTCCTGATTGATCAACATTTGGATACTCTCTAATTCATCGGTGGTAATGTTTTCATCTTTTGTAAAAAAAGAGGCAAATTGACTTGGAGAATCGTCGAAAAACTTGCGTATTAGCCCTTTAATCGAGAACCTAGAATATTGAGTTTTCGATACTGTTGGGAAATACTCTCGGGTTTTGCCATAGGTATTAAAACCAATGACTCCTTTTTTGACCAGTACACTTACAACCGTCGAGACGGTAGTATAAGCCGGTGTTGGCTCAGGATGATGATCAACAATGTCTTTTAAAAATCCTTTTTCCAAGGACCATAAAGCCTGCATCACATGTTCTTCCGCTTTCGTTAATTCTTTCATATCTAAACTAGGAGCTGGTGGTTATTCTAAATCAACATCATACCTTGAAGCAAACTCGCGAAGTATGATGCTGGACTGTTTCTTTGATTCAAGCATCGGGGGCGAGTACCCACGATATGTGAGTCAATCGTTGAAAGACTATGTCTCTGTTCATTCAAGAACAAATGTATAACTATGTTTATAATTATACAACTATAAAAATAGTAATTAAGTAAATGGGAGAAAAGTATTTTGGCCTAGGTGTTTCTTTTTCTCAGATTGGACTAAGGAAATTCTAGTTAATATAGGGTTAGCTAATTCTTGGACATGCGTTTATTTTTAGGCTAAGAATAGATAATATCAATCACAAAATACTTTCCTAAAAACTTAAAAAGACTTATTCCATCTCATAAACCACTTTAACAGAGACACCAACGTACACGGAGTTTAATGATAATTCAGGTTGAGAATAAGCGGGAGAAGCTCTTGAAACTGCGCCAGTAGCATTTAGTCTTGACCTATAATCGTAGGAATAATCACCATATTTCGGTTCGTAGTAATTCCCAGCTTCCCGGCTCTCAGCTCCGATTTCTCTTATGCTCACCGTTTTCCCAAGTGAATGGCCTTGACTTTCAGCCATTAAACTGGCTTTCTTTCTGGCATTAATCATCGCCTTTTTTGTTATCTCCAATTGAATACTATCCAGTTTATTGTATTTCAGATTGGCAATATTTACCGAGTAGGCGCCAGTAGTGAGTATATCATTTATCAACGCGTGGATAATACTGACGTTTTGTAAATCAATTTCAAAGCTTTTATTAAGCCTTACCTTTTTAGATACATTGTTAGAATAATTGAGGGCATTAATGTCCATTAGTCTAACGTCTTCTTGTGCAATTTTCCACTTATCAAGGACATTTTGAAATAATCGAATATTGTCTTCAAAAGCTGATTTTTTGGGCTTATTATAACTGCTAAACTCGACGGAGATAATGGCTTCATCGGGCATTACATCACAGTTGGCATTGCCTGTAACAGTAATGGTATTAGGAGAGTTTTGAGCAAATATGAAACTAGGAAACAAGCAAAGCGCAAAAACGATGATTTTCATAAGTATAAATATTTAAAGATTATATTGATTTATACTTATGAGCGGGTCGATTGTAACCAACACAACGTCAAAATACCATAAAAGGGGTAGAGGGTTTTAAGGCTTTATTTTAGCGGACTCATCTACGTTTGAAAAGATTTGTGCAAATCTTAAGGTGAGAAATTTTTTATTAAAAGTCTTAAGCGCTCACTTCCTTTACTTTGCGAACATCTACACTTACGTTCATTTTTTGTTCCCCAGAGCTATAGACTATGCCTTTTAACGGCGTGACATCCGCAAAGTCTCTGCCTAACGCAACACGCAAATGTTGATCACTTACCAATAAGTTATTGGTAGCGTCGAACTCAACCCATGCTAACTCAGGAATATAAATGGCCATCCATGCATGAGATGCGTCAGCTCCGACCATTTTTGGTTTTCCTGGTGGTGGTAGCGTTTCTATATATCCACTCATGTAACGTGCGGCCAATCCTACTGATCGCACACAGGACAAACCAAAATGAGCAAAATCTTGACAAACTCCTTTTCTGTGTTTGAAAACATGTTCTAGTGGCGTACTGATATCAGTAAACCCTGGAGTGAATTTGAAATCATTAAAAATCCGAGTATTGAGCTCGATCATTGCTTCCATGATGGGACGGTCAGGGGTAAAGGACTCCAAGGTATACGCTTTTACCCCATTGATTATTTTCACATGATTGGACTCCAAGTAAAACTGTCGGATGTCATTCAACGCTTCGGTGGTTCTTAACCAAGCGGCTACTTCTTCCCAAGGTGGTGTGCTGGCGGGATCTACATCAACCCACTTTGGTTTACTTAAAGTGATTTTACTCTCCGAAACAACCGTGAGTTTTTTATGAGGTCTTTCGATAGAAAAGTACAGGTACTTATTGTCGAAAAAATCATAACGCTGTATTTTGAAATTGGGCTCAGGGTATATGTTGTAAGTATAATGCTCTACTTTTTGAAAAGAGAAATCATGTGGAATCTGAAACATAATATTATGACAGAGCTTTGCGGGGTTGTCATAAATGTAATCTGTGATGTGCGTCACTTGATAGGTCATATCTCGGGAATATTTGTGGACTTGATCATACTATATTTGTTGGAAGTATGACTGAAATATTGCTCATATACTATGTCTGAGGTCTCTTTCAAGAGACGAATAATGTCCTCTAGAAAATCTTTTAACTGAAGGTACTCCTCTGTTTCCTGATCAAGCTCCGTCATTTGATGCACATCTAACAAGCGTAGTTTTGTGATGGCTTCCAGTAGTTTTTTACGTGCTGGAGTCAGGACTCCTCCCTCAATATTTGGCAGGTCTTTTAAATGCTCCTCAATTTTTAAGGTTTGATACACGAGAGATCTTGGATTATCTTCCGTGGTAATTAATAGCTCAAGAACACCCGATATTTCGAGGTTAGATCTATATCGGTATCTATATGTCACCAAACTTTCATTGCATCTGAGCGTGTCCTCCATGAGCGATTTATTCACATCATTATCAAAGCTGGTTGTCAACATCGCCTTTAGCACTGTACAACTGTTCATTGCCGATTCGAGAAATCGCCCGGTGTTTAGCAAATGCCAAGTAGACTCTCGGGTCATATTGTCAATGTTCAAGCCGTAAAATCCCATTACTTTTATGACCAAGTTGTCGAGAATTTTATAGACTTTATTCAAGTCTTTCGCATGACGTAGCAAGGTAAGTTCTTCCGAAATACTGTCTAATATCCGCCAGGTATCAAGGCTCAGTCGGTCTCTGACAGTATGAGCATTGCGCAAAAAGGCTTGTAAAGTATGGGCCAAGCTCCCCACTTTTGACATATCAGATGCTAAGGACATCAATTCTTCCTCAGGATTTATTAATACCTCTTTTTCGAAAAAACCTGGTCTAGTTCCTGTTAAAACGGTGAGTCCTTTGAGCAAGGTGGATAGCGTGTCGTCTTCTTTAACATGTATATCGTCATCCGCTTCATTATACGCATTGAGCACGATACGCATGAATCGGAGGTTATAAACAGCACGCTCTAGATATCGGCCAAGCCAAAAAAGTTCTTCCCCAGTTCTGCTTGGCAAAACGCTTCTCACCAATGCTTGCACCGGTTGGCTGGTCTTGGGTGAACTATGATAAGGTTCTTGGGTTTTTCCTAGCACCCATGTATCCTTACTAATTCCTCCGGCCTGGTTAGAAACGATAAAAAGCCCTTTATCAGGAGAGGTACGAGAAAGCCCGCCGGGCATTACTTCGTAGCTTTTTTTCTCTACGTTAGCGACTACATAACTACGAAATACGGAATTTCGAGCAACTAATTTGCGGTCTATCCAAGATGGCGTAGTTGAAAAATCCATCGTTTCTTGCCCTACAAAAAGGGAAGGATGCTTCTTAATTAAGGATTTTAGTTCTACTAATTCGACCTTACTTAAGCTAGCGCCTTGCACAGATTTAAAATGGTCATCCCGGTAAATTCTTCGAATAATTAAATGCTCGATATTATTTAGCACGTAATTCATTTCTTTGGGCTGTCCACACCACCAAGTCGCAATAGATGGTAGTATCAACTCCTCTCCTAGGATATGCCTTGATAGTTTTGGTAAGAAAGCCAATAAACCGGGGTTCTCTAGGACACGTGACCCGAGTGGATTGATCACTTGCACTTTTCCTTGTCTCACGCTCTCCATCAATCCAACAACTCCGAGTTGTGAATCACTCCTAAACTCCATTGGGTCACAATAAACATCGTCAACCCGCCGAATGATCACATCTACTTTTTCAAGGCCTTTGATCGTTTTTAACCACACGTACCCATCACTCACTGTCAAATCCTGCCCTAGCGCGAGTGTGACGCCAAGAAAAGAGGATAAATAGGCATGCTCAAAAAAGGTCTCATTATTTGGGCCAGGCGAGAGCATCACGATGCGCGGATCTTCCTTGTTTTGTGAAGATAATAAGGCGAGCGTGTTTTTGAGGGTTTGATAATATGGAGCAATTTTTCTCACTTGATTTTCCCGAATGAGATCAGGAAATACACGTGTCATTGCAACTCTATTTTCTAATGTATATCCCACACCAGAAGGTGCATCTGTTCTGTCATGAAGGACCCACATTTTTCCATCGGGACCTCTCGCCAAGTCAGCAGAATATTGAATCAATTGTTGTTCCCCGAGTAATTTGATTTTGTCAACTTGACGAAGAAATCCCGGATGATTGTATATCAGCTCAAAAGGAATTAATCCCTCTTTTATCAGCTTTCGGCTACCATATAAATCTTTGAGAACTTCATTCAGTAATGTGACTCTCTGCACCAATCCAGCACTTATTTGAGACCAATCTTCTTCTCCAAAGACCATTGGGACAGGGTCGAGCATCCAAGGGCGGTTCATGCCTTGAGGGTCACCGTACACATTATAGGTTACCCCGTTTTCCCTTAGTTGCTTCGCAACATCTTCTTGATGCTGCTCCATCTGTTGGGATCCCAGCTTGTCATAATACCTGGCGAGTTTATCCCATATTGGAGACACCCTTCCGTCGAGGGTTGTCATCTCATCTACGAAAGGTGTGTTATTCACGGCCTGATCTTCTAAGTAAGACTCAATCATTGGTAAAAATGATGTTTTGGCAAATCAATCTGAAATTATTTGACTTTTTTATATCTACGCAAGTCCATCGTATGAGGAAAATCGTTGTTGACCAATTCACCAATGGCTTCATAATGGGTCACGACATCCACTTTACTGATAAATCTTCCGCTTCCTTTTTGCGATTGTACCGTAGGCTCTACCAAATTAATTGAGTGTCCAAAATCAAAGAATCTTGAAATTCTTCTTGACTCAGCTTCATAGCTGTTGACAGGGAAGCTATCATAATTCCTTCCTCCTGGATGGGCGACATGGTATTGACAAGCGGCAACAGATTTCTTTGTCCAGGTGTCATAAAGATCGATCGTGAGCGGTGTATCCACGCCCAAAGTAGGATGTAAGGCTGATGGAGGTTGCCAAGCACGATATCGAATTCCAGCCACATACTCTCCTTGAACACCAGTATTGGTCAAAGGAATTTTGAAACCATTGCAAAGGAGATAATAACGATTGTCTGTCAAGCCTGATATTTTAACCTGAAGTCTTTCAAGAGAAGAATCAACAAAACGCGCGGTACCTGTACTTGACATTTCCTCACCTAAAACATGCCAAGGTTCTATGGCCATCGTCATGTCTATATGTATGTCATCTACTTGTAGCTCACCAACGAATGGAAATCTAAAGCTGAAAAAGGGATCAAACCAAGCGATATCAAATGCATAGCCTGCATTTCTTAAATCGTTGACGACTTGTGATAAATCTTTATAACAGTAATGTGGTAGTAAAAACTTGTCATGTAGACCAGTACCCCATCTCACTAATTTATGGTCATACGGATTTTTCCAAAACCAGCTCAATAGTGACCTAATCAGTAGCAGCTGCACCATGCTCATGCGATAATGAGGAGGCATGTCAAAACCACGAAATTCCAATATACCAAGCCTTCCAGTGGAAGAGTCTGGTGAATAAAGCTTGTCTATACAGAATTCTGCACGATGGGTATTTCCTGTAATGTCAATAAGTAAGTTTCGGAAAATACGATCCACTAGCCAGTAAGGAATATTGTCTTCTTTACTATCTGGCACTTGCTGAAAAGCGAGCTCCAACTCATAGAGTATATCATCTCTTCCTTCGTCTACTCGAGGGGCTTGACTCGTAGGCCCAATGAATTGTGAGGAAAAAAGATAGGATAAAGAAGGATGATGCTGCCAATACGTTATAAAGCTTTTTAGCACATCGGGTCTGCGCAAAAGTGGACTCTCTTCTGGCTTAGCACCTCCAAGTGTGATATGGTTTCCTCCCCCAGTTCCGGTATGTCGACCATCGAGGTTAAATTTTTCGGTAGTCAACCGTGATTCTCTTGCCTTGGTATAAAGCGTGTCATAAATGGAGGTGATTTCTCTCCATGATTTGGATGGATGGATATTCACTTCGATTACGCCTGGATCAGGCGTAATCATGAATTTTTGTACCCTTTTATCTGATGGTGGATCATATCCTTCAATCAATACGGGCATTTGCAAGGCCTCTGCAGTTCGCTCTATGGCACTTATCAAATCAAGATAATGCTCGAAATATTGCAATGGAGGAAGAAAAACAAACAGTTTCCCTTGTCTCACCTCTAAGACAAAGCATGTCTTGAATATTTTACTACTATTATTGTATGACTTGACCTTGGTACCAGAAGAAGGAAGGTCCTGAGTCGCTGGAAGGTCATCTACCTCAGCAAATAAATCTCTTTCAGGCTTAATATCCGTCGCATCTTCTTTGACATTTTGTATGCTTTCCAAAGGTAATCTGAGTCCGGCAGGAGAGTTTCCTGGAACGAGAAAGAGGTCTCTTCTTCTAAAATCCCAATGACAACTTTGCCAACCATTTTGAGACTGGTCCCAAGCTATTGGAATAGCAAATCCTGTGGTAGTGTAAATTAAAGTCTGTCTGGCAGTATGGATCTCGATGATCATCGCCTCATTACAAAGGCTGGCTGATCAAATCGAGCGGTAATCTATCGCCAAATTTGATTGCTAATTGTTGTACTGTCAA
>Ga0208770_1000179_pt1 | contig 47561 bp, 51 predicted proteins | sample AntAceMetag02UK9_FD_184771 | JGI IMG/M metagenome (GOLD analysis project Ga0208770, IMG submission 184771) | Saline lake microbial communities from Ace Lake, Antarctica - Antarctic Ace Lake Metagenome 02UK9 (SPAdes) (version 2) | ecosystem: Environmental > Aquatic > Non-marine Saline and... | reverse complement strand
TGGGCAAATCTCAAAAATAAAGTTAAAGAGTTGCTGAGAAAAACAAAAGAATTTAACCAAGCTTTTTACAGTGCTATTTTATCAATGTAAATCAGATCGACTATATAACGCCAAACGTGAAGAATGGACGATCAAGGGAAACAAGCTAACTGTAGATGAACTTATCTTGTTAAATTTAATGCCTGACAAGCTTCATTTCGCCCCTGCTAGCCACCAAAACTATCAAAATCAGCTCAACACACAGCTCAATCAGGTAGCTTGTACTGCTATACTTACTAAGGATAACGAGGCAGGTCCAACTTTTGCACGCAATATGGATTGGCCTGCTTTTGGAATAGCTGGAACCTATAGCCTCATAATTAACCGTAAGAACAAAGAGAGCAATCATTCAACGGTAGAAGTCAGTATACCGGGACTTATTGGTACTCTAACGGGACTTAACTCCATGGGCTTAGCACTTGCGATGAACGTTTGCCCTGGAAATACCTTTTCTATAGAAGGCATGCCAGCTGTCTTTTACAATCGGCAGTGTCTAGAGAGTTGTGCTTCTGTTGAAGAAGTCGACTCGTTTGTGAACACTCATAATCCTTTAGGCCCTTATCACCTCTCTACAGCAGATCAAAACGACGCCAAAAGCTTTCATTTTTTTCAGAGTCAAGAAGGTGATCATTTAAAACGAGACTGCATGTCTAAGGCCTTGGTTACAACGAATTGTAACTACAACGAAAATGATGGTATGAGTTCACATATGCATTACAGTAAAGAACGGCACCAAGTACTCGATAAGTACTTTGAAGACCTTAACAATACAGTTGATCCAGAATCTTATGACCAGATCCAACTTACAGCCGCCGCACTAGCACTCCCCTACGTCAATAACGAGGTTACTACACACACAGTGATCATGCAACCGCGTACTGGAAAAATGGAAGTAGTATTTGATAATGCCTGGTCAGGAACGCGTCCTCGTCATCAAGTAGAGACTCACTCTCTATTACATGAATAAAATACCGATAGACGTTCCTAATGTTTACTTTGGCTTAAATAACTTCCATATTCCATGAGAATTGATCCGGATCTAGGTATTGAGCTAAAGCGTCATTAAGTTTACAAGCTTCGATTCCATATAAACTAGCTGGATCATCCGTGTAGGCCTCTTTAGCAGTCAAAGACCTGATGCGCTCCATTCCTAATTTTTTTATAAAACCAATCTGATCTACGAGGTGGTCCTTTACAGTTACGGTAAAACGCTGAACAGGAATTTTACCAACCGTGCTTCCTACCTCGAATTCATTCAAAGCATACACTTGAGCTAAGCAACCTGTTAAAAGAGCTATTTCCTTACCAAATTTTTGACCTGTATAGTTTGGATTTAAAATAAGAGCGCTTTGCGAGTCTCCATTTTGAAAACCTCTACCTAACGCCACAAATCCAATAATTTTTTCAGTTGTCTTTTCAATTGCTGCAAATCCTGTAAAAGGATTCCCCTCCATGGCTCTTCTTGCATTGAATTCTATTCTTTTCTCTACTTGCTCATCAGTTTGAGGTTTCCCTCCAGCATAATTTTTGCGAGCAATAGAGTCTCCAAAAATCTCTTGCATATCTTTAAATTCATTTAGAAGGAGCGAAACTTTATCGTTAAAAGCGTCTTGAATTTTATCAAAAAAACTTCCTTGAAAGGTTTTTAGAATGATTCTTTCTCCTTCTACCTTAACAGCAAAAGAGGAATTTTCTCTCTCTTTCAAAATCGAGACATCTACAGTTCCTTGATAACGGTCATCAATAAATGGCATATTTAATAATAAACTTGTTACATTATTCATTTTATTAGTCCTTATTACAAGTATTTAATAATTGTAAGAACTTTGCTAGTTTAAGCGAGTTCATGCCCAAGCTGCTTTCCGCCGATGAGATGAAAGTGAAGATGAAATACAGTTTGACCTGCTAAGGCTCCGTTATTAGTTAAAAAACGGTATCCTTCAAGAATGTCAAATTGTTTAGCTAGCTTTTGAGCTATTCGCACAGCGTCTTCAAGTAAATGCATATCTTGTGCAGTTAAGTCTTGAAGCCCCTTTATTTTTTTTTTGGGAACAATTAAAATATGAATAGGAGCTTGGGGTGCTATATCATGAAAGGCAAGGATCGTATCGTCTTCATAAACTTTGTCGCAGGGCAATTTCCCTTCAATGATCTGATCAAATATCGAACTCATAATTTTTCTTCTTTTTTAACTAATTCGTAGGCTTTGAAAGCGTCTTCTTTTGTCTTCCAAACGGAGATAAAACGTCCCTTATGGCAAAAAACAGCACCCTCAATTCCTGTGACAGCCTGTAATTCTTCTTCTAAGAGACCTTCCCACTTTTTAGGTAAGTAGTGACGCACTTTAATTTTTTCTTCATAAGAAGGAGGGATTCCACGTAGTTTCCAATGCTCTCCACTTGGCATAATAATAAAAAGTGCAGGATGCCCTAAACCATTCAATTCAAAAAAGCTCTCCATCCAGGGAATACTTTTTTCAAAAAGAAGGCATTCGGTATATTTCTTCATGGACTCTTCAACTAGTCCTTTACAAGAGAGATTGTATTGATAGCGCTGGTAGAGTCTTTTAAAGTGACCAATCGTAAAGTGAGCCGCTTGCATAAAAGCTTCATTCATCTCTTCTGAAGTAGCTTGATGTTCTACAGGTAAAAAATTAGAAACTAAATTAGAAAAAGAACAAAAACCAAGGTTTGCAGTCACCCGTCCATTATCAAAGGCATCGACTCCCTTAACAAGGCTATTGTTGAAAAAGTTATATTCTTTCATAGAAAGAACATCCGTTTCCTGAAGATATTTTAAGATCATGCCTGCACTGCTTAAGGGTCCTTGATAGGAAACTTGATGGTGGTCAAATCGTTTGACTTTGGGATCGTAAATGCCCCCAACATCGCAAACATACTCGCACTCTTTTAAGATCTTCAGATCTCGAGTTCTAATTATTTTTTTAGGGTCAAGTCCTTTAAAGACGACAAGAAGCGCCAAAGCTGTTACTTCGTCAGCATGAAAAGAACCATCGTGTGTGCCAAATGAATACTTCATAAAATTAGTTTACTTAAAAAATACAATTTTAACGGGTTTGAAATAATAGACAAGGACTTTCTATGAGCTGGGAGATTTTGTCCTTATAAACAACCTAAGTGATATCAAAATAAAAGACTTATATAAGTTATAAACAACTATGAACAATCTGTTAACAAAGTTTCCCCATGACATTCAGAAAATTCAAAACAAGTTCCTATCGAGAGGGATATCATCTTAAGCTATTAAAACAAAGATGCTTAAATATTTACTAATCCTATTTTAACAATTATCTATTTTCAAAAAATTTTAATTACAGGTTAATTCTAATAAAATTAGAAACAAGTTATCAACAGGTTTTCCACAACTTCAAAGACTTAGGCATTTAGAAACCATATGAGATTCTAAATCCGAAATAGTTAAGCCGGTCCAAATAAAATTGACCATCTGGAGCAAATCCGTTGTGGTACTCCATAAAGATGCGGAAACGCCTTCCGGCCCCTCTAAGCTTACTCCATTCGTAGCCTGCGACTACTGTAGAATCCAAAGCCCAGTTTCGAGTTTCATCTACTTTAAAGTGTGCTGCTACAAAGACTTGTCCATAGAGTCGATTATAGTGTACAACCCGTCTTAACATTCGAACTTCAGCACCCCATTCAATATAATAAGGTTTAAAAGGGAAAGTGCAATCTGTCCTAAAGATTCGTCCAACGCCAGCATAGGGCCTAATATTATCTGTCCACTCATGGGCTACAAAGAGGTCAACACCTTCATAGCTTGGGTTCACTCTCTCTAACTGTGGATTGTTTATTAAAAGTTCGTCACCTAAGTGTGTCGAGACGTGATAGAGTCTTAATCTAAAGAACCAATGTTTAATAGACATTGTGACAGGGACCCCTAGAAAATAATCAGCATTAACAAACTCACTCCAATCATTGGCTTCTCGATGATCAATTCTAAAGAGCGGCCATGCCCCGGCTTCTAAACTGAGCTGTAATTTAGCATGAATGCGGCCCAGATCAATAAATCTGTAGAGAGGGAAGATATCTCCAAAAGAAACAGCAACAGCTGTTCTCCCTAAATATTGACTCCCAGATCCCCACTGCCATCGATAGCTAATCGTGTTCAATACCGCCCGTGGATTTGCGATTAACGGCGGAAATAAAACTGTGTTTTGAGGAAACCAAATCCCTTTTATTTGAGGTCTTGGGACAATATACTTTCGCTCTGCTCTAATAGGGGCTTTCGTATTTTTTTCATCATGAACCTCAGCAACTCTAGGAATTTTAGAAACCATATTCACAATACTTTTAGAAACTTCCGCCTCAGTAGGCAGATTATAAAGGTAGGCTATTTTATTTCGTATAATGACCTTAACTTTGTATTTGTGATATTCATCATCAATCAGCGCTTGTACGTAACCTTCTAGATAGCTATCGCTAATACTCGGGTTATCTAAAAGCGAAGTTTTAATTTCCAACTTTCTATCTCGACTATTTTGAGCAACAGAGTCTGCATTTTCAGCAACATCCCTCCCCTCTTCTGAGCTTGAAGCTTCTTTGGAATCAGGTTGAATTGTAGGTTCAATATGAATTTTATAAAAGGTATGGGTAAAGGTCTCGAGATCATCGGCTCCAACCTTCATCAAAGAAAGTAGAGAAGATACGAATACTAAAAAATAGATTGATTGCATTTTAATATACTGTGTTCAAAATCCATAGGAATTTTTATTCCTTAAAGATTTTCGTTCTAAGGACTTTTACTAGAAAACACAAGTAAAAAATAAATTAATTTGTTTGATCAGCTAAACTCAGACCTCTAACCATCATAACAATGGCAAGTAAAGAGAGGAAAATAAACAGAAGAATCACACCGTAGGGACTAATTACTCCATAAAGAAAACTTGCCAACAAGGGAGCTATACAGCCTCTTATTCCCACCATGAGAATATTCACACTGCTATAAACTGAACTGTTTTTCTCTTTAGCAAAAATAGGTCCTGAAAGGTGCCAACATAAACGACTCCCCCCTTGCCCTATTCCATAGATAAAATAAGCGACGTAGAGAAAGTTGGTGTTGTAGCTTGTTAAGAGGAGAAAGACTCCAAAAAGGACAAAACATGAGATCACACAGGCCATCAACTTAAATATGGGAACTTGGTTAAGTTGATGGCCCCAGACTCTGGCGGTCAGTACATAGCCAAAGCCTTGACAAACTAAAAAAGCAGTTACTACTTCTTTATAAGAAATATTAAGGACATCCACAGAATAAATAGGGATAACAGCCATTGCCATCATCAAACCAAACCCACATAAGAAAAAACCCATTTGAAATCGTCTAAAATCTGGACGTTCCTTCATAAGTCTAATCGCATCTTTCCAAGGTGTTGTGACTTTACTCTTCCAGCTTAAAAGAGGTGTCTCTTTAGTTTCTTCATCAATATAGAGTGGCAATTTACTTTGGATCAAAATCAAGGCCATCCCAATGAGTGCAGCTAGAGGATAGAGCCACCTCCAGGCTGATTCGTTTCCATCTAACCAGGGTCCTATCCAAAAGGAAAGCAAGAAGCCCTCTGCATAAGCAAGAGCAGTAGCAAAGGAGTAAATTTTTCCTCTATGAGAGGTAGGTAAATTCAACCTCATAATTTCGACCCAGGCTGGAGTTCCTGCTCTATGAAAGAAAAGATAGGTGGCGACGCAGAAAATAAAAAGCCAGGGGCTCTGAATCCAAGGGAAAATAAAAAAAGGAATACGAGCTAACACACCTGACCAGACAAGATTTTGCATTAATTTGTTTTTATTAGAGTGTATTGACGCACTCCAATAGAGAATCAACAAGGAAACACTTGGCTTTAGCATAGTGAGTAGAGCTACTTGAAAAGGGGTGCCAGCTAAACTCTTATAGAGAATAAATCCAGCAAAACAACACATAGAGGAAAGTGGTGCAGACAAAAGCTCATAAATAAAAACAGCTGAACGCGTTTTTAAGAAGTGAGGACTTGTTGGATTTGCTTCATTTGCTGGAAAAAACATAAAAGGACTTGATTTATCTAGATTAAATCCGTTATCTTGGTTGTCTTTTATTCGGGGTAATAGCTCAGTCGGTTAGAGCAACGGACTCATAACCCGTCGGTCGTAGGTTCAAGTCCTACTTACCCCAAATTTTTCAAGACATAATAACTGATTTCTTTGATTAATCCCAAGTCAATGTTTGAGAGACCATTTGGCCTTAGATATTAAAAATTTTACTAGATTATAAATCAAAATCCTTAAAATAAAAGATTACAGAACTTCATCCTGCATTTCAACCTGAACTTCATCCCTTGACTCCTCCTCATCCTCCTTTTTTTCTTCAGAAAGCTGCTTTTTTTTCTTCTTGGGAGGCTCTTCGTCAGATTTTTCTTCAGAAGCTTTAGCCAAATCGACAAAGGTATCTGGAAAAAGCGCTTGAGGATCATCACTAGACCCTTCAGATCCAACAGCTCCAGCAGGCAGATCGCCTACAGCTGTGACATAGAGAGGATCTGTTTCAGTATTATATACAGGAGTTAATCCCCTTTCTCCTCCGATAGGCTGTATTTGTGTAGTAAATGACATAACAATCCTTGTGTATAATAAACTTGATGCGAGTTAATTATACCATAAAAACAGTTAATTGTCAACTGTTTTATTTAAAACAAGACAGAGCAATAATAATAAAAATTAGAAGAAACTACAGAAAAGCACTAAATGCACAGATAGCTTACTATTAGTGCTTTAGGAAAATAGCCATCCATAGAAGGGAGAGAACTAAAATGATTAAGGTTGGAAACAGCGCCGCTAAAAAGAGGTTAAAAGGGGCAACGCCGTCTTCAAAGTGCTCTTTTAAGAGGAATTGTCCAGCAGGGTTTGGAGCATTAGCAATCACAGTAAGCCCTCCTCCTGCAACAGCTCCACTGACTATACTGTACTTAGCTATGGGGGAGAGATTTTCAATGAGAGAACTTAAGTAAGTAATCAACGCATTATCATTGAAGCTGGTTAAGACGGTTGAAGCTACCATAAGAGGAGCGGGAGTGAGCCTTGTAATAATGGGCTCTATCCACCAGCCTTGTAAGCTTCCATGCACAACAAGTCCTGCTAAGAAGGACCCGACTAAAATAGGTCCTCTTAGATGAAGGTCTTTTTGAAAGGGCATGGTCGCTCGATGAAAAGCAATAAATAGAAATAATAGACCGATTAAAACAATAGAATAATGTTCAAAAAAGACTACCGCTACTAGAAAGAAAATATGTACAAGAGTGACCCAAGCCGGCACAGACACCTCTTCACTTTTGGCAGCTCTAGCTGGCTTCATTTTGTTTAATGCTGTCAATTCTTTGTAAAAGATACCAAAGTAGACCAAGTTAGAAATCACGATAGAAACCATGGACTTGAGCCCAAAGTTAATAAACATGTAGGAGTTGGTCCATCCCCATTTTTGTGCCACCATAAGTACAGGGGGCGCTGCAAAATTGGTGAGAACCCCTCCTATTGAGATATGCACAAAAAGTAAACCTAGCGTTCCGTAGGCCAATTTCTTTGAGGGGTTATATTGATAAAACTGCTGTTTCAAAAGAAGTGCTGCTAAGATCATAGCTCCGGGCTCAGTAATAAAAGAGCCTAGAATAGGACAAAAAGTTAATATAATGAGCCACCAAGCTGAAACCTTTTCTTTAAACATGCGTGCTATAAGCCTGAGGCAATAAGCAGCAAAATTTAAGATTGGTTTAGTAGACGCGAGAACCATAATCACAATGACAAAGAGCGCTTCTCGATAATTAAGTGTATTGAGATAATCAACAGATTCTTTCCAACCCCAAAAAATGGAGATTGAAACTAAAAGAGGAATAACCCAAATTGCAAAAATAATCTCCACTTCGCCTAAAAAGTGAAGAACTTCGATCCAGAAGGAGTATCGAGACTTTCCTTTTTCAAGGGGGTGAGTTCGGTCCCATTTTTTTTCGAGCTGGTGAGCAAAGTGCATTATCTGGTGAGCTAAAAGTGTATGTGTGATTGCTAAAGCAAAAATAATAACAGCTACCAAATTGAAGGGATGCAAAGCTATTGCATGCTTTAGAACAGCTGCAAGGCTTGCGGTTGGATCTGATAGAACAGGGTGGGGAGGAAAGGAATTTAGGGGCATGTTTTACTCTTTTGCTGGATTGATTTTTTGCTAAGACGGTGATATACTACTAGAAAAAACAAAAAAAGGAAAATTGATTTTAATGTTATCAGATAAAATAAATAATTATTTAACTGATCACTCTCATCCCCTCTCATCAGAACTACAACATCTTGTACTCAATACAGAAAAGACACTTCCCTCTGCCCATATGCTATCAGGCCCCTTGGTAAGTTCTCTTTTAAGGCTTTTAGTCAGGATTTCAAAGGCAAAGTTTATTTTAGATTTAGGGACATTTACAGGTTTTTCAGCACTCTCAATGCTTGAGGCCTTGGATTTAGACGGTGAGCTTTTAACCTGTGAAATTAATTCTGAGCATGTTCAAATTGCAAAACAAAATTTTAAAGCACATCCTTTAGGTGATCGCATTCAAATATTTGAAGGATCTGCTAAAGCTTGCCTTGAGTCGATTCAAAAACCAATTGACTTAGCTTTTTTGGATGCAAATAAAAATACTTATTTAGAATATTATCAAAGTCTAGTTACAAAGCTGAAATCGGGAGGCCTCCTAATTATCGATGATGCGCTTTGGAAAGGGCTTGCGATTTCACCAATTCGAGCACGTGAAAAAAGGATGGACCAAATTAATCGAATTATTTTAGAAGATCAAAGAGTTGAAAACATACTACTCCCTATTAGAAATGGGGTAAATATCATTTATAAACTGTAAACTACAGGAGAAAGAAAACCTATGAAGCATATAAAAAAAATAGCCTTATTAACCTGCTTATTAGGGCTATGTGTTGTACCTTTTCAGCTGAAAGGGCAAGACGTTCAAGCATTTGATCAAGGAGAAAGTATTAATCACACAGTACATGAATTAGAATCTCTTTTTGTTCTCATGCAAGAGCGACTCTCTTTGATGCATGATGTTGCGAAGTACAAATGGAATGCGGACCTTAAAGAAGCTACTTTAGACGAAGAGGAGCTTATTCTTTATAAAGAGGGACAAGAAAACGATGCCTTTATTGCAAGTTTTTTTGAAGCTCAGAACCGAGCAGGACAGCGTATTCAAGCTGAAGATTTTATTCTTTTTCAAAAAGATTCTATCCAAAAGTTCGAAGGCGTCAAAGACTTTGAAACAGAAATTTCTCCTCACCTTCGAGTCATTAATGAAGAAATGCTCTTCACTGTGAATCAACTCCTTGTTCATACACAGAATGAATCTCTTCCGGAGTTTTTAAAAGACTTATCTTTTGCTTCTTTCCAAAATGAAGGAATCAATAGAGAAGTCTATAACATTGCAGTTGACCCCTTATTTACGGATTAACCTTTCTCACAGAGCCCCCCTTCTTAAGGAGGGGCTTCTTACTTTAAAGCGACAAGTCCTCCTTTAATTTGGGCACTTTGAATGAAATTGACCCCTTTTTCCTCCATTAATGAAAGGGCTATTTCTCCTTGCTTAGCGTCAATTGGCCGGCAACAATCAGTGATTAGAAATGTTTTAAATCCTAAAGAGAGGGAATCTAGCACTGAATATTTCACGCAATATTCAGTAGCAACGCCTACAAAGTAAAGTTCCACAATTTGATGAATCATTAAAAAAGTAGCAATAGGAGTAGCTGGACTTTTCTTTTGATCAAAGAAAACGCTATAGCTATCAACATTTCGATTCACTCCTTTATAAAAGGTGTGGTGAACACGATCACTATCAAAATTTTCAGGATGTTTACTCCCCTGCGAATTTTCTAGGCAGTGAATAGGCCAAAGAGTTTGCTTAACTCCATTGATATCTTGTACTTCTCCAACTTCTTTATCCCATGTATCAGCGAAAGACACATGTTCTTTAGGGTGCCAGTCTTTAACGGCTAAAACCCAATCAAAATGTTCAATAATTTGATTAATAGGATGTATGATTTCTTCTCCTTTTGGAACTGCTAGAGCTCCATTGAATAAAAAATCATTTTGCAAGTCCTGTATAATTAATGCTCTTTTCATGACTATTCCTCAATTTTTCAATCAATTGTATTTTATGTTCATAAAGGCTCTTTTCTAATCCATAAGGATATTGATGTGGAAAAAGAAAACGTTTAAGGCCTTTATGGAAAAAAGATAATTCATGGCAAACTTTTTGTTTGATCTTATCAAGTGAAGGCAAGTTATAAACTCTTTTTCCTTCTCTAAAAATAGGAATCAAAAGATCCCGGTGCGTTTTATGATTTTTTAGAGGTTTCTTCTTGGTAGGATCAAGAGGGTCTACAATGACCCAATCTTGGTCAGTAGGGGGCTGATTGAGATCAAAGATTGCATCACCTGAGTAGCTGGAATTGTTCTGAAAGCGTCTAACTTGCAGCATTCCTGGATTTGTCGTTTTCAACATCTGTTCTGAACATTTTAATTTATATTTCCAGACACCCTGAGGATCTTTTAAAAGTGACATTTTATAAACTCCATCCAAAGCAGATTGGCCTTGAGAGGTTACAAGATGAGTCCCCACTCCCCAAACATTTATTTGCGCACCTTGTTGAATAAGATCTCGAATAATAAGTTCGTCGAGCTCATTGCTAGCAATAATTTTGGCATCTTTAAAACCTGCTTCGTCAAGCATTTTTCGAGCCTCAATACTCAAATAGGCTAAATCGCCTGAATCTAGGCGCACACCCAAAAATTGATAGCCCAGAGATCTTATTTTTCGCCCTACTTCAATAGCATACTTGACCCCTTCTAAAGTGTGGTAAGTATCGACTAAAAACACACACTGGGAGGGCATTGTTTTAGCAAATGTTTCAAAAGCTTCAAGTTCATTATCAAAAGCCATGACCCAGCTATGTGCCATAGTTCCTCTAACTGGAATACCGTAAACTTTACCTGCCATAACATTTGAAGTTGCAGCGCATCCTCCAATGTAAGCGGCTCTAGAAGCTGAAAGAGCTCCATCAAGCCCTTGAGCTCTACGAAATCCGAGCTCTAAAATAGGAGCTCCATTAGCTGCAATAAAAATTCTGGCAGCTTTAGTTGCGATAAGCGTTTGAAAATTAATAATATTGAGCAAAAGGCTTTCAATGAGCTGGCATTGAATGAGGGGTCCTTGAACACGCACTAAGGGTTCATAAGGAAACATGATCTCGCCTTCTTCTACAGCATCAATATGACAAGATAATTCCATTTGTTTCAGGTGCTTTAAAAAACCTTCTTCAAAGAGCGAGTTTCCAGAGGAATCTTTTAGTGTTTTTAAATATTGAATATCTTCGTTGGTGAACCGGAATTGTTCAAGCGCTTCAACAAGTGTTTGAAGACCTGCAGCTAAAGTGATTCCCCCATTAAAGGGAGGGCGACGAAAGTTCAAATGGTAGACCGCTTCTCTTTGATCCATTTGAGCTTTCCAAAACCCCTGGGCCATGGTTAATTGGTAAAAGTCCATCATGAGGGCTGAAGAACGATAAAGATTAAGAGGACTCATAAATAAGTCCTAACTTTCATTTAAAACGTGTTCTTTTTGAGACAGAAGAAAATCAATCTTATCTTGAAGAACGAGAGCATTTTCTCTCGCTTCTGCAGCGACTTCTTTATACTGCCTAGATTCGCTACTGTTTTTAAAAAGTACGCGACTAGCTTTAGTTTGATAAGTTTTTTGCTTTTTTCGGTATTGTCCATGCCATTTTTTCAAAGAGGTCAAGCTCGAATCAATTTCCTTAATGCGCCTTTGTTTTTCTACGTTAGACATCCCTTGATCCAAACAGAACAGGTGCATGTTTAACAGAGTTAAACTAAATAAAATGCTAAGGCCTATTTTTTTTTTCAACATCGACTACTCCTGTTCTTCAATTGAGTTTTTATTTTCATCCCTAGTTGTTTTTGGGATGGGTTGGTTATGCCGAGTCAGTATTTCATTTCTCTGCACTACAAGGTTATCAATAATGAGTTGAAGATCTTCAGCCTTCTGTTTGGCATTTTCTGCAACCTTCCAAAGCCTTTTTGAATCAATGATATTTTCCTCCTGAAACTGGAGTCTATCAGCTTTAAACTGAGCTTGCTGAGCAGTCATACGATATCCTTGTTGCCAACGAGTTAATATAACTATTTTTTCATTCAGTTCACTTACATCTGATTGCCAATTTGAGCTACTTGTATCTGAAGAATTTTTAGACTTATTTCCAAGAATTTGATTTGTTGTGCATGCGCACAAGCCTAAAGCCATTAAAGGGATAACAACCCATCCTTTTTTAAAAATACACCTTCCCATTCTCATTCTTTCATCCCATTTAAAAAAAAGCGTTAACCATCGATCTTAAAAATAAGTGCCGAATATAAGGGATTAAGTCTTTCTATGAAATATTTTACTTTGATTCCTTTCAAAAAGGGTACAATTAATAAAAACGCCTCTTGAGCTATTCACTTAACTTACTTATAAGCTTGGAAAATTTTTAACTAATTAATAACCTTTGAGAAGTGTTGTAACAAATCCTAGAGGATTCTTCATGCTCATTTTTTTTGAAAGATGGACCTCAAGAGGACTCTTATTTTTAAAATGGACACAAAAGTCTAAATCATTTTTGTATCGATGTTATTTAGATTTATTTCTCCATACTCTATTTCAATTTGAAAAGAGAGATTTTTGACCCTTCCCTTAAATATCATTTGACCATCCGACCCCTATACATAATCTGACCATCTAAATTATCCACAAACACTTGTTATATTGGAGTTTTTAAAAATCAATTTTCGTGCTTGATGGAGCCTCTTTGCTTAAACCTAAAAAGACTTTTTCTTTTAGATGAGAGAGAGTTATCTCTAAATTAAAAATTTCAGAGCGAAACGGGTTCTTTATATAAAATTAAAATAAATTCTTAAGAGCTGATCCAACAACAAAGCCAAAAAACAAGGTATTCTTTTTTTGAATGGTGGATTTGAGATTCAATAAAAAGGTATTTTTTGATAGAATAACTCTCAATTATTTAAACGAAGTCCTTCATGATCAAAATTAAGTTTTTAGTTTTATTTGTTCTTTTATTTTTAGGCTCCTCTTTAGCCTTAAATGCATCTTCAGACGGAGTCTTTTTAAAGGACTCTCTTAGGAGCGCTGAAGCGGGAAATTATGTGGTGATTTTGCAAAACAAAAACTTTTCTCTGCTTCATATTTTTCAAACTCAAGAGAACTCTTTAATTATAGAAGAAATTTCTGCACCGATTAAACTGAAGTCTAAGCTAGGAGGAGATTGGCAAAAGTGGCTTGATGATCATGCTCCAGGTCATATCTCTTGGATTATGTATGAACTTGACCTTGAAAACCGCCAAATAGAAGACATTTACTCTTGCACTCAAAAGAGCTGGAAAAAAGTGTTTCCTCAAGAGCAAATTTTCCCAACCTTAGTAGACCTAAAGTTCGCGGTAATCCCCGAAAATAGAAGAAAACGAGTAGGCCCTCCCCTTCCTTCTGAAATGATCGAAGATCGCCCACTTTGGCAACCACCTGTTTTTTTTGAAGGGAAAAAGATGAAAGGAATTTTATGTGAAGCATATTCCGCTCGCTGGCCAAATGATGGAACTGATTTATCGGGTAAAAAAATAGATATCTTCTTAGCGAATGACTGCCAAGAAGATCTACCTCATTTTTTCCCCATATGGATGCAAGTTTCTGATAAAGTTGGACACATTAAGTTGAGAGTCATTGACTCAGGATCAAACCTCTCCTCCCCTTACAAAAAATTCCCAATCCCTCCTCCAGAGCTCACAGCTTCCCACTATACAAGGGAAGGTCATCTGCAGTTTCAAATTCGCTCTCACCCTATTTTTGAAAGCTACACGGTCTATGCTAAAGAAATTAATTCTCCCACATGCTTTAAGCTTCCATTTTCAGTTGATTCTTCTAAAAGAGGTCGACAACTTAAAATCACAGTAGCCAATGAAGACTTAAATAATAAGCTTGAATTAGATAAGCTCTATACCTTTATCTTTGAGCCTAAAGAATACTCTCACTTGAGTGTCGAGACTCCAAAACCCCTCAAACTGTTAAAACAATATGCTAATAAATAAACTCATCCAAAAGAGAAAGTATTCTCTAAAGAAGTCTTTGAAGATATTCTTTCAGGTTAAAGATCTCTTGCTACGAAAGCGAAAGAAGATCTCCGCTTCGACTTATAACGAACTCAAAACAATTCTTCTTGACCTAGAGAGTGCTATCCATCAAAAAGATCATCTAAAAGCATATGACTTAAGTAATACTGCGCTTGATGCTTCAAAAGCACATTTAAAAAAGAATACATTAGATTATTTTAATGAGTGGGTGCTAGGGATTGGAGGTATACTCTTACTGGTCTCTTTGGTGAATCAACTTTGGTTTCAAAACTACCAAATTCCTTCAGGGTCTATGCGTCCGACTCTTTTAGAAAAAGACCGCCTTATAGCAACAAAGACCAACTTTGGAATTAATATCCCCTTTAAAAAAGGTCACCTCTTCTTTAACGCAAAACAACTCAAGAGGGGTAATATTGTTATCCTCCAAAATGATCGATTGCCTAAAGAGGAAAACAGAAGCCGCTACTTATTCATATTCCCTGCTAAAAAGCAATTTGTAAAGCGTTTGATAGGAAAACCTGGTGATACACTCTATTTTTATGGAGGCAAAATTTATGGCATAGACCGTGATGGCAATGAAATTGCAGACTTCCATTCTTCAGAAGCTTTTGAAAATCTAGAGCACATTCCTTTTAATTCTTTTGAAGGAAAAGTATTAACTGACTCTTCTGTAGAATCAGGTCAAGTTCATTCACCTGTCTATCTATATCAAATGGATCACCTAGTAGGAAAGCTCTACCTCAATACTTCGGGCTCATTTCAAGGTAAATTTTATAATGGGACTCAGTGGGTGGACGAATCTCCACAGCTAAGCTATCAAGATTTATGGGGTATTCGTAACTATGCCATGGCACGTCTCCTCTCAAGAGAAGATGCTCAAAAAGTGGGAGCTCCAAGCCAAAATTTAGATGAGCCTTATATCTTAGAGCTTTTACACTCCCCTCATGTTAATTATCCAAGACCGCATCTAGGTATGGATATAGAGGGGCGTCTACGTCCAAAACTCTCTTTAGAAAAATCTTATATTTCTTTGAATTCAGAACATTTGAGTCGCATTAAAAAAGCCTTAAACACCTCTCGTTTTGTGATCAAAAATGGCTACGGGGGAAATTATTCTATGGAAAGGAGTTTTAAACAGAGTCCTTATAGTCCCTACTTTGAAGACGTACCTGATGGCACCTACGAATTTATTAATGGAACGGCCTATAGTATAGCTTCATCAGGAGCTCAAAAAGAGCTTCCATTAGAGCACCCATTAAATTCCTTCAACCCTAAGCTTATTCAAAGACTCTTCAACTTAGGGATGCAAATGTTCACTTTATACGAGCCCTCCTTGCAACATATAGATTTTATTCCATCTCGTTATGCATATTTTCGAGACAACAACCTTTATCTAATGGGACAACCTATTTTAAATTCAAAAGATTCTTCTTTAATAAGTTTCAAAGAGCAGGAGCAACAAAAGAGCAATTCTTTCCTAGATCATGGCCCTCCAGTAGTAAAGAGTGGAGCTCTTGACAAAGACTTTATTCTAAATTACGGCCTCTCAATTCCTAAAGGGCAGTATTTATTTTTAGGAGATAATCATGCAAACAGTAAAGATTGCAGATCTTGGGGATTTATACCTGAGGAAAATATTCAAGGTGCTCCTATGTTAATGTTTTGGCCTTTTTCAAAACGTTTAGGAAAATTGAGCCAAAATCACCTAACATGGCTGAATGGTCCAACGATTTTAATGACTCTTTTAGGAACATCTCTAATAGTTGGTTCAACTATTTTAAGTCGTAGACAAAAGAAAAAGAAGCTTTAAGAAAAGTCTAACTTATTTAATTAGAAACAATTAAATATTTTCACTTTAAAAAATCTAGAGTTAAATTCAAAAAAGTAAATATTTTTTTTTACAAAATACCTCTGTTTTGATATGGATCAGTTTGTAGAGACAATAATTTAGGGATTTAACATGATTACAAATACCAATCTTTTAGCAGCAACCTCACGGTACTGGTTCAAGCAAAAAACGCTTTATAGCGATTTTGACTTGTTGCTTTCACGATTCAGCACACTTCAAATTTTCTATACCATTGCGTTTGTGCTTTTTGGGAGCATCTTCTTCTATCTATGGCTCCAAGAGCATAAGAAGAGTCGCTCTAAAAAGTGGTTTACGTTTGCTATGAACAGAACCAACATGTACCTCACATGTCTACTTGGCTTTATTCTTCTTATTATTGGAACTTGGCTAGGTCGATAAGATCATACAATCCCCTACTTCGGATATCCGTATAGGGGATTTTGCTACTGCTTTTAGTTTACAATAGAGTCTTTTTCAATAGAAATCTCAGTTGATTCTCCATTGATATCCCATTGAGTCCCTTCGACTTTTTGGACAAACTCAACTTTAGTTGCTAGAACCTCTTGCTCAATATAGGAGTTAAAAGCTTCAAAGCTCTCTTTTATGACTACTGTTGTCTCAAGCTTAATTTGAATACGGTCTGTTTTTTCAAATTTAGCATCTCGTCGCATGGTTTGAATTTTATTAACCAGCTCTCTAGCATGACCTTCTTGAATGAGTTTCTCATTAAGCTCTGTCTCTAAGGCAAGTGTAATACTTCCCATATTTGAAGCAACTCTTCCCTCTTTGACTTCCCTTTGAAGCTGAATATCTTCTTTACAAAGCTCTATCTCTTGGCCATCTACCTCGATAGAGATTAATTTTCCTTCGAGTAAGTCTTGGAGAGCTTCGTCTTTGATTTTTGAAATCTCGACTTGAACCTTTTTCATTAAAGGACCTACTTTCTTCCCAAGCACCCTAAAGTTGGGAATAACTTTAAGTGTAACAAGCTCATTCTCATCTTCATGAAAGATAACCTCTTTCACATTGAGTTCATCTTTAATAAGGTGAGCTTGATCTTTTAAGAAGGCTTCTTCTAACGCAGAAGCTACAGCTAAATGTAATTTAGAAAGAGGTTGACGGACTTTGAGGCGATGTTCTTTTCTTAATGCATGTCCCAAACTCACTGTATTCTGAAGGGAGAGCATCTCTCTTTCTAAATTTAAATCTCTCCAATCTTTTCTAAAAACGGGATAATCACAAAGGTGAACTGAAGGAGGATTTCCTTTTAAAGTGGCTAAATTTCGATAAAGTGTATCGCTTAAAAAAGGCATAAAGGGGGCAATAACTTTACAAAACTCAACTAAAACGGTGTAGAGCGTTGAGAAAGCTTCATCACGATCTGCACATTTTTCACTCTGCCAAAAGCGTCTTCTTGATCTTCTAATATACCAATTTGTAAGCTGATCAATAAAAGCTACAATAGGAGCTATAGCACCGTTGAGATTGTATTGATCCATAGCCACTTCAATTTGATTCACGAGTTTATTGAAGAGTGAGATAATCCAACGATCAAGAAGGTTTTTTGGATCTTTAAAGTCTTTTTGAGGATTCCATTGATAAATGCGAACATAAGAGATAAAGAAATTATGAGCATTCCAAAAAGGGAGAAGAGTCTGTCTAAAAATCTGTTCAATTCCTTTTTCATTAAATTTCATGTCTTCAGCACGAACAACAGGACTATTGATTAGGTAGAGCCTAAGGGCATCAGCTCCATACTTATCTATTACTCCTGTAGGTTCTGGATAATTTTTCAATCGCTTAGACATTTTCTGGCCATTCTCAGCCAAGATAATTCCATTGACAATTACATTTTTAAAGGCATTTTGACCAGATAGTCCCGCTGCTAAAACGGTAAGTGTATAGAACCAGCCTCGCGTTTGATCAAGCCCCTCTGCTATAAAGTCAGCTGGAAAAGTCTTTTTAAAGAGTTCTTTATTTTCAAAGGGATAGTGATTTTGAGCATAAGGCATAGACCCTGATTCAAACCAGCAATCAAAAACTTCTTCGACTCTTTTATAGCTTTTTCCATTCTTGTCTTTGAATTCTAAGCCATCGATAAAGTGTCGATGCAAATCATCAGCCTTCTGGCCAGTATATTTCTCAAGTTCTTTTACGCTTCCAACTATAATTCTCTCCCCATCTTCTGATTCCCAAACAGGAAGGGGTGTCCCCCAGTATCGATTACGGCTAATAGCCCAATCTCTTGCACCCTCTAGCCACTTTCCAAAACGTCCTTTTTTGATATGGTCAGGCATCCAGTAAACTTTAGAGTTAGCTTCAATAACGTCTTGTTTGATCTTCTCAACAGCGACAAACCAGGAACTTGTGAGTCGATAAATCAAGGGAGTGTCAGTTCTCCAACAAAAGGGATATCGGTGTCTAATAGTTCCACGATGAAAAAGCCTATTTGCTTCTTTCAAACGTTTAATAATGTCCTTGTTCACATCCTGAACAAACTTCCCTTCATAATCAGAAATTTCCTTCGTAAAAGCTCCATTTTGATCAACAGGACAGACAGGCTCTATCTCGGCTTTTTTACAGGCATAAAAGTCATCTTCTCCAAAACCTGGAGCTGTATGAACAATTCCGGTACCATTTTCTTCAGTCACATGATCTGTCACAATAACTTTGAAGGCAGGTTGCTCTTTAAAGTAATCGAAAGGAGGAAGATATTCAAGTCCCTCCAAATCAGAGGCCCTTGGCTCATCTAGAATCTCGTAAGAATCTTTCTCTTTAAAGTATTCTTGAAGCCTATTTTTAGCGCAAATATACTTTTTTTGAGTCTGGATGTCTTTAATTTTTACATAGGTAATATTGGCACCTACTGAAGCCGCTAAATTAGACACAAGGGTCCAGGGAGTTGTGGTCCAAACAAGTAAACTAGTCGATGGGTCGTCTTTAAGAGGAAATGTAACAACAATTGAGGGATCGTCGACTTCCTTATAGTTCAAATTGGCTTCAAAATTAGATAAAGGAGTTCCAAGCTTTGCCGAAAAGGGCATTACCTTGTGGCCTTTATAAATGAGATCTTTTTTATAAAGTTCAGAAAAAACCCACCAAACAGACTCCATATAGGAAAGATCCATTGTGTGATAAGTTTGATCAAAGTCCACCCACCTACCCATGCGATTGATCGTTTTTTTCCAGTCATTCGAATAGCGTAAAACAATTTTACGACATTCTTCATTGAAACGAGCAATTCCAAATTCATGGATTGAATGAGCACCTCGTAAATCATGCATTTTTTCAATTTCATTTTCAATCGGAAGACCGTGACAATCCCAGCCAAAGCGTCTAGGCACATAGTAGCCCTGCATAGTCTTATAACGAGCCACAATGTCCTTGATTGTACTTGCTAAGATATGTCCGTAGTGAGGTAAGCCTGTTGCAAAGGGAGGGCCATCATAAAAAGAAAAGAGAGTTTCTTTCTTTCTCTTTTGGAGAGAGCTTTGAAAAACGGACTCGTCTTCCCAAAACTTTAAAATATTTTCTTCAAGGTCAATTAAAGATTTGTTTTCTAAGGAATCAAACATAAAAAATTAAGTTGTATATAAGGTGGTCTAATTTTAGATGAAGAATAGGTTTTAGTCTAGATTTATCCCCCTGTTTCAAAAAAATCTTTAAATTTTAATTTAATCTAGTTAACAAATGAATTTTCTTTAATAAATCTTAATATTTAATCGGTAATCTATTACAATTTCTACTTAAACGTAATTATAAGAGAGGTATTTTCATGGCCCACACAATAAATCCAAATTCTTTACCAGTCCCCTCCTCCCCATATATAGATCGCTTTAACTCCAGTAATCTAGACGATTCTCTTTCTTTTAGAGGAGTGCAACAATTCCACCTTGATTTAACAAAAGAAGGCGACCAACACACATTTTTTGGAGGAAGCTCTTCAAGTAACAGGGAACTTTCTTGGGGGCGCACCTGGTCAGCCGATACACCTCAAATAGCCCTATTGAATCAATACCGCTCATGCACGGCTCTAGGAGCAGACAAAGCAACGAACTCTTGCCTCTTTGAGAAATTAACCGAAGCTAAAATAGAGTGCAAAGAGTCTGTCTCAGGAAAATCTCTTCTGCGCGCTCTATCAGAAGATGGAATACCTCTTCAAGAATGCACACTTCAGCTAACTAGTTCAGATCAATCAGGTCCAAAAGTTCATTCTTTTACCCTTCACGATATTTTCCTTGGCAATAAAAATAAGTTTCCCTCCCTTATACAGGCTCAACTCTATAATATTCTCAATTTTTTAAGAGGAAACATTCTCTCACCAGAAGAGAGTGCTCTTGATTTAAAAAATGGAGATTTCAGTAAATTAAAGTCTCAACTCACATTTGATGCAATACAGTCAAATGAACTTGGAGGGACCTTTTGGGGGACCCTTAGAGCAAAAATCTCTACTTCCAACCCCAAGCTTTTTGGACTTGCAAACCCAGGTAAGGCTATTAGCTTTGTCCCTGGCTCCTATGAAGGAGTTTCAAAATGCTCATTAGGAGAAGAGGGTTCATCTGGAAGATACCAAACAACCTGTGTTCATAAGCTTTCTGACAACAACGGTTTCCAGCCTACAGAAACGATAAGAGTTGATCATATAAAAGGTGGATCCAGTAGTTTTACAGGTTCTCCTACACAAGTGAATAACTGGTATAAAGCTCTTAGAGCAAAAGGCTTAATAGCTACCGGACTAACATCTTCAACAAGCAATCAAGCTTTTAATCAGGAGCAACTTAAAGTATCCCATAGTTATTTTAGTTCCTCTTCTTCTTCAAATTTCTTTAAAGCACCAACAAAGGACCATCTTTTACATTCCTTTTTAGTTCCGATAGGACTTGGTATAACTGCAGCAGGACTTTTCTATGCGAAGTCTAATTATGAGAATACTAATAAAAAATCAGATCTTAGAAGAATTATTGGGGGCATAACTGGAATTGCAGGAGCTATTTTAGGAATAGGTATTGCATCCCTCCCATTTAGCTCTACTTAGCAACAAGTACATTCATTCCTAGCGTATCTATCAAGCTAATCACTAGTATTTCAATTCAATATCCATTTCTTTAAACCTCTATACTCTATTTTAAAAAATAGAGTATAGAGTATCTCTTAGGATTAAATAATTGGAAAATTCGCATGTTTAAGAATCTCTTTATAGCCCTAGTACTTCTACTCACTACAGTGAGTTGTAATCATTCCATGTTAGGACAAAGGTCCTCCTCAACTAATCAGGGAGAGCCCTCTTTCCTCTTTGTGATTATGTCAGATTATGGGGTTATTCAAGAGACAAGTGACGGGAAGTACCAGCTCATTTTAGATCATGGAAGCGTAGAGAAGGTGCTCGCCTTTACAAATAGACCTTACCGTTTAGTAGAGCACACAACAGGAGCAGATCTAGAGTCTATCTGGTCTCAAGGATCTAAATCTTTTGAACAAGATCCTCCCAATGCCACAGTGATTATCAATCAAAACCTTCAAACTGTGATTTTAACCAGTATCACGGTTCAAGGAAACAAGACAATTTTTACAATTCAATCAGATGGTACCAGTTCCCTCATTGCTATGGTGGGGAGCACTCAGGTGTTTATTGATTATAATTCGGAAAGCGCGGGCTGGTATAATTTAAGTGAGCCGCATTATAAGTAGCTTTTAAAAGGAAAAGCAATTCCACCTCATTTTAAAATTAAAAAATGAAGTATGAATTGCTTTAGTGTGCTTTTCAGAAATATTAAACTTATTTAAGCGTAAACTTTAGACTTTGAATCTCGTCTTGGCTTGAATTTAGGTTTAAACCTTTTATTCTCTTGAGGATTAAAGCGAGATGACTTTGAACGTCCACCACCTCTATTTCCGCCGCCGCCGCCGCCTCTACTTGGGGGACCACGTCTTGGGCTTTTTTGCTTACTTGGCTCTAAACCTTCGATTTCTTTGACATCAATAGGTTGTCCTGTAAATTTTTCAATTCTATGAACTAAACCAAAATCACGATCTGCAGCAAAGGATACTGCTGTACCATTTGCCCCTGCACGACCTGTACGACCAATACGGTGTACATAGTCTTCAACATTTCTAGGAAGGTCAAAGTTAATTACGTGGGTAATTAAATTAACATCAAGACCACGGGCTGCCACATCTGTTGCAACTAAGACCTCAATTTTACCTTCTCTTAATTTTGCTGTAGTACGCATTCTTTGATTTTGACTCATATCTCCATGAAGAGGAGCAGCTTTATGTCCTTTTTCACGTAACTCACGAACAAGTTGATCTGCATGCCTTTTAGTCGCACTAAAGATAATGGCATATTTCACATCTTCTTCGTTTAGGATATGCTCAAGTAGGCGATTTTTATGGCCCATATTGTCTACATAGTAGAGTTTCTGAGTAATATTTTCATGTTTTTCTCGCTCAACATGTATTGCAATATCCTCAGGACTTTTCAAGAATTCTTCGGAAACCTTCATGATTCTTCCCTGAAGAGTTGCAGAGAAAAGTAGAGTTTGTCTGGATTTAGGAAGAGCAGCAACAATTTCTCTAACAGGCTCTAAAAAGCCCATATCTAACATTCTATCAGCTTCGTCAAGTATCAGTACTTCGACCTTAGAAAGGTCAATTCTACGTTGCTTCATATAATCAATTAGACGTCCAGGAGTTGCAATTAAAATCTCATAAGGACGAGAAAGTTTTCTGTTCTCAATCTGGTAAGAGACTCCCCCACAAATACAAACAGCCTTCGTTTGAGGTAAAAATTTTGCATACTTCTCTATTTGACCAGAAATTTGTATTGCAAGTTCCCTAGTAGGAGCCACGATAAGAACTCTAGGTCCTCTCATAGGCTTTGCTTCTCGGGTTAGTAGATGATGAAGTGTAGGCAACAAAAATGCTGCAGTTTTTCCGGTACCTGTCTGAGCTGAAGCTCGAATGTCGACACCTGCTAAAATTCTAGGAATAGCCTTCTCTTGAATCTTTGTTGGCTCAGTGTAGCCTGATTCAGTAAGTGCTTTAAGTATTTTAGGATCCAAAGATAAGCTATTAAAAGTCATTATAACCATGTGTTTTGTTTTTTTAACCCAATTAGTTTAGCACTTTTGTTTACTTTAAAGATAGCCCATAATTTAAAATAAAATTAAAAATATTAGATCCTATTAATTTTAATTTTAACCTCTAAAAGTAATTTTCCTTAAATATTTCAACGAGAGGGACCTGAGTTGCATATTTCTTTCATAATTAAAGGTTTTATATTTAAAGCTAACTTAAATCAAAAATATAACTATTACAAATTAATTGATGTTAATAATTAATAAAACGTATTTTTTTATATTATTATTCGAAAAATAAGCAATATGAGAAGAAATGGCACTAAATGGATTAGAATTAGTTGGAGCTTCCGGTAATCTAACTGAATGGAACTCACCTTACAGTCTTTAGAATGGGGTTTGTAAACGGAACCGGTATAGGACCAAGCATTATAACAGTAGTGCATACAATAATGACTGAAATACCTTTACTTGCTGCAAAAACTGAGAAGCTCACATTGGAAGGATAATTCAAATAACTTCCATTTACCTTTAAATAAAACTAAAAACAAAAATTTAACTATATATTATTAATTGACCTTAATACTTAATAATCATATACTTTAGATATTATTATTTAACAAACTATTAAGGAGACTAAATGACGATTCAACCTTTACCTTACAAAGCTTCTGATCCAATTGGTAAGAGATTTCTCAATCTAGCAGAAATTGGAGCCTGTAAAGAAAATGGGTATGAGTACAAAAAAATGAAGGCGAAAAATTTGCAGATGCAATGCTTTATTCTTCAGAAGTTCTCCCCTATAAAATTACTAACTTTATGAAGGATCCTCGAGTTGTTACTCTTCAGGTTACTTCTTTAGCAATACTTGCAGTTTCACTTGCATTCTATCCGGCTAAAACTCCTGAAGTACTAAAAAGCGCTTGGAACTTAATTCCTAAGCCTCCGATGTGGGCTGTGAAGTTTTCAGCTTATCTTGCCACAGTAGAAACTATTTTAGGTTATACGGTAAGAGCGGAAAGCAGATTTTGTAATACAGATTTGACAAATCAGTTAGACGGCTATAATCAATAAGTTAAGCTTTTAATTAGGAACAAAAAATGATAATTCCAACAGGTTTTCAATCATGGAAAGATTACTTTGATTTTACCCTAGCTAGAAAGTTCGTAGATACTGAAAATCAAAATGACTTTCAGTATCCACGCAATTTGGCTGAAAAAGTAGGGCAAATACTCTCACGTCCAGTCATTGAGCCTTTGAGCTTTGCTACAAAGAATATTCGAAATCCGGCCTTTATTTTAGCGCTTTCCACAAGTGCTATTGCTCTTACGAGCATCGCATTTTATCCGAGTGAATTTATGTCTGTTATTTCAAGGACAGTTCCTTTTGTACTCAAGACCGAGCCTTGGATGATAAAGTGTGGAACTTATCTATCTATAGAAACGACTATTTTTGGACTGGGATTAAGAGCCTTTGGGCGCGTTTCAAACCAAGAACTTCTTGCCTCTTGGCAAGAAAGAAAGATCTTACCTGTAAGACTCGGAGACATAGCGACCTCTCCAAATAAGGTTTAAGAGTTTTAACGTAAAATGTTAAGCTTTTTCAAACACCTCATAAGTCACCTTTAAATACTGGGAACCTATATTAATGAATAAGGCTCATTCAATTCTAATTATTGGAGGAGGAGCAGCGGGTTTCTTTGCAGCTATTTCAGCAAAGCGCACTCATCCTGATGCAAAAGTCTCTCTGATTGAAAAGAACTCCGCATTCTTATCAAAGGTTCGTGTATCGGGTGGAGGACGCTGCAATGTCACCCATGCATGTTTTGATCCAAAACTCTTATCCAAACACTATCCAAGGGGAGAGAGAGAGCTTGTAGGCCCTTTTCATCAGTTTCAACCTAAAGACACCTGTTCTTGGTTTGAATCAAGAGGAGTCCCTTTAAAAACTGAAGAGGATGGAAGGATTTTCCCTGTATCTGATTCCTCTCAAAGTATTATCAACTGCTTACTTGACGAGGCTGAAAAGCTTTCCGTCTCTATTCTTCAAAAGCAAAAAATTGAAACCATTTTAAAAAGAGAGAAGGGCTTCTCTCTTCAAATGAAAGATGGGAGCGAGCTCTTTGGAAATCAGCTCATTCTTGCATGTGGAAGTAGCTTAAAGGGACATGAATGGAGTCGTGCTCTTGGTCATACCATCCAGCCCCCAGTCCCCTCTTTATTTACTTTCAATATTCCTCAATTTGCTCTTAAAGAATTAAGTGGCATCGCTTTTAAAAATGTAACTATTCGTATTAAAGAAAGTTCTTTTGAGCAATCAGGTGCACTCCTTATTACTCATTTTGGCTTAAGCGGACCTGCTGTATTAAAGCTCTCTGCATGGGCTGCTCGAGCTCTATATGAAAAAGACTATTCTTTTGAAGTCCTGATCAACTGGCTTCCTGGCTTTGCTTTACAAACAGTGCTTGAAAAACTAAATGCTCTTAAACGACAAGTGCCCCATAAAACACTCTTAAATGAAAACCTATTCAAGCTTCCTAAAAACTTTTGGAGAAAGATGCTTAAAAGATCTAATGGAATAGATCAAAAGCGTTTAAACGATCTTTCATCTAAAGAGTTAAATCTATTGGCTAAAATACTCCTTTCCGATACTTTTCAAATCAAAGGCAAAACAACTAATAAGGAAGAGTTTGTCACATGTGGTGGAGTTACTCTTAAAGAGGTTAATTTTAAAACAATGGAGAGTAAAATCTGCCCGGGCCTCTTTTTTGCTGGAGAAATTCTAGATATTGATGGAGTGACTGGGGGCTTTAACTTTCAAAATGCATGGACAACCGGGTTTATTGCAGGTTCATGCACGAAACTTTGATCACTCCCATTTGAAATTCTCTACTGTTTGTGATAGAGTGCCTTTTCAAACATTCTATTTGGAGACTTTATGACAGATTTACCCAATTGTACAAAATGCGGCTGCGAATTTACTTACGAGGATGGGAATCTATATATTTGTCCCGAGTGCGCCCATGAATGGATGAAGAACGAGGAATCCAAGGATACAGAAGATGGATCTATTGTCAGAGATGCTCATGGAAATGAGCTCAAAGATGGAGATAGTGTCACGATTATTCAAAGCATCAAAGTCAAGGGCACTTCCTCAGGAATTAAAGTGGGGACTAAAATTAAAGGTATCCGTTTGATTGAAGAGGTCAATGGCCATAATATGAATGTCAAAATCAAAGGTTTTGGTCAAGTTTTGCTAAAATCAAAGTTTGTTAAAAAATCAAATTAATCATAAATAAAAAACTAAAGCTATGCGTGAGTATCATCACTATGGGATTCCAACAACTGAGATGCGACCCGACGAAAAATATGTTGAAATAGATAATTACAAATTTTATTCAACTCCCTTTGAAGCAAATAAGTACCGTATTCAATGGCATCGTTTTCCTGAAGGTCATGGACTACCTGAACTAGTTGCTCAAGTTCCCCACATTGCGTTCAAAGTAGATAATTTAGATGAAGAAATCAAAGGTGCTAAAATACTTTTTGGTCCCTATACCCCAATAGAGGGTTTTCGTCTTGCAATGATTGAAGAGCAAGGCGTCCCCATTGAACTTGTAGAAACAAAACTCACAGACGAAGAATTGGCAGCACTTGAACCTAAAAACACAACGAACTAAAATAGATTTGCCTTATGAATCTAAAATTGTGTTTGCCATTGTCTTTAAAGCAAGGCCTAGAATCAGCCTCTATAAAGGAATCTCTGCTATTTTTTCATGTAAGTGAGTTAAAAGACCTCGCTCTTAAGCTCTCTCTTACAGAGAAAGGAACCAAGATGACCCTTATTATGCGTATTTTGCATTTTTTAGAAACGGGCCAAAAATTAACACTTCCCAAGTTTCCAACCAGTTCATGTGCTAAGCGAGGGCAAAATTACCCACTCGGTGAAAAGGAACTCATGCTGAAAGGCGCTTACAAAAACGACTTAAAAACGAGGTTGTTTTTCAAGCAATTCATTGGCGAGTATTTTCATTTTACTGCATTTGGTATCGACTGGCTAAATGAACGCTGGATGAAAGGCAATCCTCCTACTTACCAAGAGTTTTCCAAGATGTGGCAAACGGAGTATCAAAAGCGTAAAGAGGCTCCAGCCGCTCCTAAAAAAGAATGGGCCTACATTCGATTTGTGCAAAAGTTTTTGTTAAGCTCACCTACAGCTAGACGAGAAAACATCTATCAAGCATGGGAGTCTGAGCGTCAAAAACATAAAACTCATGTGTATGAGTTTCTTACATAAAAAATCTTACCCTAAGAAACAGGCCTTGATTAAAGCCTTTATTTAACCTGTTTTTTAGAAAAATAGAAATATTTACATTAAGCAATTCTCTCGACTTATTTAATACGTATACGTATAATAAAACTCCAATAACCTTAAGGAGAGATTTTATGTTTGCAGCCGCTCTAGGATTTACCTTGCTTTTTGTAGAAAATCCCAAAAAAAGCAGTCACTTTTATCAAGAAATTTTAGATTTAAAACCTATAGAAGAGTCCCCTACGTTTGTTATGTTCGCGTTGAACAATGGAGTTATGCTTGGCTTATGGTCTAAACACACAGCAGAGCCCCGTGTGGAAGCTTCTCCTGGCGCTTTAGAAATAGGCTTTCCATCAAACGATGTAGATGCTCTTTATGAGGAATGGGGAAGAAAAGAGGTCACTGTAGCACAGAAACCTACAGATATGGATTTTGGGAGAACTTTTGTTATACTTGATCCGGATGGGCATAGGATTAGAGTTTACAAATTGCGTGAGGAAGAATAATGACTCAATACTGGATAGGAGTAGCCTGTAAAGAGCATGTTCAAAATGGAATGAAAGAAGGAGTTGCCCAAGTTTGCCATGGTAAGCCTGGTCCTCTAAAACGCATGAAGGAAGGCGATTGTATCATCTACTACTCCCCTACTCTAACTTTTAAAGGTAAAGAGGCCTGCCAATCATTCACAGCAATAGCAACTATTAAGGCTAGTGATCCGTATCCTTTTGAAATGTGTGAAAATTTTATTCCTTGGCGCCGTGATGTTTCATTTTTAAAATCTAAAGAAGTTCTTATCCATCCCATATTAGATAATCTCTCTTTCATAAAGAATAAGCAAAAGTGGGGTTTTCCTTTTAGGAGAGGCTGCTTTGAGATTTCACAAGAAGACTTCCAATGTATTGCGATTGCAATGGGAGTTTGTTCATGAAAAAAAATGTAAATTTTAAAGAAATCAGCGCTCACAATACACCCAATCAAAGCCCGGGTTTTCTTCTCTGGCATATTAGCACCTCTTGGCGCAGTTCCATTGGAGCTATTCTTAAACCAATAGGATTGACCCATCCTCAATTTGTGGTCCTTGCAACGCTTGGATGGCTCACTAAAAAAGAAAAGCTTGTGACTCAAGCTGCTATTGGTAAAATGGCAGGAATTGATCCGAATACAATTTCTCAAATTATACGAGGTCTTGAACTGAAAGCGTTAGTTAAACGCGAATCATCTTCTGACCGTAGAGCAAAAAATCCTACTCTAACCTGCACAGGAACTAAAATAGTCAACAAAGCTCTTCCTGCTGTAGAAGAAGCAGACAATCAATTTTTTAGTAAGATTAACCAAAAAGAAACGAAAGACATGATTCATATATTTCAAAAATTAGCTTTTGATTGAAAAACCAACATAGTGCCATTTTTACAGAGAGCATTGTTTAATCTATGGTACGTAAACATTCATCTTTTATAGAGAATCTTTAAATGCCTTTCTTTAGCTTTGATCCTCAAGCTCTTGCCATCGCAAATAAGTTTTATCAACTTCCTTCTGTTTGTTTGCAAGATTTTCACAAGCCTTTTGAAGAGAATCCGCGTTATTCTGAATTACTGGATCATCTAAAATATCTGCCAAAGCATCTGCTTCTTTTCCAAGGGCAGTGAGAGTTTCCTCCATCTTTGAGAGCTCCTGTTTCTCTTTATAGGAGAGGCCTGTTTTTTTGACTGACAGCTTTATTTTTGGTGCAGAAGATTCTCGCGCATTTTCTTTAGCCTGTTTTTTTCGATACTGTAGCCATGCTGCTGAATCATTAAAAGTAGTGTAACCCCCATTACTATCAAGAGCTAGCAAAGTACCAGCTACACGATCGATTATTGCACGATCATGAGAGATTAGGACAACACTACCGGGAAATTCATCGAGGCTTGCCTCCAATATCTCAAGAGTGTCGATATCCAGATCATTTGTAGGTTCATCAAGAAGTAAAACATCAACCGCCTGCATCATCAAGCGAGCTATAAGAATACGAGCACGTTCACCACCAGAGAGCAGCTTTATGGGGAGCTCTAAGCGGCTTTTATCAAACAAAAATCTTTCACACCAACTGTTGATGTGAATGGTGCTACCTCGATACGAAATTGTCTCGCCATTAGGAGAAAGTGCATCACGAAGAGTAAGGTTTAGATCTAGGCTCTCACGGTGCTGGTCAAAGTAAAACACCTTCAAATTATCTGCATATTTTAGCGTACCACTATCACTATCTATCTCTCCTCCAAGTATTTTTAGTAAGGTGGACTTACCACTACCATTACCTCCCACAATCCCTAGACGATCTCCTCGCATCAGTCTAATATCTACACCAGAGAAGATCTTTTTGTCTCCGTACTGCTTACTAAGATTTTTAGCGACAAGCAATTTTTTTGTTTGTCTATCAGTGACGCTAAAGCCAAGTTTTGTTTTATTTTCGGTATTTCGAAATTTGACTTTAGTAAGTTCATCTTGCAACTTACCAGCTTCCTGTATGCGTGCTCTAGCTTTTGTTGCCCGCGCTTTGGGTGACTGCTTCAACCATGCTTCTTCTTTTCGGTTTTTTGATCTCAGACCTCTCTCATATTGCTCCTGACCCCTTAAAAAAATGTCACGCATCTTGATGAATTCGTCATACCCACCATCAACAGAAAAAATTCCTTTTGGATATCGATGACTTAGCTCCCAAATCTTATTGCAAATACTATCAAGGAATATGCGATCATGGCTCGTAACAATAAAAGTTTTAAAAGATCTCTGGAGGAAATTCTCTAACCATAAGATTGTATCGAGATCTAGATGGTTAGTGGGTTCATCTAACAAGAGGATATCAGGCTCATTGACAAGAGCTTTGGCAATACTAAGCCTGCGCGCCCAGCCTCCTGAAAGCTCATTAGCAAGCTGATTTGGGTCTGTGAATCCTACTTTCCCTAATATTTGTCGAATATGCCCTTCTCTATTTGACTCTTCAATATGGGTTTCTTTCAACAAAGCCTCTTCGAGAACCTCTTCAATAGTTCCAGCATGTTTCTCCACCTGTTGAGGAACATAGCCTATGCGAGCACTTTTACTGTGGACGACCTCTCCACTATCTGGAGTATCGAGTTTAGCTATAAGATTTAAAAGCGTAGACTTCCCAGCTCCATTGGGACCTATGAGCCCGACACAATCTCCTTGAGAAAAGCTTATAGAAAGATCTTGAAAAAGGTCGCGTGAACCATGTGCTTTACCGATAGATTTACAACTGATAAGAGGGGGCAATTAGATCTCCAATATTTTTTTTAATCCGTAAGCCAAAGTTTTTTTCCCCCAGCGAAACGATCTTGCCGATTTAGCAAAGATAGATAATATAGAGGTTTATAGAAGAATAACAGCTTTAAGAAAGTCATGCCTAATATTAAAATATTACAGAGACTCTAAACTAAAGTCTCTGGGCCTTAAGCTAAGACAAATAGTCCTAAAATTAAGAAAATAACGAAAACGACTACAAAAATAAAGAATAAGATACGTGCTATTCCCATAGCTCCTCTAGAAATTCCTGTAAATCCAAAGAGAGCTGCAATAATCGCAATCACAAAAAAAATCGCTGCCCATACTAACATATTAACTCCTGAAGGTTAGGAGGGCCTTGCCCCATAAAAATATATTTATTAGATATAATTTCTATAATTAAAGGTCAATTTTTTCTGATAAAATCTGGCTTCATCGACCAAAAGACATAGGCAACAATTAAGAGGCTATTTGACAGACCTTCGACTTGCCTTTAGGTATTGACAACTACATCAACAGATTGATACAATCTACTGAATTTCAAACGGATAAACCACAATAGAAACCTAAGCATCATTATGAAATACTGCAACTTAGCCATCGGCTCACTACTTATCTTAATCTTTGTCTCATCCTGCTCCTCTCACTATAAAGAAAGTGGGCAAACTTCTAAAGTTTCTCAAGCCTCTTTCAATGATCCCAAAAGACTCTTATTACTCACAGGAGAAACAGGAACTGTTGCTTGTAGAGTTTATGGTAACTTAATATCTGGAACGATTCCAAAACTCTCCAACAATAAAAATTTGGAATGTGCAACTCGTTCCTTGCTAAGAATGAAAAATCTAACTGCTGTTCGAGGAGTTCCAGGGGCTAGCATGATAGGACCTGTTGACTATCTAGGAAACCTGGAAGAGCCTCATAAATATTTATATATCATTCAAAATGGATTCCCGCCTGTATTTCACAGAAGCCCAGTTCCCGCTGAAAAACATGAACTGACATACAAAGAATTTGATAATAGCTTAATAACTGCTATTAAGGCCTATTGGATAAGTGGTAGAGATAGAGAGAGTATTAAAGAAAAAAAAGTAGAATATAATGTAGTTAAAAAGCACTTAAAACAATCACTTTTTTTAAAACCAGGCCTTTTAGAAGTTGATAGAGAAATCATTCAACTCAACTATTTTGACCCCAGAGAAATAGATCTAAGTTCTTTTAAAGCCCGCCTTGTTGAAAATAAAAACCCTTTTCAAATTACAAATAAGCCTCTTCCTTCAAAAGACGATTACAGGCTCGTCACTTATCTCTATGAACCTCTTTATGCCGAATGGCAAACTCAAAATGGAAGCGGTCTTTTTTTAGAGAAACACCGCTTTTCTCAAACAATTACTCCTGTATTACCGGATTCAAAAGGCTTTGTAGCCCTTGCACGAGTCAATGATGATTCCGAAGAGCTTGAAATAATTGGAGTTCATATCCCCTATGGCTACACTCTAATTATCGACGAGGGATGTATTCATGGGGATAGCACTTTAAATGGGTTATTCATGATGGGAATGACCTCTAATCATACCACAATGCGAACAGCCGACACAGTCTTTCTAAAGGTTCAGAAAACCAAAAAAAATGCTGGGATGGTTATGATTGAGACTGAAAAGGAAGAGCAGGAATGCTCTGATCATTTCTCTTCTGCTATAGCTCCTCCTTATGTCATTTATAAAGAGGCTACCGAAAGTGATAGAGAAAAATTTCGATTTCTAACGAAAGAATATAATTTTATATTTAACCCTTTTAGTCGTGTATTTTGGCAAAAATAATAGGGTAGCTTCTAGTTCAAGAAAAAGATTTCTCCATCTGAACAACTTTAATGGTGATTCCATCAGGAAATACAGACTTCTCTTCGGATACTGTATTCCACCTTTTTTTTGTATAAAACGAAAGGCCAGAAATAGTAGCACCAAGAGCTCCTTTAAAAAATCCCTTTTTTCTAGCAGCATTTTCTGATTCATTTAAAATCATAGAGCCAATTCCTTTGCCACTATAGGAGGGATCAACAAACATAGCTCGTATCCGAGCTGGATCAGTTAGAGGATTGAGTTGATCATCTTTTGAAGAAGCTTCTGCAGGTCCTGCATAAAGCTTATTTCTAAAACTCCAACCACCACAGCCAACTAGGCTTCCTGTTTCTGTTATAACTACAAAAAAGGTCTTATCTTCGATGAGTTGTTGATCTGGAACACAGACAAATTGACAACAAGAATCAACCTGATCTTTAGAATAATGCCCAACACCTAAGGCTTTCATAGAACGTTTCATCAAGGCTTCGATCTGTCCTAGTTCATTAATTTCAGCTAGTCGAATTTCTAAATTCATAAGGTATTTATTTAAGTAGGATAATTGCCTCATATTTTTTCTCTTTTCTATCCTCTATTATAAGTACTCATTACTCTAGATGGGTCATCGCCTCTCGTCCTGCTAAGCGCCCAGATGCTAGAGCCTGGTTGATTGATGCAAAATCAGTCACTTCCCCGGCAAGATAAATTCCATTTACAAAAACCTGCCCATAGTTTGAAGGCAAATTTCGTTGATTGGGCAGAGCATGATTAATCGTATATTTTCTAAGTAATCTTAGACAGCTGGATATTGGACCAAACCAACCCTCTAGTTCATCGCATACGGTTTTTTCTAAAACAGAACTAGCTTGCCATGCTGGGTCAACCACCGTAACAGAGACAAGCTCTTTTCCAGCTGGAGCATACGTAGGCTGAATAATACTCGGAAAACACAGATTATTGATGGCTCCTCCTTCTCCGAGGTATAGAATAGGTTGCGCATCAATAACACCTCGCTCCAATTCGAAATATAGGCACGTAACCTTTAGGCTTGAAGGTGGATCTAATAACGGGATAAGCTTAGACATCTCTGGACTACTAACCGCAACGACCACAGCATCCCCTTTCACTGAAAACCCGTCACCACACTTAACCTCATTTGAAGCAACGGATGTCACTTTGTGATTAAGTAATATTTCTGTGTTCAAAAGAGACTTTTTCAAAGTATTTGGGAACTGTTGGATTCCCTCTCTGGGCAGTCCGGCTCGACCCAAGACAAAGCGTCTCAAATATGTTTGAAATAGTGATGCCTTTGTTATGAGCTCACTCTCCAAAAAAACCCCTCCAAAAAAGGGTCTTAGAAATCGCTCAACCATAGCTTCTGATAGCTCTAATCTATCTAGTAATTTGGAAGTACTTCCCTTTGGAGCCCTTAGAGAGATAAGAGGGCTCAGCAATTTGAAAAAATCTGACAGCAAGCCTGGAGGAAATGAGGTAAGGCTTTTCATTGCCCGAATTGGATGCCTTAAAGGATTCAATATTTCTGTCCAGGAATGACCCATTCTACAGAGTGCCCCTGACTGAAAGTACTTCAATCCAAGAGAACTCACTTCTTTGCACCTACGGAGTTCGGGGTACGAATCAAGTAGCACCTGAAACCCTCTGTCCAAAAGAAAGCCATCTACACAATCCGTGCGTAGACGGCCTCCAACAGCGTTGCTACTTTCAAGTAAAGTGGTCTGCCCACCCAAACTTTCAATCTCTCTGGCGGCAGCTAAACCAGCAAGGCCGGCACCAACAATGACAACATGACGTTTAGAAAACTTCATTAACCCTCTCTAGCTGTAATAATAATAGGTAGGCCAACAGCAAACTACGTACACTCCACGAGCAAGTTCTTAGCCAATGCACCGCTATCAAACGATTGATAGCTTGATTAGACTTTTTCTGAGACAGCTTTTTATGTTCTGGTACAGCTAGTCCAATTGTTAATACCCAGTTGAAAAGCAACAAAATTGATAAAATGATCAGCGTCAAAGAGATCGGGCCTATGATTAGAAGCCAAATACCTGTAAGCATCTCTCCTAGCATGAGAGGTGCTACGACACAAGAGGTTTTACGCTGGTGTAGATGAGTATATTTTTCAAATACCTCAATTGGAACCTGTCGAAACAACGGATAGTGAACCGACTGGATAAACCAGGATAATCCCATCAAATTTGCTGCGAATAATAATTGTATTACCAGTACCATACAAAAGCACACCTTTCCATTAGTTTATCACTTGCGCTATCGACTATGAGCGTATAAAAACACATGGTCTGAGAGAAAGTAAATTGATGTTTATCCTATCGAAAGTTCTCAAGGATGTCTATCGAAAATAAAATCAAAAGTAGATCAATAATTTCTTTCTAGATCGCTAAAAAAATCTTTGTGTCTAAAAAAAACACTATACTGTTTAAAGCTATCTAGCCAAGACTATTAAACCCTAGTATGCTACTATGTCATAATCGCACTTCCGTTAACTAAACAAAAATGAGAGTCTATCATGTCAAAAGAAGTAGTAAAACACCGAAAAGATAAGAAAAAGGAGCCAACCTTGACAGCTAAAGAAAAGAAAGCGAAGAAAAAGGAAAAAAAGGCAAATAAAGGCAAATAAGTAATCGGGGGGCCTCCAGGGACCCGGATGACTTAAGCATAAAAAAACATTAACAATACTAATTGTCTTTTCATATCTCTTATAGTTCTGTTATTCAATAATTGTTTATCGAAACCATTTATTCCAACAAATGCTATGGATTTACCAAGATCACTAGCATTTATGCCAATTGATGGAATTAGCCTAAAGATCTGTTGAATGAATTTTACCCAAACGCCTTTTGTCTTGATATGCTCGGGATTAATATAACCTGGTCCAAATATATATTTTTTTGTAAGTTTTGAATCCAATAAATGCTTTTCAGCCATTCCTTAGCAGAAACAGTTAACAGAATTTGGAATGAAACTGAAACCAACGAAACTCTAGATATCAAAACTCAAAAAATAAGTTACACTTTTGATCATCAAGAGACTCCTTTTGGACTTTTAATCCCCTTAGATAGCTATAAAAGTGAGATGAATATTATTTGTTTAAATCAATCGCATGCTTTTATCACTGTACCTGGGGAATTAAGCTGTATTTATGATCGGCATTTAAAACAAAAAGGCACTGAGCTTGGCTATGAAAATATTTCTATTTTTGGACTAACTAATGATGCCCATGGATATATTATTTTACCTGAATCTTTGAAGCATAAGACTTATGAGTCTACCTTATCTTTTGGGGGAGAAAATTACGGGGAAGTCATTAAAGATCGAGCTGAGCTCCTTTTGACAAATAATGCCCCCAACAAATAAATAGATTTATCTATAGATATAGATTAATTCTAAATGGAGTGATGTGACTTACTTAGTATATGTAAAGGATTTTCCAAACATGGAAAAAACCAGAGAAGCAAATAGAAAAGCTCATCGAGATTTTCTTAAACAACATGGTAATAAAGTTCTAGCTTCAGGAGCGCTCCTCAGTGAAGATGGAAAAATCATCGGGGGGATTTCTTTATTCGATACAGATAATTGGCACGAAGCGAAGCAGTTTGCTGAAAGTGATCCATATACAAAAGCTGGGATACGACTAGAGACACAGATTATTATCTGGAGAAAACGATGGTGGAATGGATCTTTTCTTGGAGAAGAATAGCTGCTTTGAGCGAGGCTGGTGCTAGTGAATTTCATCTCCGACTTACGGTTAGGCGGAAAAGAAAAAGGAAAAAGTTTTCTTATCCAGCTTCATCTCAAAATGCCACATATAAACTGGAGGTGTATAGACATATTCAGAACTTTTGATTGTTTTTTGTTTTAAGAAAATATCATGTTAAAATTTCTTACTTCTGATACAAGTTAAAATAAAATCTAATATCCAGGGAGGCCCTACTATGAAAGATAACAACTTCAAACCTACTACAAATGATGCTGGAATTCCTGTTCCTAGTGATGAGTTTTCTCTTACAGTTGGGGTCGATGGTCCTATATTACTTCAGGATCATTTCCTCATTGAACAGATGGCCAATTTTAATCGAGAAAAAATCCCTGAACGTCAACCACATGCAAAAGGATCAGGAGCTTTTGGCTATTTTGAAGTGACTAAAGACATAAGTGCTTATACAAAGGCGACACTTTTTCAACCTGGCATGAAAACTGACACATTAGTACGATTCTCAACAGTAGCCGGAGAACAAGGGAGCCCTGATACTTGGCGTGATCCACGTGGCTTTGCCCTAAAGTTTTATACCAGTGAAGGTATTTACGATATGGTAGGAAACAATACCCCTGTATTTTTTGTTCGCGATCCAATGAAGTTTCAACACTTTATTCGCTCTCAACAACGGCGTGCAGACAATGGCTTACGGGACAACGATATGCAATGGGATTTTTGGACTCTTTCCCCTGAGTCAGCCCATCAAGTGACATGGCTTATGGGGGATCGCGGGATTCCGAAGACCTGGAGAAATATGAACGGATATTCTAGTCATACATACATGTGGGTAAATGCAAATGGTGAACGCTACTTTGTGAAATATCACTTTAAGACAGACCAAGGGATAGATTTTCTTTCACAGGATGAGGCTGACAACTTAGCTGGAGTTGACGCTGACTATCACCGTCGTGATTTATTTGAGTCTATAAAACAAGAAAAATATCCAAGTTGGACTCTTAAAGTGCAGATTATGCCTTTTGAGGAGGCCTTCTCATATAGGCTTAACCCATTTGACTTAACTAAAATTTGGCCTCAGAGTGATTATCCTTTAAAAGAGGTTGGTCGCTTAACGCTTAATCGAAATCCTAGTGACTTCCATACAGAGATAGAGCAGGCTGCTTTCGAACCGAATAACATGGTACCGGGGATAAGTCCCAGCCCAGATAAGATGCTCCTTGCCCGCCTTTTTTCTTATGCTGATGCACATCGTGCTCGCCTAGGGGTAAACTACAAACAGATTCCGGTAAACCATCCAAAGTGCCCTTTTCATAGCTACAGTAAGGATGGAGCAATGCGAGTAGAGAATGTTTCTGATCCTGTATATGCACCAAACTCAAAGGAAGGTCCTAAAGCAGATGAAGAACGCTATTCCCAGATGGAAGGATGGGGGGCAAGTGGTGAGTTTGTTCGTGCTGCCTACACTCTAAGAAAAGACGATGATGACTGGAGTCAAGCAGGCGACCTAATACGCAAAGTCATGGACAGTGAGCAGCGTGGCCGCCTAGTTTCAAATGTTATTGGGCACCTCAAAAAGGGTGTATCAGAGCCTATTCTTAAGCGGGCATTTGAGTACTGGAACAACATTGACAAGGATATTGGAGAGAGAATCAAAAAGGGGCTAAAGCTATCTTGATCTACGAAAATGGCTGGAAAAGTATCTCAGCCTTTAGCCTTTCAAAAAACCATTCTCAGTTTTCATTCAACGCATGTATCTGCTAATTCTTTTTGAACATTGCGAAGATGTGCCATCGTAGTATTTCAGCATAAAGCTGAGTATATTCCAAGGCTTCTATTTTCTCTGTCAATTGCTCTGGCAGAAAGGCATAATGTGTCAATCCTTTTTCAGGACCATCCAGAGGTACATGGGTCTGCTTGTCTAAGAATCGCAGAGTACAGAAAGTGCCACCATGAGAGCCTCTGTACAAGCCGTCTCCAAGATCTTCGAGGTCAAGCGAGTTAATGTTCGCAGCCTTCACGATAAACAAACCTCCAGGCTTGAGGATCCGTGTGATCTCTGCAAAAACCTTTTCTATATTTGGCAAGGTGTTGTGATTCAGTGATTGGAATGCAATGACTGCATCCAGTGAGCTGTTCTCAAATGGCAATGCCTGATACATATCCTGTTCAAGAGTGTGAACAGATACCTGCGCTTCTCGCGCCTGTGCTTTTGTCTTTTTGATGCCCTCACTGGAGATTTCCAATGCATGCACGGTCTTCCCTTGTTTTGCCAGAGCTACAGCAATGGTTCCATCGCCAGAGCCAAGGTCAAGGAGAGTTTGAATATTCTCCTGCTCAAAAAGCTGCAACATCTTTTGAGGGATGTCTGCCTTGAAAGACACATCAACAGTGTCGTTTTTCCACACATTATCATACTGCTTCATAGGTATCGAAAGCCTCTTGCTTATGAAAAACAAAGCCGGGAAAATATCCCAGCCTTAAAATGAATTGGAGGTGGAGAGACGCGTTCAGAACTTTTGATTGGACACAAATGGCCAAAAAGTCACACATTTAAATGAAAGTTTCAAAATTATTTTTTTGATTTATCTTGCAGTTTTTCTACACTTTTACAAGTATCTGGATTTTCTAAAAGTGCTATAGCCTCATCGTAAGTCTCTCTCTCACTCGTCTTATATCGATATTTATTATCAGGATTATACGTTTCATAAGCCAACTTACCAAAGTTATACGAACAAACACCCAGATCTGGATAATAATTGTCTTTATGATCTGGAGTGATGTAAATCTGAATTTGAACACTTTTCTCGTTAAATCCACCGGGAAGAAGGTATTTTTGAATTTCTTGGTTACTATTGGCTGTTGTGATGACTTCATGTGCACAATCGATTAACATCTCACGAGCTTCCTTTTTAGAAAGAGAGCGATGAATATTAAAGGCTAAAAATAAATCTTCGATTTCGTACATCATGGCACCGCCTTCACCAGACTGCACCATTCCATATCGCTTGGAGAGAGTTTGGGCACATTCTCTTGAAACTCGATCAGCTATGGCAATTTTTTCATTTTTTGGGGGTTCTGGGTTGGGTTTTGAGCAACCCATTAAACTAAAAGAAACTAAGCATAGAAATAATCTAAAAAAGTGCATTAAAATTCTCCTTTGGCAAAAGCTTTATTGTTTTGTTAAATTGGCTTTAAATAGCCATTCATTAATCCATGGGCTGCAAGTGGAGATTTTCCATCATCTTCTAAAATGACTAAAGCGCCTTCTTCTTTTGCTTTTTTTCAACCCTTCATCTAATGAACAATATGTTGAGCCTTAGTTATTAGTGTATCTTTCAGAAGTATCTGGATTTTCTAAAAGTGCTATAGCCTCATCGTAAGTTTCTCTCTCACTCGTCTTATAACTATACTTATCATCAGGATTATAGGTTCTATAAGCCAACTTTCCAAAGTTATACGAACAAACACCCAAATCTGGATAATAATTATCCTTATAATCCGGTGTAATGAAAATCTGAATTTGAACACTTTTCTCGTTAAATCCACTGGGAAGAAGGTATTTTTGAATCTCTTGATTACTATTGGCTGTTGTGATGACTTCATGTGCACAATCGATTAACATGGCCCGGGCTTCTCCTTTAGAAAGAGAGCGATGAATATCAAAGGCTAAAAATAAATCTTCGATTTCGTACATCATGGCACCGCCTTCACCAGACTGCACCATTCCATATCGCTTGGAGAGCGTTTTCGCACACTCTCTTGAAACTCGATCAGCTATGGCAAGTTTTTCATTTTTTTGGGGTTCTGGGTTGGGTTTTGAGCAGCCTATTAAAATCAAACAGATTAAGCCTAAAGATAACCTAAAAAGGTACATTAAAAGTCTCCTTCTGAAAATTCTTTGTTGTTTTCTGCAAGTTTTTTTAAATAGCCATTCATTAATCCATGGGCTGCAAGTGGAGATTTTCCATCATCTTCTAAAATGAGTAAAGATCCTTCTTCTTTTGCTTTTTTCCAACCCTTCTGATCAGCCATTTTGGAAGTTATATCATTTGGATGCCAAATATTTCTAACCCGTTTCGCCATTTCTTTATCCACATATCCAGCTGTACCATAAGTATCCACATACATCCTCTCTCTACATTCAGGAGGAATATCCGGAAGAAGTTTATTGAGGATGGCTCCTGCCTGACTATGCACATTGATATGAAGGACCTGGCCTTGATCTGCCTTTTCAAAGTAATCCATAATATAATCTCTCATTAATTATGCTGCAGGAGTGAGATAGTTGTCGTTTATAAGTTTTTGTTTAATAAGGTCCCGTTGTAAACCTAAAGTGCTATTATAGACTAAGTCAATCTTATTTCCAGATTGCATTTCAGAGATAGCTTGCGCTGTTTGAATAGCTTCTTCATGGGTTGTCATGATCCCATTCATGAATAACGATTTTCCATGCACACATTGTTTCTCTCCTATAGAGAGCACTTGAGAAGGTTGATAATAGCGCACTGGTTTTGCATAGGGGATTCCATGAACATCTGACTCCAATGGAGTTGCTAGCAAGACTTCTTCAAAATTAGGGAAATTTTTGAGCTTGGATGGAGGCCTATCTATAACAGGATTGAGAGTAAATTCTTTTTCTAATTCATTCGTTTTTTGACAGTGATGTTCAGATACTAAAAGCTGATCTTCTTTTCTAACAAACGGATTTAGAGTTAAATTTGCTTCTTTTTCAAAAACCGTGTAAGCATCTAAAAAAGTCTGTTTTTTCATCTCTTGAAAAATATCAGTTTCAATTTGTAAATTAGGAGGAGAACCTAAATACATAAGATTTGATTGAGCCTCATTTGGAGATTCAGATAAATTTTGAAATAAAGCGATATTTTCAGGAGTCGTTTCCTCAAAAGGGTCATTAAGTAGCTTATTCAAATCAGTATTATTTTGAAGGGACTGACCAGGTATTTCAGTTTTAGAAGAAATGTCCTCTTCAGTGATTTGCTCAGTTTCATTAATCTCCGATTGTTCAGAAGATTGCACTACTCCAGCAACTCCTGCTGAGGCAGCTCCTGATGCTGCTGTTGCCTCAGCAATGATAGCTGCAGCCACTGTATTCACTATAGCCAGAGTAACTAATGCAACTACAGCAACAGCTGCTACGACACTAACACCAATAATAATGGCCTTTTTATGTTTTTTTATAAAGTTTCCAAACTTACTACAAGTAGTTTTAAATCCACCTTGTTTTTTAAAGCAAAGATTTGCTTGCGCTTTGAAAAAATTGGAATCAGCAATAGAGTTTGACGAAGGGAAAATCTTTTTTTCCTTAAACAGATTTTGAATCTCTTCTTCCAAGATTTGTTGCTCTAAAGGATCTTTTGTCCCTTGCCTTGCATAATCAATAAGTAAATGCATGATTGTAGACATTTCATTTGGAGAAATATTTTTTTCAAAATTTCCTTCTGCAATCTCATCAAGAAAATTTTCTAGTTCTCCAAGAGTAAGAGGATCTTTTTGAGGGTTTTTAAGTCGATAAATTAAAGGTTCAAATTTAGAGCCTCTTTTTATTGTCGGAGAGGATTTTTGTAATGAAATTAGGTCAAAATGAGCAAGCGAAAAAGCTGTGTTTTTCTTCTCAAAAGGAATAAACTCTAGATTATTTAGGGAAAACTTTTTAGCTTTTTTTGGGAAAGTTTGATAAGAACACATTCCCGTAAAAGGACTCTTTGAAATTGATAAAAGTGACATTATCTCCATCTCTATTGTTAGAATAGTCTGCGGATGTTAAATTATAACCTTTTTTAGTACAATATGATGAATTATTTTATTCAGTTGTTAGAAATTAACTTTCTGTAATTTTTAATTATATAATTTTAAGTACAAGGTGCAGCACTTAGTAACTGCTTCTGTTTCTCTTGAGTACAGGATTGGCGCAATTCCGAAGCTCGCTCCAATACTTAAAAATCTAAAGATCCAATTTTTCATATATCCTTAACGTTTACGTGATTGCTTATCATTTGGACATCCTTTCAAACAAAGTGGTTTTAAAGTTCGAATTAGTTGAGACTGGGTCCTATTTTATCTAAACTTGTTGCTCGCTTACTATTAACCTCTTAGGCTCTATTTATGAAAATTTAAACTGTCGGTTTAAATTTTCATGGAATTAGCCTTTTCAATAAAACACTTAGTATTTATCATGAAAATTTAAAGCAGGAGTTTAAAATTTCATGGTTTTGAGTAGTAGAAAGAGAGAGGGATTCTTAAAAAAAATTATTTTCTCATTTAAGGTGAATCCCGTTGTAGCCCTATTAGGTCCAAGGCAATGCGGAAAAACTACGCTAACCCGAATGTTTATAAAGGAGCAACGGTTAGCTAAAAAAGTGCATTATTTTGATTTGGAAGATCCTGAAGATCTAGCACTCTTTGAAAACCCTAAGCTGACTTTAGGTTCCTTGGAGGGGTTAATTGTTTTAGATGAGATTCAGAAAGTTCCTGAGATTTTCCCTCTAATTCGGGTTCTTGTTGACGACCCAGATTGTAACAAAAAATTTCTTATTTTAGGAAGCGCTTCAAGAGAACTTATTCAGCAGAGCTCAGAGACTCTAGCTGGAAGAATTAGTCATTTAGAGCTCACTCCTTTTTCTTTTGAAGAAGTTGAGGATCTAGATAGGCTTTGGATTCAAGGAGGATTTCCAAGAGCTTATCTCGCTGATTCTTTGAAAGAAAGCGTTGGATGGCGGAAAGAATTTATATCTACTTTTTTGGAGAGGGATATCCCTGCTCTTGGTTTTAAAATTCCTGCTCAAGCAATGAGAAGATTCTGGATGATGCTTACTGTCTTTCATGCCAATATTTTCAATGCATCAGAAATAGGGCGCTCACTCGGGCTCTCTAGTATAACGATGCGTAAATATCTTGATGTCCTTGTTGGGACCTTTATGGTAAGGCAACTCCAGCCTTGGCATGAGAATATTAAAAAGCGTCAGGTTAAATCGCCCAAAATCTACTTTCGAGATAGCGGCATTTTTCATTCGCTTTTAGGAAGTGTAAGCCGAGAAGATATTTCAAGGCATGTGAAACTAGGAGCTTCATGGGAAGGTTTTGCTCTTGAAGCCGTTATCAGAGCCTTAAATGTAGACTCAGAAGATTGTTATTTTTGGGCAGTTCATCAGCAGGCTGAACTTGATCTACTCGTTTTTAAAGAGGGGAAGAGACTCGGCTTTGAATTTAAGTGGGCTGATGCACCAAAGATCACACAATCGATTAAAACCGCCCAAGAGACCTTGTGCCTGGATGCATGCACAATTATCTACCCAGGCAAGAAGAGTTATTTTCTGAAAGATAATGTTCGAGTGATTGGATTGGAAAACTTTCTAAGGGAAATGCCTGGTAGCTAAAAGGCTATTGGGTCCTTTTTTTTCTTTTTGAAGTTTAGCGGAGACTTCTTTGACGGTTTCAAAATCTGAGACATCACAACAATAGAGCGATAGGTTTGGATTGCCTATTTATTGCTCTAGTAAATTCAGCCTCTCTTTAGAACTTGAAATTCCAATTACTTCGCATTCTTGCTTCAAAAGCTCAATAATTAAAGCTTTTCCAATGCCAGAAGAGGCTCCTGTAACAAGGACTAACTTTTGTTTTTTTATGTTCATGAGTTCCTGTTTTTTAGTTGTTGTGAGAGCCAATCAAATGCTCGTTGTATCACATCAGGCCTTTTACGAACATAATGATCCATTCCCTGAATTCGAAAATAGGTAACAGGAGCTCCGCTTTCTTCCATCTTATGAGTAAAGGAGTCAAATGATTCGATAGCCGGATCCTGGTCTCCTACAACAGCTAAGTAGGGAGACTTAATTTTTGTGGGCTCACAGGGCTTATAGGTCATGGCATCAGCGTGATATTTGTAACTCATTCCCATAAAAGATTCATTTGCAGTAGGATTTTTTAGTATCATTGCCATATGAGTATTATATTGTTCTCTAGAGCCCATGAGTGCCATACAAGCACTGCAAGAGCTAAGCTGAGTGGAATGAGGGCATGTTGGATTTTGTACACTCAAACGTTCTATAAATATCCAAAGTTCTTCAATCCAGGGAAACTCACCAGTTCCTGAAAACCCCATAGAAGCTGCTGTAATTTCTGAATACTCTTCTGTAAGACTTGTGACAAGGGGGCCTCCTTCCGATACACCCATTAAAATAAGCTGGCCATTCCACCCAGCTGGAGGGTCATTTTTTAAGTGTTCGATGAGTACTTGGTGATCGCTTAAGCGTTGTGAGCGGGTATAATGATCGATGAAATCTTCCTTTCTAATATCTTGTCCATCAATACCCCATTGCTCAAGAGTTAACACAGCACTTCCTAAATTGAGGAACTCTTCTAAAAAATAGCGGTGGAAGTGAATGACGCTATTAAGATTATCAGGGTTCGATGAACCCTCACATAAAATAGCAATTGGATAATTATCGTTACTGGGTTTGGTAAAGTAGTAAATAAGATCTGGATTAGAGGGCTCCAACCTAGTAATTGAATACCGTGATGACTTTGGAATTTGATAGGAATGATCGATGTCTTGTGCAGAAGTAAATTTATAGGGAGTAATCTTATCTGCTGAGAGAGATGAGTTAATGGAGATGGATAGTGTTGATGGACTGATTCTCATAATAATTCCTTTTTAAATTCTAAAATGTCTCCAGGTTGGCATTCTAAGAAGTCACAAATACTTTTAAGCGTGGAGAAACGTATTGCTTTTGCTTTTCCGGTTTTTAGGATCGATAGATTTTGTATTGTGATGCCCACAGCCTCTGCTAAATCTTGAAGTTTGACTTTTTTTTTGGCCAACATGACATCTAAATTAATAATAATACTCATGAGTTTCCTTATTTAGATTGTCAGTTTTCGTTCTTCATTTAATTTGCCAGCTTCGAGTATGACCCACGAAATAACAATAACAATAGCTCCACAAAAAAGGGCTTTAAAACTAGGTGTCCCTATTGTTATAGAAATGTAGCGTAGTCCTTTTGGATTGGAGAGAGTGACAGCTAAGACGTTAAACATATTCCCAATAGGTTTTGCAATTAGTGCATCTAGGAAGAGCAGTAAACCCAAATATCTGTACTGGTATGCATTGGTAAATTTAAAAATATCACCCTTTAAATAATTTTTAAATATAGATTTTAGAGCAAAAAGACTAAGAAAAAAGGGTAATATTTTTATTGAGTCTCCTACAAGCTTTATTATTTTAGTGAGTGGGGTCCAAGTAACGGAGCTTAACTTAACAAAGCCTAGTGGAGTTTGAACATATTGTTGAAACAGATTTTCGATAATTACGCTTTTCATAAGTGGCGTATTCAGAATGCACCACTCAAAAATAATAGAAATTGGTAGCAAATAAATTAAGAAGTTAAAAAAGGTTATAAAATAAATGCTAAGTTTTTGAATGCGTTCCATATGTAATCCTCTTAAAAAATAACTGAAAAGAACGATCTTAACTTCAAGGTGTAAATTTAAGCAATGTAATTTATTGTTTAACGATAACTTTTGATTGTTTTAAAATCAAAAATTGCTTTTTTCTTTAATTTTCAAGGTGTTTTTACTAGAACAACCTTTCAAAATGTTCTAAAAAATGCAGTTCATATGATAAATGATTTTAATCCTGAAGAAGTGTTTTAAAAGCGATTGCTTTTCTGTTAACGATGTCATTATCATGTAGCAATGTAAGATAGCACAAAAGCTGAAATTATTCTTTTGGATGCAATTAGGGCTGTAGGAAACCTAGGGATGGAGAAGGACTTAAACCGCTTTAAAACTCTTTTGCATAGTCTTGAGCTATCGGCCTTCAAAAAGTAGGGCTTTAGCAACTGTTTTGGTATTAATATTTAATTTCAACCCAATAGAAGCGTTAGATATTTCTAATAGGCTTAATTCTTTTATCTTAGGTGCCATAATTTGATAGATGGGTAAACTTTGGTGACAGGAGATTTTAGTGGCGTTGTTGATTTAATCAGCTAAGTCAGGCGTGACAAATAAATATTTAAGAAAATGAGCGTATAAATGAAAATGGACCCCTAATCGTTCAAAACAGAAGTCCAAAGATGAGCTACATTAAACGTAACTGGAAACAATATAACCAAAAACTGGTTAATCGTGGAAATGTTTTTCTCTGGATTGACGAAGATACTTTTAATCAATGGATTGTAAAGAAGAAAAAGCGTGGTCGACCTGCTTTTTCTTCTTCAGTTATCCAGGCTGGTTTATTTTTAAAGAGCTTTTATCGATGTACCTTGAGATCTCTTCAGGGCTTTTTAGACTCTTTAATCAAGCTAATGGGAAGAGAGCTCCGCTCTCCTCATTATAGTGTTTTTTGCAAACGAGCAGCAGAAGCTGCAGCTCGTTTGCCTGAACTTTCAAGAACTAGGCCTACAGATTTAATTATTGATTCCTCAGGGCTTAAAATCCTAGGTGAAGGAGAGTGGAAGGATGCGGTGCATCGATCTAAAACTAGAAAATCTTGGATCAAACTGCATATTGCTATCGATGAAAAAACTCAAGAAATCATAGCGTCTGTAGTCAGCGATGAAAAAACGTCAGACAGTTCTGCAGTCCCTAATCTCATCGAAAAAAGCCCAAAATCCGTCAAAAAAGTTTTGGCTGATGGAGCCTATGACCGAAGTAGTGTCCGCGAATTTTTAATGAATAAAAAAATAGATCCTTGCATCCCTCCTCGAAGAGGAGGAAGGCTAAGAAAAGAGTCCTGCATGGAATCTAGAAATCAGGATCTTTTAGCTATTAGAGGTTTAGGAGGTACGGAAGAGGCTTTTGCTCTCTGGAAACCGTCTCAATGCTAAAAAATTCCTCAATCAAAAGGCTGAAATCGACTTTCGATTATATGCTCTTAATCGAATGCTTCGAATTTAAGGTTTAAATGAGAATTAAAATAGAGCTACTTTTTTCAAAATCTGATTAAATCAACAACGCCCCTCTTCAAGTAACTTAGTTCAAAAAAATATAAATTTATTTAAATCCATACGTTTTATAACTAGCTAACATAGTCTCTTTAATAAAAGGGGCGTTGTTGATTTAATCAAAATCGATCGATTCAGACAAATAAATATTTAAGAAAATAAGCGTATAAATGAAAATGGACTCCTAATCGACAAAAACAGGAGTCCAAAGATGAGCTACGTTAAACG
>Ga0208770_1000178_pt1 | contig 47669 bp, 49 predicted proteins | sample AntAceMetag02UK9_FD_184771 | JGI IMG/M metagenome (GOLD analysis project Ga0208770, IMG submission 184771) | Saline lake microbial communities from Ace Lake, Antarctica - Antarctic Ace Lake Metagenome 02UK9 (SPAdes) (version 2) | ecosystem: Environmental > Aquatic > Non-marine Saline and... | reverse complement strand
CGCATGGTTCAATGATGATGAGTTTTAGTCCATTTTTGACGATAAAACAGCTCTATACCTTAAAAATAAGCGTTTATGACCTATTTCCCATCGTCAACTCAAAAGCATTTTAACTTAAAAATACCCTCTAATTAATCAAAAACGTGCTTTTTCGAGTTTTCGGACAAGCACTAATTATGGCTCTTGGAGCCTTTAAAATATATAAAATAAGATATTGCCAACAAGCGCGGAAAGAAGTTGCAAAGTTTCACTTTATGATCGGAAGAGGGTTGGAGGCTAAAAGTAAATACTCAAGACATAATACCAATCAAAACCTGATACCATGGTCTAATATCTAAAGTCTAAAAATCTAATAGTAAAAAAATAAAATTATGAAAACGATAACAATAATTATCTGTGCACTACTTCTATGCGCAACAAGTACGGCTCAGTCCTCATTGAGTTACTCAGCTTACTTAAGAAAAAGTGCTACGCTTTGGGAACAAGATATTCTGAAAGCGGAAGCGAATGTTCAAGCGGAAGCTAGTTATGATAACAAAATAAAACTTGCACAGGCTCATTTTGGATACATGAATAATACCATGATCGACCAAAATGAAAAGGCTTTTAATGCAAAAATTGATGGAGTAAAAGAGCTGTTAAAGGAGCTGCAAGACTTGAACGAATCAGACGGACTGCCCGACGCACTGCTTTCCTCATTACATGGAAAAGAGATTGCTTTCAATAATATGAAAGGAATGTACTTGGGTTTTAAAAGTAGCTCCTTACTTAGCGATGCTAATAGAAAGTCGACTGCCCACCCTTTGGTATTAAAGATTTATGGTGACTATTATTGGTATACTCCTGAAATGTTTGGCGGCAGCAAAAAGGATGCTCTTGCTTATTATGAGCAGTCCAAAAGGGCTTTCGAAGTACTGGGACAAACCGTTGAAAATTGGTTGTATCTCGACTTATTGGCAAGCTTGGGTCAAGCGCAACAAGTTGACGGACAGTTAGAGATGGCTAGAGCCACCTACGAATTAGCGTTGGTTACTGAACCGGAATTTTTCTATGTAAGCAAAGGACTTTTACCTAATCTAATAAAAAAGTAATCATGAAAATAGGAATAGCTTTTTTATTAATTATTCTCTGGTTTGTGAGCCCAGCGCAGCGCTATGAAGGTAAAGTGCTTGACAGTCAGACGACAGAAGGATTACCTGGCACGAATATATTTTTAGTTAATAATTGGAGAGTAGGGACAGTTACAAACGCGGAAGGCGACTTTGTGCTCAATGTTCCAGCTCAGGATTTGAAAGATTCGGTTATTATTTCATTTATTGGTTATAGAGAAGTAGTGGTAACATTAGATAAGCTTAATGGTGGCATAAGCCTGAATCCTAATGAAAATGAACTTGAACTTGTAGTGGTTGAAGAGCAGTCCTTGGCGGCAGCCGAGTTTAAGTATGAAAAAATTGATCAGTTAGATATCTTTCTTAACCCAGCGTCTAAAGCAGACCCTTTATTGGCAGTAGCTACGCTTCCTTCTGCAACCAATGCTGATGAGTCTGCCAACATCAGTCTAAGAGGAAGTAGCAGTGATGCTACCGGTATATTTTTTAATGATGTGCCCATTTATGATGCTGTGAGATTTTCACAGATCAATGGTATTGGGACTTTTGGTATTTTCAATACGGCTATTGTCAAGGACGTTACGGTTTTCCCAGGAAATCCTCCATTAGAATATGGAAATGTGTCCAGTGGATTGATCAGTATTTCAACACCTGATGCTCTCGTCACTGATAATAATACCTCTATAGGTATTGGCTTAGCGAGTTTCGGTTTTATGAGATCACAAAAAATCTCTAACAAAGTAAGTCTACGTGTATTTGGGAATTATCAGCCATCAGCAGTTTTGAAATATTTTAATCAAGAATCATTACAGCTTTTGAAGACATTCGATTCCTTTGATTTGGGTGTTTTAGTCAATGCCAATTTGTCCTCAAAATCGGCCATTAGCTTTTTTAATTACAGTCTCAAAGAGCACTATGAATATTTATTTTCCTCACCCTCCTTTGAAGGTAACTTCACACAAAATCGTCAACGCAATTTTTCTATCTTCAACTTTCGTCATAATTTTGATAAGGGACAATTGGCAATTAACTCAGGTCTGAGCTTTAGCGAAATGGATTATACCTTTTCAAAAACAGAAATGAACTTGAAGAAGGAAGATGCTTTTGTTGGAATCAACTATAGCATATACATGGGCTCATGGGATTTTAAAATGGGATTTTCTAGCGATAATCGAGTGGTGCTAGGGAAAGGAGTAGTACCAATTTTTAATTATGCACTGGCTAAATATCATCCTCATGTAGCTGTTGCGTTTGATCAAAACGGAAGGGTAAATGAGTTGTTCCTTTACGCCAAAAATTATGTGTCAGAAAAACTCATTTTTGGATATGGTTTAAGGAAGAGTGTAGATCTTAAAGAGGATTATTTGAGTGGACAAATTAATATGTCATTGGATTGGAGTCCTACATTCAAAATGGTTGCTGGGATTGGAAGGTATCATAGACTAGCATTTGAAGAGAATGCAAGTAACAAAAGAATGTTAAGAAGCGATCAGCTAAGTGTTGACTTTAAGTACAATCATAATTTAATGAAGTCCGGAGCTTCATTTTTTGTAAAAAAGGAAGGAATAGATCAAAATCGATGGATAAAAGGTGCGGAGTATTATTTGCAAGGGCAACTTCTTCCGAAGTTGAGTGGAGATATTTCCGTTACGTTTCTTGATATTAATCAACCAAATGATTTTGAAATTGAGAGATTGCAGGAGATTAACTACTTCATTAAAAGCAACTTGAAATGGGTGTTTGTAGAGCAAATCAATATGAGTGTGTTTTCAGTTTTCCGTCAAGGTGCGGAAAATACCACCATTATTTCCTCAACATTTGATGATGATTTGGGCGTATTTGCGCCAAATGAAAACAATAAACTAGATCGACTGCCCAATTATTTATCAGTTGGACTTTCTGTGAGCAAGGTCTTTGTCTTGACAGACAATCTTGGAATGATTGGTTATTTAAGCGTTAATAACGTTTTGAAGAGAGAAAATACCAGCGGTTATTCTTACAGCGCGGTTTATGAAAGCCGAGAAGCTGAGCTATTTTCCTTACGCACTATATATTTTGGCGCTCAGTTCAGTTTTTAGTTAGTCTTGCAGAAAAGAACTTCCTCTTTATTAAATCTTCGCTCTTGGAAGTGCGAACATCAAATAGCGCCATTATACTTTCTAAGAACCCACTCTGTGGTAAGTAAAAACATGATCATCAGCAGATACCAAATAGTCGAGATCAAAGGCAGAAAAGACTTCTCTGTTTTGATGATGCCTTGATATTGTGCCTCTTTAAGTTGTGCAATGACCTTATCAAAATCGTTAATGTGAAAATATTGTCCACCAGAATTACGAGAGATATTTCGAAGTAGATTATGGTCTGCGGTAAGTAAAATACTTTCTAATTTATTTTCTTCCACTAGAAACTGACCATTCTCTATAAACTTCTCCAAATCGCCTATGTTCACTGTCGCTCGATAGGTGTAAATACCTTCTTTTAGACCGCCTATTCGAATGGTGTTGTTGCTAGGTGCGTTGGTTATTTGTTGCGACTTTCTTTCACCGTCTTCAGAGGTGATATTTATGTCAATCACTTGATTATAAGCTCTTTCGAATATTTGGTTGTAGACTTCTGTATCTATAGAGATGGTTTCATTTACATTAAAGGTTTTCTTTCGAGGCTGTGCAATAAAGCGTTTTTTATCTTCATTAAGGCTTAAATACTGAATGGTCTTAAGGACCATTTCATCAAAGAATTTGCTCTCCTCAAAGGCCGCAGCTTCTTGAAGCTTCCATTGCCATATCCCAGAACTCATGGTTAAAGCTTGCTTTTCTGTGCCATCATCAAAAAACAGCATCAATGGTTTATCTGTAGTTACTGAGCCTACTTTCTGGTATAAAAAAGTATTGGTCGGGCCACTTGTCAAGTAATCACCAAACGGAACATTTATCGGTGGGTAATCTATTATGTTCTTTATATCAGCTTCCATATCAAACAAGGCAAAATCTTCATTTAAACTTGGACGAACTTTATCTTCATTTCTGTTTTTAACAGTAATATTTAAAAAACTTATCTTACTATTGACTTGGTTGATGGGTGTTCTTTTGCCCAAAATGTACCAGCTACCTAATGTATTTACGTTGAGATCTGTGGCTAATGTATTATGATAAATAACGCAGTTGTAATCTGTAATTTCTGGTTTTTCGCTTAAGCCTTTGATGTATAAGTCCACTTGATAGTTTTTACTGCTTGACAAAACTGTTCGTATCGCGGCGATATCAGGATGCGGCGATTGAGCGACAATTAATACTTTCACAGTACTTTCAATGACATCAATGAATACGTTTTGTCGGTTGTTGTCAAAGGATGATTCACCGTCAAGCTGACTGGCCCGAAGGCTGTATCGATTAAGTCCTTTTTCATTGGCATCTACAATGAAGGTAATGATGTTTTGTGATCCGCTTAATTCGATAGTCTGTGACGTTACTTCTCGGCCATTTTTCCTAAGACTCAATACTGCGTTTTCTCCTTGATAGCCATTATTTGTTAATTGAACTTGTATAGGGAATTGGTTACCCTCAAAAGCGACTCTATTATTGGTTACTTTGGAAATAGCTAAATCTTTTGGAGGAATCGTGTCGCCCATTCCAATAGTGAAAATAGGTGTAGGGTAGTTCGTGTATTGGGGCGAACTGCCTGAGTTATGAATACCATCAGAGACTAAGACGATTCCAGCGAGATTATCAAATTCATGGATGTTTTGAACCTTTTTTAATAGTCCGCTTAAATTAGTTGATGTTTGATCAAAGCCATTGAATGACTTATTTTCCGACAGAAAATAAGTCTCTAATTGATAATCCAGTTTATTTTGAATATTGTTGATTTTTAAGTCAAAAGTAGCGAGTTGAAAGCTGTCGCTTCTAAGGAGAATAGATTCAGAATTGTCAATTGCTAGCGCTACAACTGGTTTTTCTGTATTATTAACATTGAGCTCAATAGTTGGGTCAAATAGTAGAACTACGATCAATGTGATCGCAGTAAACCTTAAAAAACCAAGGAAGATATTAACGTTTCGATTCCAAGGAATTTGTTTTTTTGAATACAGGAAAAATGCCAGTGCCAAACCTGTGAACATAGATACGATGACCCAAATCAAAGAAATATCTAAAGAGTACCAAGAGTTGTTCATATTTTGAGCCTAAGCAAATGCGTTTGAGGGCAAGTAATTTGAGATTTAATTGGAGAGTCTTTGTGATCGAAAATAATTTCTTTCACAAAGACTTTCGGGCAATTTTACAAGGTCTTAAGTTAACATACCGCCATCTACTTGTAATGTTTGACCAGTGACATAGGAAGAAAGATCTGAGCCAAGATAAACGCATGCATTTGCCACATCTTCTGGTGTTCCACCTCTTTTCAAAGGAATAGCATCCCTCCAAGTTTGAACGGTTTTTTCATCTAAAGCATCCGTCATTTCAGTTTCTATGAAACCCGGTGCAATGGCATTACATCTGATATTCCTAGATCCGAGCTCTAATGCTACTGATTTTGTGAACCCTATGATTCCTGCTTTCGATGCAGCATAATTCGCTTGTCCAGGGTTTCCTTTCATACCAACCACGGAAGACATATTGATGATTGATCCTGCTCTTTTTTTCATCAAAGTTCTAGAGGAGGCTTTTACTGTGTTAAAGCACGACTTGAGGTTGACGTTCATGATTTCATCCCAACTTGCTTCAGACATACGCATCAATAGATTGTCTCGGGTAATTCCAGCGTTGTTGATTAAGATGTCTAAAGTTCCGAAATCTTTTACCACATTGTCGATTAATTCCTGAGCTGCTGTAAAGTTAGATGCGTCTGATCTGTAACCTTTTACAGTGGTTCCGTGAGCGGAAAGTTCTTTCTCCAGGGCCTCACCTTTTTCCACGCTTGATAGGTAAGTGAAGGCGACATGAGCCCCTTGTTCTACATATTTTTTGGCAATAGCTTTCCCAATTCCTTTAGAAGCACCGGTAATCAACGCTACTTTTCCTTCCAGTAATTTCATATTTTGTCTTGTATTAAAGAATAAAAGGCCTTGAATTCAAGACCGGATGTCAATTTGTTAGCAATTTAAACGATTCTAAACCAGCTTGGTGCTGAATTTAATTTGCTTATTCGGAATAAAGCTTTCCAATTCCATTTAGCATTATGGTCTTTTCATTTTAAATTTGCGTTCCAAAACTATTAAAAGAAAATAAATATGGCATCACAATATGATTTGATTGTAGTTGGAAGCGGACCAGGCGGGTATGTTGCCGCAATAAGAGCTTCGCAGCTGGGTATGAAAGTAGGGGTGGTTGAAAAAGCCGAGCTTGGTGGCATTTGTCTCAACTGGGGCTGTATTCCAACCAAAGCATTATTGAAGAGTGCCCAAGTATTTGAATATATTTCTCACGCTCAGGATTATGGTATCAATGTAAAAGAGTCAAGTGTTGACTTTGATGGCATGGTAAAAAGGAGCCGTGATATAGCAGGCGGCATGAGCAAAGGAATTCAATTCCTTTTCAAAAAGAATAAAATCGACCATATCAGTGGACATGGCACCTTGAAAAAAGGTAAAAAAGTAGAGGTTAAAGCGGAAGACGGTAAAATAACTACTTACGAAGCTAAAAGTATCATCCTAGCAACAGGCGGTAGAGCAAGAGAATTGCCAACTATGCCTATTGATAATAAAAAAATCATAGGCTACAGAAAAGCCATGGTTATGGAGAAGCAACCGAAGAAACTTATAATTGTTGGCTCAGGAGCCATAGGTGTGGAGTTTGCATACTTCTACAACTCCATTGGTACAGAGGTGACTATCGTTGAGTTCATGGATAGAATTGTGCCGGTAGAAGACCAAGAAATAAGTAAAGCCTTAGAGCGGAACTTCAAGAAGAATGGCATCAAGATAATGACCAACTCAGAAGTGACTAAGGTCGATACTGCAGGTGAAGGCTGTAAGGTTTCTGTCAAGACGAAGAAGGGCGAAGAGATTTTGGAATCTGATATTGTTCTTTCGGCAGTCGGCCTTTCTACTAATCTAGAAAATATGGGTTTGGAAGAAGCTGGTGTGAAAACAGAAAGAGGTAAAGTCCTTGTTGACGATTTTTATAAAACCAATGTTGATGGCGTATACGCTATTGGTGATATCGTTCATGGTCCGGCTTTGGCGCACGTAGCATCTGCTGAGGGTATTATTTGTGTAGAAAAGATAGCTGGGCAAAATCCTCATGCTTTGAATTATGGTAACATTCCTGGATGTACCTACTGTTCTCCTGAGATCGCATCAGTGGGTATGACTGAGCAACAAGCAAAAGATGCTGGGTATGAGATTAAAGTGGGTAAATTTCCCTTCTCTGCTTCAGGAAAAGCAAGTGCTGCGGGTCATAAAGATGGTTTTGTAAAAGTAATCTTTGATGCCAAATACGGCGAGTGGTTAGGTTGTCATATGATTGGTGCAAACGTCACTGAGATGATCGCAGAGGCTGTAACAGCAAGAAATCTAGAAACGACAGGTCATGAAATTATTAAATCTGTTCATCCGCATCCGACTATGTCAGAAGCAGTCATGGAAGCAGCGGCAGCTGCTTATGATGAAGTAATTCATATATAAGTTTAAAATAAGACGGGGATATACTTCCCGTTTTATTTTCAAAATAAAATTGACTAAATTTGTCAATAAATAATTTGTCATGATTGGAGAGTTGATAAAGTCAAGTAGAAAATCAAATGGTTTGACGCTAAAAGAATTAGCTGCGCAAACGGGTATTGATCAGACTTTGCTGAGCCGCTACGAAAAAGGGGATAGACTTCCTACAGAAGGGCAATTATCCATACTTTCAGAAATGCTATCGATTGACAGCCAGAAGTTGCGAGTAGAGTGGCTCTCAGAGAAAGTAGTTCAGCTGCTTGTATTTGAGCCTGCAGCTGCGGAAGTTTTTCAGGTGGCTGAGTCAAGAATCGAGTATTTGACGAGCAATAATGTATTGACTTTGCCTGAGCCGGATGAGAACTTGAAATTAAAGCTCAAGCAAATAGATCAACTCAAAGCGATTTGGTCTGATAGAGGAATACTTGGGCCATCTCAACTTTTACGAATGCATGAGTATTTTGATATTGCTTATACTTATGAGAGCAATAAAATAGAAGGTAATACGCTGACGATTCAGGAAACTGCGCTGGTAGCTAATCAAGGTTTGACCATTGGTGGTAAGTCGATGCGTGAGCATTTGGAGGTGATCAATCATACGCAGGCCATTGGTTTTATGCGAGAGCTAGTATCGAAAAAGGAAGACTTGACTAAGAGAAACTTGCTTTCCATTCACCAGTTGATCTTAAAAGAAGTTGATTCTCGAAATGCTGGAATATATAGGCAGGTACCCGTAAGAATCTCTGGTAGCGTTGTGGTTTTGCCCCAACCTTTTATGTTGGATAAGCTCATGGATGATTATTTTCAGTTTTATCAATTGCACAAAAAACGCTTGCACCCCGTCATTTTAGCGGCAGAAATTCATGAGAGACTCGTGAGTATTCATCCATTCATAGATGGGAATGGTCGGACTGCACGATTGGCGATGAATCTTGTTTTGCTACAGCAAGGCTATACACGTGCTAATATCAAAGGGGAAGATGCTTCTAGATTGAAATATTATGAGACACTCCAGCAAGTCCAGTTGGACAATGATCGGATGCCATTTTATCATTTGATTGCTGATGAAACATTGAGATCTTTGGAGGAGCATATTGAGCTGATCTGAGTCGATTGAATGTCACCTAGTGGGTACTATTCCCTGATGTTTGCATCGAGCAAAAAGCCATTCTCCGACTTCATACCTCGTGCTTGCTCCGAGGTTATTGAATGTTAAAATTGCATTTTATGAACGAATAGAGTTTCTTTAAAATAAAAAAACCATGCCCCAGATTAAACTTCTTTCCGTTCAGTGTACCACTCCCGATGAAATTGATAAGGATGAGACTTACCTTAAACTTAACGGTGACAAAGTTTGGCCAATAGATTCTCTTTATCATCGGTTAGATACTGGAGATAGAGTAGAGATCAGTTTGACTCTTAGTATTGAAGAAGGCTGGCATCAAGTGGAGTTGTGGGATTATGATTATTTGAGTTTAAATGATCATCTGGGTGATTTCAAGTTTAAGGTTGATGATAACCCTGGAAAGTATAGCACTAGTATGACGCTAGTAGAGAAAAATAGTACTGCCAGCTATATTTTGTACTGGGAGATTATTTAAGATGATCTTGGTAATAGACCTTTTGAAGCCCACCTTGTGGGTACTATTCCTTGATGTATGCATTGCATAAAAAACAAGCATTTGACGTCATAACTCCTGAAATTACTCCGAGGTATTGATTAATTCATCAAGTATGATATAGAAGAAGGAAAATATTTATTGAGGCTAATGGAAAAATTATGAACTACTTCAATTGGGATATTCCTGAAAAAGCTCACTGTTCTTAGTCGAATTTAATTCTTATTGATCGACAACCTAATGTATCTTTAAAAAACGAGAAATTTTATCCTCTTTGTATCAAGATGTTAAAAATTCTCATGCCCAATCTAAAAAACAACTGATAAAATTATGAAACAACTGATATTGATATGTTCGCTGGCTTTGGCGTTTTCATCTTCTGCACAGGAAAAAGTTAATATCGTCAAAGTCATTGATAAGCTGAGGGTCAACTGGGATATCACAGCCATCAAAATGAAAAACTATCAGGGCATTCATAATTTTTGTGCTGATAAAGATTACAAAAAGAAGACGATGACATTGTTAGATAAAATTCATCATTGGGATACCACCCTTTACTTCATCGTTCAAAACAAATACTCCTCCAACGAAGACGAAGAGGCCGCAGCTACGCTCGAAGATATTGAGGCTCTGGAAACAGAATATTCCACAGAGAACTTCAAGAATTTTATAAGCGAAGAATGTGAAATATTAAAAGTGATTGAAGATCATTTTGACAGTGAGGCGGTAAGGCAATATGAGAAGGAAATAAAAAAGTTTGAGCGGGAGATGATCAAATATGTCAATAGTATTACCGACAGAGTTGATATTGTGGATGAGCATATCCATCATCTGGATTTAAATTAGAAGATTTTAATTGTCCTTATTTGATAGTTTTATTAGAGAAAGCGACGGGTTAGTTAGCGTTTACTTAGAGACTGGAGAAAGTATCGAGTTGATTGTACATCAGCTAGAGGAAGTGGAGAAAATCGCTAGATAGGATTCCATATTCTTCTTATTGGTGTAGGAGACTTTAAATACACAATGGTATGTTCGCCTGGAAAGGGAGAAAGCCTTTCCAATAACTATTCTTTTATCAAATGAGGCCATCAACGCGGTAAAGGTTACGGTTAAAGTGAGTCAGGTAGGAGATAATAGTTTCAATGCAGCCATAGAAGTAGTCGTAAATTTTGCGTTTAAGGAAGTGCTTAGCTTGGAAAAAAGCTTGTTAAGAATCAACGTATATCCGAGCACAGCCAGTCATTTTGTGAAAATAAATTCGCAAAAAGAAGCTGCGGTGAGATTCTATACTTTGGATGGTACCCTTGCTCTGACATACGAGAAAGCAGTAGGGAAACTAGATATATCGACTTTGAAGATGGGTGTTTATGTGCTCGAATTAGTTGTCGACGGTGAGCTTACATTGTAAAAGTTTATTAAAAAAAACTAAGGCTGATTCACTTCACTGTGAATCTTATACCCAACTTCTAGGAAGTTGGGTTTTTTTATGTTCTTTTCTAAGTCTCGCTCTCACGCTTTCTACAAAATACCATAAATAGGGTATTTACAATAAGGAATTGTTAATACAGTTTTATAGACATTTATAAGTATTGTTAAATTATAAAACACAAAAACCATGAGCACGGAAAACGCAATCTTAATGCTGATCTTGACGGAGTAAAGGCTGCCTTGACCACCATCCAAACTACACTGGCGCCCTATGTGCTGGCACTTACGCCCGCACAGCGCAAGCAACTTCCCAAGATGAGTCATGGAACAGCGCCATTTGTAGCTAAGGTGATGGACTATGCCTCCAGTGATCCGCAGTTTACCCCGCCATATATAGATGTGCCGGAGATGAAAAAGTACTCTGATGCCGTCACTGCCCTGCCGTCTATCCTACGCATCGTGGATCAGATAGAGGACAATCCCAACGACATTACTATGATGGCTGGCTCGGAAGCCTATGTCGCTGCGCTTAGTTATTATAACTCCGTGAAAATGGCTGCCAAGAGGAACACCACGGGAGCCAAAGCGATTTACGATGATTTGAAAAAGCGGTTTGAAGGGAATGGTAATAGGACCACACCTGCTCCTGCAACGGAATAAGCTATACCATTTACAATCGTAAAAAAGGCTTGATCTATTGGTTAGGGCTTTTTTTATGTTTTTTAATGAAGAGTAGCTACTACAGAAACTAGTCAAGTCGGCAAAAAAGGAGTTCGTGTCAGTAAATAGGCAACCTGAGTTCCCTCCGAGATGACTGCAGTCGGATAGTAGATGACTTGAGTCACCTTTGAAGTTGGGAGGAGTATAGGCGTTTAATGGCACTTTTTAGGATTTTGGTTTGAGGAGAAATACTGGAATTTATAGTCCTTTCAGGTCTTTGCTCGGCTCAATTCTTCAAGGTTTTGAAATCTGCTGGCGTAGACCGAGTGGTTCGCCTCGGTAAGTAGTGTTTTGGGTATTGAAAATTATTACATGATTGGCTATGGAAACGTTATTTCGACCGAAGGGATAAATCCCCAAGCCAACGCAGATCTGTTCTTTACTTCTGTAGCTGTTGTCTGCTCCCGAGTCATATAAGAAAGATCGCTATTGTGAGGATTCGGTGGGATAGCCGTTTTAAACCTGACAGGTCTGCGCGACTCGGTCTCCAAAACCTGTCAGGTTTAAAATTTGATATGATCTTTAAATTCAATGATGCAGCCGGAGACGGATTACCTCGCAAATGGAGAGGAGAACCTCTTTATAACGGATGAGAACTTTAAATCATGGGCAAAGTATTAGAGCTTATTGAGGATAGTTATGCTTATTGTTTGATGCTGAACGCAGGCCTGGATTGGTATTTTTATTTTTTGGTGAGGAATAAAGAAAAAAACTTTTATCCGCCGATTTTAGACTGGGTTTAACCTGTCAGGTTTAATATCGAAGAGATTCGGCAACCTAGTCAACACTCACGCCAAGGCCTACAATAATATTTAGGATAGAAAGGGATCGCTATTCGTTCAACCTTTCAAAGACAAAGAAATCACCTCCGACGCATACCTCAACGCCATTATCATCTACATCCACAGAAACCCTATTCATCATGGATTCTGCACAGAGCTAGACGAATGGAATTACAGCTGTTATCACGCATTCCTATCTGCACAAAATACTCGGCTGAAGCGTGAAGAGGTATTAAGTTGTTTTGGAGATACCAAAGCTATAAGCATTAAGTAAGCCTACTCGGTCAATCCTTGTTTATTGATTTTTTATAAAGCCTTTGCTACACAGTGCCCCCACATATGCTGCACTACAAAATTCGATCAATAAGCTTGGCCATGCGTCGGGCTTTTTTATAGCCTTCCTTTATTCCTATTTGTAAAGTGCTTTCTCCCTCCCCAGCCTTGTTTCTTGTCCTTATGAACCCATATTAAAGGGAATCCAATTACAGCAAGAATCCCTATCTCACAGGAATTTTTCCCTCGTGCCTTCTTCGAAAGGCGATTTTCTTTGATGTTTTTTCTAAAAACTGTCTGGTTTGATTGATTAATGTTCGAAATTAATTGTTGTTAAAAAATGGCCCAATAAGAAAATGGAATTCAAAAATGAAAAATAAATTACTCATCCTATCAATGGTACTTGCATCAACGCTTATTAACTCCTGTGATGATTCCAAAGAAGGACAGTCGACTGAGTCAATGACAGACAATAAAATTTATTCAGGAAAACAAATGACCCATGAATTCGACAATGAGATTGATAGCCTGGTTAGGCTCATGACACTTGAGGAGAAATCAGGAATGCTCCACGGAACAAGTATGTTTACTACAGCCGGAGTAGCGCGTCTCGGCATACCTGAATTAAAAATGGCTGATGGACCATTAGGTGTTCGAGAGGAAATTTCTAGAAGCTCTTGGTCTCCAGCTGGGCTGGACAATGACTTTGCAACCTACTATCCAGCGGGAGGCGGACTTTCTGCCGCTTGGAACACGGAGTTGGCGTATGTTTTTGGGAATAGTGTCGGGGAAGAATCACGCGCCAGAGGTAAGGATGTTTTACTGTCTCCAGCCATTAATATTATTAGAACACCGCTAGGAGGAAGAACCTATGAATACTTTACGGAAGATCCATTTTTAAATAAAAAATTAGCTGTTCCATTAATTGTGGGGCTTCAAGAAAATGATGTAGCTGCCTGTGTAAAACATTATGCCGCCAATAACCAGGAAACGAATAGAGATTTTGTTGATGTTCAGATCGATGAACGCACACTCCGTGAAATTTATTTGCCAGTATTCGAAGCTGCGGTAAGAGAAGCAAAAGCATATTCTATGATGGGTGCTTACAACAAGTTTAGAGGCAAGTACCTGTGTGAAAATGAGCACATGTTAACTGATGTACTGAGAGAGGAATGGGGTTTTGAGGGTATTGTGATTTCTGATTGGGCGGCAGTTCATACCTCAGTAAATTCCCTGAAAAGTGGATTGGATATAGAAATGGGTACGCCAAAACCATTTAATGATTTCTTTCTTGCTGATCCATTAATCGACTCGGTAAAATCCGGCAAAATATCAGAAGAAGAGATTGACAAGCATGTTAAGCGCATTTTACAACTCATGTACACCTTAAAAAGTATGGGCAAGCAAGAACGTAAAAAGGGGAGTATCAATACGGAAGCACATTTTAAAGATGCCTATAAGATTGCCTCTGAATCTGTAGTGCTATTGAAGAATGACAATAATTTACTTCCTGTAAATATTTCTAAAATAAAAACCATTGCGGTGATAGGAGACAATGCCAGGAAGAAAAACGCATTGGGCGGGTTTGGTGCTGGGGTGAAAACAAAAAGAGAAGTAACTCCACTTGAGGGATTAAAAAATAGGCTGCCAGAATCTGTCGAAATCATTTTTAGTCAAGGCTATCAAGAAAGGTATGCACCTAAAAAAGAGGCAGTATTTGGGGAGGTAACTCAGGAGCGAGCGGAAACCATTGATGGTTTAGATCCAAAAATGCTGGAGGAAGCCATTAATGCGGCTGAGAATGCAGATCTAACTATTGTTTTTGCTGGGTCCAATCGCGATTATGAAACAGAAGCTTCTGATAGGGAAGACTTAGACTTGCCATTTGGACAGACAGAACTCATTGAAAAAGTACTAGAAGCAGATCCAAACGCCATTGTGGTTATGATCGCCGGAGCGCCGTTCGATATTAGTAGGATCAAAGAAAAGTCATCTAGTTTGGTTTGGAGTTGGTTTAATGGCTCTGAAGGAGGAAATGCTTTGGCAGACGTACTTTTAGGAAATGTGAACCCTTCGGGTAAGCTACCTTGGACTATGCCAAAAAAACTTGACGAATCTCCCGCTCATGCGACCAATAGCTTTCCGGGAGAGGAAACTGTCTCCTACGATGAGGGTCTCCTCGTCGGGTATCGATGGTTTGATACCAAAAAAATCGAGCCTTTGTATCCATTCGGTTATGGCCTTTCTTACACCACATTTGATATTAAAAATGTGCGTGCAGATAAAGCGGAAGCTTATTCAGAAGCGGAAACTATATACATAACCGTTGATATAGAGAATACAGGAGCGTTTGTGGGCAAAGAAGTAGTCCAATTGTACATTTCCAAACCAGATTCTGAGGTAGAGAGAGCGGTACAAGAATTAAAAGGTTTTGAAAAGGTAGCCGTAAATGTGGGGGAAACTGTTCCCGTCACAATTGCCGTACCAGTAAAGGAACTAGCATACTACAACGTAGCTAAAAAAGCGTGGGTAGTAGAAGCGGGACTTTACACGCTTAAAATTGGAGATTCCTCTAGAAGTATTAAACAAGAGGTTGTCATAAGTATAAATTGAAAGGTTTTGGTTCTTTTTTATTGCAACAGAATTGACGGACCGCTGGCAATATCAGTTTGAAGTTGGCTCAGAACCTCAGTTGAAATTCAATTTTTGATCATGCAGAAAATTAGTAGAATAGTTTCCCTAGTACTTGTCTTTGGACTGATTACTTCAAACACACAAGCTCAATTGAAACCAGATGATGCCATCAAAGGAATGGGCAGAGGGATCAATCTTGGTAATACATTAGAACCGCCATGGGAAGGCGAATGGAATAATGGTCCGGCCCAAGAGTATTATTTTGACGACTATTTATCTGCAGGATTCACTTGTGTAAGAGTTCCTGTTCGTTGGGATAGACATACCGCTACTTCTGCGCCATATGCTATTGACGAAGCTTGGATGTTAAGAGAGGAAGAAGTGGTTCAATGGGCTATCGATCGAAATTTTTATGTGATATTAAATACGCATCATGACGATTGGATTAAGACTGATTACTCCGCGCTAAACCAAGACCGGTTTAATAGTATTTAGGTACAAGTCGCCGAGCGGTTTAAGGATAAAAGTGATAAGTTGATATTTGAAATCATCAATGAACCTAATGGACTGACGGAGGCAGAAGTTGATGAACCTAATTCGGGGAATATCGCGACTATTCGTGAAACCAACCCTACAAGAATTGTGGTTTTTTCTGGGAATAAGTATGCTAATTTTGAACAGCTGGTCACAGCTAAAATCCCTGAGGATCTTTATCTAATAGGTTATTATCATTCTTATGACCCATGGGACTTTTCCTGATTGGGTAATGGGATTTGGGGTACGGCAAGTGACATAGCTGCTGTTGTTAAGAAATTTATCAAGCTAGAAAAATGGGCAAATGACAACAATATGCCAGTAATGATTAGTGAATTCGGAAATGTGCGAGAATGCGATAATAATTCTCAGATGTTGCATTATGCTATATATGTGGAAGAAGCCACAAGCAGAAGTATCTCTTTTATGGCATGGCATGGCATGGGATGATGGAGGCATGTTTGGTATCTATCAAAGAGGATCTAGAGAGTGGAATGAGGTGAAAGATATACTTATATATTATTCGGCTAAATCACCAAAAGGATTCACCGGATCGATTAATGAAGAAGGAAAAGCAGCACTGACCTGGAAAAGTAGGTATGCGGATCATGACAAAGTCATATTGCAAAAATGGTAACTTCAAACACCATGGACTGATTATCAGGAATTGGAAAAAACAACAACTTCATTTATTGATGAAAATATAACTTCAGGGCAAGACTATTTTTATCGTTTGATCTACGCTAAAGAAAATCAGAATCCGATTCATTCTTATCCAATCACTGTTTTTTTAAGCGGAAAGTAAGGAATCCGTTCATGGGATCTCCAATTCCAGTACCAGGTGTAATTGAAATAGAAAATTTTAATGAAGGTGGGGAAGGGGTTACTTATCACGATACTGATAGAATAAATACGCCTCAACGCTATCGTCCTAACGAAGGTGTGGATATAGAAGAAAGATCGGATGGAGGTTTTCAGCTTTCCTATGTTGAGACAGGCGAATGGTTGGAATATACCATCGATGTGGCAGAAGCAGGTAGCTATTTAGTTCAAGCAAAAGTGGCTTCTTTGGCTGGAGATGGTCAAATGAGATTAAAAGTAGGGACAAAATTTACACCGATCATTTTAGTGCCATCTACCGAGAGTTGGGTGACACTAACCACAGTCGAGTCGGAGATAATCTTAGATGCGGGGGAGCAAATATTAAGGTTATAGGTAATATTTTCTGCGCCTTTCAATGTTGATAAAATTACGATCTCTCAAGCGCTTAATATTACTGAGTCTAAGAATGAATTATCTATCTCACTTTATCCTAACCCCATTGGTCAAGAAGGTTACTTTGAGGTATATAATCCTAATAACGATCAGGTTTCCATTGATGTGTTTTCCTTGTCAGGACAACACATCATGAATGTTATTTCTTTACCACAAGTCTCTAAAAATATGAGCATTCCTTTTGATAGGAAAGAATTAGCAGATGGAGTTTACATCTATACAATATCGACTTCATCAAAATCAAAAAGTGGTAAACTTATTATTAAGTGATCTGAACGAAATAATAGTAAAAATAGAGATCAACTATTCTTATCTTTTTTGTTACGTTTTTCCTCTTTCTTTTCTTTAGCAGTTTTAAGTGGTTCTTTCTTTACAGCTTTTTTAGAATCTTGACCTTTCCCCATGATTTTTTTATGTAATATGGTGAAAGTTTACGAAAAACACCGCTGATGTCTTTCTTATGTCCGCTATATATTTTTTATACAAAACGTGAATTAATAAAACCTTTTGATTTTTACATCGTATTTATTTTTCATACATTTGATGAATAAATCATTTTTGTAGTATGAAAGGAGCACATCTAGGGGAGTTTGAGGAAATCGTCTTATTAACAATCGCATCATTAATGGAGGAGGCGTACAGCGTCAATATTGTTGATGAAATAGCGAAAGTTACAGGTCGGGCCTCTAAGCTGGGTGTAGTTCATGCTGTTTTAACACGATTGCAGGATAAAGGAATGATCACTTCTGAGCTGGGAGAGCCGACCAAAGAAAGAGGAGGCCGGAGGAAGCGGTTTTTTGAAGTCTCCCAAGCAGGGAAATTGGCCTTGTTAGACTCAAAAGAACAGCGTGATCGTCTTTGGAGTGGTATTCCCGATATAGTTTTCGATGGCCTAAGATGAGTAATCAACCTCATAATCCGCCAAAATGGATGAACTGGATTTTGGAGTTTTATTGTAAGTCGGAGGTTTTGGAAGACTTACAAGGAGATCTATACGAATACTATAACCGTAACCTCAGTAAAGGATCTTTTAGAGCAAACCTGATTTTTCTCATCGATGTAATAAAGTTCTGTAGACTGTCTACAGTGCGCAAACCTAAAATATTAAATCGTATGACTTTTTTTTCGTTGTTCAAAAACTATTTCAAAACATCTATAAGAAGTCTAAGAAGGCACAAACTTTTTTCGATTATTAATATTACAGGTCTGGCTATTTCCATGTCGGTAGGTCTACTGGCCATTACTTATCTCAGCGAACTATTTAGTTATGATGAGTTTCATGAGAAAAAAGACAGTACTTATAGAATTATTAGTGATTATAAAGGGATTACCAGTGATAATACCACGCATCTAGCAAGTACATCAATCTTTATAGGGAATAAACTTGCTCAGGATTATGCTGGCTATGAAGACCTTGTGATCATGAGGCGTAGCAATGAAAAAGATCTTATAAAGGGAGAAAACATAGTTTCGGCTAAGTGGCTATATGCTACAGAATCATTTTTTGATGTGTTTAGTTTTAATCTAACATCTGGCAATCCACAGACAGCATTATTAGAACCGTACTCGATCGTTATTACAGATGAAATAGCAAAAAAATTATTTAAGGATAAAAATCCTTTAGATCAAATCATTGAGGTAGAGGAAAATAGTTATACTGTCACTGGTGTAGTTACAAACGTTCCTAGTAATTCTCACATCCAATTTGATGTCTTGGCGTCTATGAAGACGAAGGAGCAGGAAGAGGCAAAGGAGGAGGATAGCAGGTTTTTAACTTGGCGAAGCGTCTGGATGAATCATGTGTATTTGACTTTGTCAGTCGATCAATCTCCAGATTTAGTTCAAAGACATTTAGATGAAATTTCTTCTCTTGAAAATGCAAAAAATGAGCGGTACACCATCAACTTTAAGCTTCAACCTCTGACGGAAATTGTACCTGGAATAATCCTGTCTAATCAAATTGGACCTACGGAAGATAATAAAACGATATACCAACTTTTGACGCTTACATTGATCGTGTTACTTTCTGCATGCTTTAACTATACTAACCTCTCTATTGCAAGATCATTGCGCAGATCTAAAGAGGTTGGGATTCGGAAGGTAGTTGGAGCGACTAGAAGCCAAGTACTCATCCAATTTATTTCCGAATCAGTTGTCGTAGCGTTTATAGCTTTGATATTTGGGTACGGACTTTTTGAGCTTATAAAAAAGGAGTTTCTCCAAGTAGTCGTTCGGGGCATAGATCTGTCCCTAACTATTCAATGGCATTATGTCCTTTATTTCCTCACTTTCGCTTTGGTTATTGGCTTAGTCGCTGGGCTTTTGCCAGCGCTATTTTTATCTAATTTGAAGGCCATTACAATTTTTGGAGATGCTTCGAGGCTTAAGTTTTTTAAAGGAATAAGTTTGAGAAGGGTATTAATAATCTTGCAATTCTCCTTGTCTATGGCATTTGTGATGGGAGCTACTATTGCTTATCGACAGTATAATTTCGCTTTAAACTTTGATTTAGGTTTTCAAACAGAAAATATTCTTAACGTCGAGCTCAAAGGCAATGATCCTGACTTGCTTTATACACAATTTAAGCAACTCTCGGAGGTGCAAAATCTTTCATTGTCGGGATTAATACCAGGAGCAGGGAGCACATATAGTAACCGGGTTAAATACAAAGATCTGCTTGATTCAGTTTTGATTTACACGAATCATGTCGATAGTGCATATCTGCGGCTGCATGGTTTTAAGTTATTGGCGGGTCATACTTTTCCTTATAATTTAAAAGAAGGCGAGTCCGCCAAACATATAATTATTGATGAAAAGCTTCGTAAAATATTTGGTTTTGAAAATCCACAAGCGGCCATTGGGGAAGTTCTTTCCATGAGTGGAAAGAAAGGGAAAAAACTAGAAATAAGCGGGGTGATAGAGAATTTCCAATATACTACCATCCAAAGCGAAAGTGAACCTACGGTTTTTTTTCAAGGGCATGCTAGTGACTATCAATTTGTCAACCTTAAGATCAATACCAATGATTTGATTGGCTTGATGGATAAATTAGAAAAGGCTTGGGTAGAAGTAGATAACATTCACCCCTTTGAAGCTTACTTTTTTAAGGAGAGTATTCAGGATGTTTATTACGAATATAAAATCATGTTTAAGGTGTTTGCATTTTTAGCTTTTCTGGCGATCGTTATTGCAGCGATGGGGCTATTAGGAATGGCAGTTTTTACCACAGAGACAAGAATGAAAGAAATAAGTGTAAGGAAAGTACTTGGTGCCAGTCAAAAGCAATTGATTTTTTTACTGTCCGGAAGCTTTCTTATTATGTTATTAATAGCAGCATTTGTTGCTATTCCTGCTACCTATCTTATTTTTGAGAATTATGTTTTGGATGATTATGTCAACAGGGTTTCAATTGGACTCGTTGAAATTTTACCAGGGATATTGTTGATATTCGTTATTGGTTGGTTAGCCATAAGTTGGCAAACCATTAAAGCAGCCAAAACAAACCCCGCTGAGATGCTCAAAAACGAATAATTGGTATATTGGCAAGATATTGATATAAGTTGGCAGGATTCTAAAATGGCCTTAATGTTACTTTGACTTAAGTGTTAAGCAAATAACAATATCGCCTTATGTTTATTTCCAAAGAATCGTCAGTCCATCCACTCATCAAATACATTCGTCATTGGGCCAAATTTAATCGGGTGATGAGAAAGCCAGATTATATTTTGATCAATGCCATGATCCTAGTGGTTATCATAGCGATGATCTGTGGGTTGCTTTATTAAATAAAGTCCAATTAGGGGATTAGTTATTTTACTAGCCTGATGCTTTTCAAGGCCCTTATTTGTATAATTATCTAATTGAATTCATGTAAGTGAGTGAATCTTTAGGGCTCTCTTAATATTTCCCCAATCATGTAAATACTAATTTCTGGATTAGCATAATTTCGCATGTCTATTTTTGATGGGTCAAATTTTTATAACGAGAGATGTCTGGAAAATAGATTGAATCCACTGACATTTTGGACGTTAAATGCCCTCCAAAAAGAAATCCTTAATTTTTTCTAGTTAGGCACTCATTAACTGATTATTTCTTTTTTGAATGCCATATTTAAAACCGGAGAGCAATAAGGTCAAATCATTAATTACCGCAGCGGCTGTTGGCAAGCTACCAGCAGATGTCCCTATATAGGTTTGTTTTCCAGCCAAATTACCTTCCACACTCACGGCATTAGTCTCAAATTCTACTCCAAATAATTTATCATCCTTGCTGACTAATTCAGGTTGTACCTTAAGTTTAATTTTTCCATTATGCGGTTTAGCTGTAGCGATAAGCTTTATCTTTTGATTATTCGCTGCTGCGGCTTCATAAAACCAATCTTCCATATTGGTTATAGCTTCTAGTCGGGCTTCCTTTTTATCGGCAAGTATTCCAAAGGCATGATAAGCAAGTATGACTAACTTGTTCAGCGCATCCTCTCCAGAAATATCTAAAGTAGGGTTAGACTCAGCGAACCCCAATTGCTGTACTTTTTTTAAAGCGTCATCAAATGATAGGGAATCCTGTCTCATTGACGATAAAATATAATTACAAGAGCCATTTAATATCCCTCGGATTGAGATGATTTCTTGCTGTGCGACAAACTGCTCAATTGTTTGTAGAATAGGTATCGACCCAGTAACTGCTGCATCATACAAAAAGGCTTGGGGATATACGTTATGCCAGTTGGCAACATCACCAATATTGTCGGCAATCATTTTTTTATTTGCAGAAATGACGGCTTTACCAGTCTCAAGAGCATGAGAAATAATTTCTTTGGCAGCTGCACTATCATCAATCAGCTCAACAATTATATCAATCTCCGGATCATCAAGAATTTCGGAAGCATTGGTTGTAAAAAGGGTATTGTCAAGATCTCTATTTTTTTCCCCATTTTTAATACATATTTTGGCAATTTCGACATTAAGGTGTGGGTTTTGAGCTAATGCAGTATAGAAACCTTTGGCAACAACACCGTAACCGAATAAACCTATTTTTTTCATAATGGGGTAAAGGATATATGATTGATTAATGTCTTCATATTGTAAACGATCGTATTTAGTCGATGGTAATACTACGAAGGCTAAATGCGCTTATTTAAGGAACGTTTTTATCAAACGAGCGATTTGTTTATGCTCAACAAGAAAGCCATCATGACCATAATCGGATTGAATTTCAGCATATTCAGCACCCACTATATTTTCGGCAAGAAAGCGTTGCTCGTGTGGGGGAAATAGAATGTCCGAATTTACGCCTATGACCAAGGCTTTTGATTTTATACGGGATAATGCTGCTTCTGCTGAGCCAAAATGCCTGCCTATATTGTGACTATCCATCGCTTTTGACAAGTAATAATAACTTTCTGAGCTGAATCTTTTTCTTAATTTTTCTCCTTGATATCGTTGATAAGAGCTTGCTGAAAAACTATCCCAACGCTGATCTAAATCAAATTGACTTTTTTGATAAGTATCATAATGTCTGTAGGATAGCATGGCAATGGCCCGAGCGGTCTCCAAACCACGTGCACTGTCAATATTGTCAAGTGCCATTCGTTGCGCTTCATTAAAGGCGATTCCCCATGGACTATGAAAAGCATTAGTGGCTAATGGGATAATTGCTTTAAATAAACGCGGCTCTTGAACTGCCCATTCAAGGAGTTGTTGGCCGCCCATTGAACCTCCAATACCCAAACTGATACGATCAATTTTTAGATGATCTTTTAAAAGCTGGTGCGCACTAACCATGTCTCTAACAGTAATTAATGGGAATTTTCTGTTTTGTGGTCCAGTAGTGCCATAGCAAGAGCCCAGTATATTGGCGCAAACAATGAAATGGTCGTTTGGATTAATGGTGTCTTCTTCCCCCACTATGCCTGGCCACCATTCACTTGGATCGCTGTTCGCCGTTAATGCGTGAAAGACCCAAACAACATTGTCTTTGGCATTGTTCAACTCACCATACGTGGTATAATTGATTTCAATATTCTGGAGTGTTTCGCCACACTCCAGAATGATTGATTTGTCGGTTTTCAATGTTTGGATCACCGCTAAGGTTTTTGTATTAAGCATGTTGAGCGGTAAAAACAACGTCAATCGCCTGTTGAAAATCAGCTTTGATATCGTCGATATGCTCTATCCCAACGGAAACTCGAAGTAGGTTTGGCAAGACACCAGCGGCAATTTGCTCCTCAACAGATAACTGCTGATGCGTAGTAGCCGAAGGTTGTATGATCAGCGTTTTTGCATCGCCTACATTGGCTAGGTGACTGACCAATTTGAGATTGTCAACCAGTCCAGTTACTTGCTCTTTTTCTCCTTTAAGCGTGAAAGAAAGAACCCCACCAAAACCATTTCTCAGATACTTTTTAGCAAGACTGTGATAAGCCGAACTTTCAAGACCTGGGTAGTTTACCGATTCCACTAAAGGATGTTCTTCCAGCCATTTGGCTAATACCAAAGCATTATCAACAGTTCTCTGAACTCTTAAAGACAAAGTTTCCAGACCTTGTAGCAATAAGAAGGAATTGAAAGGGCTTAATGCAGAACCAAAATCTCTTAAACCTTCGACTCTTGCTCTTATAGCGAAAGCAATATTTGGAAGACCTAAAGGATTTCCTATGCCAAAGACATCACTGAACACTAGTCCGTGGTATCCCTCTGATGGCTCTGAGAATCCTTTGAATTTACCATTTCCCCAGTTAAAATTCCCACCGTCGATAACTACACCGCCAATCGATGTTCCATGACCACCTATCCATTTGGTAGCTGAAGCGGTAACCACATTTGCGCCATGATCAAAAGGTCTAAATAAATAACCTCCTGCGCCAAAAGTATTGTCAACAACTAATGGAATGTCATGCTTTTTGGCCAGTGCCGAGATAGCGTCGAAATCAGGAATATTGAAGCCAGGATTTCCAATAGTTTCAAGATATATGGCCTTAGTTTTTTCATCAATAAGCTTTTCAAACTTTTCTACATTGTCGCTTTCAGCAAACCTTGCTTCTATGCCTAATCGCTTAAAAGCTACTTTAAACTGAATATAACTGCCACCGTAGAGATAGCTGGTAGAGACAAAATTGTCACCTGCTTCTAGGATATTATTTAAAGCGATAAACTGCGCCGCTTGCCCGGAAGCAACAGAAACGGCTGCCACTCCACCTTCCAATGCTGCTATTCGCTTTTCGAATACATCGTTCGTTGGATTCATGATTCGGGTGTAGATATTCCCAAATTCTTTAAGTGCAAATAGGTTTGCTCCGTGCTCAGAGTTTTTAAAGCCAAAAGAGGTAGTTTGATAAATAGGCACAGCTCTTGATCCTGTAGTAGGGTCTATTTCTTGGCCAGCATGTAATTGTAATGTTTCAAACTTTAATTGATCAGACATAATTGTATGTATTGTGTTTTTTTAAGAAATGATTTATCAAAAGGGAAATGCAAAAGGCATGTGGTTGGATTGTGGAGAGATAGCGACGTACGCTACCACTTAGATGACATCAAAATCCGGAATGTGTCAAATTTGATTTAGTAGCAGCACATACAACAACAAGACATGCTCAGTATAAGCGCATTATTGAAGCTTGTAAGTTTTGTTACGTTTATCCTCTGAAAGATGTCTTTGCTATTCTTTTCCATATTATCAATTTATCGTTCAGGAATTAGCACCTTTCCGTTTAGGGTGGAGGTTGCTAGTGCGTCATCGAGCCTGTCTCTCAGCACTTCTTAATAAATCGATGTATGATCGATTTGAGAATACAAACGTAGTAAAGGATTATTGATTTGCAAAAAAAAATTGAAAGAATGTCCGCTAGGTCGCAATTGCAATGCGACTGAAGTAGTAATGTATTTATATGCAGAAACTACTAGAATCGGTTCTCTAGACATTATTAAAGCCCTTTTCGCATGCTAACTTACATAGGTAATCGCTTCAAAATCAGAGATGAATCGGGGTTGTATTTTGTGACTTTTACAGTAGTAGGATGGGTAAACTTGTTTGTAAGAAATGCCTACAGAGACTGTATTATTGATTGATTGGATCATTTTACAAAATCAAAAGGATTGAACGTTCATGCTTATGTAATTATGACCAGTCATCTGCATTTGATTTTAAGTTCAAAGGAGGGTTTTGACTTGGTAGCTACCATTCGTGATTTCAAAAAAAAGTTTACCTCAAAGAAACTAATAAACCTTATTCAAGAAAGACCAGAAAGTAGACGCGAATGGATGCTCAACAAGTTTAACCATGAAGCACAACGTACCAAAAGAGGAATTAAATACATTCTCTGGAAAGAAGGTTGCCATGGCAAGCAAATTGGAGCAAACAAGTTCTTGGTGTATCATCCTCAATAGTTGGAGTTACTTCAAGGAACCTGTTTAGTTCGAATAAAGCCATCCTGAAAGGGAATCACACACTCCTGATGATCAATGACTCGTCCTGACATTTTTCTTCAACTCTATAACAAATATTATTCTGTCCTGAGATTTTTCACCCCATCTGTGACAAATAATATTTCGCCCTGACTTTCAGCGCCGATTTAAATATCGTCCATAGTACCCTTTTACTCCCAGGCTCATATCAGAAGAGCCATGCACTTGCCCGCATTTAATACTGTCCGGCTTCACGTAGCTACTTTCGAAAATTTATATGGTAGAGTGTATGAAAGAAGCGGCATCAAAATGAAAGCTTATGTAGCGGTGCAATCAAAATTATTGAAGCTCATGTATACACTTTGGAAAAACGAAACGGCCTTTGACACAAACCATCAAACATCCGGTTGTCAAGAGACTAAGCCCCTCTTTTCGGGTAATATTGTTCCGCAAGGAACAAAAAAAACAGCCGAATCTTTTGACTCAGCTGCACTAGATGAACTTCCGTGCGATCAATCGACTGAAGCCCTCTTTTCGGTATCTCAAATATAAAAATAATCCTATGAATTTACTTGCTTTTTCAGACAGTACCTTGCGCTAGCGACATGGCATGCTCGGACTAGCGAGGGATTTACGCTCTGCTTTTTTACGTAAAGCCAGTTTTATACAGGATTTGACGCATTAAAATGCCTCAGTGGACACAAGCTACAAGCTCGCACCAGGTACTGTAAGGAAAAATTACTTTGTTTATGCTACATCAGGCACGGAAATAACTTCCGCGCCAGTGGGTGAGTCACAGACCTTGGGTTAGGTTAAGAAAAGCACTAAAAAACACCGTGATCGAATTTTAATTTCCTATTCACTATTCTAAACTGTAGGGATACAAGAAACCGATAAAAAGTAACTCTCCTTTGAAGGATTCTTTAAGCACATGTTCAGGGGAAAAAATACAGAGATGTTCATTCGAATTATTTATGATTATCTTAATTAAAACAAATTTTGATTCTAACTATCAGCGACATAATAATTTTCTCTATATTCATCGTCTAACAGTTTATTACAAAACCCAACAGTCTTTTGAAAAACATACTATCTCTGGTTATATATCTAAGTTTATCGCAGATGGGTTTTGCTCAAGAAACGGATTCTACGGAAACTAAAGAAACATTCACCATAGTCGAAGAGCAACCTATTTTTCCTGGTGGAATGGCTGCATTTTATAAGGTCGTTGGTGACAATATTCGGTATCCAAGTGAAGCAAGGCAAGCAGGCATTCAGGGAAGAGTTTATGTGCAATTTGTGATTGATGAGTCTGGATTACCAACTGAAATACAAACCGTGAAAGGTATTGGTGGGGGATGTGACCAAGAGGCCGAAAGAATTATTTCTCTTGCTGGAAAGTGGACTCCTGGGATACAAAGGGGTAAACCAGTTAAAGTGAAAATGGTTCTTCCAATAATTTTTAGACTTGGGAGTCTTTCTAGTTCTGAAATGAAGAACTTAAAAATAGATCCACCAGCCAATGCATTAAAACCAAAAGATAGACCACAATTTGTAGGGGGTATGGATTCATTGTATCATGTTGTGTCAAAAAATATAGGTATTGTATCTAGCATTGCTGATACAACTATATCAGAACTATTAAAAATTAACGCCCTAATTGATAAAGATGGAACAATTAGTTCTGTAAACGCATTATCGGGAAACAATGCTCATTTATATAAAACGCTTTCACAAACACTGACGAATTACATAAGATTTAAGCCGGGGATAGTCGACGGAAAACCTATTCGTGTCTGGATTACATTGACTTTCTATATCAAACAAGATAGACAGAATATGCTAGAGGTTCTCAGCTATAAAGAAACGATTAATGAGATAAATAGACGAAAAAAAATTCAAGAAGAAGAAAAAATCACCTATGAGATAGCAAATAGCAGAGCTACAAAACGCTTACTCTCATCAACAAAAGATGATTTGGCAGTAAAACGGAAGACCAAAAAAGCTAAAATTCTAAACCTTCAAAACCTTGGTTTAGATACGATCCCAAACATTACAAGGTTTGCAAACCTTGAACAACTTATTCTTGACAAAAATTATATTTTTAAACTTCAACAGGAAACTGTTGACCATGGTAAACTTAAAGAGCTGTATCTAGCCGATAATTCAATAAACGATCTGCATCAACTTGATTTTTCTAACGCTAACCTACAGCTAATCGGCTTATCAAGAAATGGTTTTACAGAATTCCCAATAGAGCTTATCAATTCAAAAATCAAAGCATTGGATATCAGTTACAATGAAATTCAGGATTTACCTGATAATCTTATAGATATGAAAAAACTGGATTTTCTTAATATTGGTTACAATAAAATGACATCAATTCCAGAGATACTATTTAAAATGCGCAGACTTACTCATCTACGACTAAAGGGAAATCTGATACCTGCTGAAGACATTCAGCGTTTAAGAAAAAAATTACCGATGACAAATATCATTTTTTGATTAAAAAATATTCTTTATCAATATCCATTTCAAGATATGCAATTAAATGAATTGATAATTCAGAAGCACATTCTCGTAATTTTACTTACAATTTTTTGCTGCTATTTTCATGCAAGCCACGGCCAACAGCGAGATACAACTAACTCCAATAATAATATTTTTACCATCGTAGATGAACCACCGCAGTACCCCGGAGGTATGACAGCTTTCTATAAAAAAAATTGCTGATAACCTACGATATCCATTGGAAGCTCGAATAAGACATCTTGATGGCAAATTATATGTACAATTTATCGTTGATGAGCTAGGAAGACTAACAAGTATTCGAACTGTTAAAGGTATTGGTGGGGGTTGTGACGAAGAAGCCGAAAGAGTAGTAGCACTACTAATAGACAATTTTATTCCGGGCAAACAAAATGGCAAACCTGTGAAGGTAAGAGAGACAGTTTGGAGTATGCTTATGAAACGAAAAATCTAGATGGCTATTATTTCTTTTCTGGACAAAACCAATTCCACGTCTTTGACTGAACTCAGCTAAATCAATTGAAAGGACAGATGCTAGGGTTGTAATTTCAAATGCTTCGAACTTGGCTAATAAAATGGATGGTATTTCTTCTTTAATATTCTCAATTAATATTTCAGATGCTTCCATTCTCATTTCGTGTTAGTGCAGCATAACGCCTGTCTATGTCACGTGGCGTTGGTGTAATATAAAGTTTCGGATTCAAAGTAGGAAAAATCTCCGATTTTTCATCATACCTTTTTCAACCAATGTGAAAAATCGGAGATTTTTCCGGTGCTTGCAGAAAGCAGAAAAATCAGACTAACAGCTACCCCCGCCATGGGATCATAGATTATGTTAGAAATCGCTATTTTTGTTAATGGTAAATCCAAAGATAGTTGGCAAGTTCTACAAATGTTTCAGACGGGTAATTTGGTTCACGTATTGATTCAAATTTATGATTGGTGAAAATTCCAGTTACTTCTTTATCAGACTTAAAGATTACAAGCATTTGGTGGTGACTAAGTGTTGATTTGAGTTGAAGGTATGAATTAGATGGTTCATAGTTTGAAACTAATGTTTTGAGTTCTGATATTTCATGTTTCTTCATCTTCGTTGTATTAAAAGACTCAGTTCCTTGGTAAGAGTATATGTACTTTGCCGTTTTATCGTTAAGACCAAAAACCCATAGTCGCTGACTTTCATGGGCAATTTGATTACGGTTGATGAACAAGTATATTATTGTACTAAAACTCTCCTTGGATTGTAGTTCTTGCTCCAAAGCAACCAATGTTCTCAGAGCTTTTTTCATATTTAACCGTTCAATTTTCAAATGTTCGATAGAAATTAGAAGTTCATCCTTACTTCCAAATTGTTGCGATTTTGACTCTTGACAAATTCCCGAAAAGAGAATGTTACACTGTATAAATGTAAATAAAAGAAGTGATCGAATCATACTAAAATTATTGCAAGTCAAAGTGATTTTTAACGGTTTGTGTAAGAATAGTAAGGGATTAAAATGCACTTACTTTTCAGTTTATTACTTAGCAAAACTTACAATTTTTCTTTTAAAAACTAACTCGCAAAATTGTAAATTTTGCGGACTTTGTAAAACGCACAGAACTTTGGATTAAGCACTAAAACCCTTATTATTTTTACACTTTGTTAGCAAATCGTATTTATTTTTCCATTTCGGTTTCTTTAATTTCAATCGGTTCTGGTGGCGGAATCATATATTCAATTCGATACTTTTCCATTTCTTTAGGATACAATTCAAACATTATTCTTTGGTAACGTTCAATATTAAATCCACGATTCCCAAGTCCAGTTGTTCTCAATAGAATTGTGTCTTTTTCTTTTGGGTTAATTATTACAAAAAAAGGACTGCTTATCTTTTCTTGATAATTAACATCGAAACCAGTCATCATTTTTTCTAAATTCAGAGTGTCGTTTTTTAATTCATAAACGACTTTATTAAAATGAACAGGTTCATCGTCCATAACTCGTTTTTCTTTTAATTGAATAAATACGCTGTCATTCGATTTTGTGATTTGTAATTGGTCATATTCACTCCACATACACATTGATAAAATCACTCCGATATTCAGAGTGTCATTATTTTCCATTTTCGTTGTGAATTCAGAATAATCTTGAGCAACTTTAAATTCAGATTTTTTCGTTTCAACTTTTTGTTCACAACCAAAAATTAGGGTTGCAAAAACTAAAATTAGTATGCTGAAATTTTCGTTTCTCATATGTTTGCTAACATTTGAATAGGTGACAAAATGTCACCTATTCGCATTGTATGTTTTTTAACTTTATTTTTATTTAAAAATGCGAACTGGTTGATATTCATAGATAAACCCAAGTACAAACGTTTATAAACGACTAATACCGGGTAATTCTCAGTTAATCTTATCATACTACAGTTAAGCATTAACGTCACTAAAGATAAACGATTTCCTTAATATCTACGACCAACTTTCTCTTTAACTGATTACGTTCCATATATGCTTCAGTATTACCGCTTTACTCCACTGAAATATATGATCAATATTGAGCGAAATAACCAATCTCCTGCTGATCAACAAAACTTGTAATTGATCACGTGCTCGCGCCAGCTTGTGGGCCAGTGAGGGCTGCAATGGTTATAAAAATAACTACTTCTGTTTAGTCGTTGATTTGTTTAATTTATTTTTTTGCTCTAAATAAATTCATCCAATGAACGGTCGCAAAGCTCACGAAATACAGTTTTTCCTGATCCCTGAATTTGCACTTTCTACTCATAAGACCAAGATAGTATTACTGTATTTAAGAATGGGTCGCATAGACTGGGTCGCATAGACAGAAGCCCTAATTCATAAAAAGTCACAAGTGGACTCTTGCGCCAGATGGGGGCTTCCAATTCTTTAATTGGACACGAGCAACGTGCTCGCGCTGAGTGGGGGTTCGGGTTCAAACTTAAACAAGTAATGAATCAAATTACCTCAACTATTTGCTGTTTCATGAAGAGCTAGTGGTAAGCACTATTCCCAAGTAATAGTTTCGGTTGTTGCCTCTACGGTTTCTGAATTTGCTTTTGTAAATACGAAGGTGAGTTGATGCGTTTGGGAAAGTATAGGTTTTGGAAATCTTAACGTCAGTGATTTGCCATAACTTACATAATGATCGACATCATTGATTTCGAGCAAGGCGTTATCCCAAGAGTAGCTGTATTCATATGCTCTAGTTTGCCAATTGAATATATAATTGAATACTACATCCTTGAGCGAAGCTCCCGCGAGGTGTAAGCTATCCCAATTTGCATTACTTGTTATTTCCACAGAAGAGATAGGAAACTTTTTGCCTCTATTCCCATCTCCTGCACAGGGTTGGGTAGCCCATGCGCTGTTGATTAAACCGATATTGGAAAATATTGATTGGCTTGCTAAGTAACTAATGTTGTTTTCCTGAATAGAAATATCGAAAGTTGAGGACTCATTTATTTCCAACCCACTTGGATAATAAAATGCAAGTTCATCAAAATCATAGAATGGAATAGTATCATCACATTGTAGGCAACCCGCCAAGAAGATCAATGAGGCATATATTGACAGAATAATAATTAGTTTTTTGTGCATGGCTACATGGTTTATTCAAGCGAGGGAAATAATTTATTGATCACTTCTTGACTCTTATCGAGACACCCTCTTCTTTGAAAACGTTGTTTTGGTAGAGTTTAAATAATTTGTAACCCAACCACGCAACTCTGAAGTTTGGCTAGTCGATTTACCCAAAAGCTACTTCCGCTGAGTTTATAGAAGTGTAAAAACCAATTAATCTTCAATGACAGACGCTATCCAATCATAAGCTGTAGCTGTTCTTGTATAGAAATCCCCCCACTCGCGCGGAAGTTACTTCCGTGCTTACACCCCTGTGCACATACGTTTAAGTAAAATAATTAGCTTCTAATTAAACCTATACATTTCATACTATCCTGCATTTGATTGATGAGTGAAAAGTATAAAATCAGAGATCAGGACAAGTTGTATTTCGTTACATTTTCAGTTGTTTTCAAAAAAGGCTGTAGTATTCAGGAGTGTAACCGACGTAAGACTGCTTTTGAAGATAATTTTGAAGTAATTGAAATTATTGTAGGCGATGGCGTTCTATTTTCTATTCAAGATATTTTAAAAAGCTCTGGTTCAATTAAGCCGGATGAATTTATAACAGCGTCAGGATATTTAGATTTTATCAAGAAACTAGCGTGACTTAGATGGTACCCATTTATCAGGTTATTTCGAATGAAACCTATTATCAAATGGCTCTGGTCTAACTTCCAATAGTTTAACTAACTCGTAAAAGTGAGGATGCCGCACATTGATCAGGTAATTGGTTTCTCTATAACTCTGGGCTGATGGAACCGAACAGATCAGTTTGTCAGATAACAAGAAACCTTTGATTACATGGCTGAGCTGAGAGGGATATGGCTTATCCATCCAGTTTGGAGGTAAGTCGCCTATTTCGATTGAATAGATTTCTAAATCTTCTTCAACTTCTATCGTCATACAAACACGCTCATTGACGATACGATTTTCATTGGCTAGAATCTCTAATTTCGCTAATGATATATTGGGTGAGCAGTAAATAATCCACTGTCCGGCTTTGTTCCACCGGCCATCAGAAAATAACGTGCCTTGAGGAGGCCAGATATCTTGGAATTTTAATTTTTCAAGATGATGAAGAATCAACCGTAAACGCTATATTCTATTCTTAAAAAAGCTTTTTCGAGCTCTCGACGACCCATGCGACTACCGAAAAGATTTACCGGTTTGATATCTCCCAAGTTTTCGTTTTTGGCGTTGAGCCATTCTATGAGATTACCTTGATTTTCGTCAAATGCTTCCATTCCTTTCTCCCACAAGTATGCTAGATCAACTAAAGCATCTTTAGTTTTGAAATCTAAAGCATCGGCCTGTAACATGTCGTAATACTTGCTTTTGCTGATACCCAGTGCATCAGTAATAGTCTGTACTGAGAGGTTGGTGCTTTCTTGAATAGCAGTTATGGAGCTTCCTCCTATGGCAAACTTCTCAATGTCAACCATTGATAATTCTGAGAAAAAGCCCGTTGGATCATTGGCCAGTCCGTAAACCACGATAGGTTCTTCTAGGTGTTGGTTGGTTTTCTTTTTTGGGTCTTTCATACTTCAAGGTACAAAACAATTTTGATGAATTCCATATTTGGAATTATTTTTTACATATTAGGAAAGTGATTTGTGAAACAAAAAAAAGCTCCAATCGGAGCTTTTTTTTCAATTTTATGCTTTGATTATTTTCCTAATGCTTTTCTCATTTCTTCTCCGATATCTGCTGGAGAGGAAGCGACATGCAGTCCACACTCAGCCATAATTCTCATTTTAGCTTCTGCGGTATCATCTTTTCCACCGATAATGGCTCCAGCGTGTCCCATTCTTCTTCCTGGAGGCGCTGTTTGCCCAGCGATGAAGCCAACGACGGGTTTTTTATTTCCATTCTCTTGTATCCACTTAGCTGCATCGGCTTCATATTGACCACCAATTTCACCAATCATGACTATTCCTACTGTTTCAGGATCTTCCATCAGCATTTGTACAGCCTCTTTGGTCGAAGTACCAATAATAGGGTCTCCACCGATTCCAATAGCAGTTGATATTCCCATTCCAGCTTTTACCACTTGATCAGCCGCTTCGTACGTTAAAGTTCCTGATTTAGACACAATACCGATATTCCCTTTTTTGAAAACAAAACCTGGCATAATACCGACTTTAGCTTCTCCTGGCGTAATTACTCCTGGGCAATTTGGACCGACAAGAATAGCTCCTCTGTTCTTAGCATAAGGCTTTGCAATCATCATATCTTTTACTGGAATTCCTTCAGTAATGGTAATGATTACTTTAATTCCTGCATCAGCAGCTTCCATTATGGCATCAGCAGCAAAAGCAGGTGGTACAAAAATGATCGTTGTATCTGCACCCGCTTTTTCAACAGCTTCTTTCACGGTATTGAAGACAGGAAGGTCAAGATGCGTTTGACCACCTTTCCCTGGAGTAACTCCACCAACAACATTGGAACCATACTCGATCATTTGAGAGGCGTGAAACGTGCCTTCAGTGCCTGTGAAACCCTGAACAATGATTTTAGAATCTTTATTTACTAGAACGCTCATTTTTGGTTTGTTTTCTTTGGTGCAAAAATATTTGAATTGTGCGCACTAGCAAAGGATAGTGAATATAAACTATTATACATTTGCGCTTCCGCCTTATTTTCATCAATTATTTAGAGAATTTAAACAATGACCCAAGCTGACCCGCTTGAAATAACTACTCAAGATCATTTCAAAATACATGCAATAAGGTATAGTAATAATAACTGTAAAAAAAAGCACCTTGTCATCATAGTCCCAGCCAATGGAGCACCACAAGGGTATTATCGATCATTTGCTGAGTATGTTAGTGCCGATGATCACTTTGATTCATTGACATTTGATTATCGCGGGATTGGAAAACCCCTTGATGTGGAAGTAAAAGAGTCTGAGGCTAAATTGGACGACTGGGGAAAAGAAGATTTGACGAGTGTGATTGATTGGGCAGATGATAAATACGACAAGATATTTGTCTTAGGCCATAGCATTGCTGGTCAAATCTTTCCACTTGCGTTAAATACGGGTCGTATATCTGCCAGTTATTTCGTAGCGTCATCATCAGCTTATAGAGGAAATTGGAAAGGAATTCATTACATAGGAATATTAGTCTTCTGGTATTTGCTGTTGCCTCTATTTACGTTTTTTATGGGATATATGCCGGGTTGGGTCATGGGTGGAGATATTTCTTTGCCGAAGAATGTGGCATTACAATGGAGAAAGGCGGGAATTCACAAGAACGGAATAATAGGAAACGATAAGGCAAAGGCTGAAAGATATTCATCAATTAAAATACCAGTGCACTTTTTGAGTATTGATGATGATAAAATGTACGCCCCAACCAAGGCTGTGCAGGCATTAATGAGACAATACATTAATGCCAAAACGACCTTTCAATTTATTAGACCTAGAGATTTAGGATACAAGGAGATAGGACATTTTGGTTTTTTTAGAAGAAAAAATCAGCACAACCTTTGGTACATGCCCATTATGTTTTTCACACAATTTGTCGAGAAGTTAGACCAGTAGATGCTCATCTATATACTCTCGGACAGCACCTTCACCACCTTTACATTTTAGTATAATCTTTGCAATAGCTTTTATTTCCTTGACAGAATCGGACGGGCATGCAGTATGTCCGACCACCTGCATTATCGATAAGTCATTGACGTCATCTCCGATAAAAGCGACCTCAGAAAGACTTATATCCATTTCTTCTAACCAGTTTTCAAGTATTTTGAGTTTAGACTCTTGGCCAACATAGATATATTTCATACCAAGCATATTTGCTCGTGAATTTACCATTTCCGTGGTATGACTATGGCTGATAATGCCTACTTCAATACCCGATTTTATTGCCAGTTTGATGCCCATTCCATCCTTAGCATTGAATTTTTTAAACTGACTGCCATCTTCAAGGACATAGATTCCTCCATCGGTCATGGTGCCGTCGACATCCAAGACTAAGAATTTAATTTTTTTGGTCATGATTCTTTTTAAATAATATTTTTACCTATTGCTTTTGCAATGGACGTCAACGAATGAAACATTGATTCAAATTCATCTAGATCCAATTGTTGGGCAGCATCTGATTTTGCTTTTTCTGGTGTTGGATGTGTTTCAATTAAAAGCCCATCTATACCCATTGCTATCGAAGCTCTTGCCAAGTCTCCAACGCCATATCTATAGCCCATGGCGTGACTTGGGTCAACGATGATAGGCAGATTCGTATATTCCTTGAGGTAAGCGACACCACATAAGTCAAGTGTAAACCTTGTATGTGTTTCGAATGTACGAATACCTCTTTCGCATAATATGACATTTTCATTCCCGCCAGACAAGATAAACTCAGCCGCTTGGACAAACTCTTGGAGGGTGGTACCAAAGCCTCTTTTTAGTAAAATTGGCTTTTTCGAAGCACCACATTTTTTCAGAATTGATTGATCATACATGGCTTTGGCTCCAATTTGCACAACATCTGCATAATCAATCACTAGGTCGGCGTGGGAGCTATCTTTGACTTCCGTGATGATGTTGAATCCGTGAGATTCACGAATTTTCGCCAACATCTTAAGACCTTCTTCACCCAATCCCTGAAAGGTGTAAGGGGAAGTTCTTGGTTTAAAGCATCCTGCTCGTAACGTTTTAATGCCTAGGGTTTTTAGCCTGTCAGCGACTATGTTGATTTGTTCCCAAGACTCAATGGAGCAAGGACCTCCGATAATCATTGTATTGTTTGATATGCCACCAATTTTTGCGTTGTTTATGGTGATTTCTCTTTTATCGTTTAGGTAATGCTTACTTGCAAGTTGGATGTCGCTATCCATCACGAAACACTCTTCTACGAATTTTTCAATTTCAGTTGGAAGTTCTTTTAATTTCGAGCTGGTCACCAATATGGGTGTTTCTTTTTGCCTGAAATAAATAGCACTAAGCTGATGCGAAATTGAATGAATAATGTCTTTCTTGGTAGATGGTTTGAGATGTATAATCATGATTCACTTCTAATTAAGTGGGCGAAAGATAGCGCACCTTTGAGGTTATTTTGGTTATCGATGACGGGTAAGAATGAAACTAAAAAATCGCTTTGATTAATAAGCAGTAATAAATCTGAGATCGTAGCATTCTCATTGATCCTTACTGGCGTTTTATTGATCAGGTCGTCTACTTTGACATTGTTGAGGTTGTCCAGATTTTTAATTAATGCTTTTCTTAAATCAGCATTACTCACCAAACCGGATAATGCTCCATTATTTGCTTTAATAAGTGTAAAACCCAAATCTCCTTTTTCAATGGACAGAATGATGCTGGATACTGATAGTTCATGTTCAGATACAATGGGGGTCTCTGGTAGCTCCATCATAAAATCTTTAATCTGATAATTAGAATGAATGATGGAGGATTTTAAATGTAAAATTGCTTCTCCAATAGATTGATGATTGACAAGATAGGAACCAGATATCATCCCAGTAACACCTAGGATTCTTAAGATAAAACTTACTTCATCGTTCACCCCTCCATCAACAAATATTTCTTTTTGTGGAAATTGATTTCTGAATTTTCTTATTCTTTGGAAATTCACTTTTTGAAATAAACCGCCACTTTCGCCAGGTATTGTTGTCATCATAAGTACATAGGAGCAACTGCCGCTATAGTCCGTAAAAACATCAATAGGAGTGTGTGTGGTAATGGCTATTCCCCATTTAGTTTTTCCATTTGGAAACCGTATGGGATGATTTTCGATATGCTCATATTGAATGGCGGCTTGTTTGATTTGTAGTTGTGCAATCTCTTGGAAATATTTCTCTGGTTGCGCTGATATTATATGTAAATCAATGGGTGTTTTGCTGATTTTTTGAATTCGCGATATATCTTGAAATACCGTTAGATCGTCGATTGAATCGATGTGAAAGAAATCTATGTAGCACCTTTCTAGCTGCTCAATGAGCTGCTCTTGATTTTTTGAAGTGTTGGAATAAAGCGACGCTGATATTTTCATCTAGTAAGAATGTAATATCTCAAATATATACTGCTCCTGATTCTGGTTAAAATTAAAAGGAGAATCATAATCTTTTTTTGATCTCAAATTATGGGTTTTATTCTCACACCCTAGCATGGAATAAAAAGAAATTATCAAATCTTATACCTTGTGAGATTACTCCGAGGTGCTTGATTTATTGGAATGTTAAGCTTTATGACGGTAAAGTCAACATTATACCACCTATGTAAAGTATTTGTTATCTATTCATAAATACCCAACTTATGGTATTGAATGGCGTTTTCGTAATTATTATCTTTGAATTATTAATCCTCTTCATATAGCATGGATAGGAGGCCAGCTTTGTTGGCCTCCTATTTTCATTTTAAGAACATGCTATTATTTTGTATTCCAGATTTTTACTTTCTATTTGTTGAAACAGAATTTCATGATTGATTTAAGAAGTGACACAGTAACTAGACCAACAAAAGCAATGCTGGAGGCTATGATGAGCGCTAAGGTTGGAGATGATGTTTTCGACGATGACCCAACGGTAAATGAGCTACAGGAGAAAATAGCCAAAATGTTTGGAATGGAAGCGGCGCTTTATTGCCCATCAGGCACTATGACTAATCAAATAGCGCTTCGCATTAGTACAAGCCCGCAGGATGAAGTGATTTGTGATAAAAGGTCACATATTTATCTCTATGAAGGCGGTGGGTTGGCCTATAACTCCATGCTTTCGCCCAAACTTCTCGATGGTAATAGAGGAATGATTACCGCCGAAATGGTTGCTGAAAATATTAACCCTGATGATATTCATTTCCCAGTATCTAGGTTGGTAAGCTTAGAAAATACCATGAATAAAGGTGGAGGAGCGACTTATGATATTGAGGAGATTAAAAAGATAAGAAAGGTTTGCGATGCTAATCAACTAAAACTACACTTAGATGGTGCTCGATTGTTCAATGCAATAATTGCGAATGATGAGCAGCCCGAGATTTACGGTCAAATATTTGATACGATTTCAATATGTTGTTCTAAAGGTCTTGGCGCGCCTGTTGGGTCATTACTTTTAGCATCAAAGGCGGATATCAAAAGAGCAAAGAGAGTAAGGAAAGTTTTTGGAGGAGGAATGCGCCAAGCAGGCTATCTGGCAGCTGCTTGTATCTATGCACTTGATCATCATCTGGAAAGGTTGGTAGATGACCATGCTCGGGCAAAAATTATAGCTTCATCTTTAAAATCGAGTAACTATATCAGTAATATTTTGCCGGTAGAGACGAATATTGTGATTGCAGAATTGGAGGGAATTAAGCCAGCCACCTATTTGTCCAAATTGGAACATCATGATGTTAAGGCTGTTCCTTTTGGGCCTAAATCCGTCAGGTTTGTCACGCACCTAGATTTTAATGATGCAGATTTGGAAAAGGTGGTTTCAGCGATTTCTACTTTGAATTAGATTTTTTTTTCACAGCCATAGCAACACCAAGGAAGACTAATATCGCTCCGAAAATAGTTTGAAAATTGAGCGATTCATTCATAAAACTAATGCCTAAAATGGTGGCAAAAACGGGCTGTAAATAAATGTAGGCGCCTACCGTTGAAGGACTTACTTTCTTCATTGCCCAGATATTGGTGATATAAGCAATGATCGTGACAGCAAAAATGACAAAGAAAAAACTAAACCAATGAATGAGATTGAAACTTGCCCAACTAATCTCTGCAACTTCGGAATAACCAAAAGGGGCCAAAAAGATAAATCCAAATAGGAAAAACCATTTGACTAGCGTTATTGGAGCATATTTTTCTAGTAGTGGTTTGGCTAAAACCAAATAAGTCCCAAAGCTCAATGCATTTAGGAGTATCAGCACATCACCAAGCAGAGAAAATTGTGAGGTATTATCGCCCGATTGAAGAATAATTACGCTCGCTCCAGCTAACCCTAAGATTAACCCTGTAATTCTGCTTTTGGCAAGTCTTTCTTTTAATAAAATAGCGGCTAAAATGGCCACTAAGATTGGGGTCAAGGTCATAATTATAGACCCGTGAATGGAGGATGTCAGACTCAACCCTTTGAAAAAGAACAACATATTGATGCCAACTCCGAAGATTGCACAGGAAATGATCCGAAGACCATCGACTGACCAATTCACTTTTTGTGAATGAAATATTCCGATAATCCAAAAAAGTACTCCCGCTAAACCAACGCGAAATATTAGAAACCCAAATGGAGCAATGAGAGAAGGAGTTATTATTTTGACAGCAGCATAGTTGGTTCCATATAAAAAAGCCACTAAGAGCATAGCCAGATGGACTTTTAGGTTGACTTTTTTCATCTACCCAAAAGTGGGTATTTATATGATATTATGATTAAAGTCAAGAAAATATATTTAGGTTTACTAGCTGCAAACGTTTGCATTTAGTAAATTTACATTACTTTTTATAAACCTTCAAAACGCCGAATGTATGGTTTTTACAGAAATAGACAGAGAAACAGCTACTATAATCAGTACTTTGGTAAAGTATGTGAACAATAGCACAGCGCATCACGAATCGATCATCACAGTGGGTCAGCATTTGGGAGTTCCAAAAGATGAGACTATTGGAATTATTGAAGAATGGGAAGAGTCCGACAGTTTAAATCTTCAAAGTACTTCGGAGAAAAAGGAGTTCGTAAAAGAGATTTTTCAAGATATACTGCTCTATGATGATCATTTAATTAAGCAATTACATTCTCATATAAGCAAAGAGCTGGGCATCACCTCATAGATTTTTTCAATTTAACACGTAATATATTAGCGGAGATCACTCCGCTATTTTTTTATCCAACATACACTGTTTGTGTTTTGGTTATCCTCTCAGGAATAACCAATTAGCTCATTCACGATTATCACACTCCTCCATATAAGTTAGATTTGCTCCAAAATCTTTTTAGCTACTACTATGTTTCAGGATAATTCCCCATTGGCAGAAAGAATGAGGCCATCTTCGCTCGCTCAATTAATAGGTCAAACCCATTTGGTTGGGAATGGTGCTATTTTGAATAAAACGATTCTATCTGGTCGTATACCTTCCATGATACTTTGGGGACCTCCGGGCACGGGCAAGACAACTTTAGCAAACATCATTGCTAACCAGGTTAAAATGCCATTTCATACACTTAGCGCGATCAGTGCTGGAGTAAAGGATGTTAGAGAGATCATTAATCAGATTCGAACGGGCCAAAAAGCAATACTTTTTATTGATGAGATTCATCGGTTTAATAAATCACAGCAAGATGCGCTTCTTGGGGCAGTAGAGAAAGGTAAGATCACACTTATTGGCGCAACCACCGAAAATCCAAGTTTTGAAGTAAATGCTGCGTTGCTTTCTAGATGTCAGGTTTACACATTAAAGCACCTAGAAAAAGAAGATTTACTGGATATCGTTAAACGTGCGCTGAAAGAGGATTTGGAAATGCAGAAGATTGATGTTTCCATTGATGAAACGGAAGCATTGTTCAACTTGTCTGGGGGTGATGCTCGTAAACTTCTCAACCTAATCGAATTGGTCGTTAAGTCGGAAAGTGGGGATAAGGTAAAGGTGACTAATCAATTGGTCATGGAAGCAGCTCAGCGAAAGACGGTGCTTTATGATAAAAAAGGGGAGATGCACTACGATGTTATTTCTGCCTTTATCAAGTCGATTAGAGGAAGTGACCCCAATGCTGCGGTGTATTATTTGGCAAGAATGATTGAAGGTGGAGAAGATGTTAAGTTCATTGCTCGACGACTTTTGATACTTGCTTCAGAAGATATTGGAAATGCCAATCCGACAGCTTTGGTGATGGCTAATTCTGCATTTCAGGCAGTAAATGTTATTGGTTATCCCGAATCGCGCATTATTCTCGCTCAATGTGTAACGTATTTGGCCAGCTCGCCAAAAAGTAATGCAAGCTATGAGGCTATAAAAATGGCGCAGAAGCTAGTGCATGAAAAGGGCGATTTGCCAGTACCTATGGCTATTAGAAATGCACCCACAAAATTCATGAAAGAAGAAGGATATGGTGATGGCTATAAGTACGCCCATTCTTTTCCCGGAAACTTTGCAGAAATGGAATTTTTACCTAAAGAGATAGAAGGGCTGAAACTTTATGAGCCAGGTAATAATGCTCGAGAGGCCGAACTAAGAAAATTCTTAAAAAATCGTTGGAAAGAGAAGTATGGGTATTAATTTCAGACCGCTACTATCATCAGCGTATGATGATCGAGAGGCTTGGTCTCTCCATTGAATGGATCAATAAATTCATGAAAATCACTTTCATTCAGATTTACGATAGAAGCTATATTTCTAACATTTTTCGTGTTTGCATCCCATCTTATGGTAACTACTTCAAATAAAAAGGAATTATCCAACTTCATACTGCTTTAGCTTACTACGAAGTTCTTGAACAAGGATTTCTGAAAAAATTGATTTCGATCAAAGACACCACAAATAATGAAGATGGATCGTCTGAATGAACCCGAATGATGCATGTTCTTCTGGTAGTAATTATAATTATAAAATATTATATCGCAATTAATTATATTAACAGAATATTATTTTTTTTGTATAATAACTTATTAATATAACTGTTTTTATTTCAATATTTTTTATTCAATACTAAAGGGGGCAAGTTTGTCAATCGATAGAATTGATTTTTATTACAGAAAGGCAAGAACATTTGTGCGTTAAAACATTGATTAAATGAAATTTTATGCGCAAAAAATAGTAAGTCAACCGAATTCCTCAGAATCAAAGTCCAATGATATATTGTATTATTCCCTCGTTGGTATTGGGTTTCAAAATATAGGGGAGTACGATTCATCAAGAATGTTTCAAAAGCGAGTGATCGAACTGAGTATAGAAAGAAAAGACACTACAAATCTTACTATCGGTTATCAAAACCTAGGCGTAGCTTACAAGTTTCTAGAAACCTATGATGAGGCCCTCATTCATTTTTTTAATGCGCTATCAATTACCGAGAAGGCTGAAACAGCCGCAAAGTGTAACATTACTATAGCGTTGATTTATAAGGATTTAGGTAAACAAGAAGAAGCTGAAATTTATATAGAATGTGCGTTAGCGAGAGGGCAAAAACTTGAAGATTCAAAATCAAATCAGCTGCTTTTATTGCACTGGGCGCGAGTATGATGATGCAAGAAAATCTTGTCAAAGCATTTGAATATTTAAAAAAGGGAGCGGAGGAATTGCTGAGTATAAACTTACGTAATGGTCTGCTGAGTATTTATAATAACTTGGGCGCAATAAAATTTTATCAAGGAATACTTGTATCACTCGCGCTTATTTTGATTAGCAGTAGAAGGAGACATAGACTATGAGTGCAGCTTTCAGAATAGAAAAGTAAAGTTCAACGGAAGCGATTTAAATCAGTTATAGATGGCGAAGAACAAGAAAGAAAGCGTATCTCCAGAGAGCTTCATGATGGTTTCGGTCAGATTTTGTTAACAGCGAGAATAATCGTTCCATCAACAAGTATGGAGCCAGCGAAGCTTCAAAAATCAATTTTATTAATAGATCGTGACTTTGACGAAGTTCACTTCATATTGGACAATTTAATACCGAATGCATTCATCGCTCATGGGGTAAAATAGGCCATTGAAGATATGTTAGAACAGTGAAAGAATCTTTGCCAGTTGATTTGAAAATAGCAATTGAAGAAGGATTGGGTCCAGAAGAACAAGTATCTATTGTCATATATAGAGCGCTGCAAGAGTGTCTAAATAATACGCTTAAATATGCGAATGCTTCAGAATTGCAATTGTTGATATCAAAAGACTAAAGCCTCATTAAAATCAGAGACAAAGACAATGAATCTGGCTTTGATATGAAAGGAGCTAAGCCAAATGATAGATCTAAGTTCAGTCTGTCCATTATATCCGACCTCTTCGTTACGCCCGTCGAAAAAATACTCCTCTTCGGCGGACCGATTTCCATAAGGAATTCATTCCGCGACGGCTGCTCCACGATGGCTGCTCCACGACGGCTGCTCCACGACGGCTGCATGTTTTTCTCTGTCGCAAGCCTCGATATCGAACATTTTGAATAAGAACCTTACTCTACAGACAGATTTAAATAATATGCAATCTTGAATTGAGTTTATAGGAGGAGGTTGTGAAATTGTTTCTAAATGCAGCGTAGAGACAAGTATGTTTTTTCCAATTCCAGACGATGTTAAATACAATAAAATGGCTTTTGGTTGATGACCATGAGCTATTTTAGACGGTATATGCACTCTTTTAGAAAAGGAAACCAACATTAACATTACAGGGCGGGCCAAAAATGAAAAAGAAGCTTTAGGCCATCATCGAAGAGAATCAACCTAGTATTCTTTTGACAGCTCTTAATATGCCTGAAATGCATGGTATTGAGTTGATCAAAAGGATGAAACCAAATTCCTCTGAGATTGCAGGATAGTTGTTCATTTCTAGAAGAACGGTTGAAACACACCGGAAAAATATCCTCAAGAAAACTAAAGTAAAAAACGTAGTAGGCCTTCTGAAATTCGGTTTTAAAATTGGCCTAATTGCACTATGAATGGTTACTCAGGGTCAAACTTCCTAACAAATGTGTCTGTGAATCTATTAGACGTTATTTTTTTCCCATCCAATTATAGAATTAACATGGTGTTGTCTGAGAGGGAGATATTCCCTGCGGCACCTAGCGACATGTCTGCGTTTGACCCTCCGGTAACTGCTGGGGCTTTTTTGTGCCAAACTAGCTTTCCTGTTTTGCTAATTTTCATCAATATCAGTGTCACAACATGCTCAGAAAGATTAAGGTCTTGTCTGTCTAAGGTTGCTCCACCTTTTGGATATGCGTTTAGCATGGCGATGGTATAAACATTTTCACCGGAAGCATCTGCTGTCATCGCTAGCCCACCCTGTTCCAATTCATTATCGGTGGTATCACTTTCCTCCACCTTTAATAGCCCATTGCGTTTTGCCATTGCCGTCTATCTTCACGACAAACAGATCATTTCTTCCGCTACTTGTTAACGTGACATTCTCTCCGCAATCCATTTGGTATTCAAAAGATCCAGTCTTATAAAGATTGCTTCCGGCTAATGTGACATCAGAAACGAAATTATAAATTGTACAGCACGATCTCGGTCACCTATTTTCATTACTTTAGTTGATTTGATCGATTGATCAGCGCCGATTTTCTGAATGAATATTCCAAAGGAATTGCCAGTACTAACAATAGAAGGCTCACGTTCTTTTTTCTTTTCAGGCGGTAGTCCTAGGTATATTTCCCATTGAAAAATGACGACAACATAAGTATTACCTGCGTCATCAGCGTAAAGTTGCGGTACATCTATCATCTACTCGTCTTAGTTGATCAAGCCCATTCAACCTATATTTTCGTTTTATAATCCTCATTGTAAAATTGAAATTTGGTGAAAGCCGAGCTGAACAAGAGCAATCCGCATAAAAATAATAATGGTTTTATATGTTTTATTAGTTGTTATAAAAAATGATTTGTAGCTGTTGATATTACTTTATTGGTTTATTTTTTTGATTAAATCAAGCATCCAATCGAGTCTTACTAAAGTCCGATATTTTATTGGTATACATGGGGCCTGTTAGGAAGGAGTAGCTTTTTTGAATGGAAATAACTTAAATTAGGAAGAACAAATAATGCTGAATTGATGAAAATGCCTGTCATTATTGCTTGTGTTTTATTTAGAGGGAAGTTCACTTGATTGTTGCCTACTCTCAATAGCGAATACTCGGCATTTTGTCTGCCGATTAATACGTACACGGCATGATTGCTTTTAATTCTTACTTTTGTATGATCACTAAAATCCGAAAACAGTTTTTATGCAAGAACTCAATCAATTTCTAACCGTCATCGACAGCTTTATTGGCAGTGCCTTTTGGTTTCCTTATGCATTATTAGGAACCGGCCTTTTCTTCACTATTTACCTTAAGTTTCCACAGGTTCGCTTTTTTAGGCATGCTTTGAGAATAGTATCTGGAAAATTTGATAAGAAAGATTTACCCGGAGATACGTCTCATTTTCAGGCTTTGGCCACTGCTTTATCTGGTACTGTAGGAACCGGGAATATTGCGGGAGTTGCCTTTGCCCTGCATTTAGGTGGTCCAGCCGCATTGTTTTGGATGTTAGTTACTGCCGCTGTAGGTATGTGTACCAAGTTTGTCGAAGTTTCACTCTCACATAAGTACAGAGAGCAGCTGGCTGATGGTACTATGGCTGGAGGGCCGATGTATTACATGAAGAACGCAAATTTCACTTTCAATGGCAAAAAAGTAAACTTAAAGTGGTTAGCGGCAATTTTTGCTTTTGCTACTGTTTTGTCGTCGTTTGGTACAGGTAGTTTACCTCAGATTAATAGTATTTCTAGCACCTTGTTAGCAACTTTTGGCATTAATCAAATGCTTACGGGTGGTGTTTTGGCCGTTCTATTAGGTCTAGTGATCATCGGTGGTATAAGCCGGATTGCTGCGGTTACCTCTAGGCTTGTTCCAGCAATGGCGATCATTTATTTCATAGGTGCATTTGCTGTTATTCTTGCGAATCTTGAAAATATTTGGCCCTCTTTGGTTGCAATTTTTGGAGAAATATTTACGGGATCAGCCGCAACAGGTGGTTTCATCGGAGCTAATCTTGCTTTTGCATTTAATAAAGGTGTAGGGCGTGGATTGTTCTCTAATGAAGCAGGACAAGGAAGTGCACCAATTGCCCATGCATCGGCAAAGGCAAACGAACCGCTATCAGAAGGGATGGTTGCTATCCTGGAGCCATTTATCGATACCATTGTCATATGTACAGTGACTGGCTTAGTATTATTATCCTCAGGTGTGTGGGCCGAAAAGCACGTTAACCAATTTGAATATTCTGAGATAGAAATTTTAAGTGGAAGTATGCAAGAGAGTAATCCAGATAATACCAATGCGCTATACGAACATTTGAATGGAATAGAAGCTTTACCACTTTTTTCAGGTGAGTTGGCTGTTGAAAATGGTCAAATTACCAATGAGGATATGACCTTTATTCATTCAAGAAGTTTTGCTGATAATATTACCGTTTACCTGAATGATGGTCTCCTAGACGAATCTATTTTCACAGGAAAAATATCCATTACCGACGGGTTGATTACAGATGATAAATCCTTGAAATTTATTGGGGAATCTTTGATGCATAGTGCGCCTCTAACCGCAATAGCTTTTAATCGTGGATTTTTTGGGGATTATGGACAATATATCGTTTCGATAGGATTGTTGATGTTTGCTTTTAGTACGGCTATAAGTTGGTCTTACTACGGAGATAGAGCAATGACTTTCTTGTTTGGAACCAAATCTGTTATTTATTATCGTATTGTTTATGTCGTTGCTTTCTTTTTTGCTGCATTCCAGGATACGACGATTATCTGGACATTATCAGGTATTACCATTGCATTAATGACCCTACCCAACCTGATAGGAATAATTTGGCTAAGAGGGGATATGAAAAGAACCATTAAAGAATATGGTGAATTCTTTGACAAGGAGTTTCCAGATAAGAAACATCCTAAATTCTAATGATTGGGGAGGTATGAAAGGTTTAATTCATTAGTTAAACCTTTCATACCTTTAATATACCGATAGTTTAATGACTATCGGTGTACCGACAGATTATTGGTATTTTTGAAGACTCTAGGAGAAAACTATTGGATCTTTTTTAAGACGCCTCTAATAATTTCTTTCGAGATAGGAGAATTTAATTTTAAAAAGCATACTTGTGAAGAGAATACTAATCATTGCTTTGATTGGCGCTTGCTTGTCAGTTTCAGCACAGAAGGTTGTAAAGAAAATCAATAAAGAGGTCAAGAAAATGACCTATGAAAGTCACTTAAGATTTTTGGCTTCCGATGAATTAAGAGGTCGTAATACTGGGACGGTTGAAAATGAAATAGCAGCTAGATATATAGCCGGTAGTGTAAATTAAAGTCTGTCTGGCAGTATGGATCTCGATGATCATCGCCTCATTACAAAGGCTGGCTGATCAAATCGAGCGGTAATCTATCGCCAAATTTGATTGCTAATT
>Ga0208770_1000176_pt1 | contig 47693 bp, 52 predicted proteins | sample AntAceMetag02UK9_FD_184771 | JGI IMG/M metagenome (GOLD analysis project Ga0208770, IMG submission 184771) | Saline lake microbial communities from Ace Lake, Antarctica - Antarctic Ace Lake Metagenome 02UK9 (SPAdes) (version 2) | ecosystem: Environmental > Aquatic > Non-marine Saline and... | reverse complement strand
AACAGGAGATAAATTTTTCTTTTCTAATTAAATCTTCTATTAGAATAATTTGATTATGCAAATCACTAATAGGCTTTACTTTAATAATTTTTGCGTCTTTGGAAATATTTAATTTATCGGTTTTCGATCGAGACCCGACATTTAAAGATAGTACATTATATTTTATTGGAGGGTGATTTTTAAAATAGATGTAATTTTTTTTTTCATCTAACTTGACTATCTCATCATTAATAAAAATCGTTTCACTATTTTTGCAGAGCTTAGGAATATCAATTGATACATCTTCAAACTTATAATAATTCTCAATCAGTCCAGGCATCATTCCCGAATACAATGAAGAATAACCATTATTGATTAATATTGTTTGAAGACCTTCATATCTTCTCATTGTCAGATGTTTTAAAACTTGAATATTAGAATGACCTGCACCAATAAGTACTAGAACTTGAGATTTTGGAATTTTTTGAATATTCAAATTTAATTAAAAGAACCGTTAATAGGATCAATATAATTAACCATAAGCACTTTACTGATAGTTTTAGATTTATTCATTAAAATATGTTCTTGATTGGTTGGAAATCTAAAAGTATCTCCTGCTTTTAATGTTTCTGATTGTTTTTTCAAATACACTACAACCTCACCGCTGATTACAGTTATATTCTCAAAAGTATTGCTTCCATGAGATTTTGATGGGAGTTTCCCTTTAGGCTTCATTGTAAGAACATACCATTGAAGCCAACTGACTGTTTCACCTGCCCCTAGTATACTTAGTTCGCATAATCCGTCTTTGGAACTAATATTTGGAGTTTCTTTAGAGGTTTCAATTGGACTAGATTTACCTTCATCTATATTCATAAAAAACCCTGATAAAGTTTCTTCTAAAGCATCAGCTATGCGCATCATTGTCGATACAGTTGGATTTGATATATTTCTTTCAATCTGCGAAAGTATTGATTTTGAAACGCCTGACTTAGAAGATAGTTGATCCAAGGTCATTTGCTTTCTTTTTCTTAAGTCCCCAAGTCTTGACCCAATATTTAATTCATTTTTTTTAGCCATTTTTTAGATTACTTTGCCGTATTTTCTTAAAAAAACCAAGTAAATTAAGGGGTTTAAGTAATTATCTTTATAAATGGTTTTTCGACCTCTTGAAACTATTAATATTAAACCCATCTTTAAAAGTATTAGCACTCTACCTATAAGAGTGCTAAATAATTGTATTAAATAAAATAGAGGAGTATTACACATGAACTTAAAACCTTTACACGATCGTGTCTTAGTCGAAAGAGTAAGTGCAGAAGATCGAACAAAAGGCGGCATCATTATCCCAGATACTGCACAAGAAAAGCCTATGGAAGGCAAAGTTGTGTCAGCGGGAAGTGGAGCAAGAAACGAAGCAGGACAACTAGTTCCTTTAGACGTAAAAAAAGGTGATAAAATCCTTTTTGGAAAATGGTCTGGAACAGAAGTTAAGATTGACGGTAAGGAATTACTGATCATGAAAGAGTCCGACATTATGGGAATTATTGAAAAGTAATCGGGAGGTTATATAAATATCATGGCAGGAAAATTAATTCAATTTGGCACAGAAGCTAGAGCAAAAATGCTTAACGGCATCAATATATTAGCTGATGCTGTTAAAGTTACTTTAGGCCCTAAGGGTAGAAACGTAGTTATTGATAAATCATTCGGTTCTCCAAGAACTACAAAAGATGGTGTATCAGTTGCGAAAGAAATCGAGTTAACCGATAAATTTGAAAATATGGGTACTCAGATGATTAAAGAGGTCGCGAGCAAAACTAATGATCAAGCGGGAGACGGAACTACAACTTCAACAGTTCTTTGTCAGGCATTAGCTACAGAAGGCTTTAAAGCGGTTGCAGCAGGTATGAACCCTATGGATCTGAAAAGAGGCATGGACGCTGCAGTAGACGCAGTAGTTGCAGAGTTACAAAAAAACTCAAAACCTGTAAAAGGCGAAAAAGAAGTTGAGCAAGTTGGAACGATTGCATCAAATGGTGATGCTGAAGTTGGAAAAATGATTGCTCACGCTATGCAAAAAGTTGGAAAAGAAGGTGTGATTACTGTTGAAGAATCAAAAAGCAACGACACTGAATTAGATGTTGTTGAAGGTATGATGTTTGACCGTGGTTACTTAAGTCCTTATTTTGTTACTAACGGTGAAAAAATGAAAGTTGAACTAGAAGACTGTTTAGTTCTTCTTCATGAGAAAAAACTATCAAGTCTTCAGCCTATGCTTCCACTTTTAGAGTCTATTGTTCAATCAACTAAGCCTCTTCTAATTATCTCTGAAGATGTTGAGGGAGAAGCTCTTGCTACTCTTGTTGTTAACAAACTTCGTGGTGGATTAAAGATAGCGGCTGTCAAAGCTCCTGGGTTTGGTGATAGAAGAAAAGCTATGCTAGAAGATATCTCTATCCTAACTGGCGGCCAAGTCATTAGTGAAGACCTAGGTATTAAACTTGAAACAGTTACTATTGACATGCTTGGAAAAGCTAAAAGAATAGTTATTGATAAAGAAAATACAACTATCGTTGGTGGTGCCGGTAAGAAGAAAGACATCGAAGGTAGATGCGAACAAATCAGAAAGCAAATCGATGAAACATCATCAGATTATGATCGTGAAAAACTTCAAGAACGCCTTGCTAAATTAGCTGGCGGTGTTGCAGTCATTAAAGTAGGCGGGGCTTCAGAAGTAGAGGTTAAAGAAAAGAAAGATAGAGTAGAAGATGCTATGCATGCTACTCGCGCTGCAGTTGAAGAAGGAATTCTTCCCGGTGGTGGTACAGCTCTTCTTTATGCAACTGCTGTTTTATCTAAAGTAAAAGTCGATAACGATGATCAAAGAGTAGGTGTTGAAATAGTTAGAAAAGCTCTATCTGCTCCTTTAAAGCAAATAGCTCAAAATGCCGGTCATGATGGTGCTGTGATTGCTGGTAAAATATCTGAAAGCAAAGATACAACTTATGGTTTTGATGCTCAAAGCGGCAAGTTTTGTGATCTAGTTAAAGCTGGTATTATTGATCCAACTAAAGTAGTTAGAACTGCTTTAATTGATGCTGCATCTGTTGCAGGACTTCTTACTACAACAGAAGTAATGATTACAGACAAGCCTGATGATAAGTCTAGTGGCGGCGGAATGCCTGATATGGGCGGCATGGGCGGTATGCCAGGAATGATGTAATTAAAAAATTAAAATTATTTTAAAAGGCCATAGAAATGTGGCCTTTTTTTATTATGTACTCTTATCTTTTAATAGACTAAGGTAAATTCTATCCTATCTACACTAATATGATTAAAAAAAAAACTACTTACCTGGATTCATATAGTTCAAAAATAGATTCATTATTAAAACAACAAAATTCAAAATTCGAATTATTATGCAAAAAAATCAAATCAATATCAAAAAGAAATAAAATAATTATCTGTGGTAATGGTGGTAGTAGTTCAATAGCAAGTCATGTAGCGACTGATATTTCAAAAGTCTTAAAAATCACAGCAATGACTTTTGCTGATGATAATTTAATAACTTGCTATGCAAATGATTATGGTTTTGAGAATTGGACTGTAGAAGCATTAAAAACATTTTCAAATCCTAAGGATTTAATTATTTTAATAAGTAGTAGTGGTCAGTCAAGAAATATAGTAAATGCCGCAAATTATGCAAAGAAAAATAAATTATCATTAATAACTTTGTCTGGGTTTAAAGAAAATAATCCTCTAAATAAAATAGGTGATATAAAATTTTGGGTCAATAGTTCTAGTTATAATCACGTTGAAATGACACATCATCTTTTACTAGTAGCGGCAATAGACAGACTCTCCAAACAAACCTAATGATCATTAGAACACCCTTGAGATTAAGCTTAGTAGGTGGAGGTAGTGATCTAAAATATTTTTATAAGAATAATTTAGGAATGTCACTGGGCTTTCCAATTAAATATTATAACTATGTTTTTTTTTCCAATATTAAGAGTAAACTTCTTCATATTATTTCTGATAAAGAAAACATTGAAACTTCTAATCCTAATTCTATTAAAGATAATATTATCAAGAGTATTTTTACTAAATATCATATAAATAAAAAAAAAATTTTTATTTTTTCTGATTTACCTTATGGAAGTGGACTCGGCTCATCATCTGCAATGTGTGTAAGTTTTATTAATGCAATTAGTAAAATTAATAATCTTAATATGTCTAAATCTGAAATAGCGGAAGAAGCATACAAAATAGAAGAGAAATGTTCTGGTTCAACGGTAGGAAAACAAGATCATTTTATGAGTTGTCACGGAGGAATTAATTTATTTGAATATAAAAAAGACTCTACTACTCTTGTTGAAAATTTAAATTTAACAGAAAATGAAATCTCAAATATCGAGTCACATATGATTCTGATAAGAGTTGGAGGAACGAGAAATGCTACAGAAATACTTCATGATCAAAAAAATAATTTAACTTTAGATAAATCTAAATTAGAAAATATGAAAAAAATTATTACTTATATTCCTCAAATTAAAAAATCAATTATTAATGCTGATTTTAAAGAGATGGGCGGTTTAATTTCAGAAACTTGGGATTTAAAAAAAACATTTTCTAAGTATATTTCTAATAATAAAGTCGATAAAATTTACAAATTTTTAATTAATGAGGGTATTTACGGAGGTAAGCTTTTAGGTGCCGGCACTTCAGGTTACTTTTTAGCAATTTGCAATCCAAAAATTAAAAAAAAAATAGTTAATACCTTCAAACATGACAATACTATTAGTATAAAAGTTGATATGCATGGTACAGAAATCGAGAGTTTTTAATGAAAATAACTAAAGCTATAATTCTAGCTGGTGGAACAGGCACAAGACTAAAGCCAATTACTTCTATAATTAATAAACACTTAATCAATATTTATGACAAGCCTATGATATATTACCCTATATCAACTATACTTTTAGCCGGAATAAGAAATATTCTTTTAATAGCCAGCTCGGATCAGATTAATTTTTTTAAAACTTTACTAGGTAATGGTGATTTAATTGGTATGAATATTCAATATGCTGTTCAAGACCATGCAAATGGTCTTCCGGAAGCTTTTATTATAGGTGAAAATTTTATTGGAAATGATCCAATATGTTTGAATTTAGGAGATCACATTTTATTTGGACAAGGATTACCAGATATTCTTGAAGATATATTCATAAATTTTAACAAAGCTACAGTTTTTACTCTCGAAACAAAAAATCCAAAAGATTATGGAGTAATAGAATTTAATTCAAAAGGTATTCCAAATAAAATAATTGAGAAACCCAAAAATTCTAAATCCAAAAGTATAATCACAGGTATATACGCTTATCCAAATGATATTATTGAAATATCTAAAAAATTAAAAAAATCGAAACGTGATGAGTTAGAAATTACTGATATAAATAATAGATATTTAAGAAATAAAAAATTAAATGTAATGCCTTTTGGAAGAGGTATTGCTTGGTTTGATGCCGGAAATTCTGATAGGATACTTGAAGCTTCAAATTTCATTCAACTTATTCAAAAAAACCAAGGAAATTTAGTTGGATGCTTAGAAGAAATAGCGCTTAATAAGAAATATATTTCAGAAAAAATATTTATGAAGTCAATTGATCTTTATAAAAACTCTCAGTATGGTGAGTATTTAAAAAAAGTTATTAGTTAATATGAAGGTAAAAGAACTCTCAATAAAAGGTTCATACCTCATAAAACCTGATGTGTTTAAAGATGAAAGGGGTTTATTTTTTGAAAATTTTAATAACAAAAAAATTAGTAAGATAACTAAAGGCGCAAATTTTGTTCAGGGCAATCACTCATTTTCAAAAAAAAACGTTTTACGAGGCATTCACTTTCAATATCAAAATCCTCAGTACCAAATGTTCTATTTAACACAAGGTCAAATAGATGTCTTCCTAGTTGATTTTCGTCCAAAATCAAAAACCTTTTTAAAAAATACTTTTTTAAATATTAAAAGTAATGAACATAATCAAATTTTAACATCTCCTGGTATAGGAACCGCATTTCTTACAAAATCAAAAGAAAATACTGTTATTTATTTTGTTTCTGAATTTTATAACCCAAAAAATGAAATAGGAGTTAGATGGAATGATAAAAAACTTAACATTAATTGGAAAATTAAAAATCCTATTTTAAGTAAAAAAGATGCTTATAATTATTTTATTGATGACATTAAATTTGATAAACTTAGAGATTTAAATAATATATAAAATATAAATGTCACATAATTGCAGATTCTGTTTATCATCATTAAATGAAGTCATTAGTTTTGGAAAGATGCCAATTGCTAACGCCTTTATTGAAGAAAAAGATATTAAAAATGAGTTTTTTTTTGAACTTGCTTCTATGTACTGCCCAAAATGTTATTTATTTCAGCTAAAAGAACAACCTAACCCCAAGCAACTATTTCATAAAGATTATGCTTTTTTTGCTGGAACATCTAATGTGATGCAAAAACATTTTTCAAACTTAAGTAATGAGCTCATAAATAGATTTTCACTGAAAAATAATGATTTTGTTGTAGAGATTGGAAATAATGACGGGGGAATGATTAAATATTTGAATGATCTAGGTCATCACAACCACCTGGGGGTTGACCCATCTGAAAATGTAGCCGAAACTGCAAAACAAAATGGAGTTAATATGCTCTGTGATTTTTTTAATTTTGATATTGCAAAAAATATAAGAGAAAATCATGGTAAGGCTGAATTTTTTCTAGCCGCTAACACTTTAGCACATATCTCAAATATAAGTTCAGTTTTTGAAGGTATATCACATTTACTAACTGATACAGGAGTATTTATTACGGAAGATCCTTACCAAGTAGATTTATTTAATAAAACTTCATATGACCAAATTTATGATGAACATGTATTTATTTTCTCCCTCACTTCAATGACAAATATTTGTAATCATTTTAATTTAAAAATCTTTGATGTTGAATATATTCCTACTGCAGGTGGATCTCTAAGATACTACATAACAAAGAATAAAAGTGTCAGTCATTCATCTAACGTAGAAAAATTTCTTAAAATTGAAAATGATATAGATTTTAAAATAGATAAAACTTATTTAAAATTTTTTAATAACTGCGAAAAATCTAAATTAAGTTTAAATCACAAAATTAATACTTTATCCAAAAATAAAATTATAGCTTCTTATGGCGCAACTTCCAAAAGTACAACGATCTTTAATTATTGTGATATCGGCCCATCAAAAATATCTTTTATTACTGACACTACTCCTACTAAACAGAATAAATTATCTCCTGGTACTCATATTCCCGTTTATGATTATAATTATTTTTGTTCAAATATACCTGATTTTTGTTTTTTAGGCGCCTGGAATCATAAGGATGAGATATTTAAAAAGGAAAAAAATAATTTTAATAAAAATGGAAAATGGATTTCTCACCTTGATAGCATAGCTTTAAATTAATGATTTACACTAGTTATCCAAAGTTAAGTTTTAAAAAAAATAAATTAAAAATACTTAAAAAAATATCTTCTATTATTGAAAAAGGTAACTATATCAATTCTAATGAAGTTTTTAATTTTGAAAAAAATTTTGCTAATTATATAGGTTCAAAATATGTCGCATCTGTTGGCAACGCTACAGATGCACTATTTCTCTCTCTAAAAGCAATTGACATCAAACCTGGTGACGAAGTTATTTCAGTTTCCCATACAGCAACTGCTACAATTAATTCAATATTGAGAACTGGAGCTAAACCAGTTTTAGTTGATATTGATGAATCTAATTATAATATGGATATTTCTAGTATAGAAAACAAGATAAATTTAAATACAAAAGCAATTATAATTGTTCATTTATACGGGCAATCATGTGATTTAAAAAAACTAATACAAATATCAAATAAATATAAAATAAATATAATTGAAGATTGTTCTCAATCTTCTGGCTCACTCTATAAAAATAAAAAACTTGGATCTATTGGATTACTTTCTTGTTTTAGTTTTTTTCCTACAAAAAACTTATCTACTTTGGGTGATGGTGGTTGTGTAATTTCAAATAATTTAAAATTAATTAATAAAATTAAATCACTTAGGGAATATGGCTGGGATAGTTTTAGAAATTCTCAATATATAGGTATCAATTCAAGACTAGATGAAATCCATGCAGGTATTTTGAATATTCAACTTAAATCTTTAGATAAAGATAACAAGGAAAGAAGAAAAATAGCTAGAAAATATGATGATGAAATTATTCACAAGGATGTCATTTTACCTAAAGAAAATAATTTTAGTTATCATGTATATCATCATTATGTAATTAGAATTAAAAGAAGAAATAATTTTTTAAATTACATGAAAAAAAATGGTATTAATTTAGGAATTCATTATAAATTACCAGTTCATAAGCAAACAATTTTAAATAATTATAAATTCAATCTTCCAACAACAGAAAGAATATCAAATGAAATAGTATCTTTGCCAATTTATATTGATTTAAATGAAAAATTACAAAATAAAGTAATTAGATTGATCAATTCTTTTTAGTATTTAAATCTCTAAATTGAATATACTGATCTATATCTCTTATATAGCTACTTTCATTATAATTATTAGAACAATAACAAACTACTATAGTATTTTTCTTCAAATAAGTAGTTTCGGTCCATATGTGATTTGGAACATAAATAGCTTTATTATTACCTAACTTAAATTCAATTTTTTTTTTCCCATCAAAAACTAAAAACTTAATTTCACCAAATGGACAAGTGATTATTTGTTTACATTTTTTGTGTGCATGAAATCCTCTTATATCGTTCTTAATTAGTTTTGATGAAACTGAAAAAATTCTTTTTACAGTAAAATATTTATGAATATCAGAAAATACATTTAGAGTTGCATGTCTAGATTTAATATTTTGAAATTCAATAATTTCTACATCCTTAATTGTATTTAATTTGTTCACAGTCATAATATATTATAACATAATGACATATGAAACTAATAATTACTGGAGCGCTTGGACATATAGGTTCATATTTATTTAGGCAGTTATTAAAAAAAGACTTTATTAATCAAATCTATTTAATTGATAATATTCAGTCACAAAGATTTTGTTCACTGTTTAACTTGCCTAATAATTCAAAAATCAAGTTTATAGATATGGATCTTTCTAAAAAATATATAGATTTTAAGGCAGATATTATTTTGCATTTTGCAGCTAAAACGGACGCTGCACAAAGTCATAAATATGAAAAAGAATTCTCTAAAAATAGGAAAATAACTAATAATATAATCAATTATTGTAACAAATATAAAGTAAAAATGATTTTTGCTTCTTCAACTAGCGTATATGGTCCTCAAGATAATATTGTAAATGAAAATTGTAGTAATAAAGATTTAAAACCACAAAGTCCTTACGCATCAGTTAAACTCAAAGAAGAAAAAGACATTATTAAAAAATGTAATTATAGCTATTTAATTTTAAGGCTGGGAACAATTTATGGATTTAGTGAGGGTATTAGATTTCATACGGCTGTAAACAAATTTTGTTTTCAGGCTTGTCAGGGCCTACCAATAACTGTCTGGAAAACAGCTCTTTATCAAAAAAGACCTTACTTATCACTAAATGATTTAAATAGATCAATATTACATATTATTGAAAAAAATTTGATTAAAAATAAAATTTATAATCTAGTCAGTGATAATTATACTGTTAAAGAAATTATTAATTCAATTGAACTATCTTTTAAAAATGTTCAAATTAAATTTGTAAATCATAAAATTATGAATCAATTGTCCTATGTGGTAGAAACTAAAAAATTCACAAGTACTAATTTTAATTTTAAGCCAAATTTATTAATAAATATAAAAAAAACAATTAATAAGCTTAGTCATTTTTAATTTCTAATATCCCATTATAAAGTTTTTTTTCATTAAGAAGTTTTATTTCTTTTTTAGATAAATTCTTACTTTTATTTATTTTTTCTAAATAATCCAACCATACCATGTTTTTAGTGGAATCATTTCTTAGTGACTTATTAGTATTATATTTTTTTTTAAGTTGTCTGATGCCATAATCAATTGATCTATATGGGCTATATCCAAATTTTGATATTTTGTTAAAAGAGACAAAGTATGATCTATCATCAGATTTACCATACCATTGAATATTTTCCTTAATTTTTAATACTCTAAAAATATTTTTTGCTAAATTATAAAGATTAATATTATTTGCATTATTTCCAATATTAAAAATATCATTATTAAATTTAATAGTTTTATCTTTTATAAAAAATAAAAACGCCTCAGAGACATCATCAACATGAACAAAAGGCCTTCTTTGCTTACCATCTCTTAAAAGATTAATTGTTTTATTTTCTAATGCATCCCAAACCATTGCATTAATTATTAAGTCGAATCTCATTCTATTTGAATAACCAAATAAAGTTGGGAGTCTTAATGATATTACTTGAAATTTTTCATCTCCTCGTTTCAAAGCAAATTTTTCAAATGCTTTATGAGTTTTTGCATACGTAGATTTTGGGTTAAGTTCAGATCTTTCATCAAGAAACTTTTTTGTCTTATTAAAACCATAAACACTACATGAAGAAGGGAATAAATATTTTTCAACATTATTGTTCTTTGCTAATAATAAGTTATTCATTCTTCCTTCATAATTAATTTCCCAAGACATATTGTCGTAAAAAATATTATTTTTTGGTGCAATACTAATATTTGAAAGATCAATAACAATATCTATATTTGAAAAGTAGAATTTATTAATTTTTCTAATATCGTTTTTTATATATCTAATATTTTTAAATTTTAATAGTCTTTTTTTATTTTCATAAAAAAATCTATCAATTACAGTGACTTTAAAATTTTTTTCTTTTGAGAACAATTTCACTAATGACTGTCCTAAATAGCCACCTCCACCTAAAATTAAAATATTTTTTTTTTTAATTAACTTCATTTATTGCGTTTAAAAATATTTAATATAAATACTACAGCTCCTCTAATTTTTTTTTTTTACTTTTGCTGGTACGCCATAAGCTATAGAGTTATTTGGTATATCTTTGTTAACTAAGGATTGAGCACCTATTATACAGTTACCCCCAATTTTTCTTGGCATTTCAGATTTTTGATCTGCAAAGGCAGTTGAGCCTATACCCATCGATGTATAATTACCAATATGAATCCTTCCAGCAAGACTTACTCCTCCCGATAACTCTACACATTTACCTATAGTACAATCGTGATCTATTAAGGTATTTGATAAAATTATGCAATAATCACCTATCTTTGATCCAGGATGAATAATTACATTATCTAAAATTTGTATACCTTTGCCAAGTATAACATCTTCATAGATTATAGCGCTATCCGATACAATAGATACGGGTCTTAGACCTAAGTTAATAAGTAGATTTGCTTTTTCTTCTCTAATTTTAGCATTTGGATTGCCAATACAGATTATAAACCCTAACTCACTAACGTTATTTGAATTCAACCAAGTTTTAAAATTATTTATATTTAAGACTTTATATCCCAAATAATTTTCTAAACCAGGCGTGTCATCAATTAATATTTCAATTTTAAAACCTTTGCTGATTAATAATGGTTTAATTACTTTAAATTGATATTTAGCACCCCATATAACAATTTTTTTAGTCATATTATTCCCATCCTTTATAAAATTCAGGTAACTTATTAATTATTTTTAGATAGTTTATATCTAATATTCCTTTTCTATATGAAATAATATTACTATTAACTTGTAATTTGTTTCTCATTCCAGGTATTACAACAAAAATTTCTTCTTTAGAAAGCACGTATCTTAAACTTAACTCAGCAATATTTATTTTTTTATTAAATTTAAAATATATTGTTTGTTCTATAGTTTCCATCCACTCCAAAAAATCTGTACTAATATTTTTTCTAAAATCATTCGATTTAAATGTCTTATTAAAGCCAGAATTTGATAAAAAACCTGATGCTAGTGGCATTCTAGCAATTATTTTAATATTGTTTTTTTTACATAGTTTGAAAAGTACTTTTTCAGCTCTTCTATCAACAATATTAAATATTATTTCAATAAAATCTAAGTCCGAGTCATGGTTTATAAAATCAATTGCATCATTAACAGAACTAAAGCTAATACCAAAATATCTTATTTTATAATTTTCTTTTAATTCAGTAAGTGATTTTTTAAATTTTGAAGATAAAGTAATATTTTTTGGAGGGCTGTGTAATAAAATAATATCTAAAGTATTTTTTTTTAATCTTTGTAAAGAATTTTTTACAGAATTTATAAGATGGGTTGGGCTAGAATCAAAATAATGTTTATTATCTTTAAATCTATTTCCAAATTTTGTACAAATAAAAACATTTGAAATATCTTTACAGGCTTGGCCTAATATTTTTTCAGATTTTCCATTTCCATAAATATCAGCAGTATCAAAAAAATTTATACCATGATTTATTGCACACTTAATAGCCTCAATACTATTATTTTTTGTTTGAGTTCCCATACCAATATGCTTATTACCTAATTGTGTTGGACCTCCAATCTGACAGCATCCAAAGCCAAGTTTTAGAATTTTAAAGTTTTTATCAAGACTACTACTTAAAATCTTCATAAATTAATAATTTTATTATTTATTGATACATCTTGAATAATTTTATTCCATTTCTCTAAATCTTTATACCAATCTAAAGTAATTGTTTTCTCATCAAGTTGAATTTTTTTGTTTTTGAGTAATTCTAATATCTCACTAATTCCATCAATTGGTTTAAAACTACCTTTAAATCCTAATTTCTTTATTTTTTCGAAAGACATGAAGTAACTTCTTTTATCTTTTGCACCATACCATTCAATTTCTAGTTTTTTTTTAAACTTTTTTTTTAACATTTCTGAAAGATCTAAAATATTAATATTATTGCCATCTGAACCAACATTAAATATTTCTCCATTAACTTTATTACTTTCTTGTTCTAAGATGAATTTCATAGCACTTATAGCATCTTCAATATGAAGTAATGGCCTTCTTTGAGTCCCATCTTTCATTAACAAAATTTTATGATTTTTCCAAGCTTCATAGGTCATTCTATTTATAACCAAATCAAATCTCATCTTTGGAGAATAACCATACACTGTTCCTTGTCTTAAAACTGTAACAGAAAAGTTTTTTGATTTTAGCTTTAGAATATTTTCTTCAGCCATAGCATTTGCTTTTGAGTAGTGTGTTAACGGTTTTAATAAAAATTCTTCTGTAGCAATTTGATTATTTTTTATTTTACCATAGTTGCTTGCAGAAGATGGAAGAATGTACCTCTTTACATCATATTTTTTTGCTATTTTTGCATTTTTAAATCTTGATTTAAAGTTTATATCATAAGTCTCCTTTATAAATTTTTCTCCAGTAACATCATTTGAGAGAGCGGCAAGATCAATAACACCATAAACATTTTCAAAAAATTTTGGATTAATATTCCTAACATCATGTTTTATTAATTCTAAATTTTTATTTAGTTTTATATGATCCTGCCCAAAAAAAAATCTATCTATTGCTCTTACTTTATATTTCTTCTTAAGGAGAAAAGGTACTAATCTGCTTCCTATATATCCAGCAGCACCAGTAATTAAAATAGTTTTCATTTTTTATGATTATCTAAGAATTTTTTGATACATTCAGAGTAAAATTGTACTTCTTTCTTCTTTAAGTTTAATGCTGAAGGGAGAGTTATACCATTTTTAAATAAATAAGCCGCATTTATATTATTATTATTTTGTCTAAAAGGTTTCATTTTAGATAAAGGACAAAAAAAGGGTCTTACTGATAAATTTTTATTTTTGAGATGGTTCATCAATAACTTTGCATTAATTTTATATTTATCTCCAATAATTAATGTTGTTGCCCAACAGCCGTTATACATATCTTCGTTATCAGTATTTAATTTAACGTCATAATCATGAAAAAATTTTTTATACCAATGGTAGATTTTTCTTTTCTGCATTACTATTTTATCAATTTGTATGAATTGACTATAACCTAGTGCTGCCTGAAGATTAAATGGCATATATTTGAAACCTAATTCAGAAATTTGATACGTGAGAAATGGATCTCTGCCCTGATCCCTCAACAACTTACACCTTTCATAAAGTTTTTTATCACTTGTTATCATCATACCCCCCTCACCAGTAGTAAGCGTTTTAGTTCTATGAAAACTAAATAATGAAGCTTTACCGTATGATCCGACTTTTCTTCCCTTATATTTTGACCCTAATCCCTCAGCCGCATCTTCAATTAAAATTAATTTATTTTTTTTACAAATCTTCTCAATTTTATCCATATCTGGCATATTACCATATAAAGCTGTTGTAATTACTGCTTTGGTAGAATTTGTAATTTTTTCCTGAAGGGAGTTATGATCTAGACACCAATTTTCTATATTATAATCACAAAATATATTTTTTGCTCCTGTGTAACTCACTGCTGCTGCAGGCGCTACCCATGTACTATCCTGATTAATAACAGAGTCGCCCTTTTTTATTCCTAGAGCAGTTAACAATAAATGTGTTGCAAGTGTGCAATTAGGTGTCATCAACCCATATTTTCTTCCATGATACTCCGCAAATTCTTTTTCAAACTTTTCTACGTAATAATATTTTTTATCTCCATACCATCCATTTTTTAAAGCATCATTAACAATCCTTATATCTATTTTAGATATAAGTGGTCCTGACATCTCAATATTAAATTTGTTTTTCATATTATTTTAGTTAGTAAGTATCTAACTGAAGATAGTTTTAATTTAAATAAAAGCAATATTCTACCAAATAAATAGTTAAATAATTTTTTAGAAGTTTTAAATTTTTTATTACCATATTGATAACTACCTGACATCATTCTTTCTATTTTTTCAAAGCTTAAGCCAACGCTATCATCAATTATAAGGTTTAGAAATCTTTTTAATTCAATACTTCTATTAATAGTCTTTTTCATAGAAATATTTTTTGCCATAGTTTCGGTCACACCTCTTGTTGTAGTTTGTCTAACATAATGACACATATTTAAATATTTAAACCTACCGTATTTTAGACTCAAAATTGTATGTGCTATTTCAATATTTTGCCAATCATATATTTTATATAAAATTAATTTATCAACTATCTTAACTAATAAATTCGTCTCGTAAACAGAATACCATAAATATTTACATCCATTTAATTTGGAAAGATAGCGTTTTAATGACTCGTTAAAACTATAATCTTTGTAACCATAATTATTCAAAGAATTTAAATTAAAGTAATATTTATTAATAAATTTTAATGACTTTTGTATATAAAAAATTTTGCCTGAACAAATATTATATTCACTATTATCATTAAGAAAAGATACTATTTGTTTGACCCCATCCTTTACCAAAAAATCATCATTGTCATTAATCATCACATATTTTGTTTTTATTTCTGAGAGGGATTTTTTTAATTTATTTAAGTAATCAATTGTACTAGCATCATAAGCAAATCTTTTATATGTCACATTTTTATATTTTAGTTCTTTAAATAATTTTTGGTTATGATTATACAAGCTTCCATCAGCTATAAAATAGTTGATATCTTCAAATATATTTTCTTCAAGCCAATATTTTGTATCTTCATGCCTATCATATAAGGTTAATAAAATTGTAAAATTAAGTTTTGTCATTTATTATATATTAATTGATATTTTAGATTTTTAATTATAGCTTATATAGAGTTATAAAAATAGTATGAAGATATAGATTTTAAATAACTTCTATTGATTTAAAATAAATAAAATATAAGAACTAATATTAATAACTATGTTTAATATAAATTATGATTGGGAATTCAACTCTATAGATATTTATAATTATCGTATAACAGGTCCTTATGATTCTTATTTTAACTTTATAAGAGAGAGTCATAGTTCAATGAATGGTGACATCTTAGAGTCCGGTGTTTTTAGAGGTAGAACTTTGATAGCTACAGCTCTACTCTTAAAAGAATTAGGGTCTAATAAAATTGTTTATGGGTACGATTCATTTAAAGGCTTTCCTCCTACTTATGATGAAAAAGATCATTTAGATTCATTCCAAAAGTTATTTGATCTCAATATGATTACTAAAACCCATCTAGATTCAGTAGAAAGAAATATAACTATTAAAAAAAATCTTAGTAAATCCATAACAAATTCTTCGAATATATCGAAAAGTGCAGACTTTTCCGATACTAGTAAGGAACTTTTAGTTACTAAAATTAATTTTTTAGGACTAGATAATATTAAATTAGTTGAAGGTAAATTTTCTGATACCATGATTAAAGGTAGAGAACCTAATAGAATTTTTGCTTGTATGTTAGATTGTGACTTATATAGCTCTTATTTGGATACTTTAAATTTTGTATGGCCAATATTAAACAAAGGAGGACTAATTCAATTAGATGAATATTACTCGTTAAAATTTCCAGGTGCACGCTTTGCTTGTGATGAATTCTTTACCGATAAAAAAGTCAATTTATTCAAATCTATTACATCTTCAACAGATCAATTTGAGCGTTGGTCAGCAATTAAATTAGATTAATAAATAAATTTTATTTATTTGATAAAAAAAATTATTTTAATTACTGTATTTGATTTACTAATTTAATAAATTTTTCATCAATTTTTAGATTTTTTCTACACAAAAAAGAAATATATAAATTTTTTGTATACTGAACATTTTTAGAATACCACCAGTTGATAATTTTATCATATGTTGATAAATTCTTATTTATAAAATCAATTAATTTTATAGGAGAATAAAATAACATATTGTTTTCAAACAATTTTATATAAACATCAGAATAAATTTCGTTATTAGTTAATTCTTTTTTATCAAGTATTAATATAGTCGGATGATTAATAATCATTGACTGCATATTGGCTGTATAATCACTTAAAAATATTTTTAGTGAAAATTTAGTAAACAAATGAAAAAATGTATTTGTATTTTCTCTGGTGGATATTTTTAATTTCTTAAATTTTTTATAAAGATATTTTTTTTCATTAAATTGATAATCATTATGAAATCTAATTGTTGATCTTTCAAAAATATTACCCTCCATTAATAATTTTTCTATAATTTTCAATTGAATAAATGAATAATCAGGCAGATGACCTTCATAATATGAAAAAAAAAATTTTCTAAAGGACCCTAGTATAATTAAAATGTCATTATTTTTAGGTAATTTGTATTCTGTAATCCAGTAGGTCTTGGTTAAATAAAAACTTATTATATTTTTCCTAGAACTAAATTTTGACCATTGTGCAAAATAATCTGTACCATTCAGTGAATAGTTTTCATAATGTTTTTGATATTGATATTTTCCAATTCCTCCCTCTTGAAAACTTAATATATTTGAATTTTTATACTCTTTCAATAAGGCTATTAAGAATCTTATTTTAATACTAGTTTCGTGAGGACCCCTTAATAAAATAATACTTGGATTAATTTTATTAACGTACTTTTTATAATAATTAAAATTGGATGAAAATTCCATATCATATTCTATTGGAATCCATTTGTGAATTATTTCTTTAAGTGAATTTAAAAACTCATCTTTAAAATCTTTTTGTATTTTAATTTCTATTAATTTATTTTTTGAGGGATTTTTATTTGTCTTAACTAAATTAATAAATTGTTTTGATAAATTGTTATATCTGTCAGATATAGTTTTTAATTCTACGCTATTTAATGACAAATTAATATTAAGGATTTTGTCTTTGTATTTTTTCTGTAAAATAATAAAGTAGATTATTGATCTAATTTTTTCTTTTAAAATACTTTTAAATACTTTGCGATCAGTCTTTAAATTATTCTTTTCTGAGAGTTTATCTTCTAAATATTGTTTATCTTTTAGGCTTATTTGTTTCTTATTTATTTCTAATGAATTATTTATTGAATATATCGAATATTTTATGAATTTTTCATTGATATAAAGATCATAAATACTATTAAAATAATGTCTCGTAAAATAATTTTCTTGAAATTCTATTTTTAAATTTGATGGTATCTCTTTTACTATGAGATATTTATCATAAAAAAATTCTAATACCTTGTATAGCCATGGCCCAATTAATATTTGCCAAAATTGATCTGACAATTGCACATTATGTTTTTTATTTAATAATTTAACTACTTCTGGAAAAATAATTTTATAATGTGCTTCATTTTTTTTTATATTTTTTAAAGCTTTTTTATCTGAATAATCAATTTTAATGCTTTTATTTTTATCAAAATTGGTAAGAGCATCTCGAAACCCCAAGTCATAATAATTTTGTATTTTGATTAACGCGATTTTCATTTTTTTATATTCTTTATACTTTTAATTGTATATTAGTGTTAATGTGAGTAATAAAGATAAATTTGAAGATGAAATAATAATTATTTCATCAGAATCTAATTCTTTCTTAAATATTAACGAAATTCTTAAGTATAGGGATCTGATTTATTTACTTATTAATAGAGATTTTAAAGTTTTTTATAAACAAACAATTCTGGGTCCTTTTTGGTATATTTTACAACCACTTCTTAACTCGGCTGTATTTACAGTTATTTTTGGAAAAATTGCCTCAATGCCAACAGATGAAATTCCTCCCTTTATATTTTATATGTCTGGTACAATTTTGTGGTCTTACTTTTCTTCAAGTATGATTTCTGTGAGTAATGTTTTTTCTTCAAACAAAGATTTATTTAGTAAGGTATATTTTCCGAGACTTGTGGTCCCTATATCTAATATAATTATTAATTATTTAAAATTTTTTATTCAATTTATAATTCTTGTTTTATTTATTATTTATTTTTATTTTAATGGTGCTGCTTTTACACTAGATTTTAAAGTATTTCTAATACCATTATTATTGATTCAATTATCAATGATAAGTATTGGTTTTGGATGTTTATTTGCTTCTATTACTTATAAATATAAAGATTTAGCATTATTATTAGGTTTTGGAATGCAGCTTTGGATGTTTGTTTCACCAGTTATATATCCAATGAGCATGATTAGTGATAAATATATATATTTTTATATTCTTAATCCCGTTAGCTCTATAATAGAAAATTTTAGATATATATTATTTTCTAATTCAGATTTCAATTTCGCATTAACAGTATTAAGTTTATTTGTTTCAATAGTAATTTTTATTTTTGGATTATATATTTTTAATAAAGTTGAAAAATCCTTTATGGATACCATCTAATCAGATGAGCCCTGTTATTGAAATTAAAAATCTTTCTAAGGAGTATCAACTTGGTGTTATTGGCAGAGATACTTTTTATAGAGATTTCCAATCATTTATTGCTAAAATTTTAAAAAAGGATGACCCAAATTCATATTTAAACAGTAATAATCTTAATAAAAATGCTAATAAATTTCTTGCACTAAATAATGTTAATTTAAGCCTGGGTGAAGGAGAAATTGTTGGTATAATTGGAAAAAATGGTGCTGGTAAGTCCACTCTGCTAAAAATTCTATCTAGAATTACGAGTCCCACTAATGGAAATATCAAAATAAAGGGAAAGATTGCTAGTTTGCTCGAAGTTGGCACAGGTTTTCATGGTGAACTTACAGGAAGAGAAAATATTTTTTTAAATGGTGCTATAAATGGCATGAGTGTTAGTGCAGTTGAAAAACAGTTTAACAATATAGTCGAATTCTCCGGTATTTTAATGCAGCATATAGATACACCGGTAAAGAGATATTCATCTGGCATGATCGTAAAATTAGGCTTTTCTATTGCTGCATTCTTAGACTATGACATTTTAATTTGTGATGAAGTATTAGCCGTAGGTGATAAAGAATTTCAAAAAAAAGCAATTAATAAAGTCAAAGAAATAAATTTAAACTCAAAAAGAACAGTGCTCTTTGCGAGTCATAATTTAGATTCTATTTTACAAATATGTTCAAAAGTTATTATCATGAATAACGGAACTATAGCTCACCAAGGTAATGCCCAAGAAATGGTTAATAAATATTTAAATAGCGATAATTTTTATAAAAACTTTTTAAAGACCAAATGGAAAGATAATAGAAATCCTAAGACAAGTTTAATCAAATTAATTTCTATTAGTTCTCAGAATATTAATAGTGAAATCTTAAAAGATTTTGATATATCTGATGAAATTGTTATTGAAATAGAATTTGAAGTTCTGAAAAAAAATTGTAATTTATGTACAAATCTTCATTTCTCCAAAAACAATGTTCAAATATTTCAAACTTTTGATGAATCAATAAATGTTAAATGGACTAACCAAAAAGCTAAAAAAAAAGGAATATACAAACAAACTTGCAAGATACCTGCTTATACATTTGATGTAGGTATGATTGATATTAATATAGTAATATTCCAACCTCCTGGAGACATAGAGAGCACATACCACATTATGGAACCTAAAAAAAGTACTGGAATATTGAGCTTTAAAGTAATTGAGAATAAAGAAATTAATAGAGCTCGTGGTTCATATCCTTTTTCTTGGACTGAGGAGTCAATAATGAGGCCTGTTTGTCAGTGGAATACGAGTCTAGTTCATGAAGAATAAAATTATATGTATAACCCCGATAGAACACATAGGGGGATTAAAAAAAAAAATTGAACGAAAAGGAAAAATAATCTATGAACCGTATATTAATAAAAAAAATTTATTTAAATTAATTAATAATAATAAATCAATAAATTGTATTTTTTGTAATCCTAATAAGCAAAGTTTTATATTAGATAAAAAATTATTAAAAAATTCAGGCATAAAATTAATCAATACAGCATCAACAGGCACAAATCACATAAACTTATCTGATTGTAAAAGCTTGGGTATAAAAATTTTTTCATTAAAAAAAGATACTAAGTTAATTAATACACTCCCTTCAACAAGTGAATTGGCTTTTTGTTTAATGATCAGTTTATTAAAAAATTTAGTTAATAGTCATAATTCCGTTAAGATCAAAAAAGAATGGGATTACGAAAAATATATGGGACAAGAGCTTTGTAGTTTAACAATAGGAATATTAGGATTTGGTAGATTAGGAAAATTTATGGCAAAATTTTGTGATGCATTTGGAATGAGAGTTCTAATACATGATAAATATAAAAATTCTAAAAAATTTGAAAATGTAAGCTTAAATGATTTAGCTAAAAAATCTGATATTATTTCTCTACATGTTCACTTAGAATCACAAACAAAAAATATGATTAACACTTCATTTTTAAAAAAATGCAAAAAAAATCCAATCATAATTAATACATCTAGAGGAGAGATTGTTAATGAGAATGACATACTTGAACATTTAAAAAAAAATATTATTTCAGGATATGGCGCTGATGTACTAACAGATGAATTAAACAATATTAAAAAAAGTAAAATAATAAAAAATATGAATAAATTAAATATACTAATCACACCGCACATTGGTGGTATGACTTGGCAAGGTCAAAAAAAAGCATTTGAATGGGCTGTAAACAAATTTTGATAAAAATATTAAAATTTCTTATTTATAAATTTTTATTTACAATTAATAATAATACTAAGAATGCAATTAATCTTAGTCACTATTTGAATAATACGCCTGATCAATTTTTAAACATTAGATTTTTTAAACGCAAATTTAAATTAACTGTGAGCACTCAAACACTTTTAGCTTTAAACTCATTAGAAAAAAACAAGGATTATATTCAAAAAGTTTATGATTTCTCAAATTCACCAAACGTAATATTTGATATTGGTGCTAATATTGGTTACTGGTCTTTATCTTTTTTTGAAATAAATAAAAAAGGTATTGATAAAATTAATTGTTTTGAACCTAACAGAAATACATTTAAAATTTTAAATTATAATTTAAATGAAATTAATAAGATTATTATTAATAATTTTGGTTTATGTGAAAAAAATGAGATTGCTAAATTATCATTTCCAGACAATGAAGAACATAGAATTCATAATCTAGGACTTTATAGTCTGTACGCAAAAAGCAATATTAACTCTCAGGAAGTAAAACTTAAAAAATTTGATGATCTATATCAAGTAAATGTTAAATCAAATTATTTTTTTAAAATTGATGTCGAGGGTGCAGAACATAGAGTATTAGAAGGTGCCACTAATTTCTTATCATCAAATTGTCGTATAACAATTTCAATTGAATTAAACAGTTCAATTGATCGTTACTCTCCAGATAATGTAAAAAAAACAATTAAAATCTTAAATCATCTTAATTATGATTGTTATTATTTTGAAAATAATAAATTTGTTAAATTAGCAAAAGAAAAATTAAATAATCATATAAAATTAAATAATAGTTTTGATTATTTATTTAGAAATTTTTAACAAATCATTTAAGTATCTTTTCTGCAATAAAAAAATCCCTTTCACCATCTATATTAAGTGATCTTTCATAGGGTAATACATATGGTCTACTATTTTTTGTTCCGTATCTTAGCCCCTTTTTAATTAAAATATCTCTCTTGATTGCATATATTGATCCAGCCCTGATATAAATATAGGGCTCTAAGTCTTGCCTTCTGCTTTCCTTTTCTTCAGGCATTATATCAACAATTCTGTCATTAATTATCTTTTTAAGTCTTCTTGGGTGTTGTTCATAAACTCTTGAAACGGCAATGACGGAATCGGCATTAGTTTTTACCAATTTATTTATTGTTTTATCTATATCGTGACAGTTCTTTAGTGGGTTCGTTATCATTAATTCAACTACATAATCATATTTAATATTTTTTTTTTTCCATAAATAGAACTGCATGTTTTAATGCTGAAGAAGATGAGGCTTTATCTGTTGAATATTTTTTTGGTCTTATAAATGGAACATCAACTTTATATTTTTGTGCTATTTTACTTATATCCAAACTGTCAGTAGAAACTATGTAATCAGTTAAGAATTTACTTTTTAAACTCTCTCTGATTGTATAATAGATAAGGGGTTTATTATTTATTTTTTTAATATTTTTATTTTTTATTCCTTTAGATCCACTTCTTGCAAGGGTAATTCCTAAGATATTTAATTGGTTACTAATAATCTAAGCCAACCCTTTCCAAGTTGCGCCATTAACTGTATAATGATGGTAAACTGATTGTTGGCTATCATAAAATATTTTAAGTTTCTTATTATTAATTATATCGTTGGCCCAGTATCTATCTTCTTTAGTAGTTAATTTATCGTCAAATGGAAATTTTTCTAATGTTTCTTTTTTATAAAATGCAAAAGCATTATGTAAAAAAAATCTCTGTTATTGATAGCAATAAAAATTTTCTGTTGAATTCGAAATAAAATTAGACCAGACATATCTTTTATTAATTCTCTTGCCATTATAAACTGGTATTTGATTTCCGTACACCGATGCGTATTTATCAAGATATTGATTAGTATTTTCTATGTTTATTTCAGAAATAACACAGTGTGCAGATATAATTAATATTATATCTTTTGTTGCTAAACTTACCCCTTTATTTAAAGATAATCCAGGTGAATAGTTTTTAATATTTTCAAATATAATTTTAGTATATCGAGGATCTTTACCATCCAAATTAGTATCTTTTTCAAAACTTTTAGCAATATTAAGAGTCTCATCTGTTGAATTATCGTCAATTATAATTAATTCTGGTTTATTAAAATTATCAAGTAATGATTGTATACAATGCCCTATCCATCTTTCCTCATTTTTTGTTCTAATAATTACACTAATATTACTTGAAATGTTATCCACCCCATCTACCTCTATAATTTTCAATAATGTCAATCTCACTTTCTTGAAAATCAGAACCTTTGTTGATATTCATTTTCTCAAAAGTATCTCTAAAATTGGAAAGGTTTTTTAAATCTTCTGGAAGTATGGCAAATTGATTATCTCTTCCTGGTAGTGACTTATCTATTGTGAAATGTTTTTCAATATAAGAGCAACCTAAACTAATAGCAGCAATAGCATCATCAATAGTTTGTAGATGACCACTATAGCCAATTTTATTTGAAATTTTCCTTAATTCAGAAATCTTAGGAAGGTTTATGTTTTCCGAGTTACAGGGATAGCTAGATACACAATGCATTGGTATTAAATTACCTTTTTTAAAATAGTTAATATATTGTTCTATTTCAGTCCATTTAGATGCACCGGTTGAGATTAAGGCCGAACTAAAGTTATTCATTATGTTAACAACTAGCTCTGAATTATAATTTTCATGGCTAGGGATTTTAACAAAATCAATATTTAATTCCTTTAGCATATCGATACTTTCTGAGTTAAAAATAGATGTCATAAAATCAACAGAATTGCTTTTGCAAATTTTAATTAATTTAACATGATCTTCAAATGACAATTCAGCTTTATTATAAATTTCAAGTCTACCATCACTATCCCAAGGGCCTTTTTTTAAATTTTTAACGCTCCAGCTTTGAAATTTACAAATTTGAGCTCCATTTTTTGCTGCTGAAACAATCATTTTTTCAGCTAGGTCCATATTTCCCAAGTGATTCCACCCAATCTCAGCAATAATTTTAATATTTGTCATCAGTTAATAATTTATTGACTATATTATATTTGAATTAAGAATGATAAGTAAAAATATTTTTAAATTCAAGTAATAACAATTTGATAACTTTTATAGAGTTAAAAATATGAATATTTTAAATTATTAATTTAATTTTTTATATTAGATTTGATCATTATTAAATAATTACTAGATCGGATTAGAATAGTATATATATTAACTTTCATGTTAACTTTAGTATTAAGACTATATACTTAATATGACTAATAAAATTCTTATTACGGGCGGTTGTGGATTTATAGGATCGCATTTAACTGAGCATTTAGTTCAAAGAGGCTACGAAGTCACTGTTTTTGATAGATATAATAGTAATAACGACTGGGGTTGGTTAGAAAATTCAATTTTTAATAAAGATTTCAATGTAATCTTGGGCGATATTAGAGATTATGACTCTGTAAAAAATGCAGTTAAGGGTAATAATGTTGTTCTGCATTTAGCTGCTTTAATAGGAATACCTTATTCATACATATCTCCTCTAGCTTATCTAAAAACTAATGTTGAAGGTACCTACAATGTTCTTCAATCATCAAAAGAACTTGAAATATCTAAAACAGTAATAACTTCGACTAGTGAGGTTTATGGATCAGCTATTTATTCACCAATTAATGAAGATCACCCTTTACAACCTCAATCACCATATTCTGCATCAAAAATAGGAGCGGATAATTTAGCACTTAGTTATTATAATTCTTTTGATTTACCTGTAACAATCATCAGACCTTTTAACACCTACGGCCCAAGACAATCAGCTAGAGCAATTATTCCGGCAATATTTTCTCAATTAATCTCATCTAAAGACATATCCTTAGGAAACTTATCTACAGTTAGAGATTTCACTTTTGTAGAAGATTTATGTATGGCATATGAGATTTTATTAAAAAATAATATTTTTAATGGAGAGGTTGTCAATGTAGGTTCTAATCAAGGCATTAGTATTAGTCAGTTGATTGAAAAAATTTTTGAAATAACAAATTTAAAAAAAAAAATTGTTGTTAGTGAAGACAGAATAAGAAAAAATAAAAGTGAGGTAAATCATCTATTATGTGATAATAAAAAAATATTAAGTCTTACTGATTGGAAGCCAAAAATTTCATTAGATGATGGGTTAAGAAAAACTTATTCATGGATTGAAAAGAATAAAAATATTTACAAGAGTAATCTTTATAATGTCTGACAAGATCAATATCGTAATTGTTGGTGCTGGAAATATAGCTCATTCACATTTAGAAGTAATGAGCAGTATAAAGCTAATTAATTTATTTGGGATTTGCTCTAGAACATATACAAAAGCAAATAATTTATCAAAAAAGTATGATATTAAACACGTATCTAATGACTATTACGCATTTATAAAAAATAATATTAATAATATTGATGGCATTATGGTTCTAGTTTCAGTAGATCAGATGTATCTAGTGTCAAAAAAATTAATTCCTCTTGGAAAACCTATTTTTATAGAAAAGCCTCCAGCATTAAGCCATCTGAAAATTAAAGCTCTATCAGAAATTTCTATCAAATATAAAACCCCTAATATGATAGGAATGAATAGAAGGTTCTATTCCATTTTTGAAAAGGGAAAAAAAATAATAGAAAAAAATGGAGGTTTATTATCTTTGGTAATAGAAGGGCATGAGCGCTATGATCAAATTAAAAATAAAGTTAAACCTGCAATTTTAAATAATTGGTTATTTGCAAATAGTTGTCATACAATTGATCTAATAAGATATTTTGGTGGAGAGATAAAAGATTTTAAATTTACAAAACAATCTAAATTTTTAAAAAGTGGGGATCACTTTAGCTGCTCATTAAAATTTTCAAATGGTTCAACTGGAACTTATATTTCAAATTGGTTCTCACCGGGCGGATGGTCAGTAAGGCTTTATGCTAAAGATACAAAAATTGAATTTAATCCACTAGAAAATGGAATTTATACTAATTCTAAGTATAAAAAAATTAGAATTAAACCTAATAAAGTGGACATTAAATTTAAACCGGGATTTTACAATCAAATTAAATCATTTATTTACTTAATAAAGTCAAAAAAAAATATTTATCCATCTCAAAACCTTGAAGAGATTGTCAAAACATTTGAAACAATCAATATCATTAATAAGTAGCAAAAAGTATTGCACTATTTATATACAAAATACTTTTATAAATTTTTATTTGATAATTTATTCTAAACTGGATACCAAAAATGCTAATTACTTACAATAATTTTAAAAAAAAGCTATAGTTATAATTATGAAAAAAATAGTATTAATTGGAGCAGGCGGTCATTCCAAATCTTGTATTGAAATAATTGAAGAAAATAATGATTTTAAAATAGAAGCTATTGTAGATCCATTTATAAAAGATAAAAAATTTCAAGGCTATAAAGTCATTAATAATGATGATGAATTAATAGACATATATAAAAATATTAATAATGCATTCATATGTATTGGTTTTATTTATAAAAAAAATTTGATTAAAAGAACAAATATATATAAAGATTTAAAAAAAATAGGATTTAAAATTCCTATAATTCAATCAAAAACTTCATACGTTTCTAAAAAAACTAAAATTGGTGATGGAACAATCATAATGCATAATTCTTTTGTAAACAGTAATGTTTCAATTGGTAGTAATGTAATTCTAAATACAGGATCAATAATAGAGCATGACTCAAATATTGGAGATAATTGCCATATATCTACAGGTGTTATAATTAATGGTACCTGTAATGTTGGTGATAATAGTTTTATTGGATCAGGGTCTGTTTTACCTAACAATTATAATGTGAGCCCAAATTCTTTTAAAAATGCTCTCAAATTAATTACTGACTTATCATGAGCAAAAATAACCTTTTTATTATTGCTGAAGTGGGAGTTAATCATAATGGTTCCTTTAAAATTGCAAAAAAATTAATCGAATTTTCAGCAAAACATAAAATAAATGCTGTTAAATTTCAATATTTTAAGTCTTCAAAATTATCTACTAAATCAGCTAAATTAGCTCCTTATCAAAAAAAAAATTCATCCTTTAGTAATCAGCAAGAATTGCTTAGAAAGTATGAATTATCTTTGAAAAACCATATTAAATTATCTGAAATATGTAGATCACATAAAATTGAATACATGACTAGCTTTTTTGATGTAGAAGATATTAGGCACCATAAAATACTAAGGTTAAAAAGAATAAAAATACCATCGGGGGAGATTGGTAATGTTCCGTATCTAGAAAAGGTTGCTAGGATCAATAAACCTATATTATTATCAACGGGAATGGCAAATTTAAAAGAAATCAAATTTTCTTTAAATATCCTGATAAATACAAATAAAAATATAAAAAATAAAATAACCTTAATGCAATGTACTTCCGAATATCCATCAAAAGAAAGTGAGTCAAATATAAGTGTTCTAAATACTTTTAAAAAAATGGGTTATAAAGTAGGCTACTCAGACCACACTAAAGGTTATAACTCAGCAATTATAGCATTGGCTCTTGGAGCAAACGTAATTGAGAAACACTTAACAATGGATAATATGATGTCAGGACCAGACCACGCGGCAAGTTTATCAATGAAAAAATTTATAATTTTTAAAAAAAAATTAGAAAGTACAATGAATATATTGGGTACTTTAAAAAAAATACCTACATATTCAGAGCTTAAAAATAGAGAATATGTAATTAAAAAAATTGTTGCTAAAAAAGAAATTACAAAAGGAGAAATTCTAAATTATAAAAATCTCACAACAAAAAGATCAATTGGTGGTATTGAAGCAAATAAATGGAATAAGTATATTGGTAAAAAATCACAGAAAAACTATTTAAAAGATGAAAATATCTAAAAAAAAAATTTTATTTATAACCTCTACTAGAGCTGACTATAGTTTACAAAAGGCCACTATTAGTCATTTCTTGGATGACAAAAATATAAGTACTAGTTTAATAATTACTGGCACTCATCTATTAAAAAAGTATGGAAATACTTCTAAAGATATTCTTTTAAAAAAAAACTGTAAGATTATAAAATTAAAAATTAATCTCAATAAAGATAGTTATTTTGATATAACAAATTCCTTTGCAGAGTATGTTAAAAAATTTAACAATATTTTAGATAAAAAAAAATATGATCTAGTATTTTTAATGGGAGATAGGTATGAAATTTTTGCTGCTGCTATTTCAGCTTCAATTAATGATATAATAATTGCTCATCTTCATGGTGGAGAAACAACCTTAGGATCAAAAGATAATAAATTTAGAAATGGTATTTCATTACTTTCTAATTACCACTTTGTTAGTCACAAAACATATTATAACAAATTAGTAAATATAGGATGTAACTCTAATAATATATATAATTATGGACCATTTTGCACTGATAATTTAATAAAAATTAAAAAAATTAAATTAATTGAAATAGAAAATAAATTTAATTTTAAAATTAAATATAAAAAATATTTTATTTTTACCTATCACCCCGAAACAGAATATAAAGATAACGAAATTAAAAAAATTAAACTAATACTTAATGTTTTCAAAAAATACAAAAATATTTTTTTTATTATAACATCTGCAAATCATGATTATTCCTCTATAAAAATAAATAATTTTTTAACAAAATTTGCAAATTTAAATAAAAAAAATTTTAAATATATAAAATCTTTTGGTTCCGAATATTACCTGTCTCTAGTAAAAAAATCTTGTGGTGTTATTGGTAACTCTTCAAGTGGGTTAATTGAGGTACCGTATTTTAATAAACCTACTATTAATATAGGAAATAGACAGAAAGGAAGATTTCAATTTAATTCGATAATAAATGTAAATTTCAAAGAAATTGATTTAAAAATTGCAATTAATAAAGTATTAAATAAAAAACTAATACTAAACAATAAAAGTTTTTATAAAAAAAAAGTTTCTTATAGGACATACTTAAAAATTATTAGTATTTTATAAATGAGTAATTGAATTAATGTTAAGTGTTGTAATAATTGGATTTGGTAGTATTGGTAAACGTCATTATGAGTCTTGTTTAAAAAATAAATTTATTACAAAAATATATATAATTGAGAATAACAATAAACAATTAAAAAATTATGACTTCTCCATTAAAAAAAAAACAATAATTACTTTAAAAAAAACTGTTTCAATTACAGAAGATATTTTTTTAACTATAGTTGCAACAAATTCAAACGATAGATATAGAGTAACACTAAATTTTTTAAGAATGAATATTTGTAAAAATATAATTTTTGAAAAATTTTTATTTAATAAAATAAGTGAATATAATTACATGAGTATTGTATTAAAAAAAAAAAAAATTAGAGCTTATGTTAATTGTAATCGTAGATTATCTAAAGACTACATAAGGATAAAAAAAGTGTATTTTAATAAAATATTAGGTATTAAAATAATCGGTAGTAAATGGGGTTTTCTATCAAATAGTATCCATTTTATTGATTTATTTTCATTTTTAACTGATTTGTCAAAATTTAAATTAAATTTAGAAACTTTACATATCGAAAAAATAATTCCCTCTAAAAGAAAAGATTATTTAGAGTTGCAATCCACGATTAATATTAAATCTAATAATTTTTTCTTATCTATTAGTGATAGTAAAAATCACAATGAAAATAAAATATTAATCTATCTTAAAAATAAAATTTTAAATATTTTAGAAACTAAAAATCTTATTTTTTCTTACTCCACAATTACTAAAAAAAAATACAACAAGACTAAATTTAGTAATTTATATGTTAGTTTCACTACCAATATCGCTATTAACAATATTTTAAAATATAATAATGCTGGGTTAGTTAGTTTTGAAGAATCTGCTATCCATCATAAATTTTTTTTAAGGGCTATTAAAAATAAAGTTAATATTGATAATTTAAAATTCACTTAAAAAATGAATATAAGTTTTGTTTCAATAAAATTAATTATTAATATTAATTAATTTTCTTTTTTTATATTATGATATATAAAATCTTCATGAATAATTATAAAATAATCAACGTTAATTAATGGTTAAATTAAATAAATATTTTATAAAAAAAAATGCTTCTATTAGAAATGCCCTATCTTTATTAAATATATCGCCGCATAAGTGTTTATTAGTAATTGATAATAAAAAAAAACTTTTAGGCACCATAACTGACGGTGACATCAGAAAAACTATTTTAAAAAATTCAAACTTGGAAATATCAATAGACAAAATTTACAATAAAAACCCAAGTAAGGTCTATGAAGATCAAATCAATTTACAAGAAATAAAAAAAATACTTAAGATCAACAAATTTGATATTATCCCAATTGTAAACAATAAAGAAAATGTAGTAGATGTATTTTCTTGGGATCGGTTTTTTAAAATAACAAATAATGACTCAGTTTATCGCAACATTGATATAGTTATTATGGCAGGTGGTAGGGGTAAAAGACTAGCACCATTTACAAATAAATTTCCAAAAGCACTTATGCCAATTGGCGGTAAGCCAATGATTAGTAGAATAATAGAAAAATATTATATGTTAGGTTTTAATAATTTCTATGTTTCTACTTTTTATCAAAAAAATATTCTAAAAAAAACGATTACAAAAGAATTTAAAGATAATAATGATTTAAAAATACAGTTTATAAATGAAGAAAAGCCATTGGGAACAATAGGCGCTGTTGCAAATATAAATATCAATAAATATTCTAGTCCATTAATAATTACTAATTGTGATACAATCATTTCAGATAACTTAGATGACATTATTATCAATCATCTTAATAATAAAGCAGACATGACACTAGTAATTACTAAAAAAACTTTTGTAAGTCCTTATGGAGAAGTAATTATAAATAAACGTAATGCATTGTTAAATTTAAAAGAAAAACCATCATTTAATCTTCTGGTAAATGTTGGTTTCTATATAGTCAATAAAAATGTATTACGATTAATTCCAAAAAATAAATTTTTTGATGCTACTGACCTGATATTTAAGGCAAAATTAAAAAAAATGAAAATAATGACTCATAAAATTCCAAGTAATAGCTGGATTGAAATTGGAAAAATGAGCGAATTAGATTCTTTTAATCAAATTATTAAAAATTGACTATCAAAAAAGTACTAATAATTGGTTATGGCTCGATTGGAAGAAGGCATCACAAAATTTTATCAAAATTTAAAGGAGTAGAAGTAATTAAAATAATAACTAAATTAAGCATTACCAAAAAATTAAAAATAGAATTTAAAAAAAAAGAAATACAGAATTATAATCCTGATTATATTGTTATATGTTCTGAAACAAATCTTCATTTTAAGCATTTAAATTTGATTAATTCATCTTTAAAAAACAAAATAATTCTAGTTGAAAAACCTATTTTTAGTAACTTAAAGAAAAATATTAAAGATATTAATAATCAAATATATGTGGGATATAACCTAAGATTTCATCCTCTATTAAAATACTTAAAAAAATATCTTTCGCAAAGTAATGATAAATTATTGAGTGTAAATATATATGCTGGTTCTTATTTGCCTAATTGGAGAAAAAACATTAATTATGTTAAAAGCTATAGCGCCTCTAAACTAAAAGGTGGGGGTGTTGAACTTGATTTAAGTCATGAAATTGACTACGTATCTTGGCTTTTTGGTAAATTTAATATTTTAGAAATCATTAACAGTAAAATATCTTCTCTTAAAATATCTAGCAATGATCACTTAACATTACTAGCAAATTTTTCAAAAAAATCATTTTTAAATATTTCTCTAAATTATTATGCTAAAATTTCCTACAGAAAAATGATTATTAATTATGATCAAAAAACTATCCATTTAGATTTAATCGAAAACAAGCTTAATATTAGCCATATTAATCCAAAAAAAAATATTATTAAAAAAATTATTAATTTTAATAGAAACGATACATATATAGATCAGCATTTATCAATTTTTAAACAAAACTTCAGTAATGTTTGCTCTATGAATGAAGCTATAAATTATTTAAGATTACTTAAATGAATACATTGTGCACTATTTGTGCTAGGGCCGGCTCTAAGGGTTTAAAAAATAAAAATTTAAAAAATTTAAATGGTAAGCCTTTAATTTTTTATACTATTGATCAGGCCATTAAGTCTAAAATTTTTAATAAAATTGTTGTCAGCACTGACTCAAAAATCATTAGAAATATTGCTCTTAAATATGGTGCTATTTCACTTTCATTAAGATCTGAAGATCTATCAAATGACTTAGCGGCAAAGATTGATGTTATTAAAGATGTGCATAAAGAATCAGAAATCTTCTTTAAACAAAATTTTGATCATATAGTTGATCTCGACATCACTTCTCCACTAAGAAATGTTAGTGACATCAAACAAAGCTATTTATCATTTATAAAAAATAATAGTGACAACCTTTTGTCTGTTTGTGAGGCTAGAAAAAATCCATACTTTAATATGATTGAATATAAAAATGGTAAGATACAAAGAATAAAGTCACTCAAATATAACATACATGCAAGACAACAAGCGCCTCAAGTTTATGATATGAATGCTTCAATTTATATTTGGAAAAAAAAATATCTTTACTCTAAAAATCCTTTTTTCAGGAAAAATACTTTTTTATATAAAATGCCCTTCAGAAGGTCTATTGATATAGATAGTTTAGAAGACTGGGATTTAGTTAAATATTTCATGAGATATAATAAAGTTTAATAAATGAAAATTAATAAAATAAATAGAAAAAAAATATTACTCCAAAAGTTATTAATAGTAAATGGCCAGCCTGGATGTGGAAAAACATTGATCTCAAGTATAGTCTCATCCTTTGATAGAGTTGAAATTATGAAGTATTCCTCAGAATTAGAAAATATTACAAGATTAAATTACCTAAAAAAAATTACTGATGATGCGGCTTCATCTATTTTAAAATGCTGTTTAGATGAAATGATATATTCTAATTTAATGTCTAGAAATATAAATTTTAGATTTACAGACCTTTCTAGCGCATTCAGGTATCCAATAACTATGAAATACATAAAACGACTATTTAATAAAGGTGATGAAAATATCCCAAATATAATTATTAAGACAAAACCAATACTTCATTTAGCGACACATAATTTATATCCTTATAGTAAGATATTATTTTCAACTTTTAAAAACCAGATGACTTTTATAGAAGTTGTAAGACATCCATTGTATATGATTAAACAACAAACTATTAACTTTATTAATCAAAAAAAAAATAGTGCTAGGATTTTTCACATTAAGATTTTATTAGATTCAGGTAATGAGGTATTCATAGACGACCCTAGAATAAATGGAGTGGAAATTAACGACAATACAAGTCCAATTGATCTTGCAGTTTATTCAATGAAAGTATATTTTGATTTTATATTAAAAAACTTAAATTCATTTTCAGAAAATAATATAATATTTATTCCTTTTGAAAATTTTGTAATAGATCCATCCCCTTACATGGAACAGATTTACAAATCACTACAAACAAATGAAACAAAATTAACAAAAAATATTTTAAAAAGAGAAAAAGTCCCTAGAAAAAAATTTTCTGACGGAATTAATTTGAAAGTATATGAAAAACTTGGATGGACTAAGTCAATTAAAGGATATACTGAAAGAGATGAACTAAATGAAAGAATTAAATGGACGAAAGAGATGAATATTAGTTCTAAATGTTCAAAGATATTAGATGATATTTCTGAAAAGTATGAAAAAGTGATACTAAGTAATTCTATTTAATCCAACTTATGTATTCTAAAAATTTCTTTAAGAACTTTATAATCAAAAAGATATATAAAGGTTATAAAATTGTTAAAAAAGAAAAATTGTTAAATAACTATTATCAATTAGAATTGGATATTGAGGAATTTACGATTAGTCTAAATAAAAAAGATATTATTTATAATCAATTTTTGATTAGATTATTATTAAATCAAAGATTTAAATACTATTACCTTTTCTTCTTAGGCTTGAATTTTAAATTAATTTTTCCAATTCCTTTTCAATGGTTCCATTTATTTAATAAAAATAAAATAAAAATTAATTATTTTTTTTCATCTATTTTTTTTTTAATAATGGTTTTCACTTTTATAATCAAATCTTTTATAAATATAAAAAAAATTGTATCGATACAAAATAATAATTTTCAATTCGATGATAAATACGATGTTATATATAATTTAAATAATAATACTTATTCCGCAAAAAATTATCTTCCAAATAATGCTAATGATAATGATAACTTAATCAATTATTTAATCAAAGAATTCAATGTTAACTTAAATATTCTTCACCAATTCAATACTAAAAATATTGTAAAAGATCAATATAATATCAGATATATAAACAATTTTTTTCCTTTAACATTCTCTCAGAAAATATTCTTATTATTTTATGCATTTTATCAAATAATAATTTTAATACCAAAAATACTTGTTCTTAATTTCAGTAATATATTTTTGTTTAATGAGATTATTTTAAGTAAACAAGTCAAATTATTTAATTCTAATAATATTTTAGCTAGAAGATATTTTTTTATTTTTCCATACACATCCTTTAGGCCAATTTGGACATATTATGCTGAAAAAAATGGTTCAGATATATTTTTTATCAATTATGCCTCTGGTTTTTATGGTCTAAAAAATATTGTTACTAATGAATATCCAATGCAGATGACTCTCGGTCTGAAATCTATGACTTGGCCTAATTATATAGTAGATAAAAAGTTATATTTTGATTTTTTACAATCAACTTATCCAAATAAATCTTTTTATTTATCTAAAAATCCAATTAATATTTCTGATTCTGGTAAAAATTTACCTCACATAAATAATGAAAAGTTTATAATTGGCTTATTTGATGTAACGCCTATTAGAAAATTTACTAGAATGACTTATTTGCCACAAGATACTTTTAGGGAAACTGAGCTTTGTATCCAATTTCTAAAAGATATTCATGACCTAAAGATTAAACTCAATTTAGATATTCTTTTTAAAAAAAAACGAAGCCAGATAGACAGAGACTGTAAAAGATATTCTAACTATACTAAGAACTTAACTTTTAAAAATGTTGATTCCACTGTGTCAAGCGCCAGACTTTCTAATATTTGTGATTTATTGATTTCTACACCTTTTACAACGGCAGCTATGAACACTAATAAATATAATAAAATTAATTCTATCTTTTACAGTCCTTTGAAATTATTATCTGATAATGATAGAGCATCTCAAAATTTACCTGTAATATTTGGTAAAAACAATTTAGAAAATTTTTTAATTAAGCAACTAGCAGTTAAATATAATGGTAAATAAATTCTCAGATCATAATTTTTTTAATTTTAATAATCAATGCATATATGTTTTAGGTGGTTCTGGTTTAATAGGTACTCAAATTGTTAAAAATCTTTTAAGATTAGGTGCTAAAGTTATTTCTCTAGATATTGTGAATAATTTTAATAATAAATCTAACAATTTTCATTATGTTAAATTTGATATTCTTAATTCATTATCAGATAATTATGCTGTTAATGACTTATTTAATAAATATGGAAAACCTCACGCATTTATTAATTGCTCATATCCTAAAATTACTAACGGTAAAAGTGGCTCATTTAAAAAGAATACTTTTACTAATCTTAAAGATAATATTCATATTCATTTATTATCATACTCAAATATATCTAAGCTTGTTGCTAATTTTATGCTCAAAAACAAAATTAAAGGTAAACTTCTTCTGTTTTCATCTCTATATGGCTTTCAAGGTCAGGATTTAAATCTGTATAAACATACTTCTATGACTGAAAGTATGAATTATTCAATCATAAAGGGTGGCATTATTAATCTCGTAAGACAAATGGCCGGATATTATGGCCAGTTTGGAATCAATATAAATTGTATTTCTCCTGGAGGTGTATTCGAACCCGCCTCCTCTAGTAGGCCTCAAGATAAAAAATTTTTAAATAATTATTCTTTAAAAACACCATTGGGGAGGCTAGCTTATTCTCATGAAATAGCATATTTTTCAATTTTTTTAATCTCTAATCACTCAGATTACATTACTGGTTCTAATCAAATTATTGATGGTGGGATTTCTATAGTCTAGTTTGTTTAAAAATTTCGAATAATTTTTAAATTACATATCAAAAGCTTAAATCCTTTTAATAGCTATAGTGAGCTTTTTACTTCTCCATTTAATATGTTTAAATGATTTATTATATTATTGATTGAATTCAATCTTTAGTCTAAATTTTTATTAAGCATTCACACACAATATAAATGAAATTAAATTTAAACAATAAGAATGTAATTATTACAGGTGCTACTAGAGGAATTGGTAAAGCTATTGCCGAAAAATTTATTGATTACGGATCCAATGTTTTTATTACAGGTACAAAAGAGGCTAAGGTCTTTCAATCAAATCTTAAAATTAAAGATTACATTCAGTTAAATTCATATGATCAATCTTCGATAAATAATTTTTATAATTCAGTCAATAAAATTAATAAAATTGATATTTTGATTAATAATATGGGAATAAATAAAATTGATCATATTAAAGATATGAAATTAAAAGATTTTGATGATTTGATTAATGCAAATTTAAAAGTACCTTTTTATCTTTCTCAATTAGTTGCAAAAAAAATGATTAAAAGAAAAAAAGGTAAGATACTTAATATATCATCTATTTGGAGCGTAGTTTCCAAAGAGAAAAGAGTTTCATATGCGACTTCAAAATCAGGTTTAAATGGATTAACAAGATCTTTAGCTGTAGATTTAGGTAAATATAATATTTTAGTGAATAGCTTATCGCCAGGTATAGTTAATACTGATTTAACACGAAAAATTTTAGGTAGTGAAATTAATTCTATTAAAAAATTAATTCCATTAAAGCGCTTAGCTAATGTTAATGAAATTAGTTCAACAGCCGTTTTTTTGTGTAGTGATTTAAATACTTATATAACAGGACAAAACATCATGGTAGATGGGGGATACACAGTAATTTAATGAAAATTATTTGCATGATACCTGCTAGACTTGGCAGTCAGAGAGTTAAAAAAAAAAATTTAAGATTTATCAATAATAAACCTCTTATTCAGTACGTTATTGACACTGTTAAAGAATGTAAAATATTTGACTCAATATATTTAAATTCTGAGTCAAATATTTTCAAAAAAATAGCTAATGAAAATAATATAAACTTTTACAAAAGAGACAGTAAGCATTCCTCCAATAAAGCTACTAATGACGATTTTGCCCTGGATTTTATTCAAAATATTCATGGTGATATTCTTGTGCAGATATTGCCAACATCACCATTGATAAACGTTAATGAAATAAATAATTTTGTTAATTATTACTTAGATAATAATTTAAAAACACTAATTTCTGTTTGTAATCATCAAATAGCTACCATATATAATAAAAAACCTATTAATTTTAGTAAAATTAAAAAAAACCCACCCTCACAAAAAATGAACCCGGTTCAATCATATGCAACAGTATTAATGGCTTGGGATTATAAATATTTCACCTATAATATGAAAAAATATAAATCAGCTTATCATGGAGGATATGGAAAAACTGATTATTTCCCACTTAGTCCCCTTTCCTGTATTGATATTGATGAAGAGGAAGATTTCCTATTAGTTGAAAAAATAATATTGTCAAATAGATTTAAAAACCAGAAGGTAAAGTATTATAAATGAAAAAAAAAATCGATAACGATGTGTTTAATATATTAAAGCAAGATGGTGTAGCTAATATTGATTTTAATAATGAAAATCAGCTCATTGTCAATATTAATGACATAATAGCTAAGAATGACAAATCTGAAAGTTGGAGTAAAAGAATCATTAATACCGATAGTAATTCAGCAACAGTAATCTGCCAAATGCCAGGGGAGGGTAATAGAAGACATTATCACTCCAATTGGAATGAGTGGTGGCTAATTCTAAAAGGCGAATGGGAATTTGAGATTGAGGGAAAAATTAACATCATTAAAGAAGGACAACTAATTCTTATAAAAAAAAACTTAAAACACAAAATAACTGCTATTGGAAACAAGCCAGCTATAAGACTTGCAGTCAGTAGGTCAGATGTTGATCATATCTATGATTAAAAATAAAAATTTATCAATTAATTTTAAAAATAAAACTGTATTAATTACCGGTTCATCTAGAGGTATTGGCAAACAGATATCTAAAAAATTTCATTCTCTTGGTGCAAAAACAATAAATTTAGACTCTTCAATTTATGATTTTAGTGAAAAAAAAGATATAGAAAAATTAATATTATTTATTAACAGTCAAAAAAAAATTGATATTTTAATTAACAATGCAGCAATTAACTACACAGAAAAAAATATTAATTTTAGTGAAGAAAAATTTAATAAATTAATAAATATTAATTTAAAAGCACCATTTATAATTACTAGTGCTGTTTCTAAAATAATGAAAAAAAATAAATATGGTAGAATTGTTAATATATCGAGTATCGCCTCTATTAGAGTAAGAGAAGGCAGAAGTGTTTATTCTGCATCTAAGTTTGCTATAGAAGGATTGACAAAAACTCTCGCTATAGAATTAGCAAAGTATAATATCTTAGTCAATAGTGTAGCACCGGGATTTATAGATACTGAAATGACAAGAAATCTATTATCAAAAGATGAAATAAAAAAATTATCAAGTCAAATTCCTCTGAAAAGACTTGGAAATACAGATGATATTGCAAATGCTATAATTTTTTTAGTTAGTGATTTGAATAATTTTATTAATGGTCATTCCCTGGTTGTAGATGGAGGTTTTTTATCTGCAGTTAATGTTTAATAAATTTAAATATTGTATAAACAGTCAATCTATTTCTGATTAATGGCACTTTCATATAAAATAAATTTGGATTTAATTTTATATGTAAAGTGGTATCTATAGATATGATTCATAAAATTATTTCTTATAGAAGATGCATTGACATTTAATGATAATCAAATCTGAAATCAAAAATTATTCAATTACATTCAATGTTAATTTAAATAAAAATTTTAGTAATATCAAAAATAAATTTTATATTATTGATAAAAAAGTAGCAGATCTATATAAATTTAAATTTTTAAATAAAAAAAATACTCTCATTATTAACTCTTCTGAATCTCAAAAACAATACTCTAGTATTGAAAAATTTTTATTATATTTAATTAAATCTAAAGTTAATAAAGAAACAACTTTAGTTGCGATTGGCGGAGGTGTTGTACAGGATATAACATCATTTATGGCAATGACTTATTTTAGAGGTATTAAGTGGATATTTGTTCCAACTACATTAATTTCACAAGCTGATAGCTGTATTGGTAGTAAAGTTGCTATAAATCTCAAGAATTATAAAAATTCAATTGGGGGATATTACCCACCAAATAGGATATTCTTAAATACAGATTTTATTAATTCTTTAAGTAATAAACATTTAAAATCTGGTATTGGAGAAATGGCACATTATTTTTTCTTAGATAATAAGTCAAATTACAAGATCTTTGAAAATTTTTTATATAATTTTGATTATAAAAATCTCATTGTTTTAAATAAAATTATAAAGATTTGTTTAAATATTAAAAAAAAATTTATAGAGCGTGATGAGTTTGAAAAAAATGAAAGATTGCTATTAAACTATGGTCATACAATGGGACATGCAATAGAAACATATTCGAATTTCACAATTCCTCATGGGGTAGCGGTAAGTTATGGTATGAACTTTGAAAATTTTGTATCATTTAAGATGAAATATATAAACTTTAATCAATATTATGAGTATAAAAACCTCTTAAAGATTGTTTATAAAAATTATTCTTTTCAATATGATGCTACTAAGCTACTTAAAATTATTTTAGCAGATAAAAAAAATTCTAAAAACATAATAAAACTAATTTTAACTAAAGGTATAGGAGATATGTTCATTAAAAAATTTAATGAAAAACAAATAAATACTTTTTTAAAGGAATATCAAAATGAAGAATAAAATTCTTAACATAGGTATTATTGGTTATGGAAGAATGGGTATCATTCGTCATAAAGAAATTAAAAAAAATAAATACGGTAATGTTATTTCAATATATGATCCCCAGTCTGGACACGGTAATATTTTTACAAAAAATTATGATGATATTATTAAAAATGATAATATTGATATTGTATTTATTTGTACTCCTAATTACCTTAATGCTGAACTTAGTATGAAAGCATTAAAAAATAACAAACATGTTTTTTGTGAAAAACCACCATCTTTAAATGCTAGTGAATTAAAAAAAATTATTACACTTGAAAAAAAACTTAATAAAAAAATCATGTATGGTTTTAATCACAGACATTATGATAGTATTAAATTAATGAAAGAAAAAATTAATAGTAAGGAGTTTGGTAAAATTCTCTGGTTAAGGGGAAGATATGGAAAAAGTGTAGACTCTAATTTTTTTAACAACTGGAGATCTAACAAAAAATTATCTGGAGGAGGTATTTTTATTGATCAAGGAATACATATGTTGGATTTAATGCTTTTTTTCTGTTCAGATTTTGACAAAGTACAATCTTTTAAATCTAATTCTTATTGGCAAAAAGAAGTAGAAGATAACGTTTTTGTGAATCTAAAAAATACAAAAAAAAATATTATATGCTCTCTTCATTCTACTATGACTCAATGGAGACATTTATTTTCTTTAGAAATTTTTTTAGAAAAAGGATATATGACTTTAAATGGTCTTAAAACTTCAACTAATTCCTATGGCAAGGAAGAATTAGAGTATGCTATTAATAGATCCTATCCCCCTTCAGCCAAATGGTCGAAAAGTAAAAAACATATTTTTACTAATAATAATTCTTGGAAAAATGAAATGGATGTCTTCTTTAACTCTATAAAGAATAATACAAAAATTCTAAGCTGTGGCACCCAAGATGCTCTTAAAGTCATGAGGATAGTAGATAAGGTATATAATTAATGATGTATATTACTTTTAATTATTTATGAAAATGAAAAGTAAAATATACACTAATAATGTTTTTGTAACATCTAGATCCTTTTCAGAAAATATTTTTCTAAAAAATAAATTATTGAAATTATATCCTAAAGCCCAATTTAATTTCACTGGTTCAAAAATTAAATCTAGTGATTTGATAAATATTTGTAAAAATTACAGTAAATTAATAATTGGTTTAGATGTAATTAATACTAATGTTTTAAAACAACTTCCAAACTTGAAAGTAATTAGTAAATATGGTGTCGGGCTCGATAAAATAAAAATCAAAGAATTAAAAAAATTTAATATCAAACTTGGTTTTAAAATTGGAATTAATAAAAGATCTGTCTCTGAATTAACTTTGTCTATGATTTTAAATTTATCAAGACAGTTAATTATTCATAATAATTTTATGAAAAATAACACCTCCAAACAAATAATTGGATCTGAACTTACTAACAAAACTATAGGTATAATTGGGGCTGGATCTATCGGTCAAGATTTAATAAATTTACTTAAACCTTTCAATTGTAAGATTATTATCAATGATATTAGATCAATAAATAAGTATAAATATAATTCAAATATAATTCAAAAGAGCCTCAAATATTTATTATCCAAATCAGATGTCATAACTGTTCATACCCCATTAAATAGTAAAACAATTAACTTAATTAATTCTGATAATTTGAAAATAATAAAAAATACATGTCTCATAATTAACTGTGCTCGAGGTGGTATTATTAATGAAAGTAGTCTTTATCGATATTTATCGATAAATAAAAAAACTATGGCTTTTTTTGATGTTTTTGAAAAAGAACCTCCTTTTAATAATAAACTATTATCATTGAATAATTTTTTTAGTACACCTCATATTGGCGGTACCTCTGATGAAGCTATAATTAAAATGGGATTATCAGCAATTGAAGGATTAGACAGACATGTAAATATTAATAAGCTTTTGGATTTAGGTTATGAGTAATACTTATATACATAATTCATTGCAAAGAGATATAATTTCTAATATCAATAAAGAATTATTGGAGAATATCTTTGAAGAAAGATCTTGTTCTCTATGTACCCATAATAAATTTAAAAAAATTGCAAATTACGATAGATACAAAATAAAGTACTACACAGGCATATGCGAAAATTGTGGCCTGATGCAGCAATATAAATATCCTAACCAAAAATTCATTGATAAATTTTACACTAATTACTATAACGACTTATATGGTTTTTTTAAAAATCCTAAAGATAGATTTGATAGTCAATATAGCTCTGCAAGTTATAAATTTAAATTGATAAAAGATTTTCTTCCAGAAAAAATGAATAATAAATTACTTGAAATAGGTTGTGGTGCAGGAGGAATACTTTCCTATTTTCGTTCAAAAGGTTTTGACTGCTACGGTATGGATTACCAAAATGATCATTTAAATTATGCTAAAAATAATAAAATTAAGACATATAATAGTTTAAATAAAATAAATAATAAATTCGATATTATTATACTTTCTCATGTTATCGAGCATATGACTTCATTTAAAGAAATTTTTGCAAAATGTAAATTATTACTTAATAAAAATGGTATTATTTACATTGAAGTCCCATCAATAGAAAGTATCTCTTCTCATTATGATTATACTTTACTTAATTTTTTACATATAGGTCATGTTACTCATTTTACAAAAAAAACATTCACTAATTTTTTAAATCTTCATGGATTCAAAATAAATTATATTAATAATGTAATTCATGCCATTGTTACTCCATTTGAAACAAATACTACAATAATAAATAATTACAAAAACACAGAGTCAATATTGAGAATTATTCAATTAAAAAAATTTTTTTTTAGACCTTTTAAATTAATCATACAAAAAGTTAAAAAATACATTAAAAAGTTTGTGAACTCATGAATTATTATTTTTTTCTAAATCATTTTGATAAATCACTAAATTCATCACTTGATATATTTAATTTTCCTCCCAATAATAAATTTTGCAAAGATATAATTCGGGATATTTATCCATATGCATTTTATTCTACTGGTAAAGAATGGAAAATTTATCAATTTAATAAAATAAAAAAAATGAAGCAATTTCTATTTGTAAAAATGATTTACCTAATGATTTTCATAATGAATCTGTGTTTGTATCTTTCTCGTTTTTACCAAATAGTTTTACAGAAAGTCTAGATAACTTAAATTACATGAACTCATCACCCCAATGGAGAGCTAATACCAAAATTTTCAACGATTATACATCTGCCTCCTACCAAGGTGAATATCCAGGCTCCATGTTAAATAAAAGATTTAGCTTAGTTAGTTGTAGTCCAATGATTCAAAGACAACATGAAACAATCTTTTACCTAATAAACCTTACTAATAACGCCAAAAAATTTGATTTTGAACTAGAAATCTTAACTACCAAATTTGAAGTAATAGCTAAATTAAATTGTACTACTAACTCTGTAAATATGTTCAACTTAAATGATTTAAATTATGACTTTACTGATGATTTTTATGTATTTAAATCTAATAATTTTGGTGGCGTCCCAGCATATTTTACCAAGTCAAAAGATTCAAAATCTATGGGAATAGAACATACCCATCCGCCTTCAGAATACATTTTTCTTGGTGACAGAAACCACTTTCAGAAATTAAAGAAGAAATATTGGATATATGGTAAATCTATTTAAAAATAATTTAAGCTTATTCATAAGAAATAATTTAAATATAAAACCATCAGGGTATACATATCCTAAAGATGATCTCATTTCTGTAAGCGATTTTTTTTATTGGAACACACTAGAAAAAAATAATACAAAAATTAATATTACTAATTTAGCATCTCAAGTCCTACCTAATATTGTTCAAGATTGTCAAGTTCATTTTATTTTTTACGACTTAAATGGAAATATCATTTATGAGTTTAAAAAAAACTTAGCATATTTTAAATCATATTCATTTCTGGTTTCTGATTTATGTCCTAATAATTATGGATCAATGTTAATTTTTCATAATTTTAATAATTCCGATGAATTGGTTAATTATGGATCTTATGTCTCTGAAAAAGGTTATGTAGGCTATAATTACGATAATGGCCCTTGGAATTTTGTGCACGGAAATAATAGTTCCTTATCACTTTCTAATAATGGAAGTATTATTTCATTATTATCTAAAAGTTTATTCAAAAATAATTCTTATACACCTCAAGTAAGATTTGATGATTGCACAAATTCAAGTTTAATTTTTAGTAATTCTTTAGACAGTGACCTTAAAACTACAATTGAATTGTTTGATAATAATTGGAATAAATTAAAAATAATCAATACCATTACCCCCCCTAAAAATACTAAAATTATTTCTTTGGATTTTATAAACCACACTTATGTTAAAATTAAATCAAATATTTTGTTATTTAGACCATTAATCTTTAAGAAATATAATACTTATTTTGATATTTTTCATGGCTAATTTTATTTTACCCAAATCTGATTATAAGTTTTTTCAAATCCATTATTTTCTTTTGTAAAACTTGATTGCGATTTGTTTTGAATTCTATAACCACAGTCTGTTAATATTTTATTACTAATTTCTGATTGATTTTTAAATGCATCATTAATTTCTACTAAAATTGATTTGCAACATTCAAGTTTTAATGTTTTTTTAGCACCTTCAAGTATTAAGTGTTCGATTCCATCTACATCAATTTTGATATAATTGGGCTTATCGATAAGGTAATTATTAAAAATTAATTCATCTAAGCACATACCTAGTTTATTTACACTCGATGATTTATTCATTAGTTTACCGTCATATGAATAATTCACTCCAAATGAAGATAGTGCACCTCCTTCAATCGCAGATGAGTAATTAAATGACTCAATAGTGTTTGTATTTGAAAGCGGATTTGTAATTACAGATATTTTATCATTACATTTATTTTCATTAATATTCTTTGACAATTGAACTAAGTTATAAAATGATGGTTCAAAAGCATAACATTTACTATTATTTTTAATTGCATGATAAATTGAGTAAATTCCTATGTTGGCACCTATGTCATAAAATATTGATTCCTTTTGAAATTCATTTATCCAATTGATTGTTTCCGGCTCTTTAGTAAAAAATGTATCTGCACGAAATTGGCATAATTGATTTGGTGTAAAAATATAAATATTTTTATTATTAAATTTGACTGATGCCTTCTTCTTAGAAAATTTATTATTTATTTGATCAATTAAATAATAATGAATTTTTTTTTTAAATATAAAAAATATATTTATATAAAAAATTAGAAGATTAAGAGGTATTTTTATAATTTGCTTTATTATATATTTCATATCTTGATATAAATATCTTTTAAGATTTCAAACCAACTATCAAAAACATTTGTCCCGCATATCCATATGTAGTGAATTTTTCAAATATATATTTTGAACTTAACTCAAATTCTTTAAAAGCTTTTCTCTGACCATGATTATTATCAGCATTAAATGCATTATAATCGTCAAATAATAAGACTGTGCCAATGTTTATATTATTTTTAATAATATTTAGTGCGTCAACTGTTGATTCCATGAGATCACAATCAATATTTGCAATAATTATATTTTTTGTACCTATTTTATTTTTAAATTCAGCAGTGTTATCTATGAACAATCCCTTGTAATAATTTATATTAATATCTTTAATAATATATTTCTTTACTTTTTTTTTTACAGTTTCAAGACTTGATAGAAAATTGCCAGTTTTAAAAACAGTTGAACTTTCATTATTTTCAGGCATGCCTTCAAAAGTATCCAGAGCATGAAAGTCCATCAATTGATTTAAGCATGATTGATTTGCCATATCTCTTCTAAATTGTTCATTACTTAATTTTTGAGTTTGAAGCCAACTATCAAACTCATTAACACATTTTATAGCATTTATCAGACCATCACCTTTGTATACCCCAAACTCAACATAATCTCCCTGTAAATGATTATGATAGACATAGCCAAAAGCTTTGTGCAAACCGCCATACCTATCATTTTTATGAATTCCACCTCTAGAAATATAAAGTCTATCTAAAATATAATTAACAATTCTACAAATCATTTATAATTTGACTATAACTAACTATTTACTATTTGACTATGAAGAATTTAAATAAGAAAATAAGTGAAATTTTTTAAAATAATTATTTATAACATTAGAATTTAAATGAAAAAACCACATAATGAGAATATTACTTAGTATAAAAAACTTTATCCTTCATTTTTTTGGTATTAATTTAAAAACATTATTCTCTATTGTTTATTTCCCAAAATTCATTTTAAATTATTTAATTTTTAAAAAAAAAGGTGGTCAAGTAAAATCCTTATTTCCAATACTCTACGATTTCAATGAAAGCGCAGGAAGTGTAAAAAGTCATTATTTTATTCAAGATTTATATGTTTCTTCTTTAATTTTTAAAAATAAACCAAAGAATCATATAGATATTGGTAGTAGAATTGATGGATTTATATCAAATCTAGCAACATTCATGAAAGTGGATATTCTAGATATTAGAGAACTAGATATTCAAAACCAAAACATAAATTTTGTTCAACAGGATTTATCTGATCCCAATTTTCATATTAAAAAAAAATACTCATCAGTTAGTTGTCTCCATACAATAGAACATTTTGGATTGGGAAGATATGGTGATAAAATAGACCCTAATGGCCACCTTAAAGGATTACAAAATATTTTAAAACTACTGGACAAGAATGCTATGTTTTATTTAAGTTTTCCGATATCTAATGTTAGCAGAGTTGAATTTAATGCTCATAGAGTATTTAAGCATGATGAAATTTTAAATTGGCTCAAAGATTTAAATATTAAAAATTTAAAATTACTATCGTTCGACTACATTGATGATCGATCAGTTCTTCATCTCAATCAAAATATTTCTAATTTTGAAAAGAATTTAGAATTTGGCTGTGGAATTTATATATTCAAAAAATTAACTAGCGATGAATAAAGATTATATAAAAATAATAAATCAACTAAGTAGTTTAAAAAAAAATATAAAAGATCCTTAT